>Ga0070706_100003291_pt1 | contig 15988 bp, 10 predicted proteins | sample KBSK5501metaG_FD_65476 | JGI IMG/M metagenome (GOLD analysis project Ga0070706, IMG submission 65476) | Corn, switchgrass and miscanthus rhizosphere microbial communities from Kellogg Biological Station, Michigan, USA - KBS K5-50-1 metaG | ecosystem: Host-associated > Plants > Roots >...
ACGCCGGGATAGAACTGAACGACTTCGGTTCCGAGCTGTTCGTTCACGTCGTAGATCAGTTCCTTCGCTTCGAGCGAGTCGATCTGCACAGCGCTGTAGTCCTCCATCACGGCGTGGGGCCCTAGCTTCTTTACATCATAGCCCCCGGAATCCGCCCGCAGGGTCACCAGGTTACAGCGAAACGCCACGTCGTCAGGATTCAGCGCCACGCCGAGACCGGCCGCCTCCAATGGAGCCAGGCCGGTATAGTGCTTCTTGGGGTCATAGCCCAGAATCGCCAACTGCGTCACATCACCTCCCGGATAAAATCCATCCGGGGTGGTCTTGACCAGACCGAGTTCGCCATTGCGGGCCAGAAAATCCAAATTGGGGGTTTTGGCCGCCTGCAGCGGCGTGCGGCCCCCGAGTTCCGCCACAGGACGGTCGCCCATCCCATCCCCCAGCAGGATCACGTATTTCATGCGAACCGGATGCGCCCTCCTCGCGCCAGGAAAATAGAACAGCCTAGTAGCCCAACACCCTCACGACATCTTCCATGTTGGCCTGGATCGTGGTCGGCTTCTGCGAGACCGAAATCGCGATGTCCACGTCCTTGAGCCCATGCCCGGTCAGCGTGCACACGACCGACTCTCCCTCCTTGAACAATCCCGCCTTCTGCATCTTGATGACGCCGGCGACGGACGCGGCGGAGGCCGGCTCGCAGAAGATCCCTTCGAGGGCCGCCACCATGCGATAGGCTTCGACGATCTCCTCGTCCGTCACCAGGTCGATCTTCCCGTTCGAGTCCTGCATGGCCTTCACCGCCGGCACCCAACTGGCCGGGTTGCCGATGCGGATGGCCGTCGCGATCGTCTTGGGCTTCTCGACAACGTGCCCCAAGACGATGGGCGCGGCGCCCGCCGCCTGAAACCCCATCATGCGAGGCAGCCTAGTGCATTTGCCGTCCCGGTGGTATTCCCCATAGCCCCGCCAGTACGCGGTGATGTTGCCGGCATTCCCGACAGGAAGGAAATGGTACATCGGCGCGTCTCCCAGTTGATCGCAGACCTCGAAGGCCGCCGTCTTCTGCCCTTCCAATCGGAAGGGGTTGACCGAGTTCACCAGAATAATCCCGTACTTGGTCGAGATCTCCTTCACGATCGTCAGGGCTTGATCGAAATTCCCTTGAACCTGGAGGACCGTCGCCCGGTGCATCATCGCCTGTGCGAGCTTGCCCAACGCGATCTTCCCCTCAGGGATCAACACAAACACCTGGAGCCCCGCCCGGCCGCCATACGCGGCCGCCGATGCCGACGTGTTGCCGGTGGACGCGCAGATGACCGCCCGTGCGCCCTCCTCCACCGCCTTGGAAATGGCGAGCGTCATGCCGCGGTCTTTAAACGAGCCGGTCGGGTTGGCCCCTTCGAACTTGAGATAGAGATCAAGCCCCGGCGCGATCGCTTCGGCCAGACGAAGCGCCCGCACCAGCGGCGTATTCCCTTCCTTCAGCGTCACCACCGGTGTGGACGCGGTGACAGGCAGATAGGCCCGGTACTCTTCGATGACTCCACGCCAGGCGCTCATGCTACCGGTCCTCTCCCTCGATGCGCACCAGCGTGGTCCGGCCCGATACGAATGGGAAAGCCGCGACCTCTTTGAGGGCCGCCTGCATGTTGCGCTCGACCGCCGTATGCGTCGTCATGACCACCGGCACGGTCTGCCCGTCCTTGCGCCCACGCTGCAGGACGGACGAGATGCTGATATCGTGCTTCCCGAGGACGCCGGATAATTGCGAGAGGACCCCGGGCCGGTCCAGTACCATGAACCGCAAGTAATAGAGGCTGCTGACCTCTTCAATCGGACGGATGCGCAGCGGTCGCCGCTGGTCCGCCTGAAATGCGCACGAGGGGACACGTCCCACGGCACCTGTGAGGATGTTCCGCGCCATGTCGATGACGTCGCTTGCCACGGCACTGGCGGTCGGCAAGGATCCAGCTCCACTGCCGTAGAGCATGATGTCGCCCACCGCGTCCCCCGTGACTTGGATCGCGTTGTATACACCGCCTACCTGCGCGATCGGCGCGTCGTTCGCGATCATGGTCGGGTGCACCCGCGCTTCCAATTCAGCGGGGGCCTCGCGGCTGTCCCGACCCTCATGCAGCTTGGCGATCGCCAGAAGCTTGATCGTGTAGCCGAACTCGGTCGCGTAGGCGATGTCCAATGGCGCGATCCCCGTGATGCCCTCGACGTAGATATCCTTGAAGTTGATCGGGGTCCCGAACGCCAGGTTCATCAGGATCGCCAGCTTGTGGGCCGCGTCGGTTCCGGCGATGTCGAACGTCGGATCGGCTTCTGCGTAACCTGCCTTTTGTGCCTCGGCAAGGACTTCTTCGAACGAGCGGCCGGCCTCCGTCATCTTGGTCAGAATGTAGTTCGATGTCCCGTTGACGATGCCGTACAGCGAGAGAATGCGGTTCGCCGCTAGCCCCTCGGTCAACGCGCGCAGGATCGGGATGCCGCCGCCGACGCTTGCCTCAAAGCCGATGTCCACTTTGGCGCGCGCGGCCGCCTGGAAGAGCTCCTCCCCATGGACGGCCAGCAATGCCTTGTTGGCGGTGACGACGGATTTCCCCTTGGCGATCGCGTCGAGCAGAAACCGTTTGGCCGGATCGTAACCGCCGATCAACTCGATGACGATATCGATCTTGGGATCGTCGATGACTTCGCGGGCATTGGACGTCAGCACCCCGGACGGGAGGGTGATGCCGCGGTCGGTCGTGAGATCGAGATCGGCGACCTTGACCAATTCAAGCGGAACGCCCAGACGCTGACGGATCAGACCCGCATTGGTAGAGAGAACTTTGGCGACACCGGTCCCCACGGTCCCAAACCCAATCAAGCCGACTGCGATGTGGTTTTTCACGAAGTCGCCCTATTCTTCCCCGCCGGAGAGCTTGAGCGCCTTCTTGATACCGCGAATCGCCTGTCGTGTGCGATGCTCATTCTCGACCAAGCCGAACCGCACGTGGTCGTCCCCGCACTCACCGAACCCGATACCCGGCGAGACCGCGACTTTGGCTTCATGCAGGAGCAATTTGGAAAATTCCAATGACCCCATGGAGCGATACGCGTCAGGAATCGGGGCCCATACGAACATGGTCGCCAGAGGCTTTTCGACCTTCCAGCCGATCCGGTTGAGCCCGTCGACCAACGCATCGCGCCGGTCCCGATACAGCTTGATGGTCTGCTGGACACAATCCTGCGGCCCGTTCAACGCAATGATGGCAGCGATCTGGATCGGCTGGAAGATTCCGTAGTCAAGATAGCTCTTGATCGTCTGCAGCGCCCCCACCATCTTAGGATTGCCCACGCAGAACCCTACCCGCCAGCCCGGCATGTTGTAGCTCTTGGACAGGGTGAAGAACTCCACCCCCACGTCCTTGGCGCCGGGGACCTGGAGGAAGCTCGGCGCTTTGTATCCATCGAACACGAGGTCCGCGTACGCCAGGTCGTGGATCACGTAGACGCTGTTCTCTTTCGCGAACGCTACGATCTTCTTGAAGAACGTCACGTCCACAACGGCAGTCGTCGGATTGTGCGGGAAGTTGATGATCAGCATTTTGGGCCGCGGCAATGTCCGGCGGTAGGCCTCCGTCAGGTCTTCGAAGAAATCGCTGTTCTGCCGCAGAGGAATCCCGCGCACCTCGCCGCCGGCGATGATGACGCTATAGGGATGGATCGGATAGGTGGGTGTGGGGGTCAGCACCACATCACCCGGCGACACCATTGCCAGCGCCAAATGCGCCAATCCCTCCTTGGAGCCGATGGTGACGATCGCTTCCGACTCAGGATCAAGCTCCACATCATAGTGGCGCTGATACCACGCGGTGATGGCATGACGAAGCTTGGTAATCCCCCTTGAGGCGGAATACCGGTGGTTCCTCGGGTTCTTGGCGGCTTCGATGAGCTTGTCCACAATGTGCGGAGGCGTTGGCTCATCCGGATTGCCCATTCCGAAGTCAATAATGTCTTCCCCTCGCCGACGTGCCTGAAGCTTGAGGGCTTGCACCTCGTTAAACACGTAGGGCGGTAACCGATTGATTCTAAAGAAGCTCTCGTCCAACCTTCGCCTCCTCGACCACGCGAATTGGGGAAATCCGCACAACCCGGGGAAATCTGGATTCTAAGTCACGTGACCGATTTTGTCAAATAATCTGAAGCGTTCGGCGAGGTGATCGGAGACGAGCGGGACTGCTCTGGCAGAACTTATCTTTTTTGGCGAAGATCTTCACCCGCCGCCCATAAGAGTTCGTCGGCAGTCTCGGGCGGTTCCTGGCTGCTGGTGATACCGATCGTGCATTGGATCTCCCGAGGAAGCCCGCGTCGGGCAGCCAAGTCCGCAATCTTTTCGTGCAAGCGGTTCACGGCCAGCTCGACTTGGACTGGTCCGGAGTCCACCAGGAGCGCGACGAATTCGTCGCCTCCGTAGCGGACCACGAGATCGGTGGTGCGAGTGGTTTCCTTGAGCGCATCGGCCACGGCCCGCAGGACTTCGTCTCCAACCATATACCCGAAGCGATCATTGATCGCCTTCAGGTGCGGGATGTCCACAACCAGCAGGGTCACGCCGCTGCGGCGGCGGCGAGGTCCGGCCGCCAGGCGCTGGTAATGGTCATAGAATGCCCGCCTGCCGAGAAGCCCCGTCAGCGGGTCCGGGGCATATCGCGCAAGCAGGCGGTCCCCGTTGTACAGCCTCAAGGCTATCATCCGCAGCACGCCGATCGCCAGCTCCGGCGATTGCTGAATCACCTGCATGAAGCGCTCCGGGGAGAGGGCCAGGCAGCGAGTATGCTCCACTGCCACGACCGTCGCTGAGCGCGGCTGCTCTATCAGCGTCCCCAGTTCGCCGAATATCTCTCCATAGCCGAACTCGGCGAGCCCCTGGCCAGCGAACTGGCTCTCACACGTCGCCTGAACGATGCGCACCTGCCCCGAGAGCACCACGTATGGGGAGGTAGAAGGCTCGCCTTGATGGATGACTACGTGCCCGGCTGTGAAGACCTCTTCGGTCGCCTGCGTCACCAAGTGCAGAATCTGTTGCCGATCAAGCGACCGGAACAAGGGCATCATCGCAAGCGTATCGGCGTGCGCGGCGGCCGCAACGTCCGCAGCACCCTTATTGTCGGCGGCGCTCTCTCTTCCGGCAGACCGCAAGCTGGTTGCGTCGCGGCCGACCTTGCCGCTTGGCTTGCTGCTGTTCGCCACGATCGTGCGGGTCAGCCAGGCCAAGACGCGCGTCCGCAGCATCGGCGCGCTGAACGGTTTGGGCAGGCAATCGGTTCCGGTCATCTCGGTGATGCGCAAGTCGGCCACGGCGTCTGGCCCCTCGGTGAGGAGAATGATCGGAAAGTCCGGCCAATCCAAGCGTGCCCGCAACGGCTCGATCAACGTCGCGCCGTCGCCGTCCGGCAGCTGTCCGTCGATAATGGCCAGATCGGGCAGGATGTCGGGAGCGCATGACAGGGCAGTCCGCTTGTCCGATGTCGGCAGCAGCACCAGGTTGTCCTCTGCCAGTAACTGTCCGATGGTCGCAATGTCGGTCTCGCTGGAGCTCACCACCAGCACGCGCTTGCCCGCAACGGGAGGACGCCGTATCGCCGACACATCGGGCATGTCGACTGAACGCCCTTTGCCGCGCACGTCCACTTCAAGCCTCTCCGCTGCCGCAAAGACCTGCAGCGATCCGCCGCGCGCGGCGACGCGCTCCCGGGCCGTCGTCTCCAGGCCGGCCACCGTCGCATCGTCGTGCGTGGGATCATGATGGAACAACGCCAACTGGCCGACTCCCGCGGCCAACGCCACATCGGTCGCGTATCCCACAGGGCTGTGCCCCCACCCGACTTTGTCGTCAGCGTACTCCGCATCGCTGTATTGGGCGTCGTGAATGACGAGGTCCGCCCCTTTCAAAAACGCGATGTGGCGCTGGTCGCCGGGATGGCGAAAGTTTTGGTCCGTCGTCTTCCAGAACGGCTCATGGTCGGTCACGTAGGCCAACGTGGCATCGCCGTCGGAGATGCGGTACGCGAGAGTCGGCGCGGTGTGGTTCAGGTATTGCGTCCGAACGAGCATGTCGCCGACACGGAAAAACCCTTCTTCCAACTCCGTAAAGTTGATGCGGCTGCGCAAGTCGCGGAGAGTGACGGGAAAGTAGGAATGCTGCATCTGCCCTGCAATAGCGTCCTCGACGCGGCGCTGAAAGCCCGACGGCGCGTAGATGTTCAATTCAGTATCGGGCAGGAAAGCGGGGCCGAAAAAGGGGAAGCCTTGGATATGGTCCCAATGGGTATGGCCGATGAACACGTGAAGTCGAAAGGGCTTGGGGGCTAAGCTCATGAGATGCTGGCCCAACTCCCGGATGCCGGTCCCGCAATCCAGAATGATGATGGAGCCGTCGGAGGGTCGAATTTCAACGCAGGAGGTATTGCCTCCGTATTTGATCGTGTGGGGGCCCGGTGCCGGAATGGACCCGCGTGTTCCCCAGAATCGTACCTTCACAACCGGTTCCCCCTCGAAATGTGGTCCCGCGAGCCCAAGTTTAGGACAGAGAAGACATGTATTTCCTGCCCTAACAAGAAGCTATCAAGCAAAAGCGTTGCCTGGTACAGTTTATCAAGATTGTCATGACTTGTCATGCAATACGCCAAGAGCTTTTCCGCCATTGTCATCTTCTATTACCCCTGTTACCATTGTTGGATTCGTCTTTACACAACGGCGCCAGGCTTAAAACTATGGCCTCCCAGCACGAGCTGCTCATCACCGGCGCGCGCCAAAACAACCTCAAGAACGTCTCCCTGGGGATTCCCCACGATCAGGTGACCGTCATCACCGGCGTGTCCGGCTCCGGCAAATCCTCACTGGCCTTCGACACGATCTTCGCCGAAGGCCAATGGCGCTATATCGAGTCGCTGTCCACCTACGCTCGGATGTTCCTTGAGAAGCTCGACCGCCCGGACGTGGATCGGGTGGAGCACATCCGGCCGGCCATCGCCATCGAGCAGAAGAATCCCGTCCGTACCGCGCGCTCCACGGTCGGCACAACGACTGAGATCGCCGATCTTCTCCGGCTCCTGTTCGCAAAGATCGGACACCCTGTCTGCCCGACCTGCCACACGGAGGCCCGCGCCTACCAACCGGGCGATGTCGCCGAGACACTCCTGGCCAAACACGCCGGAGGACGGGCCATGGTTCTGTTTCCGGTGCTCATCAGTACCGATCAAGAGCCTTTGCCGCTTCTTCAAGATTTGATTCGGCACGGGTTCGGACGGCTCCGTCTCCATGACGAGGTGATCGACTTAACCCCAGCCACCGCCATCGAGATTGCATCGCAGGTACAAAGCGCTCGCGAGATTGCAGTCGTGCTAGACCGCCTCGTGCTTCGCCCAGACAACCGCACGCGTCTCGTGGACACGGTCGAGACGGCCTTCCGCGAAGGCCGCGGACGCTGCACCGTGGAAATCATCGGCGCGAACCGTTTGCGGTTCGCGCAGGCCTATGGCTGCCAATCATGCGGCCGGACCTTCGAGATGCCGAAGCCCGCGCTCTTCTCTTTTAATCACCCCCTCGGCGCCTGCCCGGCATGCAAGGGCTTCGGCAACATCCTCCGGTACGACGAGGATCTCATCGTGCCGGATCAGACCAAGAGCCTCGCGGGCGGCGCCATCGAGCCCTGGACCAAGCCCTCGGCCGACTTGTGGCAGAAGGAAATGCTGCTGGCCTTCAAGCGACGCGGCTTTGACATCACCACGCCCTATAACAAACTGACGTCAGCCGCACGGAAGCTGCTCTGGGAAGGCGATACGGGAAAAGGGCCCGTCGAAGGCATCAACGCCTTCTTCAAGTACCTGGAAGGCAAACGCTACAAACTGCACGTGCGCGTGATGCTGAGCCGCTACCGCAGCCCGGTCACCTGCGAAGCCTGCAACGGTGCCCGCCTGCGCCCGGAAGCGCTGGCCGTGCGGACCGGAGGCCGGACAATCGCCGAGGTTGCGGATATGACCATCGCAGGCGCGGCCGAGTGGGTCAAGCTGCTGCCCCTCTCCGCGTTCGAGCGAGAGATCGCGAAGGACATCATCGGCATGCTGACCGCCAAGCTGGGATTCCTGCTGCGCGTCGGGCTGGGCTACCTCACGCTCTCGCGCCAGACGCGGACGCTTTCAGGCGGAGAGGCCCAGCGAATCAGCCTGGCCACCCAGCTCGGCGCGCAGCTGACCGGCACGCTGTATGTTCTCGACGAGCCGACGATCGGGCTGCACGCGCGCGACACGGCGACGCTCGCGGGGATCCTGACCGACCTTGCCAAGGCCGGTAATACCGTCATCATGGTCGAGCATGATCGGACCATGATCGAGTCCGCGCACTATGTGGTGGAGATGGGCCCCGCCGCCGGCGAAAAAGGAGGTGCGGTGGTGTGCGCCGCACGGTTTCCCGAGTTTCTGGCCGACCCGACTGCGCTCACCGCCCGCTACCTGACTGGTCAGGAGACGATTCCCTTACCACGGAAGCGCCGCAACGGCACGGGGCGCGCACTCATGCTGGTTGGTGCCAGCGAACATAATCTGAAAAACATCACCGTGCGGATCCCGCTGGGCACGTTCACCTGCGTGACAGGCGTCTCGGGATCGGGCAAGAGCACGCTGGTGCAGGAAACCATCTATCGTGCGCTCGCGCGTGCGTTCCGCGTGGAGAATCTCTCCATGGGCCGGTTCGAGGCGATCGGCGGGGTCGAGCACCTGCGCGGGGTCCGGCTCATCGACCAGGAGCCCATTGGCCGGACGCCGCGGTCCAACCCGGCGACCTACATCAAGGCCTTCGACGACATCCGCCGTTTCTTTGCGGCGCTGCCGGAAGCCAGGCGAATGGGGTTATCCGCCGGCGATTTCTCGTTCAACACGGTCGGGGGACGCTGCGAGGCCTGCCAGGGCTCGGGCCTGCAAAAGATGGAGATGTATTTCTTCGAGGATATTTACGCGACGTGCGACGTCTGCGAGGGTCGGCGCTTCCAGTCGAAAATCCTGGCGGTGCGGCACCGGGATAAAACCATCCACGACGCGCTTAACATGACCGTGACCGAAGCGCAGGCCTTTTTCTCCGAATCGCTCGCCGTCAGCGTCAAACTGCGCCTGCTCGCGTCGGTCGGCTTGGGCTATCTGCGCCTGGGCCAGCCGGCAACGACGCTTTCTGGAGGCGAAGCCCAGCGGCTCAAAATCGCGGGAGAGCTCGTGGGCGTTGACAATAAGAAGCGCGTGGATCAGGGTCTCCTTTACATTCTGGACGAACCCACCACCGGCCTGCACATGGACGACATCAAAAAGTTACTCACCGTCTTGAACCGGCTGGTGGACGCCGGCCACACCGTGCTCGTCGTCGAACACAATCTGGATGTCATCAAAACGGCCGACTGGGTCATTGATCTGGGACCTGAAGGCGGGGATCTCGGCGGCGAGGTGGTGGCGATGGGCCCGCCCGAAGCCATTGTCACGGAACGCGCCTCTCACACCGGCTGCGCGCTACAGAAATATCTCTGACCAGATGTGCGGCCCGGAGCGGGGCTGCCTCCCGCTCCCGGTCAGCGCGCCCTCGGATCATGGACAATAGAGGAAGGGGCGCTCCTCTACGGCCGCGTTAGAGTCAGACCCCGCTCCGGTCTCTTGCGGGTGACACCGTATGGGCGCCCAGAAGCAGCGTAGGGCGTACAGCCGGGTTCCGGGACTTCGACGGCGAAATGCCCAGCTGCGCTGGGCTATGCGGGGGCAGGACCCGCCCTTGCTATTACGTGGAATACAAATCGGGGCGGCGGGCGGCGAGAAGGTCGTTGTAGGGGTTGATTTTCTTGTCGCGGGCCTCGAGCGGATCAATCTCGACGATCGCGAGTTCTTCCCGATCGGGCTTCGCGCGCCGGAGGATTTCCCCCTTCGGCGAAACGACTTCGCTGTTTCCGATGTAGGTCAGCTTTTTCTTCCCGCCGCGCTCCTCCGAGCCGGTCCGGTTGCACGTCACCGCAAAGACGTGGTTCTCCAGACAGCGCGTGACCATCGAATCCGGGCAATGCGGCAGGACCAGGTTCGAAGGATGGGCAATGACGTCCGCGCCCTTGAGGGCCAGCGTGCGGGCCGACTCGGGATAGAACCAGTCGAAGCACACCATCAACCCCACCCGCACCGGCCCGACGTCAAACACTGGAAACCCTGTGTCGCCCGGCGCAAAGAACAGCGTCTCTTCGAAAAAGAGATGCGTCTTGCGGTAAACGCCGACCAGCCCGCCGGGTCCTACCAGCACAGCCGAGTTGTAGAGGCGATCCCCAGCCCGCTCGGCCAGACCGGCGACGAGATGCATGCGCCGATCGGCGGCAAGCTGCTTCAACCGAGCGGTCGTGGGTCCGCTTGGAACGCTCTCAGCCAAGGCTCTGGCCTCGTCCGCTGACACGAATTGGTAGCCGGTGTTGAACAACTCCGGGAGAACCAGCAGATCGCACTCCACTGCGGCCAGCCGCTCGCTGACGTAGTCCAGGTTGCGCTTGACCTCGCCAAACCTCGGATCGAATTGGAAGTAGCCGACTTTCATAGCCCTCAAACAAGAACGGGCAGGGAGCATTACCCCCTGCCCGTCCATTATCCCACAGATGAAAGCTGGTTTCGCTTACTTCGCTTCTTTCAGGTGCATCAGCGCTTCTTCGGCATGTTTCGTGCCGCCGGCCGCGTCCCCCTTCTTGCCCGCTTCAATCGCCCCTTCCAAATGTTTGACCCCCTCTGCGGCATGGGGCCCCTGGGCCATCTTCGCATGCTTGAGGGCTGTCTCGGAGTGTTTCACCAGAACATCAGCATGGCCTTGCTTTCCATGCTCAATGGCTTCCTGGGTATGCTCGACGGCTTCGGCCGCATGTGACTTCTCGGCCCAAGACACTCCACTCACGACGAACGTCAGGGCGCCAAAAATCAGCCCCGCCACTGCAAGTTTACGTATCATGACGGATACCTCCTTGCTTGTAATGTTAACAGCTTTTACCATTGATCCCCTCTGTCTTTTCATCGTTCTCAGACATATGACACCACTAAAAATCCACCCTAGCACGCGGTATTTTCTGGTGTCAAGAACGGTTCTGTCCTTCTCTACGAAGCAGGCGTACGGGCGGATTCATTCCAGCTTGACCCGTTTTTGCAGTTCGTACAACTCAATGATATCGCTGACGGTATTTGCATCCTCGGGACGTTTGTCCTCACGGAGAAAACCCTGGACGCGCGGGAACCGCAAGGCGTAACCGACGCCCTGCTCGTCAGCGCCGCAGGTATGCATAGGACTCCGGGTGATCTCGTCCGCCATGACGGTGATCACGAAGGTCGGCTGGACCCAGACATCCGGTTCCATTTTGGAGTCCACGCGCGCCGGCTTGTGCGAGACCGCAACACGATCAAGCCGCTCCCGCAACGCCACCCACTCCTCGTCAGAGAAGCCCGTGCCTACCTTGGAGACAGTCTTGAACGTGTCCGTCTCGGGATCGAAGACGGCGGCAAGCACAGTTCCAATGCCGAAGCGGGCCCGCTTACCCCCGCCGCGAAAGTAGCCGACCAGGCACAGATCAACAGAGTCGGAAAGTTCTCCCTTATAATTGCGTTTGAGCTTGATCCAATCGGAGGTTCTCGCCCCTGCCTCGTATTTCGAGTCGAGCCTTTTCGCCACGACTCCTTCAAGCCCACGCGCGATTGCCGCTTCAAAGATCTGACGCACGCGTACCGGGTCCTGCGTTTCTTCAGACTCGGCTGGTTCAACGATATTGCCGGGCGTAATTCGCCTCAGAAGCTCTGCGCGTCGTTCGCTGTATGTCTTGGGGGTGTAATCCTCGCCGTCAACATACAGGAGATCGAATACGTACAGCTTGAGCGGAAACTCTTTGGCGTAGTCGGCCACATCGTACTTGCGCTTGCGCTGGATGGTGGTCTGGAAGGGCAGCAGCTCGCCGGTCCCCTCGTCGAACGCCAGCGCTTCGCCTTCGAAGATGATGTCGCGGGCATGCACTTGCCGCTTGACCGCCTCGACGATATCGGGAAACATCGCCGTTGTGCGTTCCAGGTTCCGGGAGAAGATATCGACCCGTTCGCCGTCTTTATGGATCTGGCATCTGATTCCGTCAAGTTTCGGCTCGACCGCGCAAGGCCTGATCCTTTTCTCCCTCTTTTTATTTGTTCCCTTCTTCGGCTTTATTCCTTGCGTTTCATCTTTCATGGACTCCGCCATTTTCTCAAGGACTTGTTCGGGTTCAGCTACGCGTTCGCAGAGGGCCATGCGGATCGGATAGCCCACCTGCACGGCGAATTTGGCGATCGCCTCGATCCCGCCCTTGCTCGCCGCCTCACCGACGCGACCGAGGTCCGAGCACAGGTTATACGCGCGCTCAAGATCGGGCTTGAACTCGCGGCCTCCCAGTTTGGCGAGCGCCAGCGCCTCCAGCACCGTTGCATCGCCGACGCCCAGGCGCAGTCGCCCCATGACGAATCGGGCGATGTACTTGGCCTCGATGGAGGAGGCCATCGATAGAAGGTCCGCAAGGTTGCTCAACTTCTTCTCGACAGACCCTCCACCGGCAGTCCGGGCGATCGCAAGGAATTCGTCGTAGACTTTGCGGACTTCCAAACCTTCACCGGCCCGATCGGCAAGAAGCGCCTCGGCCGTTGTGCCCAGGTCTCCGCTCTTCTTGAAATGGGCAAGCACTTCCTCAGGAGTCCGCTGGGCCGCAACGGCCAGAGCCCGCGTCAGGAGCTTGTCGGACATGCCCATTTCGAGTCCATCGAACGCCGGCAGGAGCCGGCCCTGGCTCATATAGATAATAGGAGCGATTTCGTCGGGCGCCGTCCGCCGGAAGAGATCGGCCAGAATCTCGAACATCTCCAGCCGCTTGGAAGTGGCATCGAGACGTTCGAAAAAGGCCGCGAGGTCATGGAATTTCATCGGAGGGATTGCAGGCGCGCGTTCAATGGACCGTCGGCGGCTTGCTGGGCGTCGCTCGCTGAATCGGGGGCCTGGACTGTTCCTTGAGATTGACGACCGGCAGCAGGTAGTCGTTGCCCCATTCCCACCACGATCCCGGATAGTTTTTCACCTTTTCGCAGTCGACCAGCTTCATGATGAAGTACAGCCAGGCCGAGCGGACCCCGCCCGTGCAGTAGCAGACGGCTTCCTTGCCGGCTTCGACGCCCGCTTTTTCCAAGATGTCGCGGATCGCGTCGGCGGGCTTGACGGTCCCGTCGGGATTGAAGAATTGATTCCACGGGACATTCACGGCGGAGGGAATGTGGCCGCCCCGGGCGATACCTCGTTGGATCGACCCTTGGTATTCTTCGGGCGAGCGGGCATCGAGAATCTGCTGATCCGGATGCGGTCCCTCGACAATTTTCCGCACATCGGCCTTGGACGCAATGAGCGATGCGTCCACCTGCGCTTTGAACCGCGCCGGGCGCGGATTCGCCTGGCCGAAGTCTATCCGGCGCATCTCGGCCGTCCACTTCACCCACCCGCCGTCCAGGACGCGGACGTTCGGATGGCCCAGGTACTTGAGCATCCAATACATGCGGCCTTCATCGCCCCAGTTGTCGAACGGGTTCGAGTAGACCACCACCTGGCGGTCGTTGCTGATGCCCAGTGCCCCTAATTTCTTCTCCAGGCGGCCGACGTCGGGATCGAGCAGTCCCTTGATCGCCGACTTCGGATCGTTGAAGTCATGCCAGGTCGCCGCCACCGAGCAGATGATGTGCCCGCTCACCATGAAAGCCATCTTGGACCGGACATCGACGACGACCACGTCGTCGCGGTCGAGCATGGCGTCAAGTTCTTCCGTCGTCACGAGCATCGGATGCATGACTTAACCTTTCTTCTGGCAGCTCGCCCCCCCGTGGGCGGAGCGCGCGCTCCCCAACGGGATCATCTCAGCGGAGAGCGGCCCCGCCAAGGACACCGTGCGTTCATAGATCGTAAAGTTGTACGGGTGCTCGCCTTGCAACCCGTAGTTGTCCTTCAATTTCTGGTACGCCTTGTCGGTAAGGATATGATACTTGACCCTGGCCTGTAATTGCAGCCCCTCGACCAAGTCCGGCAACCGATAGCTGAATCGGTAGTCCCGGCCCGCGAGTGGAGGTAGCCGGTTGTCGTACAGATCCACGATGACCGGCTGCCACATGATCCAGCGGCCCATCGAATGCGTCTGCTCCTTCACCACGCGGCCGTTCCGATCGAGCACACGAAACTCCACGGTGAAGTAGCGATCAGGGTCGCCGGTGGGCAGCTTGTGCCCGGCGCCCGCGTTGATCACCGTCAGCGTGAACGTCACCGGCAGACCGGGCAGGAGTTCCGGCGGGTCGGCGGCCAGCTGTACAGCCAGCGCGCTCTTGATCTGCTCGGGATCGTGACCGCCCCGCCATAAATGCTTCCGCCCGAGGCGGATCGGCCCGCCCTCCGCCATCGGCCGCTCGACCTCCGGCATGTGGCAGCTCTGGCAGATCAAGCTCCGTTCCTTGGTGAAGTACGCCCCTTCATATTCAGGAAAGGTGCCGCAGGGTCCCACATCATAAAACTGGAGGGGGCCCTTGGGAACCTGGTGGCAGCGGTAGCAGATCTCGGTGGAGCGGAACTTCGGATCGAACTGGGTGGGATGCGGCGCCACCGAGTCGTCGAACGGGCCCAGGATCACCCCGTCGCGCACGTGACAGCCGGCGCAGGTGATCCCTTCCTGTTGAAGCGATCGATCGAAGTCCGGATTCGGCGCCTTGACGGCCTTCTCCACCCGGTTGCGGGGAATCTCGCCGATCAGCTCCGGCTGCTGGTTGACGAGCGGCGTGTGGCAGTTCAGACAGATCCACACCTCGCCGTCCTTCTTCCAGTAGGCGCGAAAGAAGGGATCGGTGAACGCCTGCGCATGATAGGAGGTCTTCCATTCTTGATAGATTTCTTGATGGCACTTGCCGCAGTCCTCGGCCTTAAGACTGGGAATGCCGGCGGGAACCTTCTGGAAGGGGATCGCGTGGGCGAAGTCATCCCTCAGACCGAAGATGACGTGGGGCCGCAGCTCGTTATAGAAGAAATAGACCGCAACGCCCACAACCAGAATGACGCCCAGCGTGCCCCACTCGAAGATACGGAGAAGAGTGTATCTCCATCCCCGCTTCTGAGGGGCCTCAGCGTTCACGCCTCCTGCAACACGCGGAGGTGTCCTTCTACGGAGGCGGCGAGCGCCGCGAGGTTATAGCCGCCTTCCAGGCAGGACAGCACGCGCCCCTGCGCATGCTCGCCCGCGATCTCTTTCACCACTTTGGTCAAGGCCCGATAGCCCTGATCGGTGAGGTTCATCCCGGCCAGCGGATCGTCGCGGTGCGCGTCAAAGCCGGCGGAGATGATGACGGCGTCCGGGCGGTAGGCCTTCAAGGCCGGCCGCAGGATGCGGTTGAAGACCTCGAGGTAGTCCGCATCGCCCTTGCCGGCCGACATGGGCACGTTGAGCGTGTAGCCTTCGCCTTTGCCGGAGCCCTGCTCGTCGGCTCCGCCCGTGCCGGGATACCAGGGATACTGGTGCGTGCTGAAAAAGAACACCGTCGGGTCTTCGTCGAAGGCGTGCTGGGTCCCGTTGCCGTGATGCACGTCCCAGTCCACGACCGCGATCTTCTCCAGCCCATACTTCTTCTGAAAATAGCGCGCCGCCACCGCGACGTTGTTAATCAGGCAGAAGCCCATCGCGTGATCGGCTTCGGCGTGATGGCCGGGGGGGCGCACGGCACAAAAAGCGTTGTCCACGCGCTTGTCCATGATGGCGTCCACCGCGGTCAGGACGCCGCCCGCCGCAAGATAGGCGGCGCCCAGCGAGCCAGGGGACATCGAGGTGTCGGGGTCCAGCGAGACATGGCCCTGCTTCGGCGCGCGCGCGCGGAGGCCCTTCACATACGTATTGGTATGGACCTGGGTGATCCAGTCA
>Ga0070706_100003292_pt1 | contig 15982 bp, 13 predicted proteins | sample KBSK5501metaG_FD_65476 | JGI IMG/M metagenome (GOLD analysis project Ga0070706, IMG submission 65476) | Corn, switchgrass and miscanthus rhizosphere microbial communities from Kellogg Biological Station, Michigan, USA - KBS K5-50-1 metaG | ecosystem: Host-associated > Plants > Roots >...
GGTACTTCGTTTTGCTGCCTGATTAACGAGGCCTGAGCAGCATCCTCGGCTCGCGTTCCCCGGTAGCCAGGCCCTGTCGAATCCACACATCCCCACAGGACCGAACGACCGTTCGGATCGCGGATTGTAGCCGGATGTTGCCGATCGGCCAAGCGGGGGACATTGATTGGGCGAACGTCGGCATCGAATTAGGACCATCGGACTAAGCCAACCCGAGCCGTCACTGGTACAGTTCTCCTCGGCCGAACCTCCCTCTTCGAGAGGACGGGGGACCCGATTCCTGGGGCAAATCGCGGATTGACCGCGGCGACGCTACCCACGCCGAGCCCGACAGCTCACCTCGCAGGCCCAACGGGTCGCTTCGAGGTACTCGGTGATCCGGCCATCGCTCCTTGCTTCCGCGAGTCGGCGCGCGATCGGGCGGAATCTCGCTCTCGACCTGCTCGTCGCGGTGGGGATGGGCGTGACGATGGCCCTGATCAACGCGATCCTGCCGACCGTCGCCCGGCGCGGCGGCCTCGCCCCGATCGGGCTCTCCGCGCTCGCCGCGGCGCCGTTCATCGCGAACCTGCTGGGCGCCTTCGCCGGTCGCTTCGGACCGCGCAATACCGCTCAGCTGACGCTCCTTCGCGGCGCCGGCTCGGCCTCCCTTCTCGTCCTGTTCCTCGTTCCGTCCGCGCCGATCATGGTCGCGGTCGCGATCGTCTTCTGGCTGAGCCTGTCACTCGGTGGCCCGTTCCATCTCCGGCTCTGGGGATCGATGTACCCGGCTCGACTGCGCGGCCGCGTCGTCGGCGTGCTCGGGATGGGTCGTGCGGCGGCCGGCGCCGTGGCGGCATTCACGGGCGGCGTCCTCGCCGATCGGATCGGCGGCGAGGGCGCCGTCGCGGTTGCCGGAGTGGTCGGCGTCGCCTGTGCTCTCGGATACGTTGGCCTCCGGGCGAAGGCTGCCGAGCAGCCGGTCCCCTTCTCCGCCGGCGAGTCGATCCGGGCCCTCCGCCAGCGGCCGTTCCTCGGCCGGATCGCCCTCGCCCAGGGCTTCTACGGTGGGGGCCTGATCGCCGCTGCGCCGCTGTTCGCCCTCGTCCACGTCGATCGTCTGAACCTGAGTCTGTCCGACGTCGGCGTGATCGGCATCCTGGCGGCGGTCGCGACGACGGTGGCATTCCCGATCTGGGGCCTCGTTGCCGACCGCTTCGGGCCGCTCGCGGCCTTGCGGACCGGGAGCACGATCGGATTGTTCGCACTCGTCGCGTACGCGCTGGCGCCGAACGTGATCGTGCTCTGGCTAGCGGCGCTCGCCGCGGGAACGAGCAGCGCATCGATCGACGTCGGGATCGCTTCCGCGGTCAGCGATCACACGCCGCTTGCATCGCGGGCGGCCGCGATGGCCGGCTGGAATGCGCTCACCGGGGCGCGCGGGATCGTTGCGGCGTTCCTGATGAGCGTCCTGCTCCAGCTCGGGATCGTCAGCGTCACGAGCGGGCTGCTGCTGTGTGCGGCCACGTCGGCGTTCGGGGTGATGCTGTTCCTCCGAGCGGGACGGGTGCTCGCCGCGCCTGTCCCGAGGTCGCCGGCCGATGTCGCGCCCGCGATCGTCCCTGCGCCGGCGGTCGTCGCGCCGGCGATCATGCCCGTGCCCGCGGCGACCACGGGCGCCGCGCCCGTCATAGCGGGGCCCACGGCCCGGCCGGTTCCGGCGACGATCCACCCGATCGTCTGACGTCCGGCCCCGGCCGGGCGTCATCTGAGCCGGCGCGACGACCTTCGCTGAGGAGCGTTGCCGCGAACGATCAGGCCCAGATGTCGCCGATCGTGAAGCCGTCCCGAAACGGATCCGTCGCGTCGACCACGTAGTCGGCGACCCCGGTGATCCACGCCTGGCCGGTGATCTCCGGCGTCACCGCGACCAGTTCCCCGACCCGCGTCTCGTCGACCAGGCGACCGGTGAACACCGTCCCGAGGATCCCCTCGTGGCGGAAGTCCTCTCCGATCCGGAGGCTGCCCCGGGCATGGAGAGTTGCCATCCGCGCCGACGTCCCGGTCCCGCACGGCGATCGGTCGATCGCACCGGTCCACGTCGCGGGGCGGTCCCAATCCAGGCGGCCGGTCGAGACCGTCACGACGTTCCGCATGGCGTTCGCGGGGTCGTGGGCCGGCCCGGACAGCTGGCCGATCGTGATGCCGGCGAAGCCCGGCTGGTCCGGATGGACGACCGGGATTTGGTCGTTCGCGGCGGCCTTGATCATCTCGGTGATCCGGACGATGTCGGCGCCCTCGTCGGGTGTCAGACGCAGCCCGAATGCCTCCGCCGCCGCGATCACGTAGAACATCCCACCGTAGGCGACGTCGACGGTGACCGAGCCGAGGTGCGGCACCTCGACGATCGCGTCGAGATGCGTCGCGAAGGCCGGGACGTTGCGGAACGTCACCCCGGTCACCTTGCCGTCGACGCAATCGGCGCGGACCCTGATCAACCCGGCCGGAGCTTCCAGGGTGAGCTCCGTGATCGGCTCGGTCATCGGCAGCATCCCGGTCTCGAGCAGGGCCGTGACGACGCACATCGTGTTCGTTCCGCTCATCCCCGCGTACTCGACCTGCTCCATGATCACGTAGCCCGCGGCCGCGTCCGGGTTGGTGGATGGGAGCACGAGGTTGCAGTTCGCCGCCGGATAGCCACGCGGTTCGCGGAGCATCCGGAGGCGCAGGTCGTCGCGGTTGGCGTGGAGCCAGGTCATCGCCTCGAACATCGACCCGGCGGGCACGCCCTCGACGCCGCCGACGATCACGCGGCCGGGCTCGCCACCGGCGTGAAGGTCGACGGCCCGGATGGTCGCGCCAAGACGAAGGGGCGGTCGGTCGGGCGCCGGTTTCACGTGACGCAGCCTAGCGAGCCGTCATCGACCCCGCTGGGCGTCCGCCATCTCGCGAGCGATGTCGCGTTTGGCGTCGCGATCGGCGATGTCACGGCGGCGGTCGAAGAGGTTCTTGCCGCGGGCCAGACCCAGCTCCAGCTTGGCCCGGCCCTTGCTCGTCAAGTAGAGGCGAAGAGGCACGATCGTCTGACCCTTGCTCTTCGTGCGGCCGAGCAGCTCGTCGATCTCGGAGCGGCGGAGGAGCAGCTTGCGGATCCGCTTCGGCTCGTGGTTGTAGCGATTGGCCTGCTCGAACGGGGCGATGTGCGCGCCGATGAGCCAGGCCTCATCGCGCTCGATCCGAGCGTACGCATCCGACAGGTTGACCTTGCCCGCCCGGATCGACTTGATCTCCGTCCCGGTCAGGACGATGCCCGCCTCGAACGTCTCGTCGATGGTGAAGTCATGACGAGCCCGCCGGTTGAGCGCGATCGTCTTCTCGTCGGCCACGGTTGGGTTTTCCTTGTCGAATGCGACCACGCCAGACGCGGATCATTGTCCATGTTGACCGCCGCTGTCTGCGATCGTCTCGGATGGGCGGCCAGGCGAAGGCGAAGCCGAGCACCGGAGCGAGCGGCCTCGGATGGCCGTGAGCGAGGAGCGCAGGCTTCAACGCCCGCCTGGCCGTTCAGGCGAGACAGCCGTCGAATGTGCCCCGAGCGCAGGAACGCCGGTCCCATCGGGACCGGCGTTCCAAGCGTTCCCACCCACAGGGGTGACCGACTAGACGGCCATCTCCTGCGAGGTGGTGCAGCTACGCGTACTGTCGATCACTGCACATCACCTCCTTTCGTTCCGCGAAACCGTACAGGAACGAAGATCGACGTGCAAGCATCCGGCGGTCGACGCCAGCCCGATCGCGGTGCGCGTGGAGCCGGCCGGGCGCCGTCGCGTCAGGCAGCCCGCGGAAGGGCCGCGGGCAGCGCCGCCGACGCCTGCGTCAGCAGCACGACCGCCTTGTCCAGGATCGGATCGTTGGTCGGGCTCGGATTCGCGGGTGGCGCGACCGGGACGTCAGGAATGATCCCGACATGGTGGATCCAGTGCTTGTCGGGGGTCAGCCATTTGGCGATCGTCAGCTTCAGCGCCGACCCGTTCTGGAGCTGGATCCATTGCTGGACGGTGCCCTTGCCGAAGGACGTCTCGCCGACGATCGTTGCCCGCTTCCGGTCCTGCAGCGCGCCGGCCACGATCTCGCTGGCCGACGCCGAACCCTTGTCGACGAGGACGATCAGGTGGATCGATTCGTCGGTCGCGATCCCCTGGCCGGTGGCGTCGGTCTCGGTCTGGGTCCCGTCGGCGTCCTGCTCGAAAAAGATCGGGCCATCCTTGATGAACTCGCTCGCGATCGCACGCGCCGCGGTGACGTACCCGCCCGGGTCGCCGCGCAGGTCGAGGATGAACAGCTTCTTGCCGGCCTTGAGATCGGCTTGAAGCACCTCGTGGAACTTGGCGGAGGAGTTGTCCGAGAAGCCGGTCACGGCGATGTAGCCGATCTTCCCGCCGGCGAGGTCCTTGGTGATGACCTCCTTCTGGACGATGACGTCGCGGACGACCTTGATATCGATCGGCGCCGCCTTGTCGCGGACGATCGAGAGGACGACCTCGGTGCCCTTCTTGCCACGGATCTTGTTCCGGGCGCCGTCGACGGACAGGCCGTCGAGCGGGGTGCCGTCGACCGCCACGATCGTGTCGCCGGCCTTCACGCCGGCCTTCTCGGAAGGCGATCCCTCGAGGGGGGCGACCACGACGAGCAGGCAGTCCGGGCCGAGCGTCGTGCAGTCGGAGCTGGCGCCCTTCGAATCGCGTGTCCCGATCTCGGCGCCGATTCCCTCGAACTGGCCGGACAGGTCCTGCAGACCCTGGCTGTACTGATCGGGGGTCAGATACGCCGAATACGGATCGCCGAGCGAGTCGACCATGCCCTTGATCGCGCCATCGATGAGGCTCTGCTGGGTCTCGCCGCCGAGCGCGAAGCGTTTCGTGATCGCGTCGTAGCTATCCCAGAACGGCTGGAACGCCTGCTCGGAGGCGACCGGCGTGCCCGGCTGGGCGATGCTCCGCTGGCCGACGAGGAACCCGGACACGAACAGGGCGCCTCCGGCGAGGACGGAGACCACGATCATCGCCAGGGCGAGGATCGGTCCACGCAGGTTCGACGAGCCGCTGACGGCCGCTCCGGCAACCGGCACGGTCGGCGTCCCAGGGATCGAGTCGCCAACGAGGCTCGCGGGATCCGGGGCGGGACCGTTCGGCGCCGCCTCGACCGATGGATCTGCCGCGAGCCCGGGGTCGGGAGGCGGGGAATCGGTTGCTTCGGAATCGGGAGGGAGCATCGAGGACGTGGTTCTCCGCTGTGATGTGCTCGGGGACTGGAAGCCTACACCCGCGCTCGTCCGATGCTACGTTCGGCGGCGGGTCGTCGGATGGTCCGTGAACGGAACTTCACGCAAACGTGGCGCCGCGGCAACGGGTCCGTGGCGCCGCGTCAACGGATCAGATACGTCCGCACGGAGAGCCACGAGCCGAGGACGCCAAGACCAAGACCGGCCGACGTCACGATGAGGACGAGGTCGCGCGCCAGCGACCCGAAGCTCAGCGGCAGCACCCGGAAGAAGTCGACCATGAAGCCGCCGATCGGGTCGGCGAGGAGGGCCAGGCCACCGAGCGTGATCGCCGCCCCGAGCAGCCCGACCATGGCCCCCTCGAACACGAACGGCCAGCGAATGAACGCGTCGGAGGCGCCGACCAGCCGCATGATCTCGATCTCCTCCGAGCGGGCGACGACCGCCAGGCGGATGGTGTTGATGATGATGAAGAGGACGATCACCCCGATGACGACGAGGATCACGCTGCCTGCCGTCCGCATGATGTCGGTCACCGTCTTGACGTTCTTCGCGGTCTCCTTCGTGTCGAGGACGTTGTGGACCGCGGGGTTCAGGTTCGGCTGAAGCGCGGCCGCGACCGGCGCGGCGTAGCTCGGATCGGTCAGCTTGATCTCGTAGCTCGCCGGGAACGGGTTCTTGTCGAGGTACTTCGAGAGGTCCTCGCGGCCCAGGTCCTTCATGTTCTGCTGGAACCTCGCAAGCGCCTCCTCGCGGGTGACCAGCGTCACGCCGGCAACGCCCGGCAACGCCTTGATCGTCTCGCCCAGGGCGGTGATCGCCTCGGGCGACGTGTCGACATTCATGTTCACCTGGACCTGGACCTTCGACTCGGTGAAGTCGAGGGCGGACAGCAGGCCGGTCTGGATGATCCAGAAGCCCGCCAGGAGCAGGAGCATCAGGACCATCGTCGCGGTGGCGGCGAGCGACATCAGCGCGTTCCGCCAGAAGCCTTGCCAGGCGCGGCGGAGGCTGAACACCACGAATCCGATCATCGGTTGATGCTCAACGGGACCCGGGGTTTCGCGTCACCGGCTCAATCGGCCCGGTGATACGCGCCGCCGACCTCGTCGCGGATCACCCGGCCCTCTTCGAGCGCGACGACCCGCTTCCGGAGGGCGGTCACGACGTCCGCGTCGTGGGTGGCCATCATGACGGTGACCCCGAGCTCGTTGATCCGCAGGAGCAGCTGGATGATCTCCCAGCTGATGAGGGGGTCGAGATTGCCCGTCGGCTCGTCGGCGATGATCAGTCGCGGGTCGTGGACGAGCGCCCGGGCGATCGCGGTTCGCTGCTGCTCACCGCCCGACAGCTGGCTCGGGATCTGCGCCCGCTGGGCGGTGAGCCCGACGAGGGCGAGGACGCGGTCGACGGCCGGCCGGATCTTCCGTCGCGGCGAGCCCGTGACCTCGAGGGCGAACGCGACGTTCTCCCAGACGCTCTTGGTCGGCAGCAGCTTGAAGTCCTGGAAGACGATGCCGATCTTGCGTCGGACCTTCGGCACGGCACGCCGAGGCAGCTTCGCCAGGTCGAGGCCGTCGAGGACCACCTGGCCCGACGTGGCCACCTCGTCGCGGATCAGGAGCTTGATGATCGTCGACTTGCCGGCCCCGCTCGGCCCGACGAGGAAGACGAAGTCGCCCTCCGGGATGACGAGATCGACGTCGCGCAGGGCCGTCTTGCCGTTCGGGTAGGTCTTCGTGACGTCGTGCAGGATGAGGATCGCCCGGTCGGCGGCGGACCGACCCTGGCCGCGACGGAGCAGACGCTCGCGGATGGAGCGAGTCGCCGCGGTCGAGGCGGGGGCGAGGGTCACGATCGGCTCCACGGTCTGGCGGTCCGCGGGCCCGCGACGGGCCTGGTCAGCGGGACTCCATCCGGGGGCATCACAGGGGGAGCCACATCGGGCCAGAGGCTAGCACCTCGGGCGAATGGCGTCGCGGAGCTCCACCTCGGGCCGATGGCGTCGCGGAGCTCCGCCTCGGACCTCGGTGGGCCATGTGCCGTCAGAGGAGGCCCGGTGACATCGGGACGTACCGGGAGAAGTCGGCGAACGGCCGATCCCAGCACAGCAGGACCGGGAAGCCGTCGAAGCGGAAGCCGGCCCGCAAGAGTGGCACGACCGCGTCGCCGGCGCTGCCCGGGACCCAGATTCCGAAGGCCCCGCGCGGACGGACGGCCTTGACGAGGTGGCCGACCACCGGCCCGAGGAGCGCCGCGTCCCGCACGGCGATCGGCCCGACACGACCGGCTTCGGAGCTGTAGCCGTAGCCGACGGCGCGACCACCTCGATCCCGGAACAGGAAGCCGCTCCGGCCCTCGCGGGCGTGGTACGCGTGATCCGGCTGCCGCCCGAAGCCCGCGGCGTCCCGGTCGAGAGCGTCCAGCTCGGCGGCCAGGGCCGACCGGCCGAGGCCGTCGGTCGAGTCGTCGACCTCGTCGAACGCGATCGCCTCGATGCCTGACGGGAGCGGGTCGAACGCGCCGTCGTGCGTCGGCAGGCCGACGAGCCGGAGGAGCGGGACGCGCGGCACGATCCCGAGCGAGGCGTAGAGCCCGTTCGAGATCGGCTGGACCGTATCCGTCGCCGTGGCCCGCGGGCCCGGGTCCGCGTCGCCGGGGGCGACCGCGGCGAGGAGCGCACGGCCGAGCCCGCGGGCCTGGACGTGGGGCCGGACGAACAGCATCGACAGGAACCAGAGCGAATCACGCCGGACGACGACGACGAAGGCGTCGATCGATGACGGTTCGCCGGCCGCCCCGCCCGCGCCGCCCGCCGCCGGCTCGGCCACGAGGAACGTCGCCGGATCTGTGGCCAGGAGATGGCCGTACATCCGGAGGATCGGGGCGAGATCGTCGGGGATCTCCGGCTGGGCGAGCCGGCCAAGGTAGTCGTTCAGTGCCTCGCGCCAGATCGCGGCGCAGGTCGGGAGGTCCTCGGACGTGGCCCGCCGGATCCGGTGGCCGGTCCGGACGATGACCGCCGGATCGTCGACGGCACTCGTCGTCACTCCTCCGCGTCGTCAGCCGTGCCGCCAGCGAGGCCCCCGCCGGTCGCCAGGCGTTCGAGCTCGGCCTGCATGAATGCGTCGAGGTCGCCGTCGAGCACCGCCTGGGTGTTGCCAGTCTCGTGACCGGTCCGGAGGTCCTTCACCATCTGGTAGGGGTGCAGCACGTAGCTCCGGATCTGGTTGCCCCAGCCGGCCTCGACGTGCTCGCCCTTCAGCTTGCGGACCTCGGCCTCCTGCTCCTCCAGGGCCCGCTCCAGGAGGCGCGCCTTGAGGACTCGGATCGCCATCTCCTTGTTCTGGGTCTGGCTCCGCTCGTTCTGGCTCTGGGCGACGATATTCGTCGGGAGGTGGGTGAGCCGGACGGCGGAGTCGGTCTTGTTGACGTGCTGTCCGCCGGCGCCCTGCGAGCGGAACGTGTCGACCCGGATCTCGTCCCAGTTGAGCTCGATCTCGATTTCGTCATCCGCTTCCGGCAGGACTTCGACGAGGGCGAACGTCGTCTGCCGGCGCTTCTGCGAGTCGAACGGGCTGATCCGGACCAAGCGGTGGACGCCGCGCTCGGCGCGCATCCAGCCGTACGCGGCTCGACCGTCGATCTCGACCGTGGCGCTCTTGATCCCGGCCTGCTCGCCTTCCTGCTGGTCGACGATCTCGGTCTTGAATCGGTGCCGTTCGGCCCAGCGGAGGTACATCCGGAGGAGCATCTCGGCCCAATCCGTCGCCTCGGTCCCGCCAGCGCCGGCGCTGATCGAGAGGATCGCCCCGCCCTGGTCGTATTCGCCCGAGAAGAGGAGCGCGGTCCGTTCGCGCCCGAAGTCGGCTTCGAGGGCGGCGACCTCGCGGTCGAGCTCCGCGGTCAGCTCGGCGTCGCCGGATTCCTCGACGAGCTCGAGAGTGGTGAGGACGTTGTCGGCGCGGGACTCGAAGCCGCGCCACACGTCGATCTCGGCCCGGAGCCCGTTGGCCTCGCGCAGCACCTTCTGGGCCGCCCGCTGGTCATCCCAGAAGCCGGGTGCGCTGGTCAGCGCCTCGAGCTGGGAGACGCGGCGTTCCTTGGCCTCGAGGTCAAAGATGCCCCGAGGTCGACCGAATCCGCTCGGCCAGGTCGCGAACGGTGGACGCGTCCACTCAGTTGCGGGCCTGAAGGTCCTGCAGCAGGATCGGACGGAGCTCGATGAGGCGGATGGCCGACTTGCTCCGGGCGACGACGGGGTTCACACAGGGGCAGTAGCTGTTGTGGGGACACACGCCGCAATTGCCGTCACAGTCGAGGGCCGCCGCGTAACTGCACGACCGGCAGTCCCGCTCACAGGCGATGAGATCGACGAACGACGCTTCCTCGGCCTGCTTCAACTCATCCCTCTCTCAGAACTGGGGCAGGGCTTGGGCTCGCGGAGCGCACCGCCACTCGCGGATCCTGACCGATCCCGAGCCCGCGGGGATTGGGCCGAGTATAGGCCCTCGATCTCCTCCGGCCAAGAGGGAGAACCGGAAGTTTCGCGCTTCGAGCCGATTTTCCCAGCCGGCGGCTTCCCGTCTCGAGCGGCCGACCGGCGTCAGGGCTCGTCGCCCTGCGTCAGGGCGACTCGCCCGTGACGAAGTAGAGGCTCAACGCTCCCAGCTCGTGGACGGTCGAGCGAAACCGGTCGTCGACGGTCGAATCGCTCGGGCTCGTGGCCGTCGGCGAGCCGAACGCGGTGATCCCCTCGTCCTCGGCGATCCGAAGGACCCGCAGCATGTGCGTCCGATCGGACACGAAGACCGCCGTCTGGAGACCGCGATCGTGGAGGATCAGCGCCGTGCCGCGGAGCGATTCGAGCGTGGTCCGACCGCGGTCCTCGGTCAGGATCGCGGTCGCCGGGACGCCCCGGGCGATGGCGAACGCGCGCGCCGAGGCGGCTTCGGTGGTGAGGTCGCCGTCGGCCTTGCCGCCCGTCACGATCACGTATCGGGCGACGCCGTCGTGATAGAGGTCGATCGCGTGCTCGAGGCGGGCCTTCAGGATCGTCGACGGCCGTCCGTTGTACTGGGCCGCGCCGAGGACGACGATCGCATCGGCGGCGGATGGGTCGTCGTGGTTGCCGACGTCCCAGATCCGATACGTGGTCCAGGCCGCGACGAGCAGCGCGGAAACGATCGCGGCAAGGACGACTCGGGCGAGATTCCGGATCATGCCGGAATCCGGCACGCGCGGACGTCGGAGAGCCCGGGTCCGCCAACCAACGGCGCGCGCCCGGATCGCGGTTCGCGCCGGGCGACGACGTGGATCAGATCAGCGTCGGCAGGCCACCACCCGGTCAGCGCCCGTGACACTTCTTGTACTTCTGGCCGGAGCCGCACCAGCACGGATCGTTCCGGCCGATGCGAGCGCCGGCCGGGGTGAAGCCGGGTCTCGCCTGGCCCGCCGGCACGCCGCGCCCGTTGCCGCTCGACTCCAGGCGCGCGCCCGCCATGGGGTCGCGCGGCAATCCGCCGGCCACGACCGGCCCGACGGGCCGGGGGCCGGCCGGACGACCGCCGCGCGCCGATGTCGCGCTCGAGCCACTCGTCGATGTCGCCGCGCCGGACCGGGCCCCGCCGGCCGCCGCGGCGGCGAGCGCTCGGGCGCCCGCGGCGAGGCTCTGGTCGAGGGCCGATTCGCCAGGTGGCGGCGTCCGCGTCACGGTGACCCGAAAGATCGTCGACGCGACCTGGTGGCGGATGAGGTCCCGCAGCTCGCCGTACAGCTGGAAGGCCTCCCGCCGGAACTCGTTGAGGGGATCCTGCTGGGCGTAGCCGCGGAGGCCGATCCCACGCCGCATGTCGTCGATCTCGGTCAGGTGCTCGACCCACAGCGAGTCGATCGTCCGGAGCAGGACATGCCGCTCGACGAGGCTCCAGTCGGTCTCGCCGATCTCCTCCGCCCGGGCCGCCAGTCGCATCTCGGCGAGATCGAGGAGGTGCTCGAGGATCTCCTCGCGGCTGCCGATCTCCCACAGCTCGTCCTCGGTCGTGCCCGGGCCGTCGAGACCCATCGCCTTGAGGGCCGCCGCGAGCGCCTCCATCCCCCAGTCGTCGGGCGTGTCGCCGGACAGATGATCGGCGACGAGCGCCTCGATGTCCTCGTCGAGGAACGTCCGGACCGTCTCGCCGAGATCCTCGTTGCGAAGGACCTTGTCGCGCTCGGCGTAGATCGTCTCGCGCTGGCGGTTGATGACGTCGTCGAACTCGACGACGCGCTTGCGCATGTCGAAGTTGAACCCCTCGACCCGGCTCTGGGCGCTCTCGATCGTCTTGCTGACGAGACGGCTCTCAATCGCGACGTCGTCCTCGAGGCCCATCCGCTCCATCAGCCCCGCGACGCGGTCCGAGGCGAACCGCTTCATGAGGTCGTCCTCGAGGGACAGGTAGAAGCGCGACGAGCCCGGGTCGCCCTGGCGTCCGGCCCGGCCGCGGAGCTGGTTGTCGATCCGGCGGCTGTCGTGGCGCTCCGTGCCGATGATGTGGAGACCGCCGACACCGACGACGCGCTCGTGGTCCTCGTCGGTGATCGTCTTCGCCTCGGCGAGGGCCGCCGCGTACGTCGCCTTGTCGACCTCGGCCGGGTTCAGGCCCCGCTTGTGGAGGATCTCGGACGCGAGCCCCGTCGGATTTCCGCCGAGCAGGATGTCCGTGCCGCGACCGGCCATGTTGGTCGCGATCGTGATCGCGCCCGTCCGCCCGGCCTGGGCGACGATCCCCGATTCCTTCTCGTGGAACTTGGCGTTGAGCGTCTCGTGCTTGATGCCCCGCCGCTTGAGCATGGTCGAGAGGATCTCGGATTTCTCAACGCTGACCGTGCCCACGAGGACGGGCCGGCCGGCCTCGTTCATCTCGGCGACCTCATCGATCAGCGCGTTGAACTTGCCGAGCTCGTTGCGGAACACGAGGTCCGCCTCGTCGTCGCGGATCATGTCCTTGTGGGTGGGGATCGAGACGACCTCGAGCTCGTAGATCTTGTGGAACTCCTCGGCCTCGGTCATCGCCGTGCCCGTCATGCCGGCGAGCTTGTCGTACAGGCGGAAGTAGTTCTGGAACGTGATCGTGGCCATCGTCACGCTCTCTCGCTGGACCTTCACGCCCTCCTTCGCCTCGACCGCCTGGTGGAGACCCTCGGACCACCGCCGGCCGGGCATCTGGCGACCGGTGAACTCGTCGACGATGACGATCTCGCCGTCCTTGACGATGTAGTCGCGGTCGCGCCGGTACAGGGCATGGGCGCGGAGCGCCTGCTCGAAATGCCGGGCGAGCCGGGGGTCGGCGTCGTACAGGTTCTCGACGCCGATGAGCTTCTCGATCTTGTCGATCCCCTCCTCGGTCGGGGAGACCGCCTTGTCCTTGAGGTCAACGAAGTAATCGCCGCCCTCCTCCTCGCCCTCGGGCCGGCCCTGGAGCTTCGGCACGAGCCGGGCGAACGTGTAGTAGAGATCGCCCGATTCCTCCGCCTGGCCGCTGATGATCAGCGGCGTCCGGGCCTCGTCGATGAGGATGTTGTCGACCTCGTCGACGATCGCGAAGGAGCGGTCTCGCTGGACCCGGTCGGCCAGGTCCGTGACCATGTTGTCGCGCAGGTAGTCGAACCCGAACTCGTTGTTGGTCCCGTAGGTCACGTCGGCCGCGTAGGCGTCGCGGCGGCCGACCGGGCGCAGGTTGATCAGCCGCTCATCGGTGGTCGGGTAATCCGGCTCGAAGACGAACGACTCGTCGTGGGTGATCATTCCGACGCTGATGCCCAGAAAATGGAAGACCGGGCCCATCCATTGCGGGTCGCGCCGGGCCAGGTAGTCGTTCGGCGTGACGACGTGGACGCCACGACCGGTCAGCGAGTTGAGGGCTGCCGCGAGGGTCGGCACGAAGGTCTTGCCCTCGCCCGTCTTCATCTCCGAGATCTTTCCCTGGTGGAGGACGATGCCGCCCATCAGCTGGACATCGAAGTGGCGCATCCCGAGGGTCCGCTTCATCGCCTCGCGGGCCATCGCAAAGACGTCCGGCAGGACCTCGTCGAGGGCCGCCTGGAGCGCCGCCTGCTCCCGCTTGTGACGAGCCTTGGCCATCTCCCGGCGCCGTTCGAGATCCGGGTGGGTGCGCTCCTCCTCGGTCGGCTCGCCCGGGACGGCCGCCTCGTGGATCTCCTCCCGGATCAGCGCGAAGCGCTCGCGAATCGCCTCGTCCGACAGAGCCGCAATCTCGGCCTCGAGCTCGTTGATCTCGTCGACCAGGGGTTGGATACGTCGGATCTCGCGGTCGTTCGAGTCGACGAAACGGGAAAGAAATCGCATGGCCCGCGAAGTATAAGGTCCGTGCCCGAGATCTCCCTGCGAGTGGTGGGCATCGGAGTCCCTGTCCGGGCCCTCGCGCGGACCTCGCGGTCGGATCTCGCGGCCTCTCGTGGCCCTCAGGCGACACTCGCCTGGAACTGATGGCGATGGGCCGATTCGCCTGCGCCCAGGCGACGCTCGCCTGCAAATCGGCGCCGATAGGCCGAATGTCGCGCCCTGCAGGCGAAGCTCGCCTAACCACCGGCTCAACACACAAACGTCGTGCGTGGCGAGGGTCGAGCGGGCGACGAATTCCGCCCCGCGCAGGCGACGCTCGCCTGCGCGCAAAGGCTGTAGTCCGGCGTGCTCCCGGATCGCGGACGCGCGCCTGGTCGGTCGGTCAGGCCTTCGTCAGGTTCACCAGGAACTCGAGCGTGCCCTGATCCTCGACCGCCACGAAGCCGCCGATGTTGGGGGCGTTGATCGAGTAGTCGGAGAACGGGAAGGCCAGCGACCCGACGACCTGGATCAGGCTGCCGTTGAGCTGCGCCCTGGCGGGGATGTCGACGGACTTGGTGACGCCGTGGAGGGTCAGATCGCCATGCAGGGTGACGTCCACCTGCGCGCCCGTCGCGGCGTTTGCAGGAATGGCGACGGGGGACGTGAGCTTGAACGTCGACGTCGGGAAGCTGCTGGTCTGGATACCGTCGTTGCGGAGCCGGTTGTCGCGCATCTGCTTGTCGCTCGCGAGTGTCGTCATGTCGACCGAGAATTCGGCCGATGTCACGCTGAGGGTGCCGCCGCCCGACGTGATCGTCGCGGTCCCGGTGATCGAGCTCGTCCGACCGACCGCATCGCTCTCGGCGGACAGGCTGGCGAGCTTCTCCCGAACCCGATAACCGACGACCGACCCGGCGCCGATCGCCCAGGTCCCGGGGATGCTCGCCGCGTCGATGGCCGCCGCGGACGCGGGCGGGAGGGAGGTCGTCGCGCCCGACGCGTTGGTGCCCGTGGTCGTGGCAGCCGCTCCCGACGAGGCGGCAGGTGCCCGGCTCGGCAGGCTGAGCGGCGCAACGTTGTCGCCGCGGAGAACAACGGCCCACGCCGCTGCGCCGCCCCCGGCCGCGAGGAGCACGATGACGACGATGGCGATCAGGGCAGGTCGGGATCTCATGGAGCGATCGTTCCGACCGGCGGTGAGGGGTTTCTGAGAGTCACCGGACGCACGACTGGGTTAGCGCCAGAATCCTCGGAGAGGCTAGTGCCAGAATCCTTGGGCTGATGGCTTCGCGGAGCTCAGCCTCGGACCTCGGAGAGGCTAGTGCCAGAATCCTCGGGCCGATGGCTTCGCGGAGCTCAGCCTCGGACCTCGGAGAGGCTAGTGCCAGAACCCCGTTCCTCGGGCCGATGGCTTCGCGGAGCTCAGCCTCGGACCTCGGAGAGCCTAGTGCCAGAACCCCGTTCCGTAACCTGCCACGAGAAGCACGAACGTCAGCGCGCCGAGGCCGAGCCAGAAGAGGACGGCCATCGGGGTCGAGGTCGGGTTCATCTCCGGGTTCTTCATCACGGGCAGCCGGCCATTGCGCCGGCTCAATCCCCAGCGGCGCGATTGCATCCCGCGTCGCCAATCGGGTTCGCCGACCGGCACCGGCTCGACTCCGCCCTTGCCGTCGGGTCGGTGGAGCTGGAGGCTCATCGGTCGCCCGGCCCGGGCCGTGGGGACCGGCGGAGGCTCATCGGTCGCCGGGCCGTGTCGCGCCGAGGAGCACTGGATCGTCCTCCGTGTCGTCGTCGCCGGCGTCCCCGCCCGCCCCGGCGTCGTGACCCGGCTCCTGGCGGATGTCCATCCGGCCCTGCTGGCCGTCCTGCCAGAGCAGCATCTCCTGCGTGAACGAGACCTCGCTGCTGAACAAGGCGCCCACCGACTCGCCCCGGTGGATCCGTTTGATCGCCTCGCCGATCAGTGGGGCCACGGAGAGCGTCGTGATCTTCGGCAGGCGCTTGACCGCCGGCAACGGGACGGAGTCGGTGAGGACGACCTCGAGCAGGTTGGAGTCGCGCAGCCGGTCGACGGCCGGGTCGCTCAGGACGCCGTGCGTGGCGCACGCGTAGATCTCCGTAACACCCTCGCGCTCGAGGGCCCGGACGATCTCGGTCAACGTTCCTGCGGTATCGATCTCATCGTCGACGATGATCGCCCGCTTGCCACGGACATCGCCGATGACGTTCATCAGCTCGGCCCGGTCGAGGTTCCCGATGCGTCGCTTCTCGATGATCGCGAGGGGCGCGTCGAGCAGCTCGGCGAACGTCCGGGCGCGCTTCGCGAAGCCGAGGTCGGTGACGACGACCAGATCCTCGAGGTGCTTGTGGATGAAGTAGTTCGAGAGGAGGTGGAC
>Ga0070706_100003293_pt1 | contig 15975 bp, 15 predicted proteins | sample KBSK5501metaG_FD_65476 | JGI IMG/M metagenome (GOLD analysis project Ga0070706, IMG submission 65476) | Corn, switchgrass and miscanthus rhizosphere microbial communities from Kellogg Biological Station, Michigan, USA - KBS K5-50-1 metaG | ecosystem: Host-associated > Plants > Roots >...
ATGCACGAGTGGGCCGGCGACCCGGTCGCCGCGCGGCACAACCTCTGGCCGCCGATCGTGCTCTAGCCCGGCATTCGCTCGCCCGGGCGGATCAGCCGGTCGCAGGGGGCGAGGGCGCTTGGGGCAGCTTGACCTTGCCGCGCTTGGCGGCGGGCGCCGACGGCGGCGGCACCACAGGGCCGATGTCACCGTCCGGCGCCTCGTCCAGGTCCACGATCACCGGCGCGTGGTCGCTCGGACCGGTGCCCTTGCGCGCCTGCCGGTCCACCCAGGCCGCGCGCACCCGCCCGGCTACCGGGGCGCCGGCCAGCACCAGGTCGATCCGCATGCCCAGGTCCTGGTGGAACATCCCCGCCCGGTAATCCCAGTAGGTAAACACCCGCTCGCCCGGCCAGCGGTCGCGCACGACGTCCCTCAGGCCGAGCGCCTGGAGGCTGGCCAGCGCCCCCCGCTCCGGCGGCGTGACGTGGGTCTGACCGACGTACGCGTCCGGGTCGAACACGTCCGCGTCGGCCGGCGCGATGTTCATGTCCCCGCACACCATGACGGCCTCGGGCCCGCCTGCGACCTGCTCCTTCAGCGACGCCAGCCAGGCCAGCTTGTAGCGGTAGTGGTCGGAGCCGGGTGTGCGCCCGTTGGGCACGTAGACCGAGTGCACGCGGATCCCGGCGCAGGTGGCGGATACCGCGCGCGCCTCCGGGTCCGGGAACCCCGGCCCGCCGGGAACCCCGCGCACCACGTCCTCGAGGCCGACCTTGGAAAGGATCGCCACCCCGTTCCACTGGGCCTGGCCGTACAGCGCGGCCGCGTAGCCGCGGCTGCCGAGTTCACCGCCGAGCAGTTCGGTGAACGCGCCGTCGGCGAGCTTGGTCTCCTGGAGGCAGACGACATCGGGCCGCCGCTGATCCAGCCACGGCAGCAGCCGCGGCACCCGTTGCTTGACCGAATTGACGTTCCAGGTCGCTACCCGCACCGGCCCTACGGTAGCCCCCCTCGCCGACATCGCGTACCCGTCCGGGGCCGTTCGCGCCCGCGCGCCCGGCGGGGCGCCGGCCCGCAGGCGAAATTAATCCGCGGGCCGATGTCCGGCACGGGCCGGCGGCTCCGACGTCCCCGGTGGCAGCACCGCTGCCGTGCCGGAGAGGAGACGAGGATGAAATACATGATCTTGCTGTACGGCTCGCAGCAGGGCTACGACGCGCTGACCGGCAAGGCCGTTCCCGGCAAGCCCACCTGGGCCCCGGCGGACTTCGCCGCGATGGGGCGGTTCATGACCGAGTTCAGCACCGGCGGCCCGGGACTGCTGCGAGGCCGCGGCCCGGCGGGCGACCAGCCTCCCGCAGCAGCGCCACCTGCAAGCCCGCGCCACCCGCCTGGCCGGTGAACGGTAAGCGCGCCCCGGCGCAGGCACGGGATGGCCTGGGCGTTACCGGGCCTGGCGCAGCCCCTGTTCGGCGTATTCGGCCAGCAACTCACTCAGCGAGATGCCACGCCGCACGGCCTCGGCCGCGAGCCGCTCGGCAAGATCACCCGGGAGGACGATCGTGCGGCGCACGCTATCGTCGCGCTCCCAGCCCTCGTCACTCAACTCAGGCACGCGCCCTCCTCTGCGGTACCAGGGATCCGGCGCCGGTCAACGGAACGTATCGGCGCAGGATGCGGTCGCTCAGCAGGCCGAGGCAGCTGAGGTTCGGAAACCCCGGACCCTGCGCGAGCCCGGCCAGGACCGGCAGGTGCAGCGGCGCCAGGCCGGCCACGGACAGGTCGAGGCCGATGTGGCGCTCGAGTTGCCCGCTGCCGAGCGCTTGCCGGTACCGGGCTCTCGCGGCGCCGCCCAGGAGTGCCTCGAACCACCGCCCGTCGAAGCCGATGGCCACAACGACGGCGTCATACGCGACGCGCTCGCGTTCCTCGCCGTAGGCGATGGTCACGATCACGTCCTGCTCGCGCGCCTCGAGGCGGGCTGCCCGCCCGGCAAGCGTGCGGAACCCGCGCGCCTGGTTGAGCGCCGCCTCGGCCTGCAGCGAGAAGACACCACGGTCAGTGCGCTCGAGGAACTCACGCCGGTGCCCTTCGGCCAGGCGCGGCCAGTCCGCCGGGTCGGAGTAGAACCGGTTCTCGTCGTAACTCTCCCCCCGCGAGTACAGCACCCCCCGGGAGGTCAGGACGTCGATCGTCGAGTGCTTGTGGAACCGCTTCACCAGGTCGATGACCACCGAGGCGGCCGTCTCCCCGCTGCCGATGACGCAGACGCTCAGCGCGCGCTCGTGCCGCATCTTCTGCGCCGCCAGCCAGTAGGTCCTCCCATCGAGGACACGGGGGTGATCGCGCGGCTGGCCCGGCACCGTGATGGCCGGCCCCGCCCCGGTGATGACCACGCCGTCGGCGGCAAGCACATCGCCCGCCGCCAGGGTGGCCTCCCACCGATCGCCGCCGGCCACCTCCAGCCCCGTCACGGTGCCGGGGACGATCTCCGCCTCGGCCAGCCCGGCGACCTCGCGCAGGTAGGCGCTCCACTCGCGGTGCACCGGCGGCATCCGGCCCCGGTCCACCCAGTCGCTGTAGATGCCGTGCCTGATCAGGTGGCGCGGCCAACTGTACTCCGCCATAGCGGCGGTCACCTCGGCGGACGCCGCACCCCAGCTTGCCGCGTACGGGTAGCCGACGTCCTTCTCCGGCGGCGTCCCGAGCGGCAGCAGGCCGCTGGTGTACCCCTGGCGCCCGCTCCAGTTCCCAGCGACCTCGCCCCGGTCGATCAGCACCACCCGCGGCGCTGGCAAACCCGCGGCAGCCAGCGCGCTGGCCTTCGCGGCGATCGCGATTCCCTTGGGGCCGGCACCCACAACAGCAAGCGTTGCCACCTGGCGAGGATAACCAGGTAATCCCGGCGGGGTGACCCCCTGTTGTTCGGTACCGCGTGGTTCGTGAACGCGCTGGTGTTCGCGGGCGTGCTGGTGGCGGTCTACCTGGCCGTGGAAACGGCACGGTGGGTGCGGCTGCCACCCAGCCCTGGGCTGTACGGGGCGCTCATCTGCGCCCTCGCCCTGGCCTGGATCGCGCCGCAGGGGGCGCTGCTCTACGGCACGGCCCGCCGGATGTTCGGCCGGCGCGCGGCGTTCTTCGCCGCCGCCCTGTTCGCCGGCGTTGGCGCGACTCAGTTCCTCGGCGCGTTCGCCACCTTCGACGCGATGGCGATCGCGTTGCTCGCGCTCGCCACCTGGCTCGGCGTGCGGGCGGCGGGCAAGGGCGGGCGGGCCCGGCGGTGGTCCCTGGTGGTGGCCGGAGCCGTGCTGGCGCTCGCGAACGCGACCAAGTACGCCTCGGGCCTGTTCGATCCGGTGGTGATCGCGGTGGTGATGGCGTGCGTATGGCGCCGGCGCGGCGCCGGCGCGGCCGCCGCGGGCGGTGCGGTCATGCTGACGGCCTGCGCGGCGCTCATCGGCATCGGGCTGGCGGCAGGCGGCTCAGGTTACTGGCAGGGCCTTACCTCCACGACGCTGGCCCGGGCCGGCGACAACGTTCCGGCATCCGGCGTCCTGTACGCCAGCGCGGAATGGGTCGGCGGTATCGCTCTGCTGGCTGTCATCGGCGCCATCGCCGCGTTCGCCAAACGCCTCAGCTGGCCGCTGCGGGCCCTTGCCTGCGTGCTGGTCACCGCGGTATTCCTCGCGCCGGCCGGGCAGGCGCGCATTCACACGATCACGAGCATGTTCAAGCACGTGGGATTCGGGGCATGGTTCGCGTGCATCATGGCCGGCTTCGCGCTGGCGTGCCTGGGGACCGCGGTGCCCGCGGTGAAGGCTCGCGGTGCGGTCCGGGCGGGAATAGCGGCAACGATCCTCGGCGCCGTCGCCGGCGCGGCCCTGGCGGGCGGCCATTTTGCCAGCTGGCCGGGGTCCACCTCGTTTACGGCGAGGCTGGGCGCGCTGGCCAGCAAGTACCGTGGCCCCGTCCTGGAGGATAACGACGTTCCCGAGTACTACATCCCCGCCTTGCGCTGGAGGAGCCGCGCGCTGACCGTCCAGTTCACCTATACAGATCCGCGGACCGGGCGGAGGCTATCCGGGCAGAGTGCGTATCTCGACGCCATCAAGAATGGTTACTTCTCGATCATTGACTTGTCGTTTGCGAATACTATCCAGAACGACAATAAGATCACCCACGATATCTCAGTAAACACCGCATACCGGCTTGCCGCGGTTATTCCTTATAATGTGAACGGCGTTCGCGCCGCGTATAAGATCTGGGTTCGCGCCCCAGCCGGGAGCCGGAGCAGGGGTGCGGGCACGCGCCGGCGGGCTGGATGACCGCCACCGCGGCCGGCGCCCGCAGCCGCCGCCGCCGGCGATCGCCGGTGATCTTGCCAGACGCCCCCAGCGACGAGGAGAAAGACTCCTACTCGTGGCGCTCGCTGCCGTTCCTGACCGGCTGCCTGTTCGTCAGCTGCCTGTGCGTGGTCGCCGCGCAGGCGTGGTTCGAGGTCCGCAACCCGCTGGCCCTGCCGTTCGCCGCTTACACCCTCCTTTACCTGTGCTATCAGGCGCTCAGCCTGCCGGCCAACTTCACCGGGCGAAGCTTCGACATGGCCGCGCACCGGTGGCTCGTCGCGAACTGGCGGCCGCGCCATTACCCCTCCGTGGACATCTTCCTGCCGATCTGCGGCGAGCCGATGGGGGTCCTGCACAACACCTGGGCGGGGGTGTTCGAGCTGATCCACTGCTACCCCGGCGACGCCCGGGTGTACGTGCTCGACGACGGCCCCAGCGAGGAGGCCATGCGGATGACGCGGGACTTCGGGTTCGGTTACGTCAGGCGGCCGCGGCTCCGGTACCGGAAGAAGGCCGGGAACCTCAACTACGCCTTCGCCCGCACCAGGGGGGAGCACGTGGTCATCTTCGACGCGGACTTCCGGCCGCGCGCCGACTTCCGGCGTGTCGATGAGGTCCATCGCGGCCGGGCGCTCCGACGGATACCTGCGCTCCTACGCCCTGGCGGTCCGTAGCTACGGCCACCCGGTGGTCATCAGCTTCGCCCATGAGATGAACGGAAACTGGTATCCGTGGGGCTGGATCCGCGCGTCGCCGAGGGAGTGGATCAGGGCCTGGCGGCACGTGGTGACCCTGTTCCGCCGGTCCGGGGCGGGCAACGTGGCCTGGCTGTGGTCGGTCAACGGCGTCACCACCGGGGAGGGCCCGATTCGCGACTGGTGGCCCGGCAGGTCGTACGTGACATGGGTGGGCATGGACGCGTATTACACGCAGCCGGCCCAGAATTTCACCAGCCTCTTCGGCCCCCACGATCGCCGCCATCCGCACGATCACGCACAAGCCCCCGCTGATCGCGGAGACCGGGGTCGGCCCGCTGGCGGGCCAGGCCACCAAGATCCCAAACCTGTTCGCGGGCGTCCGGGCGCATCATTTGCTGGGGCTGGTGTGGTTCGACGAGGCCCAGAACAGCGGCCTGTACCACCAGGACTGGCGCATCGACAACATCCCGGCCGCGCTGGCGGCGTTCCGGCGCGCGGCGCGCCACTACGGGTGACCCTCGGACCTGGCCCGCGGCGGTTACCGCCAGCCCCGGTGCGGTTCGCCCGCGGCGGCGCCGCGGTCGCCATCACCCGGCCCCGGGGGCGGGCGGCTGGGCCCCGAGGGCGGGCGGCCGGGCCGCGGCCGGTGGCCCGTCGTTGCGCCCGAAGAACTGGCGCGGGTTGCCGACCAGCATCTGCTCGATCTGACCGTCGGTCACCCCGCGCTCGCGCAGGCCGGGCAGCAGCGCGCCGTGGATGTAGGTGAACTGCCAGTCGGGCAGCACGAAGTCCTGCTCGGCGCCCGTGAACCAGTCCGTGAACGAGGCCTTGTCGTGGGAGAGCATGACCCGGTTCGCGTAGCCGCGCTCGCAGAGCCCCGCCAGCGTGTCCAGTTGGACGGCCAACGGCACCGCCACCTGCAGCCCGCAGCGATCCCAGCCCACGTAGGACCCGCCCGCGATGATCTCCTCCAGGTAGCCCAGGTCGGTGGTCTCGTTGGAGTGCACGATCATCACCCGGCCCAGGTCGGCGCCGCGGGAGGCGAGGATCCGCTGCTGGTCGAGGCTGCGGCGGGACGGTGCGTGCGCGTGGGTGCACACCGGCACCCCGGTCCGCGCGTGCACGTTCGCGACCGCCATCGCCAGCCGTTCCACGTCGGGCGTCATGCCCTGCTCGTCGGTCACGATCTTCAGCACGGCGGCGCGGAACCCGGTATCGCCGATCCCCGTGATCACGTCCCGCTCGAAAAGCGACTCCAGCATCCGGTCCTCGTCGTCGAGGATCTTGCCGCGGCCGCGGTAGTGGAACGGGAACGGGAGGTTGTCGTAGGTGTAGTAACCGGTGGCGAACATAACCTTCAGCCCGGTGCCCTCGGCCGCGCGGGCGACCAGCGCCGGATCGCGGCACAGGCCTGGCACGGTCATGTCCAGGATGGCGCCGACCCCGGCCGCCGCGAGGCGCCGCAGTCGTTCGCGCGCGGCCGCCACCTCGGCCTCGGCATCCCAGCCCCGAAGCCAGGCCAGCCCTGCTGCAGGGTCTCGGTCCGGATGAACACGTGTTCGTGCATCAGCACCGGGCCGAGATCGCGGACGTCGATCTCCCCGGCGGTGGTCGGAACGTGGGGCGTGCGGATCCTACCTCCGATGCGGGGCGAAGGCTGCCACGAAAGGCCTTGATGCAGCCAATTACAACGAACTCGGCCAGCGGTGGGTCAGCACGAGCGGCAGCGGTTCCGGCCCGTTGCCCGGCGCGTGCACCAGGTGCACGGAGACCCCGCCGACCTCGGCGCGCAGGTGGGTGAGCCGGTCGAGCCGGGCCTGCAGGCTCAGCGGGTCGAACGCCCGCCAGTCCTCGATGAGGCCGGCGAGCCAGTCCCCCGGCACGCCGCGTTCCCAGCCGCCGTCGCCCACGGGCAGCCGGGCCGTGCCCAGCCGCAGCGCCAGATCCCCCGATGCCTCGATGTCCAGCGCCGCCCGGAACCGGCCGGCGCGGGGGTGCGGAGAACCCATGCGGAGATCATGGCGCACCACCGGCCCGGGTTCCAGCCGGGGCCACAGCCGCACGTCGCACGGCCGGCCGCGCAAAGTAATCGGCAAAGTAATCGGCAAGTAATACTTGCACCGGTGAAAGGCAAAGGGGTACCTTTCGCACACCAGGGCAATGCGCTCCGGGCTGAAGAGGTAGAGATACCCCACCGGCTCGCGCTGCCCGAGGCGGCCAGCACCGCCACGAGACGTGACCAGCTTCGGCGTGGCGCCGGCTTGCCGCGATCACGGCCGCCGGGACCCTGGCAGCAGGCACCGGGGTCCTGGCGGCCGGCCCGCTGAGCCCGGTCCCGGCCAGCGTGTCGTTTACCCAGACCTGGACCGGCGACCGTGACGGCTCTACCCGGGTAGCCCGATGAACTGACCACCGGCGGCGATCCCAACGTGGCCAAGACGATCTACGCAGCGACGCCGCGGCGACGCCGCGGCGTCCTACCCGTGGGAGAAGGGCTAAGGCGAGCCCCCGGGCCAGCGTAAAGTCACACTATGCGGCTGCCTGCCGCAATCGTCTCGTCGACCTGAGCGGAGACCTGATGGGCCGGGACATTCAGCCGATCAAGATCAGCGGCGAGGACAGGCGGCGGTACCGGGACAAGCTCCAGCGCTCGCTGGAGGTGTTCGCCCGGATGCTGCGCGAGCACCTGTTCGAGGCCGACCCGGCGCACGTGGGCCTGGAGATCGAACTCAACCTGGTGGATGAGCACGGGTTGCCGTCCATGCAGAACGCCGACGTCCTCGACGCCATCGCCAACCCCGCCTGGGCGACCGAGCTCGGGCAGTTCAACATAGAGATCAACGTGCCGCCCCGGCGGCTCGACGGCGACGCCGTCGCGGGCCTGGAGGAGGAGGTCCGCGGCAGCCTCAACGACGCGGACGCCAAGGCGCGCAGCATCGGCAACCGCCTCGTCATGATCGGCATCCTGCCGACGCTGCAGGAAAGCGACCTGCACGAGGGCGTCCTGTCCACGAACGCGCGGTACCAAGTGATCAACGAGCAGATCTTCGCCGCGCGCGGGGAGGACATGCGGATCGAGATCGACGGCCCCGAGCGGCTGGTCACCCACGCCGACAGCATCACGCCCGAGGCCGCCTGCACCAGCGTGCAACTGCACGTCCAGGTCACCCCCGAAGCGTTCGCGAGTTACTGGAACGCCGCCCAGGCGATCGCGGGCGTGCAGGTCGCGCTGGCGGCCAACTCCCCGTTCCTGTTCGGCCGGCGGCTCTGGCAGGAGACCAGGATCACCCTGTTCGAACAGGCCACCGACACCCGGCCGGTGGAGTTGCAGCAGCAGGGGGTGCGCCCCCGGGTATGGTTCGGCGAACGCTGGATCACCTCGGTGTTCGACCTGTTCGAGGAGAACATCAGGTACTTCCCCGCGCTGCTGCCGATCTGTGAGGACGAGGACCCGGTCGCCGAGATCGACGGCGGCGGCGCACCCCAGCTTGCCGAGATGAGCCTGCACAACGGGACGATCTACCGGTGGAACCGGCCGGTCTACGCGGTGGTGGGCGGCATGCCGCACCTGCGGGTGGAGAACAGGGTGCTGCCGGCCGGCCCGTCGGTCGCGGACGTGATGGCGAACGCGGCGTTCTACTACGGGCTGGTGCGCGTGCTCGCCGAGGCTCAGCGGCCGGTCTGGACGCAGATGTCGTTCTCGACCGCCGCAGAGAACCTATACGAGGCGGCCCGCAACGGCATGGACGCGCACCTGTACTGGCCGGGTTTCGGCGAGACCCCGGTCGCCGAACTCGTGCTCCGCCGCCTGCTGCCGCTGGCCCGCGAAGGGCTGGGCCGCTGGGGCGTGGACCAGGCACAGGCCGACCGGCTGCTGGGGATCATCGAGCAGCGCTGCATCACCGGCCAGAACGGGGCGGCCTGGCAGATGGGTATGGTCTCGGCCCTCTCCGAGCGGAACGGGGCCGATCGCGCGGAGGCGCTGCGGCTGATGACCCAGCGCTACATCGAGCACATGCATACCAACGAACCGGTGCACGCCTGGCCGCTGCCACCGGAGCGGCCGTAGCCGCCGGCCGACGTGTGCGGCCGGGCCCGGCCGGCCGGCCGAAGCGTGCGGTCGGCCATAGCCCGTCGGCCGGCCATAGCCCCGTCGACCGGCCATAGCCCGTCGGCCGGCCATAGCCCCGTCGACCGGCCATAGCCCGTCGGCCGGACACTTGGCCCACCCGACTGGACACTTTTGTCTTGTTGGCTATTGATGGGCTCGCAGACCGACGTTACAGTCGGTGTGCGCACGGCCACCCACGGCCGTTCCCGTGAGAGGAGACCTTATGCGTCGCCGGATCCCCCGCCTACTGACCTGTTCCGTCGCGGCCTGCGCGCCCGTATTGGGCCTGGTCATCGCCGTGGCCCCGGGCGCGAGCGCCGCCACCTCCTCCTCCGCATCCCCGTACGCACACGCCCTCGCGGCGGCACGTGCCGCGATACGGCACCTGTCGATCGGCGAGCACGCCACCGACCACGCGGTCGGGCACGTCTCCCGCCTCAAGGGCCTGACCCAGGTGCGGAGCACCAACTGGTCCGGTTACGCCGACACCAGCGCCACGTTCAGCACGGTCGCGGGAAGCTGGACCGAGCCGTCGGTGAGCTGCACCTCGCGGACCACGTACGCCGCCTTCTGGGTCGGCATCGACGGGTTCACCAGCGGCTCCGTCGAGCAGGACGGGACGCTGGCCGAGTGCTCCGGCGGCAGCGCCTTCTACTTCTCCTGGTGGGAGATGTTTCCCACGAACGCCATCCAGGTGGTCGGGTCCAGCGTGCAGCCGAACGACAGCATCAGCGCCTCGGTGACCCGCAGCGGGACCAGCTACACGCTCAAGCTCGCCGACTCCGGCCATCCGGCCAACAGCTTTACCACCACCCAGAGCTGTTCGAACTGCGCGAACTCCAGCGCCGAGTGGATCGCCGAAGCGCCGAGCGGTTCGGGCGGCGTCCTCCCGCTGGCCGACTTCCACACCTGGGCACTCTCCGGCGCGACCGTGAACAACGCGGTCATCTCGTCGTTCCCCGACGACGAGATCACCATGGTCGACAACGCCGGGCGGGTGAAGGCGCAGCCCGGCTCGCTCAACTCAAGCGGCAACGGGTTCAGCGTCACCTGGAAGCGCAGCTCCTAGGAGGGCCCGGCCGCCGCAGGCCCACGTGCCCTGCGGGGGCCTATCCCGGCTGAGACCAAAGCGGCGGGGCGGTCACACAGTATGACCGCCCCGCCGCGCATGAAATGCCGCGTTCGCCAGACCATGACCGCGGCCGCGCCTGCGCTGCAGACCGCGGGTGCGCGACGCCCACGGCGCTCGCGTGGCGGGCGCTGCCGCGGCGCCTCCCCGGCCGGCAGGCCGATCCCGCGCCGCCTCCTCCGCCAGCAGGACGATCCCGCGCCGCCTCCTCCGCCGGCAAGCCGACCCCGCGCCGCCTCCTCCGCCGGCAGGCCGACCCCGCGCCGCCCTCTCCGCCGGCAGGCTGACCCGGCGGCGTCCCCTCCGCCGTTTGGTCCTCCCACGGACTGATTCGGAAGCCGCCTAAAATCAGCCCGCGGGCTGACTGCGGCGCCCCATATACTCAGTATAATACTGTGCATGATCACTGGTTGTGATGCTGCGTGAGCGTCCGGCACGCGTTGCTCGCGCTGCTGAGCGAGGGGCCCAAGTACGGCCTTCAGCTCCGTGAGGAGTTCGAGGCGCGGACCGGCGAGGTCTGGCCGCTGAACGTCGGCCAGGTGTACACGACGCTGCAGCGCCTGGAGCGGGACGGGCTGGTGGAGTCGGACGACGCCGCGGAGGTGGGCCCGCAGAAGGGTTTCCGGATCACCGCGGACGGCGCGGAGGAACTGGCCGGGTGGCTGCGCACGCCGCCCGACCTCAGCTCGCCGCCCCGCGACGAACTGGTCATGAAGGTGCTGGTGGCGCTGCGGGTCCCCGGCGTGGACGTGCACGAGGTGATCCAGGTGCACCGCCGCTACCTGGTGGAACTGATGCAGCAGTGGACCCGGCTGAAGGAAGACGAGTCCGAGTTCGACCTCAGCCTGGCGCTGGTGGTCGATGCGGAACTGTTCCGGCTGGACTCGGTTATCCGGTGGCTGGACGCCGCCGACGGCCGCCTGAAGCGTGCCGCCGCCGACCGGGAGCGGGCCGGCCGGGAGGCCGCCGCTCAGGCCGCGGCCGGGGGGGCTGCCACCGGGGCGGCAGCCCCCGCTCCCCGGCCCGTCTCCGGGCCGCTGCCGAGCCTGCGGCGCCGGGCGGGACTGCGCAGATGACAGCCAAAAGACACGACACGACCGGGCCCGCGAGGAGGCCATGACATGAGCATGCTGGAACTGCAGGGCGTGGTGAAGGTCTACGGGCAGGGCGCCAGTTTGGTGAACGCGCTCCGCGGCATCGACCTTTCGGTGGAGCGGGGCGGGATGGTGGCCGTGATGGGCCCGAGCGGGTCCGGCAAGTCCACGCTGCTGACGATCGCCGGCAGCCTGGAGGAGCCGACCGATGGCGAGGTGCTGATCGACGGCGCGCCGCTCTCGCGGATGTCGCGCAACGCCAAGGCTCGGCTGCGGCGCCGTTCGATCGGCTACGTGTTCCAGGATTTCAACCTGCTGCCCGGGCTGACCGCGGTGGAGAACGTCTCACTGCCGCTGGAACTCGACGGCATGTCCGCGCGCCGGGCCCGCGCCGCCGGGAAGCGGGTCCTGGACGATCTCGGCCTGTCCGAGCGGGCGGACCGGTTCCCCGATCAGCTCTCCGGCGGCGAGCGCCAGCGGGTGGCCATCGCCCGCGCGGTGGTCGGGGAGCGCCGCCTGCTGCTCGCCGACGAGCCGTCCGGCGCGCTGGACTCGGTGAACGGCGAGGCGGTGATGCGCATGGTGCACGAGGCGTGCAAGCGCGGCGTCGCGGCCGTCGTCGTGACCCACGACGCGCAACTGGCCTCGTGGGCGGACCGCGTGGTGTTCCTGCGCGACGGGCACATCGTGGACCAGACCGCGCCACCGGCCGGACCGGAATCGCTGCTCAGCACGCCGAGGCAAACGCAATGAGCACGGCATTGCGCGAGCGCCCGGCTGCCCCCGCGCCACCGGCCGGCACCGGAAACGGGGGCGTGCCGGCGCGCCGCGCGGTAACCCGCTGGGCGTGGCGGCTGTTCCGCCGCGAGTGGCGCCAGCAACTGCTGGTCCTCGCGCTCATCACGGTCGCGGTGGCCGCCACCATCATCGGCGCGGCAGTGGCCACCAACAACCCGCCGCCGGCCAACGCCGGCTTCGGCACCGCCCGGGACATGGCCACGTTCCAGGCGCCGGATCCGCACATGGCCAGCCAGATCGCGGCGCTGCGGCAGCGGTTCGCCCCGGTCGACGTGATCGAGAACCAGACCTTCGCCATCCCCGGCTCCACCGACACCTATCAGTTGCGCGCCCAGAATCCGCACGGCCCGTACGGGCGGCCGATGCTCTCCCTGGTCTCCGGGCACTTCCCGGCCGGGGCGGGCCAGGTGGCCGTGACGAGCGGGGTCGCGGCCGACTTTGGCCTCCGGATCGGCAGCGTGTGGCACCAGGCCGGCACCACGCGGACCGTGGTCGGCATCGTGGCGAACCCGCAGAGCCTGCTGGACGAGTTCGCCCTCGTGGTGGCGGGCCAGATCCGCAACCCGACCCAGGTCACCGTGCTGTTCGACGGGCACGGCCGGCCTCCCGCCGGGCTGGCCCCGTACATCACGGCCGCCGGATCGCAGACGCAGAGCAACGTGGTCAACCCCGAGTCGATCTCCGTGGCCGGCCTGGTGGTCGGGATGCTGCTCATCGCCCTGGTCGCGGTCGGCGGGTTCACCGTGCTGGCGCAGCGCCGGCTGCGCTCGCTCGGCATGCTCGCCTCGATGGGCGCCACGGACCGGAACGTCCGCCTCGTGGTCATGGCCAACGGTGCCGTCGTCGGCATCGTCGGCGCCATCCTCGGCGGGGTGATCGGGCTGGCCGGCTGGCTGGCCTACCGGCCCGTGCTGGAGCAGAGCTCGCACCACCTGATCGGCATGTTCAGCCTGCCGTGGGGGGTGATCGCCCTGGCGCTGGTGCTGGCCGTGGTGGCGGCGTTCTTCGCCGCGTCGCGGCCGGCCCACGCCATCACCAGGGTGCCCATCGTGACCGCCCTGTCCGGGCGGCCCGCCCCGCCCAGGCAGGTGCACCGCTCGGCCATACCCGGCCTGGTCCTGCTCGTGATCGCGTTCATCCTGTTCGGCTGGTCGGGCAGCAGCGGTAGCGGCACTAGCGGCCTGCCGAAGCTGGCACTCGGCTTGATCGTCCTCATCGTGGCGGTGATCCTGCTGGCCCCGTTCTGCCTGGCGGTGCTGGCCCGGTTGGGCCGCCGGGCCCCGATCTCGGCGCGCCTGGCCCTGCGGGACCTGTCCCGCTACCGGGCCCGCTCCGGCTCGGCGCTCGCCGCGATCAGCATCGGCATTCTGATCGCCGTGATCATCTCGGTAGTCTCGGCGGCCCGGTTCGCGAACGCGCTCGACTACGCCGGGCCGAACCTGGCCTCGAACCAGCTCATCGTCTACACGCCCGGCGGCCAGGGGAGCGGCGGCCCCGGCGCCCCCGTGCCGAACGTAATGCCCAGCCAGATGCGGTCGATGTCGGCCAAGGCGCGCGCCATCGCCACCGACCTCGGCTCAGGGGACGTGGTCGAACTCGAGACGACGGACGCCGGCCTGACCCACGCGGCGAGTGGCCGCAACTGGTCCGGGCCGCTGTATGTGGCCACGCCGCAGTTGCTGCACGCCTTCGGGATCAGTGCCAGCCAGTACAGTCCCACGGCCGACATCCTCACCACGCGGCCCGGGCTGTCCGGCCTCTCGAAGATGCAACTGAACTACAGCCCCCCCGCGAAGCCGGGTAAGAAGAACGGTCCCGGCTCCGGCGGCGGCCCCGGACCCGGCCCCGGCCCCGGCCCGAACTCCAACTCGTTCCCCTGCCCGAAGAACGCGTGCCTGGCCAACCCGTCCATTCAGGAGGTCAGCGCGCTGCCGTCGGGGACGTCGGCACCCAACACGGTGATCACCGAGCACGCAATCCGCACGCTGCACCTGCAGACCGGCATCGGCTTTGTCGATGGCTGGCTGATCCAGACCACGAACCCGCTCACCGGCGCACAGATCCACAATGCCAGGCTGGCGGCCGCGGCCGCTGGCATGACCGTGGAGACGCGCAACAGCATCCCCACGTCGGCGACGATCGTCGACTGGGCCACCGTGTTCGGCATCGTCCTGGCGCTGGCCATCCTCGCCATGAGCGTCGGCCTGATCCGCAGCGAAGCCGCCAGCGACCTGCGCACCCTGGCCGCCACCGGGGCGAGCGGCGCGACCCGTCGCAACCTCACCGCCACCACGGCCGGCGCACTCGGCTTCACCGGCGCGGTGCTCGGCATCGTGGGCGGCTACGTCGGCACCGCGGGCTGGTTCCGCACCAACTCCTTGAACGGTGGCCTGAGCGCCATCTTCACCACGGTCCCGGTCACGAACCTGCTCATCATCCTGGTCGGCATGCCGCTGCTCGCGGCCGTCGGCGGCTGGATCTTCGCCGGCCGCCAGCCCCGCGACCTGGGCCACCAGCCACTCGAATAGCTGTCCCGCTCACCCGGCCGCGGCTTGCCGTCCCGCTATTCATATGTATAGTTTGCTATACGAAGTGACAGGAAACTGTTGACACGTACAGTGACGGGTGAACCGTGGTGGCAAGCGCGGCAGGGGAAAGGCCGGCCGAGGACCTGACGGCCCGGGCACGGATCCGCGACGCGGCCATGCGCCTGTTCGCCGAGCGTGGCCTGGACGGGACCTCGGTCCGGGACATCGCCAGGGCGGCCGGGGTGTCCGGCGGCCTGATCCGGCACCACTTCGGGTCCAAGGACGCCCTGCGCGCGGCCTGCGACTCCTACGCGCTGGATCAGATCATGCGGATCAAGGAGCAGGCGGTCCTGGAGGGTCAGCTCGGCAACCCGGCGTTCATGTCCGCCGCCCACCCCACCGTGCTGCTGACCCTCCGCTACCTGGCGCGCTCGCTCATGGACGGCTCACCGGCGGCCGCGGCGATGTACGACGAGATGGTTGCGCTCGGCGAGGACTGGCTGAACCGGCACCACGCCGGCCAGGTCAGCGATCCGCACGGCTACTCGGCGGTCCTGGTGGCGATGCAGTCCGGGCTGCTCATGATGCACGGCCAGCTGTCCCGGTGGCTCGGCGCCGACATCTTCACGGCCGAAGGCCACCTGCGGCTGACCGCCGCGCTGATCGAGTTTTACTCGCAGCCGCTGCTCAGCCCGGAACTGGCCGAACAGGCACGGGCGGTGGTGGCGCACCTCCAGGGACAGCAGCCCGTAACCGAAAGCCCAACCAGATGACAACCGTCGTCGGCCTTCAGAGCGGCGCGCGGCAGCCGCACGCCCCCGGCACGACGTCCCGCGAGGGAGGCAATAAGTGCTGCTGAAGGCGATCCGGGCCGAGGGCCTGACCAAGCGCTACGGCGGGACGCTGGCCCTCGATTCGCTCGATGCGTCCATCGAGCCCGGCGAGGTGTACGGCTATCTAGGCCCGAACGGGGCCGGGAAGACAACCACGATCCGGTGCCTGCTCGGCATCCACCGGCCCACGAGCGGCCGTGCCGAACTGTTCGGCGTCGACGCGTGGCGCGACCCGGTGACCGCCCACCGGCGGGTGGCCTACGTCGCCGGGGAACCGTTCCTGTGGCCGGCCATGACCGGCGCCCAGACGCTGGAGTTCCTCGCCCGCCTGCACGGTGGCATCGACCAGGCCTACGCCGGCGAGCTCGTGCGGCGGTTCGACCTGGACACCGGCAAGAAGGTGCGGGCGCTGTCCAAGGGCAACCGGCAGAAGGTGCAGCTCATCGCCGCGCTGGC
>Ga0070706_100003294_pt1 | contig 15973 bp, 13 predicted proteins | sample KBSK5501metaG_FD_65476 | JGI IMG/M metagenome (GOLD analysis project Ga0070706, IMG submission 65476) | Corn, switchgrass and miscanthus rhizosphere microbial communities from Kellogg Biological Station, Michigan, USA - KBS K5-50-1 metaG | ecosystem: Host-associated > Plants > Roots >...
TCCAGCGTCAGCCTGGCTACGGGCATGAAGGGCGCTTTCCGCGAGCGCACGCATGAGAATCCTGCGGGTCTGCCAGGAAAAGGCAACTCTCAAAAGTGATTTCCCCACATCCTAAGCTGTTCTTGTGAGCGTGTGCCCGCTGCCTAGTACGGAATCCGACTGCTGTTCTCTCATAGACCAAAAATGTGGACACACGCCTGGAAAAACAAAAACCTTCAAGCAGTAAGCCGGATCGCCTGCAATCCGGCATGCGCTTATCTCAACTTGTGGTTTAAGGATTGTTCCTAGTTGCCTGAATCAGCACCGCCCGACGTCGACCTTGAGGTCGTGCCGTTGCCCGCCCCCATGCGGCTCAGGCGCGGGAAAAATGGCGTCACCTCGAACGGCATCTTCTCGCGCGCGGAAGTGATCGCCACTGGCTGCGACTTGATCAGTTCCACGCGATCGTCCCATGCGTTCATCTTCACGCGGCCGCCCAGCGGTAACGCGGCAATCTGGTCCAGCTTGTTCATGTCGAACGGCGGAGCCGAAGTCATTAACTGTGACATGCGCGTGACCGTGCCGTTTTGCGACATGTTGTTGCCGAGGTGCGCCGTCAGCAGCGCAGAAAGTTGTGGAGCCCGCGTCTGTAAAGCATTGAGGAATAATCCAGCGCTGTTCAACTTCTGCCCGTAAGGCGAAGTCTTCAACATTGCTATGGCCTTCTTGTCGGCGGCGGCTTCCTCCTCAGGAATGTGCTTGAAGCCAAGATTCGAGTACGTCGACTCATCGGAAAAGAGCATGCGGTCGTTGAACGCGTACTTGCTTCCCAGATTGTGTCCCAGGACGATGTGTGCCAGTTCGTGCGACAGCACCATTGCCAGGCTGGCTTCGTCAGGGAGCACATCAATCAGTCCACGGCTGACCACGATCGTGTTGCCAACACTGAACGTCTCCAGCGGCGCCGTGAGCAACACGCGTGTGCGCACCGGGTGCGGCAATTCGATGTTGTTAGTGATTTGCATGTTATTGACCACGGTTTGCAGGATTTTGTCTACATCACCTTCCGGAGCCAGCAAGCCAGCGCGTTGCAGGCGTTCCACTACGTTGTCTTCTGCCTGTTGCTGCCATTGGCGCTCAGCCTGAAGCGGCGAGGCATCTTGCGCGGCGGCGCTTTCGTCCTTTACGCTCGAATCCACCAGCACTTGCGTGAGTTCGTCTTCCTTGACGTTCTTGTTCAGGTTATAGCCCCAGATGCGGGTTTGAGCCTTGAATGCGATTTTGTTCTTGGCGCCGGCGCTGAAATCGCCCTCTTCACTGTAGATGTAAGCCGGCACCCAGTATCCCGGCACCAGGTTCAAGCGCCAGCTATCCATGTGGAAGAAGTAGGAATTCTTCGGCCGTGGTGCATACGTACCATTCAGGCGAACGATGCTGAAATCCTGATCTTCGACCCAGAGACGACCCAGAAAACGGCCTTTGCCGGTATCCTTCTTCGGGGTTACATCGAACACCAGGCAGCGTACGTCGCCCAGAAACTCGCGGTGGATGTATTTGAAATCGTAGTGCTGGCGGTCGAAATCATTGCGATCGGCAAAAATCATCCACGAGAATCCCATCGGCTGGTATTGCACCTTGAACAGCTTGGTGAAGCCACCGAGCAGATGCTTCTCCATGCTCTCGTCCTTGAGATAGTCTGTTCGATCCACTGACTCGCCGAGATCCATACGGCCCAAAAAATAATGGTCGGCCTTGGGCACAGGACCCAGTGCCGGATCCAGTGTGAGATTCTGTAGATAGCTCTCGACTACCGGATTCCGCTTCTCGAGCATTTTCATCAGGTCGTGTTCACGCTCAATGAATCGGTCCACCACCTGATTCATCGTAGTGGGCGTGGAGCGAGGTTGGGAATTGGGCTGTGTCGGCGCTGGCTGTGTCGGCCGTGACGTCTGCGATGTCGACGGTTGCTGTGAGGTTTGCTGCGCCCCGGGCTGCTGCGCAAACGAACTCAGAGAAAGCAGCAGAATAGCAGTGACCACCCAATTCCGTATACGCATGACTCTCATCTCCGTGTCTCTCTTAGTAGGCCAACTGGAAAACAACATGCACGATCGCGGTCGAATCTACCGGCTGGCCGTTACGTAAAGCCGGCTTGAAGCGCATTTTATTGGCGGCTGCTGTCGCCGCTTCGTCCAATCCGTGCCCAAGGCCGTGGACCACACGGTTCACCTGCAGTTGTCCATTGGCCGCAAACGTGACTTCCAGCAGAACTTCGCCCTCCAGCTTCAACTGGCGAGCTTCGGTCGTGTACACCGGATTTGGTTTGAAAGTGATCTCAACCGGGTTCGTCGCCGGACTTGTCTCTATCTGCCGCTGCGTTTTGATTGCGCCCGGCGTTATTTCCTGCTGGCTAAAACCAGCGGACTGTACTCCTGAGCCGCGGCCATTGCTGCGGCCATCTCCATTACCCGCGGATGCGATTCCGTTTCCGAAATCGGCGCTGGCCACCGTTCCTCGAATCCCCTTTGCCCCACCTGATCCGTTGCCATAGCCAGCACCCTGCGGCATTTCGAAAGCACCGGCATCGCTGACTACAAGTCTCGGGTTGCTTTTTCCCTTCCCCTGAATTCCATTGGGATCACCGAATCCGCCGGTCTGTACCTTATGTACCGGAGCATTCACTCTGGGCACGACCGAACTTCCGACAAACTCGCCCGTATGGACGAGCATTGGCCTTGCTCCGCCGGGTACTATTTTCAGCAGTGCAGGAGCGAACGTATTCACTACTACCCTGGGAGGAGGCTCTAAATCCGTCTGGTGTGAGCGCGGCGCTCGAACTTCGCGGGGCACCGTCAACCGCGGCGCAGTCATCGGAGCTGGGGGAAGCAACTTGGCATGAAGAACGGGGGGCTTCGCCTTGTAACGCTTGGGCTGCGGCGAAGGAATGGCAATGAGTTCCGTTATGTGATAGTGCCTCTCCAATTCGAGCCTCTGGGGCAGCAGGAGACCCAAATTGACAACGATCAGAATCAAAAATATTTCCACGCTGTAGCTGGTGACCAGCGTCCGCCAGTTCATCTTGTGGTCCGGCAGGAGCCCTAGCCTAAATTCGTGATGAGACGTACCCATGCAAAACACTCCAACGGGGGCCCGAGCAGGAGAGAAGCGCGCGGGGTGGAAGTTTTAAGTTAGGGGAGAATGGCGAGAGGGTAAATGTGTCTCTTGCCGCTGAACATTGGTAACGAGGTGCGGGCAGGTTCGGGAATAGTCCTGAAACGGGAGGATACGGTGCGCTATTTGAGGGCGAATTCCTTGTGTTTCCGGGAAAAGTAGTAGAAAAGCGGCACTCCCGCCAGAATCACCAGAGATCCCAGGGCCGAGTTCCGCACGTTATCGGTAAAGGTGTAGTACAGAAGTACGGCAGAAGCCAGAACAAACAGGCCCGGAACCAGGGGATACCCCCAAACTTTATAGGGCCGGGCGGCATTCGGTTCGCGGTGACGAAATACAAATATCGTGCTGCCGGAGATCATGTAGAACAGCCACTCGGAAAAAATGGTGAGCGAAAACAATTGGCGGAAATTTCCTCCCAACAGCAGCAGGATGATTGCGAGTACTGCCTGGACGATGATGGCAACCGAAGGCGTCCGAAAGCGGGGATGGACCTGCGCCAGTGAGGAGAAGAAATATCCGTCCCGTGCCACTGCGTAGGGCACTCGGGCTCCACTCATGATCGTGCCGTTCATCGCCACCATTATCGAGAGAGCCATGCCAGCCGAGACAATACCCGCACCGAAGGGGCCCAGCACCAGAGCAAGCGCATCTGAGGCTGGTCGCTGCGAAATGGCAATCGCATTGGCTGGGAGCACGTACTGCACAGCGGCATTCACCAGGATGTACAGCGCACCCACTGTGGCCACTCCGAAAATCAAAGCAATTGGGATATTGCGCTCCGGGCGCCGGATCTCGCCGGCCACCATGTTCAGATCATTCCAGCCGTCATACGCCCACAGCGCCGCTACCAGTGCGGCAAAAAATCCGGCCATGCCGCCCTTCGACCCGGAGTACGAGCCTGCGAAATTCCCCCAGCCTCCGCCGCTGTAGCTGAAGCCGACAACTACGATGACAAGAATCATCGCCACTTTCAGGATCGTGAAAACTAACTGGAACTCGCCGGCTTTCTTGATGCCGACGTAATTGAGTAAAGAAATGAGAATCGTCGCGGCGATGGCTACCAATTGGCCCCAGGTGACATGGAAGGGCCTCGCGAGAATGTCATTGGCGAAGAACGAGAACATCGAAAACGTGCCCAGGATCCGCACCAGCCCAGTCGTAAGGGTGGCGATTGAACCGGGCTTCGCGATGACGAACCAGGTCCACGCGTAAAGAAAGCCGCCCAGCGGGCCGTAAGCGTCATGCACATACACGTACTCGCCACCTGCTTGCGGCTTCATCGCGCCCAGCTCAGCGTAGGTTAACGCACCAAAAAAAGAGAGCAGGCCGCCCACCAGCCAAGCGAGGTATACCAGCTTGGCTGTACCGACCGCCTGCATCATCTCGGCTGGCACGAGAAAGATGCCGCTGCCGATGATGGTCCCGACCACCACCGCCCAGGCGTGGCTGACGCCAAGATCGCGAGCCAGTTCGGGAGCGGTGGAGAGTTGAGTTTGCCCTGGCATTTTTGGGAGTGGAAAGTATATGCGAAAAGCGTTTAACCGCAGAGAACGCCGAGAACGCAGAGAACCCCGAGAATTGCCGCAGAGATCGAAAACAACGCGATGCTTCGAATCAGGCTGTGGCTTGTGCCAGTCAGGTCACGCATCTGTACAAAGTTCTACGCGTCCTCCCCGTTCTCCGAGGGTTGCGGCTAGGGCTTCGAAGCATTTCTTTCGAATAACAGGCTGCCCATATACCCCACTCCGAACGTCACCAATGTCCCAATGGCCACGTACCACGTCCACGGCACTCCCGTCCAGAGCCAGATGTAGAGTTCCGTTACGAACCCGCACAGCATTCCTAGCATGGCTCCGTTCTGGTTGGCGCGCTTCGTTAACACACCTAAGAGAAACACTCCTAGCAGTGCGCCGTATGCCACCGAGGCAATCTGCAGCCCAACTTCCACCACCCGACCAACCTTGTGCAGCGAAAGCACTGCCAGGCCAAACAGCACCAGCGCCCAGAAAAATGTCGACATCCGCGACAGTTGCAATCGCCGGCGCTCGTTAATCTGCGGATTACCGCGCAGATAAAAATCAATCATCGAGCTCGATGACAACGAATTGAGCGCGGCACTCAGGTTCGACATCGCTGCCGCTAGAATAGCCGCAATCAGCAATCCTGAAATGCCATGTGGCATCTTGCTGACGATGAACGTTGGATAGATGCGATCTGCCTTGCCGAAGTGCGAGGAAGGGATCTGGTAGAAAGCCCACAGCATGATTCCAACCATCAAGAACAGCGCGAACTGAAAGAGAATCGCCACCCCACTCGAGAGCAGTGCCGTGACTGATTGCCGCCGACCGCGTGCTGCCAGCAGACGCTGCACAATGAGTTGATCGGTTCCATGGCTCGCCGTAGTAAGAAATGTTCCGCCGAGCACACCCGCCCAAAACGTGTAAGGCCGCCAGAAATCAGGCGCGAAATCGAATATTCGCAGCTTCCCCGCAGTCTCGGCCAGAGAGTGAATGGTAGGCCACCCACCGGGCACGAGGTGCAGGATGGTGAATAACCCCACCAGCGTTCCACCAATGTAGATCACGGTTTGAACTACGTCCGTCCAGATCACGGCAGCCAGGCCACCTTCGAAGGTGTAGATCAGAGTCAGCGCGGTGATGATCGCGATGGAAGCGATTTCCCCGGTGCCCAGCGCGATCGTCACCACAATGGAGACCGCGTACACACGCACCCCTTCGGCTGCCGCCCGTGTAATTAGAAAAAGTCCGGCCGTCAGCGAGCGCAGGCCGCGTCCGAACCGCCGCTCAATGAGTTCATACGCCGTGTACAGATCGCCGCGAAAATAATGGGGAAGCAAAACAAAGCTGATGATTACGCGTCCTAGGACGTAACCCATCACAACCTGCATGAATGTCAGATTCGTGTCGTAGGCCAGGCCGGGAATGCTGATGATGGTAAGCGTGCTGGTTTCGGCGGCGACAATGGAAAGCGCAATCGCCCACCAGGGAATATCGCGGTCCGCCAGGAAGTAATCACGCAGCGATCGCTGGCGCTTGCGAAAACGCAGCCCGAACAGGGTGATCCCCGCCAGGTAGATCGCGATGATGATCAGGTCCAGCCTATTCAGGCCCATGTGTGAGACTGTTCATTATGGCGTTAAGGTCGCAAGTTCCCCGAGTGACAGTGTAACCACCGCCCAACGCATCGTATGGTAGAAATACGCTCGTGAGTATTTTTCTCGGTCTCGACGGCGGCGGCACCAAGACTACCTGCGCAGTGGGTGACGAAAATTCGCTGCTCGCCACCGCGACTGCCGGCGGCAGCAACGTCATACGACTCGGGGAGATGCATGCGCGTGAATCGCTGCACAGCGTCATTCGCCAGGCCTGCACCGTAGCTGGCGTGGATCCAAGACAAGTGCAACAGACCTGTATTGGTGTCGCTGGAGCCGCCCGACCTGAGATCGCCGACACTGTCCGCCGTCTGCTTTCCGAAATCGTCTCCGGCGAAGTCAGAGTAGTCGGTGATATGGTCATCACCCTGGAGGCGGTTTTTGGCAGTGACCCGGGCATCATCGTGATTGCAGGTACTGGAGCGATGGCTTACGGACGGAATGAACTTGGACAAACTGCTCGCGCCGGCGGCTGGGGATTCGCCATCTCCGACGAGGGCTCGGGTCACTGGATCGGTCGGTTGGCAATTTGCGCCAGCATGCGGGCGCAAGATGAAGGTGAGGATACCAAGCTGCTCGGCCGGATTCTCGACTGCTGGCAACTCTCTACCCTCGACGACCTCGTGCGCGCCGCGAATGCTTCGCCTCCCCCTGACTTTTCCAGTCTCTTCCCAACAGTCCTAGCCGCTGCAGAAGATGGGGAAGCCTTGGCGCATAGCGTACTTACCCAAGCCGGAGCGGCGTTAGCGGGACTTGCCAAAATGGTGATCCGTCGCCTTTTCCTCGACGCGCCCGCCATACCGGTGGCGATGTCCGGAGGTGTGTTTCGCCAATCGGCACTGGTGCGCCAAGTTTTCTACAATAGCCTTCGTTCCGAGCACCCACGCGCCGACGTGAACTCGACCATGATCGAGCCGGTCAACGGGGCATTGGCGCTGGCGCGCAAAGCCGCGCGGCAGAGTATGTAGCAGAACACAATCACGGAAACTACTAGAAATTTCCAAGCTGGACAAGTTCTAGGCTTTTTCTGCCCGGGCCGCCGGCTGGCTATCGGTCCGAGGCGCCTTCTTCCGGTGCAGCAGCTCGACCACAGCCTGATAGAGGCGAGTGCGCACTGCATAGCGTTCGTGGGCGCGCGTGATATAGCGTATGTGGACTTCCACACCCGCGCTCGTCGGCCGCAGGTTGATGGCGGGCTCTGCCGAAAACGAGCGCACGCGCTGGCGGCTGGTGGCGCGCTGCAATTCCTGCTCGGCCATCTGCGCATTGGCCTCCGTTTCCTGGGACACGAGCTTCTGAATGGCGTCAATCATCGGGTAAGGGTTGTCCTGCGCAGGAATCAATACCTGCAACTCGTCCCAAAGCCACTGCCCGGATGTAGAGAAATTGAAGTAGTGTCCTTCCACCGCGAAGCTGTTCACGAAAGCCACCTTGCGCCCAGTAGGATGTCCGGTGTCGGCCCAGTTCCCGGTTTCCAGCAGCAAAGTGCGCAGCAATCCAATCTCGACCACCTCACCGGCGACGCCGTTGATTTCCACCCAGTCGCCCACGCGGATGCCATTGCGGCCCATGAGAACGAACCAGCCGAAGAAAGCTACGATGAAATCCTTTAGCGCGACCGTCAGACCCGCACCCGCCAGGCCGAGAATCGTTGGCAGCTGGTAGGGCATGCCCAGAATGACCAGCACGATCAACAGCACGCCCAAAGCCTGCACCGCGAAAAGAATCACGATCCGAAGCGTACGCAGGCGTGTGCGCTCTGGGCTTAGCTCGGTGAAGAAGCGGTCCACCACACGACCAACCACGTAGATCGCAAATACGACCAGCAGAATCCACAGCGCTGATGTGATCATGCCGTACACAGCAACGCGCTTATGGGTCCCGACCAGCGTGATCCAGCTGGCGTATAACCCGGCTAGTTCCTGCTCATCCTGGATGCGTCTGCCGAGGTCGGCGAGATACCTTTGATCGTGCGTGAAGCGCTCAAGGGAGGAGAGCGTAGCTTTGGCGGTTTCCTTAGAAGACGTCCCGTTTCCGGGGGAACTTCCTCGCGCAAATCCGGCTGCCTGCTGCTTTACCGCTTCTCTCTCCGCTTGCTCCTGCCGGACGCGCTGCTCGAAGACGTCATGCCGCTTGCTCAGGGATTGGACCTTGTCCAACGCTTCCTGCCGTGCCTGCGCCAGTTGTATCTGTTTGTTGCGCAGACCATACCAAGCACGGAACTGGGCCAGGAGAGTGCCGGCCTGATAGTTGAGATCGGAAGCCTTGGCGACCTGTGGGGCCCCGGGCTGCCCTTCATTGTGACCCGCCTCATGCTGTTCCTTCAGCTGCTCAATCCTCGCGCGCGGATCAGCGCCGGTGCGGCCGAGGTCGTCCTTGGCATCGTCCAGTTCGTCCTGATCGAGCTCCAGTTGCGCTTTGGCAACATCCAACTGGTCTTGCAGATTGTCCTTCTCCCGCTCGCGCGCCGAGGCGAGCCGCTTGGTGAGCTGTGCGGTGCGGTCCAGGTCCGACTTGACGGCCGCGTCGGCCTTGCTTTGCCGGTCGTAGAGCTCCTTGAGCTCCGGCGTCAGTTGCACAGTTTGCTCGGTCGCATGGCGCAACGCGTCGGTAAAAGCGAGGTCTACCTCGTGATCGGCCACTTTGAGGGCCCGGCGAACTAATTGCTGCTCCTCGGGCGTGTCAGCCAGCGCCGCTAGACTACGGGCCGTCTGCAGTGGACGCTCATCCACGAGCGGCGGTTTGGCCGGCTCCTTCTCCGAATCCTTGTTCGCCAGCGTTCCTCCCCCGGTAACCACCTGCCCGGTATCTCGGGTCAATACCAGACCTGCGATCCCGAGGGCCACCAGCGCGAGCAACGCAGCTACGCTGATCCATTGGCGAGCTTTCATCATGAGTTGTAGTCAGCCTACTTCCGTTTTTCTGGTTGCGCTAGTACCCATAAACAGGCACGCAGGCCTCGGCTGGTTGGCAGGGCCCACCTCCAAAGGGGAGACGTGACCACTTCTCGTTTTTTATTGCGCAAGAGTATCGGGCTTTCTAGGCATAGAATTGCGAGACTTCAAGAATGGAGAGTGACATGAGATCGAGATTGCTCACATTTCTGTGTGTACTCCTGGTAACCATCACGACGATTGCGTGGCGCTTGCAGGCAAAATCCGACGGCTCCGTGCAATTGCTCAAACTGGAAGCCGATTTCCAGAGGACCACCGCGGAAAAGGGTTTCGACGGGTTCATGTCATATTTCGCAGAGGACGCGGCTGATCTTCCTAACGGCGGCCCAATCGTCACGGGAAAAGAAAACATCCGGCATGCGCTTGGTCCGTGGGGCCCGGACGTGAGCTTGACGTGGACTCCGGTGAAAGCAGAAATGGCGGCGTCCGGCGATTTGGGATACACCTATGGCACGTTCGTCTTCAAAGCGAACGACAAAGACGGCAATCCCGTCACTCATTACGGAAAGTACACGACAGTTTGGAAAAAACAGAAGGATGGGACTTGGAAGGTCGCGCTCGACATGGGCAACAGCGGTCCCTCGCCCAGCTCAAAACCCTGAACCGCAGAGTACGCAGAGGTTGTGCGGGAGTCGCGGAATCGTTGCACTCGGCGTGCCCTCTGCGGAGGTTCTCTGCGAATGCTGCGGTTAAATTCTTTTCTTTCATTTCCGAAAGTGATTCAAGATCGCTTCGGCTTGCGGACGGGTCACCACTGCCGAAAGCGCGGCAACGTCCGCTTGCTTGACGGCCTGCACGCTACCGAAGTGTTCCAGCAAGCGTCGTGTTGTGTGCTCTCCGACTCCCGGAATTTGAAGCAGTTCGGTGGAACGATCGCGCATTTGGCGGCGCTTGCGGTGGAAAGTCAGGGCGAAACGATGCGCTTCGTCGCGAATCAACTGCACCAGGTGCAGCACTGGTGAGTGGTGATCGAGGATGACGGGTTCGTCCTCCTGCCCGCATACATAGATGATTTCTTCTCTCTTCGCGATCGCGGCGAGCGGCTGGTTGATAATTTCTAGCGATTCGAGTGCTTCGGCCGCGGCGTGCAGTTGACCCAGTCCCCCGTCGACCAGCATCAGGCTGGGCATGCTCTTTTTCTCTTCCTGCACGCGCTTGTAGCGACGGGTGATCACCTCGCGCATGGACGCAAAATCGTCCACCCCCTCCACGCTCCTGATGATGAACTTGCGGTAGTCCGACTTTTTCATCTGTCCGTCTTCCCACACCACCATCGAAGCCACGGTCTCGGCGCCTTGAATGTGCGAAATATCGAAGCACTCGATGCGCTTCGGCAATTCGGAGAGAGCGAGTGCCTCCTGTAGTGCCTCCTGGATCCCGCGCGTATTCGGCTTCATCACACGGAAGCGCTGATCGTACGACTGCTTGGCATTGTTACCCGCCAGGTCGAGGAGAGATCGCTTCTCGCCGCGCTGTGGCACGAGTATGTGCACGCGTGTCACGCGCCCGCCGTCACTTGCAATCTGTTCCGAGAGCAACTCCTCCAGCATTTCGCGATCTTCAAAATCGACAGGGACATATATGTTCCGCGGCACATAGGGCTGTCCGATGTAAAGCTGCTTGAGCAGGGCAGAGATGAATTCGCCAGGGTGGAACGAACCAAGCTGGGGACCGGCATTATCGCTAGTCGACTGCTCACGTGGGGACGGGCGCCCTCGCCCGTCCATGCCCAGTGAAGCTCGGCTAGTGTTTTGAAGGGATACGCTAGTCGTGCTGTTTGTCGGCGCTAATGCCTCGGGCTTTAGCCACGGAGATCCAAGCTCAGGCAATTCCTCCCAGAAGAATTCCCGCCGGTCCATCACACGCCCGCCGCGCAGGTGAAAGAGGTTCACCGCCAGCATCCCATTTTCAAAATGGTAACCGAACACGTCGGCATCATCGCCCTCGACAGTAGCGATGCGTTGCTTTTCCTGCAACTGCTCGACAGTCGAGATCAGGTCCCGACACTTGGCAGCCCTCTCGTACTCCTGTGCGCCAGCTGCCTCTTCCATTCGTTCGCGCAGGGAACGTACCAAGTCCGTCTGGCGGCCTTCGAGGAAGAGTTTCACGTCGCGTACCGCTTCATGGTAAGTCTCTGACGTGGTCAGGCTCTCCACACACGGACCGAGACACCGCTTGATGTAGTACTGCAGACAAGGGCGTGGGTGAAATCGATTGAGGTCCACCTTGCAGGAGGGAATCAGAAAATGGCGATGGATTAAATCCACGATCCGATACGCCAGGTTGGCAGGGAAGTAAGGGCCGTAGTAGGCGCTGCCGTCTTTTCTTAGCCGGCGGGTCACATAAACTCGCGGGAAGCGTTCGCCGAGCGTGAGCTTCACGTAGGGATAAGTCTTGTCATCGCGCAAGAGGATGTTAAAGCGCGGCTTCCTCTGCTTGATGAGATTGTTCTCCAGCGCGAGGGCTTCCTTTTCGTTGGCGACGACGATGTAGTCAACATCCACCGCCTCGCGCACCAGCGTTCCGGTTTTGGCATCCTCAACCCGGCCTTCGTGAAAATATGAACTCACCCGGCTCCGCAAATTCTTCGCCTTGCCGGCGTAGATAACCTCTCCCTGCGCGTTCTTGTAGAGGTACACGCCAGCGGAGGTGGGCAGGGTCCGAATTTTCTGCTGCAGGTCCATTACGGGTGTACCTACATTTTATTAGAAGCGAATGAAATGGGGTTTTTCGTGGACAGCGCTGATCGGTCGCAGTGGAAACGACATGGCTCCGGAGAAGCGCGATGTCCCATTTTTCAAATGGAGCAGGGTTGAGAATCGATGACAGGTAATTACAATGCAGACAGATGAGTCATACATTAACAATACGTCTTGCAGACGAGCTGGTCGCGTGGCTCAAGGAAACTTCTCGGCGGACGGGTGTGCCGGTGGGGCGGATTATCCGCCAGCAACTGGAAAGCGCTAAGCATGGAGGACGCAACGAGCGTTTCCTCCGCCACGCTGGTGAGATCAGCGGACCCGCTAATCTGTCGTCCCGGAAAGGATTCACGCGGCCATGAAAGCCATGCCGATATACGAAGACCGGAAGCCCGATGGCAGATTTATGCGTGATCCGAATGAGCGAATTGTATCCGCGCCATGTAGTCATCACGGTGGATGAAAGCGACTTCCGCGTTTACCGCCGCAACAAACGGGAAATAATCACCCTGGTGTGCCCGCCGAAGTAGTGCCTGGAACGATTCCTGAAAACGATTCAGCTGCTTTGTAATTTCGGGTTAAGCCTTATTCCACCATATAAATTTTCCATCCTCATATGTGTCCTTTGCTCTGGAAGTTGTGGGCATATTCCTTGCACATCGACGCAAGTATCTCTACGCCAGAGACTTAGAGTTCCGCCTTCGGTTTGCCGATTGGCATCACCGTTGCTCAACTACACTGCGAGGCACGAAATAGGACTTGAGCCCGGTACTCAGACTCAGAGGTAGCTCTGAGAAGAAGGAGCCTTCCTAAAATGAATCGCACTTCGTTAACAGTTTTGCTGGCCACAGGCATGGCACTCTCGCTGGGCTGCGCGAGCAAGAACTATGTCCGCCAAGAAACCACGCCGCTGATCAACAAGACCAATGAACTGGACGACCTGACCGCCAAGAACAGCAATGCCATCAAAGACGTGGATGCGCGGGCGCAGGCTGGAATCCAGCAGGTGCAAGCCAAGGCCTCCGAGGTAGACCAGAAGGCACTGGCGGCGGGCAAGTCGGCTGACGAGGCTCAGACCACGGCCAACGGCGCCGTGCAGCGGGTGGATGCCCTGAGCAACACGGTCGCTAATCTGGATAATTATCGCGTGGTCGCCGAGACTTCTGTCCACTTCGGTTTCGACAAGGACAACCTGACCAAGAAGGCCAAGGAAGCGCTGGACCAGTTGGCTACCGACATCCAGAACGCCAAGGGTTACATCATCGCCGTCGAAGGCGGAGCGGACTCGGTCGGTCCCGCGGATTATAACTACGACTTGAGCCAACGCCGCGCCGACTCCGTAATTCAGTATCTGGCATCAGAGCACAACGTGCCTGCCCACAAGATTTACCTGATCGGTTTGGGCAAGGATAAGCCGGTAGAGTCGAACAAGACGTCTGAGGGCCGCGCCAAGAACCGCCGCGTCGACGTGCGTTTGATGACCAACACGACCGGTGAGCAGAGCCCGGCGCAGGCACCGGCGAAACCGTCGGCTCCGCCGTCAATGTAGAGTTTCCCTCCTCCCCGGAGGACTTCGCCAACCAGGCCGTTCCACTCAGGTGGGCCGGCCTGTTTTTTTGTTTCCGGAGGTTTCTGGCGTGCGGCCCTTTGGCTCGACGGATACCCCTCTCCGTTCCCATCGGTAATTGCAAACTGAAAATCGATAACCCACAATCAACCATCGCCGCTATGGGCGAATGCACCTCCACTCGCGGACCGGGTACAATATTGCTGATGGCGCGCACTCTTGCATTGTTGGCACTGTGCATTTGTTTGTCGGGTGGGGCTTGGGCGCAGCAGGACTCGAAGGCTGATGGTCCGGGGGAGAATCAGGCCCCGCCGCGTTCCGACCGAAACCAATCCGACCGAAACCGGGAAGCTGGGGAGAGTTCCAGCCGTGATACACGGATTGACCTGAGCCCACCTAAGGACGACGAAAAGAATCATCCCTACAGCAAGTCCGCTGTCGCCCACGTCGAAGGCGATGCGAACGGTACGGCGGATGTGCAGGAGTTTCATCCCTGGGACCCGCACAAGGCGCTGAAGGACGTGGAGGTGGGCGACTTCTATTTCAAGCGGAAGAACTACCGCGCCGCGCTGGACCGGTATCGTGAGGCGCTCTATTACAAAAATAATGACGCCATGGCCACATTCCGGCTGGCGCAATGCGAGGAAAAACTGGGTCAACTGGACGAAGCACGCAGCAACTACGAAGGGTATTTGAAGATCCTGCCACATGGACCGTTTGCCGAGGAGGCGCAGAAGGCGATCGAGCGGCTGAAGGCGCAACCAGAAAGCGCCGCGTCCGAGAAGAGCCAGGCGAAGCGGTAAACCAAATTACAATCCCAATCTTGTTGTTGAGTGGTTCTTGAGCCGTAGGGATGGACAGGCGAGGGCGCCTATGCTTACCTTCACCGCGTGAAATTGAGAGCCCTGTGCCTCGCGCGGGCACATGTCTCTGCACGGCATCATTTCTCCACGCGGATAAAGTCGCCTTTGGAGGCGTTGACCGCGACCCGTAGCTTGGCCTGGTCGAAACTGCTGCCATAAATCACGTGCCAGATCAGTTCATTGCTGGCCCGGCTCCAACCAAGTACATAAAGGATCGGCGTATCAGGACTCTTCTCCGTGATTTTGTCCCCGCCATGTTTCTGCGCGACTTCGAGCGCTTTATCGGAGTCAATTTTCAGAAACGCAATATCAAAAACCTGGGTGGTAGAATTGCTTGGATTATAGGTATCTTCGGAGCCCGGCGAAATTCCGCGGGAGGGGGCGTCTGTCGCATCAATGCCTGACCACACATAGGGCTTCACCGCGCGCCGTGACGCGGAGGCAAAGAAGGCCCGCCACACTCCCCATTTTCCATCTTTGCCTTTTGCCTCAGCCGTAATCTGCGACTCCAGATGATAGGCCTGCGCATCAGGAGCCCAGCCGTGGGCGGCGACGTACAGCTTCTGGAAGGCGGTTCGCCCGGTCACCAGTTCCGGACCTTTCGGCTTTGGCTTTTCGGTTTCCACCGGCTTGGTCGGTTCCGACGAGCATCCGACTATCATGAACAACGCCAACACTGCCATGAGCAGCTTCATGGGGATCGTCCTGTAGGAATTTTTGAGCCCGGAACTTCCGCGCATCATTCTAAACGAAGCGAAAGGGTCTGCTATGGATTTCTACCTTCAGCGATTGCAGGAAGCGCTAACTACGGCTACGCGCGGCATGACGGTTGAAGATTTGACGCGGCATCCAGAAGGGAAGTGGAACACTGCGGAGGTGCTCGAGCATCTTTATCTCACCTATACCGGCACAGTAAAAGGTTTCGAGCGCTGCCTGAAAGCGGGAAAACCCATAGCGACTTCGCCCACACTGAAACAGCGGCTGGCCACTACATTAGTGGTCAGGTTAGGCCATATGCCTAGAGGACGGAAGGCGCCGAACAATACGCGTCCGCAAGGAGTACCGGCAGAGAAAGTGATGACAGATATTGGGCCCCGGATCGTGGCCATGGACGACCTCATTGGGCGCTGCGAAGAGCGCTACGGTCGACGGACCAAGTTGCTGGACCATCCGATCCTGGGAGCGCTGACAGGACGGCAGTGGCGAAAATTCCACTGGGTGCACGGACGACACCACGTGAAGCAGATTCTGCGACTGCGGCAGAGCGGCTAGGCGAACTTAATCACCTTCCTCACAAATTGTCATGCTGAAAAGGAAAAGCCTCCAGCGCGAACACTGGAGGCTTACTTCCGTCAGCCGACTACGGCGACTCTCGCGCTACTCCCGCTGGGCGGACGGCACGCCTGCTTTGCGAGCTCTCTCCTGCATATCGTCGAGCTTCTGCTTGGCCTCATCGAGTGCCTTCTGCTTGTCGGCAATCTGCTGTTTGTACTGCACGTCTTGCTTGTCCCAGTCCGCCTGGTTGCGCAGACGGTTGCCGGCGTCGGCGTAAAAGGCGGCGGCAC
>Ga0070706_100003296_pt1 | contig 15967 bp, 14 predicted proteins | sample KBSK5501metaG_FD_65476 | JGI IMG/M metagenome (GOLD analysis project Ga0070706, IMG submission 65476) | Corn, switchgrass and miscanthus rhizosphere microbial communities from Kellogg Biological Station, Michigan, USA - KBS K5-50-1 metaG | ecosystem: Host-associated > Plants > Roots >...
CTGGCGGTCACGGCCCTGGCCGATCCCGAGGAGACTGGTCCGGCGGTGATGAGCCACGTGTCGCGTGTCAGGCTGCACGATGTGCCCGATGCGATCGCGGCGATGTACGTGGGAATCGCCGCCGAGAAGTCGGGAGACTTCGCGCTTGGCGCGCGGTTTCTTACTGCTGCCGTCGATGGCTTGCGCGACCAGGTCAGGCTCGGTGTACTAACGCAGGCGCTGGTGCACTACTCGTGGGCTGCGACCTTTGCTGGGGAATGGACTGCTGCGGCGGCCGCTGCGGCCGAAGGAGCCGCACTGGCGCATGAAACCAGCCAGCCCCAGTTCGGCCTGACTGGCGTTTTGATTGGGGCGCTCGTGTCGGCGCTACGCGGAAACGATCCGGACATCGACGCTGTGTTGGCCCAGCCCGAATGGTCAAGGATCGCGATGAACGGCGGGCCGCTCCTGGCGACCGCGCATCTTGCTCGCGCCGCGGCCGCGCTCGGCGAGGGCCGCCACGAAGCGGCATTCGTTGCTTTATGGCCTGTCTTCGATGAGAAGAACGCCGTCTTTCACCGCTTCATGCGTTGGCCGTCCGTTCTCGACCTCGTCGAGGCCGCCGCCGGCAGCGGGCAGCTCGATCGGCTGACCGCAGTGATGGCAGACCTCGAGTCGATCGCGACGCGAAGCAAGCCGGTCATTCTATGCGCCGGGCTGAGCTGCGCGCGCCCGCTGCTGGCACCCGATGCCGCGGCGGGCGATCTCTACGATTTGGCGCTCAGCCAGGACTTGAGTGGCACGCCCTTCCTGCGCGCTCGAACCCTCTACTCCTACGGGCGTTGGCTGCGCCGCCAGAGGCACAACACTGAAGCGCGGACGCCTTTGCGAAGCAGTATGGCGTTGTTCGACGTGCTCGGTGCCAGGCGCTGGGGTGGACGGGCTCGCGACGAGTTGCGCGCGACCGGCGAGTCAGTCGGCCGTCGACGATCACCCGACGCGCGCGAGCGCCTGACAGCACAGGAGCTACAGATCGCCCAGCTGGCAGCTCGAGGTCTCTCGAATCGCGAGATCGCAGAGCGGCTGTTTGTCTCGCACCGGACGATTGGCTCGCACTTGTATCACATCTTTCCGAAGCTTGGGATCACGACACGCTCACAGCTTCGGGACGCGCTCCGGACTCCCGATCTCGACTGAATATCAGTCAGTCGACTGATGCGCGCGACTCCTTACGGGCGGCACCATCGGAGATGGACCTACACCCGAATCAAGGAGAGACAAATGAGCAAAAAGCCAAACGTCGTTCTCGTCCACGGCGCCTGGGCCGACGGATCGAGCTGGAACGCGGTCATCCAGGCGCTCCAGGCCGAGGGCTTCAAGGTCACAGCGCCGCAGTTTCCGGAGACGTCGCTGGCGGCCGACGTGGCGCGCCTGCGCCAGGTCCTGCGGCATCAGGATGGCCCGACGGTTGTCGCTGGTCACTCGTATGGCGGGCAGATCATGACGGCGCTCGGATCCGACGCGCCGAATGTCGTCGCGCTAGTGTACGTCGCCGCCTTTGGACTTGCTGAAGGCGAGTCGCTGGGCGCGCTACTTGGCGGCGGCCCACCGTCGCCGGCGCTGGCCCATCTCATCGTGGACGAGCAGGGGTTCGGCTGGCTGCCGGAAGAAGACTTCGTCGGCCACTTCGCGGCGGACGTCGAGCCGGTGAAGGCTCGCGTGATGTTCGCGGTCCAGCAGGGTCTCTCTATGACAACGTTCGAAGACAAGATGCGCGTACCCGCGTGGAAGTCGTATCCCACGTCATATCTAGTGGCCAAGAACGACGAGGCGATTCCGCCCGACGCGGAGCGTATGTTCGCCAAGCGCATGGGCGCGGAAACTGTCGAGGTGCCATCCGGCCACCTTGCGATGGTCAGCCATCCCGACGAAGTCGTGAAGCTGATCCAAGCAGCCGCATCAATTCCCGTTAGCAGGAGTTAACTGCCATGCCAATGATCGACGTATACGCCACTAGAGGAACGATCAAGGATCCCAAGTCCCTCGCGCGCGAGCTCGCCACCACGCTGATGAAGATCGAGAAGGTTCCTGATATCCCGATGTTCCGCCAAAACACCGCGGGATTCGTCCACGATCTCCCCAACGAAGCGCTCTCGAACGTCGAGGGAGACGGCAACTACGTCAGGGTCCAGGTGCTTACGAACGCAGGGGCGCTAGATCGTGACAAGCAGCTCGCCGTGGTCCGCCAGTTCACCGACCTGGTCGCGGCTGCCGCTGGCGACCCATCCCTCACCGGGAGGACCTGGGTACTGCTCACGGAAGCGGTTGAAGGGGGGTGGGGACTCGCCGGTCATGCCAACACCAACGCGGAGCTCGTAGATGCCGCGCGTGCCCAGATTGCGGAGCTCCAGCGTGTGAAACGCCCCGGAGGCTGATGCAATAGGCCCGATGGGCAACGACGTGATCGTTGGTAACGACCGGACGCCACGCTGTTCCTGGGCCGGGGCTGGCGACACAGCGTTAAGCCGCTATCACGATGAGGTCTGGGGTACGCGCACTAACGACGAGTCGGCGATGTTCGAGGCGCTTACCCTAGGTGTGTTCGAGGTCGGGCTTAGTTGGTCAGTCGTGTTTGGCAAGCGGGATGCGTTCCGGAATGCTTTCCGCGGCTTCGACATCGCAAAGGTCGCGGCGATGACGGACCCCGACGTCGACCGGCTGCTCCAGGACCCGTCGATCATCCGTAACCGTAGCAAGATCCAGGCCACGATCGACAATGCGCGCGCGATGCGGTCCGCATCACCGAGCCTTGCAGCGCTCGCGACATCCTATGCGAGCATCCGGAAACAGGCGCCGCGTTCCCTCGGGGATCTCCCCAAGTCGACGGCGCAGGCGGATGCCTTCGCCCAACAGTTAAAGTCTCAGGGGTACCGCTTCGTGGGGCCCACAAGCGTGTACGCGTTCATGCAGAACGTCGGCGTGGTGAACGACCACATCCATGGGTGCTTCCGAGCGACCGACTACCCTCCACCATCCAGCCGTGGCCCGCGGCCATTGAAGACCGCAGCCGGTCGAGGAAGTAGCCAGGGCAGGCCTTAATTACTCCGTAGCATGTGAGGATGCCCGCGGTCAGCTTGCTGCGCGCCCGAACCGGCCTTCGAGGCGTGACCAACATCGAGCTCTTCTTCGACCTCGTCTATGCCTTCGCGGTCACCCAGCTGTCGCATTACCTCCTCGATCACGCCACCGTCGAGGGTGTCATCCAGGCCGCCGTGCTTTTTGGAATGGTGTGGACGATCTGGGCATCCACCGCCTACCTCGTGAACTGGCTCGACCCTAACCAATTGCCGGTGCGGCGGCTGCTGCTCGCGGTGATGGTCGTCGGCCTGATCTCGTCGTCGGCAATCCCAGAGGCATTCGGGCCGGCCGGACTGGCCATCGGCGCCTCTTATGCCGCGGTGCAGATCGGGCGCAACCTTTTTGCCGTTTACGCCACGCGTCACGAAGCCCTCGAACGCAACTTCCAGCGCTTCTTCGTCTGGTCGCTCGTGGGCGGATCACTGGCCATCCTCGGTGGGTTGGCGCAGGGTCACCTTCGCGAAGTGCTGTGGGCGCTCGTCGTCGCCATCGACCTCTTTTCCGCGGCGGTCGGCTTCTACGTACCGGGGCTGGGTCGCACCGCGACTTGGGAATGGAACATTGATGGAGCCCATGCCGCGGAGCGGATCCAGGCGTTCGTCATGATCGCGCTCGGTGAGTCGATCGTCATTATCGGTGCCTCACTGACCGGCTTTAAAGACCTGTCTCTCGGCGAAACCGTGGCGTATCTTCTGGCCTTTGTCACCACTGTTACGTTGTGGTGGGTCTACTTCGACCGCAGCGCGGCCCTGGCCGCACAAGCCCTCGCTTCATCCCCTGATCCGGGCCGGCTGGCCCGGTCCGCCTTTTATTGGGCGCAGGTGCCGATGGTCGCCGGCATCATTGCCGTGGCTGCGGGCGACCGGCTCCTCCTGGCCCAGCCGACGCAGCCCGCCGGCGTCGCCACCGCTTCCATCCTGCTCGGTGGGACGGCCATATTCCTCGCCGGCCATGCCTTATTCAAGCTGGCGATCTGGCATCACGTCTCGCGCTCACATATCGCGGCGATCATCCTGTTGCTGCTCTTGATTCCGATCGCCGTGTTCCTACCGGGTCTGGCGGTGGCCGCGTTGGCGATCGTTGGCCTAGGTGTCGTTGTCGCCGCTTTGAGGGGGCAAACGCCCGCGGCCGTCTTCGAGGCGATCAGACCCGCCACCGCCGGGGATTAGCGCCAGGCCCGGTGGGCCCACTCCATCTGAGTAAATCGCCGGTGCCCTCCACATCTAGAGGCCACGGTACAGACGCATCTCGTCAATGTGTATGGAAAGATTGGCGTTAGTACCAGGGCCGGCGCCACGCTGTTCGCCCTCGAGCATGACCTGGTCTAGGCCTAGAGCGGCTGAAAGATCAACCGAACGGTTGATGCTTCGCAGATTGTTCGCACTTACGCTTCGTTTCGAGATGAGACAACGACCAGCGACCGCACAGATTTCGTTTCCGCCTCATGTCGCTGGAGGCGTCCCGGGAGCTTGCAACCGTGGGGCATCACCTTCACCAGCACCGGGACGATCCCGATGTCGGCGAGACGATGGAAGGATCGCTCCACCGTATCGGTTGCCGATCGGCCGCCGACACGACGAGGGCCATTCACGGCAGCGTTTCGATGCTGCGCCATAAAGAGGAGAGGGCAATGTTCAAGCGAGTCGTTATCATCCTTGGAATCGCGGCTGCCTGCATGGGTGGTTCGAGCGCGGCCGCTGCCTACGCGGCCACACCGACCCCAGCGAGCGGCGCATTTGACATCGTGGTCACCTACACGGGAATCACTACAGCTGATGGCAATACCATCCTTCAGTTCACGTTCCTCGAGCAGGCTACCGGTGCGCTCACAGGGATTCGACTGGGTAGTGGCACGTTGATCCTCCATCCCGACGGCACCCTCGATGCGCACAACTCGGGCGTATTCACCGGAACCATTGCAGGGAGCGGACCTGGGACGGCGATATGGCGGGTCGAAGCCTCCGGGACAATCAATGCTTTGACGGGGCGATTCGAGGTGACGATGGGAAGCGGCGGGTTAGCGGGAGTCTTTGTGCAAGCCAGCTTCTCGGGAGCTGCGGTAGGCCCGACAGAGATCAAGGGCACGTATGCGGGTCAGGTCGAGACCGCGGCCAACTAGATCGACAGCCGTCGAGTTACGTGAAAAATACCTCGGCACTGCTCGTCGGTTCTGGTCTCGTTAGCTGAGACAGCCATGCTCTGTCACGGCGGCGTGCCGGCGTAAGAGCGCCGTAAGCCGGCCGTAAGAAATCCCTAGCGGGGCACGCTCGATTCGAATTGCCACACCGCCGCGGAGACCTGTGCGATCAGGGGCCATGCCTTGGTCTCCTCCGGGACCATCGGTGCGGGCGGCCAGCGCATAAGGCCCATTCGCGCTCCCGGATACCCAGGCCGGCATCACTCGCCGCCGATCCGTAAACGCCGATCTTGTGCGCGACCGTCGCCGGCCTGCCGACGCCGGCCGGGATGCCGTTCTCGAAGGTGGTGACGGTCAACAGCGGATACAGCCATGCCTACAGGGACCGCTACTCTCAGGTCGAAAGCCCGCAATAGCAAGCCGCGCTCCCGCGTCATACGGAAAATGGTCCCTGGTGACTGGACCGGTCTGCTGCCGAGCGTGCTCACCTTCCTGGCAGAGCGCCCGCTGATATTGGCTCTCGCCCTGGTGAGCCTCGGCCTCGGATTCGTGCTCTGGCGCTTCATGGGCGAAATCGCGTCGGCGCTGAGCCCGGGCCTGAACGTCCTCGCTGACGGGCTTCGGCGGGGTCGGCCAGCCGCCCGCGACGTGGAATTGCCGATCGCCTACCCGGTCGATGTGGGTGTCGATGCGATCCGCGCCGTCGATCCGGCATTCTCGACCTCATCGTTCCTTGCCGAGGTCCAACGGATCGGCAGCCTGGTGCTCGCCGGCTGGGCGAAGCGAGATCTCGCGTCCTGTCGAGGCCTGATGACGGACGCCTGCTGGGATCTCCAGGCGGCTCAGCTGGCTCGGCCCCTCGCGGACGGCTGGCGGCCCTTCGCGAAGACCGTGACGCTGAGTCCCGAATGGATCATCGCCGTTCGGAGCGACGCGGCCGCAGATCGGATCACGGTTCGGACGCGCGTGCAGTGTCCGCCGGGCACCGGCAAGGTGGTCCGCGGGCGCCGGATCGCTGAGTGGATCGAAGACTGGACGATCGTCCGCGCCAAGGTCAGGTCGGCGGCCGCAGCGCCAGGCCGCGGCTCGTCCGGCGAGTGGCTCGTCGACGGGATGAGCCATGTGGCCGTCCGCCTCGAGCGCGCCGCCTGATTGGCGTGGCCGCCGACGCCTGAGTTAGACGCTCGTGGCTAGGGTGCATAGCTCGGCGGCTACCAGACGTAGTGGCGGAGCGGGCGAGATTCGATCTCGCGAACCGAGTAATCACCTTTAGGCCGAGGTAGGCTCGGGCTTCTGGACTATGCGGCGTCCAGCGGGGACGACTTAAGAGTCCAGCCGCAGAGCCAGCGCTCCAGGTCGGCGACGGGGATTGGCTACTCAGCGGATATCCCTGCGCTGCGAAGCATCCCATGCGCTAAAGCGCGCTCCAGGTCGCCTCATCCTCGACGCCCTCTGCGACGACGTTTATGTGAAGGCTCCACCCAACTTCGATCGTCGCCTAGACGATCGGGATGCTTCCCGCATCAATCGGGAGCTGACCGACTAAGGAGCGGTCCACATTGTCGGGACCGGCCTCCCCTTTGACGGTTTAGCCCCCGAATGGCCCGCAGCTCCCGGGAGTTGGACCGTTCACGACAGTTGCTTCGTTCATCGCGCTGGCATCGGCAAATTGGCTTGCAATGCTGGTGTTCAGCACCAACGGTGGCGCGCCCGGCGGCTCAACAAGGGTCGCTGAGATGTTCCCGGTCGCTGCGTCGCCCAGTGCGTCACTGAACGTCCCCTGGCTTTCCCCCGAAAACGGACCGCAACTACCATTGACGGTGTTTCGAGACGCATAGATCTGGCTTTTCGCCTGCCAGGTCAGGTCAACGGCGATCGGCCCGCTGAACCCGAATTGGTCACCGCCTCCGCCGCCCAAGGGAACGATCCCGGACAATCCGTTAGCGATGCCGAAGCCGGGGCAGGGTGTGACTCCCGCTGCGTCGCTCCGAAAGTGCAAGGTAGCGCTGAGGTCGCTGTTGAGAACGAACATCGCATCGGGAATGACCCAGCAACCGAACCCGAACGCATCGCTACTTGCGACGGAGAGGTTGAGCTCCGTGCCAACCATGGACGTCGGGGGCTCAGCCGAACCCTTGGCTTTGAAAGTCAGGACTCCGGCGGTGACAAAGGTGCTAACGAACGTGAATCCGGCCGGATCCTGAGCAAAAGCGCTAGCGGAGCGCTGACTCTGCACATTGCGGCCCACCGGACCGCCAAACAACAATAAACCCCGGCCTCCGCCGCCTCCGCCGGCCAATGCACTTCCGGCTAGAAGCACCGCGACTACCATCGTTACCGCACCGACAAAGGCCCAACGCCGCATCTTTCTCCCTCCTCTGAACGTCGACCTGACTGCGGCCGTCGGGCATTTTCCCTCTGGCCACCGGCCACTAGGCGGCCGGTAACCATAACGCCATAGCTCGCTTCCGGGTAACGACGGTTGCGACACAAGGCTGAGAGCCTGGCCATCACAGATCGACCGAAGGTGCGATCAGTCACACTGATGCCCCGAAATGGCGGTGTTACTCACCCATACGGTGCCAGTACCTCTCCTCTTCGTAGCGGGAATCGCAGTTCACGTCTGGTCAGGCGTGAGGTGACGTCGCATGACGTTAACGAAGCCGACCAGACCCCCTGAGCATCAGCATTACGTCGGCTCGGTATGGGTTCATAAGCGGGTGGTTCGGACCGACAGCTCGGGCTCGGCTCCGGTCGCTCCGAGACCCGCGGCGGGCCGGTCGTCCGAAGGCCTGCTGTCCCAGCCCCTCTTAGACACTGGGCTCTTGCCACGTCCACCTGCTACCTCTAGGTCCGTTTCCAACGTTGTGAGCGAAGCTTTATGCTTATTAGGCGCTCAGCGACCGAGGGTCGCTCGGCCTGGAGGAGGGAAGAACGGTGCTCGCTGAACCTATGAGCAGCGCGCCGGACTGTGTCGTTTGTGGTTTGCATCCACGAGCTGTCTGTTCCGCGTGCGTCAGTGCCGGACTTCAGGGCAAGATTGCTTTCGGTATTGACTACCCGCTAGAGAGCTCTATGGAAAGATGCTTCTATTGCCGGCGTCAGGAGGCAGAATGGTGCTGGCAGTGCTATAGCTGCGCGAGCGGCGACAGTTACGGCCTCACTCACTACACAGACCACGACCTCCAAAATGGCCAGGACGGCCGATATTACGTCGTGCTTACGTCGATTGCGCTCTCGAAGTTTCAAACTCAAATCGGGCAGGTCGGCTCCTCGATTGACCCGCTCGTGCGGAAGTGCCGACCGCCTAATCACTTCAACACAAGCGAGGGGGCGGCGGGCTCGCGAGCCGGGAGGCTGTCCGTGTACACGTCCACACCGGTGCCGCGGTCGAGATGCACAAGCGACTCGTGCCCATGGTTCGAGAAGTGCAGCCATCGGCGTGGCCGGACTACGCGACGTCCCACTTTGGTGCCACCCTTAAACCCGGTCGTCAACGCGGCTTATATCGAGTGGCATCCTACGGCCTGGCCGCCGGCTTTGTTGCGGCATTGCTCGCCATCGCAAGCTTGAGACGGGGGATAGTGAATGGGCCGGTCGCTGTGGGGATTGGCATCTTCGCTCTATTGCTTGTCCTCTATTTCGTCGCGTCGATTCAAGATAATAAGAACAAACGCGCGGCCGCCACTATCCCTATGGAACCGGATGGCGATCAAACCTCGGAAATCTCACGCAAGTCAAGAACCTGAACCTGGGCGATACGCCCATGAGTTCGCCGGACGTGAGCAATCAGCCTCCGCCAGCGCCGTCTTCCTTCCATGCCGCTGCCGCTGGCTTCGATGCTCATGCGGTACCTAACAATCAGTCCGGGCGGTTGTCGCTCAGGCAGCGGCTCACGCTTCTGTCTAACCCCGCAAGTTATTGTCCTCTCGCCCTTGTCGCGATTCTTGTGGGTGGCGGCGTATGGGCCTTGGTTGATGGTGTGACGGCCAACATCCGGCATGCCCAAACATCGTATGTGGCGGAGGGGTGGCCGCCTTCCCGATCTTCCTTTGGGTAGTCGTGCTTGGCTTCGTTGTTCTTCAGGGATGGACATGGTTGGACTTGGTACACGCTCTAAGAGGTGGCCCAGTGGCAGGGAAGGCATGTCGGCCGCAAGTTTGTTGCGTTGCCCCTCGAGCAGTTGCAAACGCGAGACGGGCGCAGGTGAGTAATGCCGTCAGCGTAGGACGATCAGCAGCATGGCACCGATACATCCTGCCAGGTAGGCGACATTGACGGCGGCCCGGGCCAGGACCGGCCGTGACGACAGATCCATATGGAACCGGTCGCCGAGAATCGCACCGAGACCGAACATGGTGAAGCGATGGTGGCTCCAGGTGGGAGAACCCTGCGTGCAAAGGCCCACGCAGGAAGGTCATGGAGCAGGAACCCACAGGCAACGAAGGTAGCCATCATCGCCGGCGCGCGCGGCATGACCCGCGACAACGGCCGATATGAGTAGTAGAAGAGAAAGTAGCCGTAGACCGGATTCCATTGGCGCCAAAACCGAGCAAACGATGAGGCGCCAAACGGCTTAATGAAGAAATTGAACCAGGCGCTCGCGCCACCCTTGGCCCCGAGCCGAAACCGCAAGTACTGATTCACGGTCGGCATGTGGCCAAGTTTGCTGACCTCACGCTGGCCGCCGCCAGCATGACCGCTCGCCGGGGTCAACGCCAGACCTCGTCTCTGTCCGGACCGCGTCGGCTAACTGCGAAGAAGGTAGATGCGACGAGACCCCCGCTAGATCTTGCCCGCTCGCAAGTCGCTGACGGCCTCCGGGATTCGGCGCTCCCGAGTTGATGCTGTCTTGGCCTGCAGCGCCCACTCAAGTCGTGGTAAACCAGATCTTGCGCAGATTAGCTGGTTTGCGACCCAGGCATACCTATTTATCTATGTACAGATAGTCCAGATCTGCGATCGCCGCCCTCCTTGTACCGACCGGCCAGCCTGATGCAGTGCCGCCAACCGCCTACCCCGTGGCACAACGAGGCGATCAGCCTGGACCTCGACCGTCGTCACTCGTCGGCGACCCTGATGATCAGCTTGCCCAGGTGGTCGCCGGTGAATAGCTTGATCAGCGTGTCGGGGAAGGTCTCAAGCCCGTCGACGATGTGCTCGCGCGACCTGAGCCGGCCACTGGCGCGCCAGGCTGCCAGCGCCCGCGTTGCCTCGTCGTCCCGTGCCGCGTAGTCGCCCGCCAGGAATCCCCTCATGCTCGCGCGATGGACGAGGAGTGCCATGTAGTTCGATGGCCCCTTCGGCGGTCCCGTCGCGTTGTACTGGGAGATGGCGCCACAGATAACGATTCGAGCACCCCGCGCCAGGCGGGCCAGGGCCGCCTCAAGGATGTGCCCGCCGACGTTGTCGAAATACACGTCGATGCCGGTGGGGCAGTGCTCCTTGAGGGCCGCCCTGACATCCACCGTTTTGTAGTCGATCGCGACGTCGAAGCCCAGCTCGTCGACGATGTAGCGGCACTTCTCCGGCCCACCGGCGATACCCACCGCCCGGCAGCCCTTGATCTTTGCGATCTGGCCCACGATGGACCCGACCGCGCCGGCCGCGGCCGAGACGACGACGGTCTCACCGGGCTTCAGCTGGCCCACGTCGAGGAGGCCGAAGTAGGCGGTTCGCCCAGTCATGCCCAAGGCGCTCAGGTGCACGGGCAGCGGGGCGAGATCAGGATCGACCTTTAGGACGGCTCTGCCGTCGGATAGCGCGTATTCCTGCACGCCGAACGGGCCGGAGACGTAGTCGTCGGCGACGAACTCGGGGTCGTTCGATGCGATGACACGGCCCAGCGCCAGCGCTCGCATCACGTCGCCGATGGCGACCGGCGCGATGTACGAGCGGCTCTCGTTCAGCCAGCCGCGCATGGCGGGGTCGAGGGAGATGTAGAGGATCTTGACAAGGAAAGTCCCGTCGCCCGGTTCGGCAACCGGCTCCTCGGTGAAGGCCCAGTCGGAACGCGTCGGCAACCCCACCGGCCGCGACGCAAGCCGAACCTGGTGATTTGTGGCCATCGACAGCCTCAGTAAATGATCAGGGAACGCGCGCCCTTGCGCGCACCCATCTGCGCGAGGGCCTGCGGAACATCCTCGAGCCTAATCCGATTCGTGACCAGGTCTTGAGGGCGGATCCGACCGGCCTGGACATGCTCGAGCAGATGCGGCAGGTCCCGACCGATGTCCGTCGAACCGAAAACACAACCGGACAGGACCCGGGCGAAGTAAAAGATCTCGAACGGGTGAAACTCGACCTTCTCATCCCTCGCACCGATCCCAACGACCGTCGTCCGACCTCCGCGGCGGGTGGACGACCACGCCTGGCGGATCGATGTGGCGCTGCCGACGCACTCGAATGCGTGGTCGGCGCCCCGGCCACCGGTCAGTTCGCGGATGCGCCCCGCAGCTCGGTCATCGGCGAGGATAAAGTCCGTCGCCCCGTTTGTGCGGGCGAGCGGTTCCTTGTCCCACTCGATGTCCACGGCGATCACTGTCTCCGCACCGACGAGGCGCGCGCCCTGGAGCACCGACAGGCCAACCCCTCCCGTGCCGAAGACAACGACCGACTCGCCCGGTCGGACGCGAGCCGAATTGATCACCGCACCCATGCCGGTGAGCATGGCACAGCCGAGCAGCGCCGCCCCTTGCAGGTCGACGGCGGGCGGCAGGCCGAGCACGGCCGAGCTGGGCACGATCGTCTCTTCGCCGAAGGTCGCCGTGCCCAGCCCCGCAAACAGCGCTGTCCCGTCGGTCCGCCGGGCGTAGCGCCGCTGCCACGCTCTCGACGTCTGCTCACAGAGATACGGTTCGCTATGCAAACAGAACCAGCAGCTCCCACACGACGGCGACCAGTTCAATAGGACGTGGTCACCAGGTCGGACGTTCGCCACCCCGGCCCCGACCGCGATCACGGTCCCCGCGCCCTCGTGGCCGAGGACGGCGGGAACCGGCTGGTCGAGCGTGCCGTTGGCGAGCGAGAGGTCGGAGTGGCAGACACCCGCTGCCGCCATGCGGACATGCACCTCGCCCGCCGCCGGGCCGGGAAGCTCTATCTCCTCGATCACAACCGGTGAGCCGGCCGACGTCAGGACGGCGGCTCGCGTCACGGCCGGGTCATTCGCCGCCCTCGATGGAAAGCACTTCGCCATTAATGTATGACGCCGCGTCCGAGACGAGGAAGACGCGTGTTGCGGGCGAGGTCGGTACCCATTGTGTAAGCCGCCGGTCGGGTGCAAGATGGAACCGCAATATCGGCCTCGGCAGCCTCGAAGGGAGCGTTGAGGAGGGCGACGACATGCCAGCGGTGAGGACGCGACTGCAGACGATGCGGCGCGACGCGACGGCAGACCCGGAGGCCTTCTGGGCCGGGGCAGCCGAGATGTTGCCCTGGCACTCGCGGTGGGACCGCGTCTTCGAATGGGATCCTGACCGCCCGGACGACCTCGGCCGGTATTTCCGCTGGTTCATCGGCGCTCAGACCAACCTCGCCTGGAACTGCGTGGACCGCCACGTCGAACGTGGGCGCGGTTCGATCACGGCCCTGATCTGTGAAGACGAGCGGGGCGGGCATTCGGTCCTGACCTACGCCCAGCTCCATGCAAAGGTGCGGCGCACAGCCGCAGCGCTGCGCGGCCTCGGCATTCGCCGTGGTGACCGGGTTGGGATCTACATGCCAACCACCGCCGAGGCCATCGTCCTCATGCTCGCCTGCGCCCGGATCGGCGCTATCCACCTGGTGGTCTTCGCAGGTTTTGGCGCCGGAGCCCTCGGTGACCGGCTTCGCCTTTCCGGGGCGAAAGCGCTCTTCTGCGCCGACGTCACGTACCGGAAGGGCAAGGACGTCCCACTCAAGGGAATCGTCGACGAAGCTGTCCGCGCTGTCGATTCCGTCCGCAGCGTGGTCGTCCTGCGTCGCCAGCCCGACGCAACCTCGATGACACCAGGCCGGCACATTGACTGGGCGGAGTTCCTCAATTTGAGCGAGGGCCAGAGCGACGACGTCGAATGGCTCGAAGCGAACGAGCCAGCCTACATTCTGGCCACCTCGGGCACCACCGCAACACCCAAGCTGGCCGTCCACACCCACGGTCCGTACGCGGTCTACATCGCAGCGATGGGCGAGTGGGTGTTCGGCCTCACGGAGAGCGACATGTGGTGGTCGACCTCGGACATCGGCTGGATCGTCGGCCACAGCTACATCGTCTACGCCCCACTCCTGCTCGGATGCAGCACCATCGCCTACGAAGGCGCGCTCGACCATCCCAACGCCGACACCTTCTATCGCATCGTCGAGGCAAACCGGGTCACCGGGGTCTTTACCTCCCCGACCGCAGTCCGGTTACTGATGAAGTACGGGACCGAACCCGCTCGCCGGCACGACCTCAGCTCGCTGACCCGCGTCGTTTCCGCTGGCGAGGTACTGAATGCCCCAGTCTGGGAGTGGTTCCAGAAAGAGATCGTCCGGGATCGAACGCCGGTGATCGATCATATGTGGCAGACGGAGACTGGTGGGCCAATTTTTGGCAACCCCTGGGGGCTGGGCATACTTCCCATCAAACCCGGTTCCGGCGGTGTCGCGCTTCCTGGCATCGAAGCGGTGGTGATGACACCGGAGGGTAAAGAGTTGGGCCCGGGAGAGAAAGGGATCATGGTCATCAAACGTCCGTTCCCAGGGCTCACCGCAACGCTGTGGGGGGAAGTCGAGCGCTACGCCAACGACTACTGGCGACGGGTGCCCGGCAAGACTGTCTATCTCAGCGGCGACGCTGCGGAGTTCGACCAGGACGGCTACGTCTGGTTCGGCGGCCGGGCCGACGAGATCATCAAGATCGCGGGCCATCGCATTGGCACGATCGAGGTCGAGTCGGCACTGCTGCACCACCCAGCGGTGGCAGAAGCCGGTGCGATTGGCCGGCCGGATGAGCTACGCGGCGAAGTGGTGGCGGTTTTCGTCGTACTCCGCCAGGGTAACCAGCCCTCGGGTCAGATGCGCCAGGAGCTTTTGGAGACGGTGCGCCACTGGCTGGGACCGGTGGCGGTCATTGGTGAAATCAACTTCGTATCCGGATTACCCAAGACACGGAGCGGAAAAATCATGCGCCGGGTTCTGAAGGCCGTCATATTGGACCGCGACCCCGGCGATATCTCGACCATTGAGGATGCCGCGTCGGTGGAGGACGCGCGCTCGGCATGGCTGGAAATGCGGCGAGAGGTTCGGGCAGGGTCATAGTCGTCGTCCAATCAGGGCATTCCCGAGAGCCCGGCGGGTAGCCTAGCGCTGGACGCTTACTCGATGCCTTTGTGGACCCGTCCTCAGGCGACGGCGTCCCCGTCCTTAGACATCGAGCGCGCCTTTCCAGGACCTTGATTGATCGCCTTAAGAGCTAGCGGTCGCACAAGGCATAGAAGCCGGTCCAACGATATCTACATCTATATATGTAGATGTAGGTGTCCTGCCCCCCTCACGCCGCGCCTTCGGCCTTCTCAGTAAGCTGACGGAGCTCGTCCGCCACTTGCGCCGCCCGCTGTTCGAGGTCTCGCTTGTATTGCTCCAGCCACCGACCCTGCTCCGTGCGTGATGGCCCAGAGCGTGCGGACCTCGGGCCGCCACAGCTTTGCTGTACTCGGCTCGGAGCAGTTCGGCGATGATCTCGATGCCGAGCGAGTAGGCAGGCATGCCCGAAGTGACAAGCGCGGTCTCGCCGACCCCAACGAGGTCGGCGGTGCTTGCGCCTCGATCGCTTCCACGGCGTCGAGCCGGCCAGCGGCTGGGGCAACGCTTAATCGGTTCCTCGATACCGCTCGGGACGGCTCCGAACATCGCTTGCTAGCGTTCCCGCAGCGCCTCGGCGCGGGTGACCGTGCCGGTCGTCACGACCGCACCCGCGCCATCGACCCTCGGACGGCGGCGAGGGCCCCTGCTGGGAAGTCCACCGCCCCGCCGATAGCCGCCGCGGCGATCTCCGCCTCGGCGCTTTCCTCGATCGCCACCACTAGCTGCGCAGTAGCCATTGGGTCATGGCCGAACGCCAGCAGCCCGTGGTTGCCCAGCAGAACCGCAGCCGTCGTCGGGTGTTGTCCGAGAACCTTGGCGATGCCCCGAACCGACGCATCCGACCCGCGAGGCCCCCACGCCACCACTGGTACGTCCTCGGCCTGGCCGAAGCGCAATAGCGGCTCGGTCCGGCACGGTAGCGGCCGGTTGGCCAGCGCGAACGCTGTCGACGCGGGAGAGTGGGTGTGGATGATCCCGCCCACATCACGGCGAGCGCGGTAGATGACGCTGTGCATGGCGACGATTTCGGCGTTTTCAGGCGCCAGCTCGCCGTCGAGGACCTTCCCGTCGAGACTGACCGTGACCAGCTGGTCGGCCCGCAACTCTCGCACAGCCCCGATCGTCGTCAACAAGAACCGGTTGACGTCGAGCCGGGCGCTCAGGTTGGCATGGCCGGCGTGCGACATCACTCCCGTAACGAAAAGATGTCTGGCGGCTTCGACAACCCGCTGCGCTTGAACTTGCACTTCATGTGCCCTTGTCGTCATCGTCTCTCCGATCTCGTAGTCAGTAGTGATGTTTGGAGTCATGTGATCCTCCTGGTTAGGCCTCGGCTTTAGCACAAATCACGCGGCCTTCGGCGTCCCTAGCGAACCTCCTGTCGACGCA
>Ga0070706_100003298_pt1 | contig 15966 bp, 14 predicted proteins | sample KBSK5501metaG_FD_65476 | JGI IMG/M metagenome (GOLD analysis project Ga0070706, IMG submission 65476) | Corn, switchgrass and miscanthus rhizosphere microbial communities from Kellogg Biological Station, Michigan, USA - KBS K5-50-1 metaG | ecosystem: Host-associated > Plants > Roots >...
GTGCCGTAGCCGAGCAAAACATAATCTGCAATCCAGATTGGGATTCGCTCGTCATTGACCGGATTAACCGCGTATCCACCGGTAAAAACCCCGGTTTTTTCTTTGGCTAAATCGGTCCGCTGCAATTCGCTTTTGCGCGCGGTCCGTTCCCGGTACTCCCGGATGGCAGGCCACTGTTCTTCGGTAACGACCAGGTCGACGAGCGAATGTTCCGGCGCCAGCACCATATAGGTGGCGCCGTAAAGTGTATCGGGACGCGTCGTAAAAACGGTGATGTTGTGTTGGTAGGGGCGGCGCGCTGCGCCGTCCGGACGTCCCGGCGGTGCGTCCCTACCGTTTTCGCCAATGCCGGCGATCGGAAACCGCACCTCTGCGCCTTCACTTTTCCCAATCCAATTGCGCTGGAGAAGCTTGATTGATTCGGGCCAATCGAGTCCCTCGAGCTCGTCGATCAATCGCTCGGCGTAGGCGGTGATGCGCAGCATCCATTGCCTCATCGGGCGACGCTCAACTGGAAAACTGCCAACCTCGCTTCTGCCATCGACAACTTCCTCGTTCGCCAAAACTGTTCCCAGCTCGGGACACCAATTCACCGGGACCTCGGCCACGTAAGCGAGTCGGACGCTGTCCGGGTCGGCCCCCTGATAGGTCGAGATAGGCTCCGCCCGGTTCGTCTTCGGGTTGAACCAGGAATTATAAATCTGCAGAAAAATCCATTGCGTCCATTTGTAGTAGCGGGGATCGGTGGTGTTGATCTCGCGCTGCCAATCGTAAGAGAACCCGATGCGCTTAAGCTGCGATTTAAATTTCGCCACATTCTCACGCGTCGTGATAGACGGATGCTGTCCAGTTTTGATCGCATATTGCTCGGCGGGAAGACCGAACGCATCCCAGCCCATTGGGTGGAGCACATTGAAACCGCGCATCCTTTTGTAACGAGCAATGATATCGGTCGCGGTATAACCCTCGGGATGGCCGACATGTAACCCGGCGCCGCTCGGGTAAGGAAACATATCGAGGACGTAAAATTTTCGTTTGGCCGGGTCGAAATACTTTTCCCCCGGATTGGGGGCAAGAAAGACCTGGCGTTCCTCCCAGATGGCTTGCCATTTCGGTTCAATCTGATCGAACGGATAAGGTTTGCGGCGTTCGCTACTCATTGAATCACCAAGAAGTTGGGCGAATCAGGAACGCACGAAAGCCCGAATTTACAAAGAACTTTGGGATGACACCTGAAATTTTCCAAGATTCTCACCTCAAATCTGTGCCTGGGGGACTGTATGTGTTTAGCGTTGGGTGGTTGAGCGCAGTGAAGATTCTCTCATTAACAACCTCGCTTCAGCGAGGTGGCCTCCGGTGTGGCAAAGGTGGGAACCGACGCTTGCGTTGGCGTTTGGCACCCCGCTAAAGCAGGGTGTTAATGACACTCAGAGGAACCGACCTTAAACAGATACGAAGGGAGAGAAAGATGCCGGTTGACGAGGAGTAAGCAGCACCAGCTTCAGCGATTCATTGTATGCTCGCATTCTTTGCCTGATTGCTGTTCTCTGATGGCTCGTCTTCTTATCGCGACGCGGAACGCGCACAAAACGCGCGAAATTCAGGAAATTCTCGGTCCTGAATTCCACTTACAAGATCTCTACGCCTACCCGGCCATTCTGGAAACGACAGAATCCGGAAGAACATTTGAAGAGAACGCCATCCTGAAAGCGGTCGCGGTGTCGAGCCAGTATCCCGGGCCCGTTATCGCAGACGATTCGGGTTTGGAAGTGGACGCGCTCGGCGGCGCGCCCGGAATTTTCTCCGCGCGTTACACCGGTGTCGGCGCGACTGATCAACAGAACGTTTCCAAACTACTTAGGGAGCTGGACCGAATAGGGAGGCTACCGGAGCACCGGCGCGCGCGATTTCGCTGCGTAATCGCCTTGGCGCGCGACGGCAAATTGCTCGACACGTTTGAGGGGCTTGTGGAAGGGGAAATCGCTGAGCTTCCGCGCGGGAATGAGGGATTTGGTTATGATCCGGTATTTGTCCCGAACGGCTTTAGTGAAACGTTTGCTCAACTGTCAGCCGACACGAAAAATCGGATCAGCCACCGCGCCAAAGCGCTTGCAAAAGTGAAGCGATACCTGCGCGACATCGCCTAAGGTCTGTGCCGTTTATCCTTCGTGCAAAGTCGTCTTCTTTTGCCACAGATGAAGGAGAATGACGAAGCACGAATGACGAATTACGAAGGAATGGCAAAACCCACGGCTGTCGTCATTCGAAAATCCGAGCTTGTTTGGTCATTCGTCATTCGGATTTCGTCATTTCCGGCATGTTAATCTGTGGCAAAAACGTCTTGGATGAAGTTAGCAGCAATCAGTGCGCCCGATTTCGACTTGGCCACAGACGCTGTGGTGAGCGAAGTCGAATCCATGCACACAGATTTGCACAGATTAAGCAGAAGATTTCTGCTGCCGACTTGATCAGATCTTATCTGTGTTTAATCCGTGTTAATCTGTGGCAAAAAAATCTTTGATGAGCTCCGACCGCCATGTGCCGAACCCAGAGCGGTGGTGTTCGTTGTTCGAAGCGATCATGGGTTTGTTTTCCGTTCTCGCGCCGGCAAACTATTTGTGAAACAGCTTTCAGTACGAGGCACCCGTCAAATTGAACGTGATCGGGATGCGAACGATGCTTGGCGTTCCTGATTTAAAACGCCAGCGTCTGAATGCGCTCAGCGTTGCGTTGTCCAAAATTGGACTGCCAATGCTCTGTTCCATCTTCGCGCCGACAACAAGACCGCTAGCCGGATCGACAGTGAGGTTTGCGACACCGCTTCCCATAATGTGACGACTGCGCGCTTGGTACGGATATTCCGGTCGCGGTGCGCTCAGAGCAAAACCTCTTGAATTCCTCCAACCAGCTAGCGGCGTTTGTCCCGGCGGCCGAATTGGAACGAAGGCCTGTCGTTTCTGGACCAGTCGAGACGGATTGGAAGATTCAATAAACTCCGGGGACTCAACGGCCGGAGGTGGTGGTGGCAGTGGAACCTCAACCTGCGCCGGCTCCGGCGGAGCAACATCAGGATCGACATCGATGGCTGTGAACTTAGTTCCCGGACTAAGCACCGGCGCGCCGTGATGCAGTGAGGCGAGTGCAAGCGCTGACAAATGAATAGTGGCCGCAGCAGTAAACGCGGCCATGACACGCCATTTCGAGCCGGACCGCTGTAACAGTGCTTTGTTCACAATCGCCCCTCATTAAGAAAACAATCGTGAACCCCGGAAATTAATCGCAATTCTTAAAGATAATTTTCTCGCGCGAATGTTCGATGCTGATCTGTCGCGGCAGTCTCTGACTGTCGCACTTCAGATTTTCACCGCGACGGCAACTCCCGAGGATTCAGTCTGCGACGATCAGCAGCCTTCGCCAGGCTACGGCTCGCCAAGCAGATCGCCGCTACAGGAAGCGAATCGCCTATTGCCCCTTGGGCGCGGCCCGGATTTGATAGCCGACCTTTGTGATTCCAACTCTGCGCACTTTATCGAGGACCGTTATGACGTCACCATGCATGGCCATCATCTCGGCGCTGATCGAAACTTTTACGTTCGGGTTCGCCTCGTGCAGCTGGAAAAGCTTGGGCAACACCTGGTCGTCCGGAACAAATTGACCATCGAACGTGATAACGTCTCCGGCATGGACCTGGATGGCGACGTAATCTTTCTGCTGCTGCGGCGGTGGCGCGATAGCTGCCGGGAGATTTACTTTAATGCCTTTCATGTGGGTCTGGCTAAGGCTCACCATCATAAAGCTCGCCAGCAGAAAGAACATGATGTCGATCAATGGGATGATCTCAATGCGCGCGCGTTTCTTGGGAATAGGCGAAGCGACATGCATAAAGGTGCTAGTAGGATGCTCCGGTCATGGTAAAGGTGATCGGAATTTTAACTTTCGACACCGATCCAGGTTTAAACCGCCACCGTCGAAAAGCGCTGACTGCAGAATTATCCAAAATTGGACTGCCGATACTCTGCGCCATGGTGGCATCCGTCACGGCCCCACTCCCTGTATCAACTGTAACCACACAAATCCCGCTGCCGGTGATCTTACGGGAACGGGCCTCATATGGGTATTCGGGTTTTGGCGCGTTGATGGCCGACGCCTTCGCGGTCGAAATCGACGTCACGCCAGGGGGGCGCACCGCACCAATCTGCGGAGCTTTGACCGGAGCTGCCTTTGCCTGCTGGCGGGGTCGAGGCGGAGGGGTTGCTTCCTCGTGGAATTCGGGGACCTCCTGTGGCATGGGCGGCGGCTCGGGAAGCGGAATATCTTCCGGCGGGGGTGTCGGCTGTTCCGTTGGCTGCTCTATCGTCGCGTCGATCGTAAATGTTGGGATGTCAGAAAGATCCGGGGGCGGCTTCTCATGCTTCATCGCCGCAACCACTGCACCAATATGTATCAATGCCGCGCCACCCAGCGCGGCCCAGACATGCCAGCGCGGCGGCGGTCTATAGAGAAGCGGCTTAGGCATAATTTAGTGGGGTATGGGAGCCGCTGGAACGCCTCTGGCCGCCTCGCTTTTAATTTCGAAAGCGATCTTGTAAAAACCGACGCTGCGCAGGATGTCGAGCACGTGAATAACGTTGGCGTGGACGGTATTGGCATCGCCGCGCACGAACACTTTGGCTTCAGGATTCTCCTGATGGACCTTTTGCAAGGTGGCCGTGAGCTTGTCGTAACTCATTTCTTCCTTGTCAAAATAAGGGTTGCCGTTTGAGTCGACCGAAACGCTGATGTAGTCGCGCTTCGATTGCGTTTCGCCCGATTGACCAGTCGGCAGCGTGACCTTGATACCCTTCATGTGGACCTGGCTCAAGCTCACCATCATGAAGCTGGCGAGCAGAAAGAACATGATGTCGATCAACGGAATGATCTCGATTCGGGCTCTCTTGTGAGGAATTGGTGTGACAACTCTCATTGGGTTTACTCAGGCGATTGGCCCACTCTCATATTCAATTTTGCCGCGGACGGGTTACATAAACATTCGGCCGCTCACCTTGTAGTCGTCATTTCTGCTTCCCGTTTCGCCCGCACATTCGCTTCCAGCATCACCTCCAAGTTCGTCGCTGCGGTCTGCAGTTCGAACTCCAAGTTAGACACTCGAGAAGTGAAAAAGTTAAACGGAATCAATGCAAAAATCGCAATGCCAAGACCGCAGGCGGTGGCAATAAGCGCTTCGGCAATACCGCCGGTGACCGCTTGCACGGCCAGTTCCTCGTTTCCGAGAAAGCTGAACGAACGAATCAGACCGGTAATCGTCCCCAACAAACCGAGTAGCGGGGCCAGGGTCACTAACGTGTCCATGACGACGAGGAATCGACCGGCACGCTTGATTTCAATACCGGCGGCGACCTGCAACGCTCCCTGCAGAGAAGCGTGCTGATGATTCAAGCCGTTCCACATCATACGCAACACCGGGTCGCGCGAGTCGCGCGACAGGCGCGACGCTTCAGCCACGTCGCCGACTTCGATTGCCGTAAACACCTTCTCGATCCGTTTTGGGTCGCGACGGAACCAGCGGCCGGTCCACCAGAAGATTCGTTCGATCACGACTGTTAGCCCGATAATCGATACGATCAGGATCGGCCACATGATTGGACCGCCCTTCCGGAAATTATCAATCAAGAAATTGCCGGTTGGTGCCGGGCCGGCCGGCACGGCTGGACTCGCTGAGGCGACCGGCGAGGCGGCGGGTGAAAGGCCGCCGCTCAAGGTGGCAGTCACGCTCGCCCCGGGCGCAGGGGTAATTGCGCCTGGACCGGCGGGCGACATTCCCAGCGCACCTGCCGGCGATATCCCGGGCGCACCTGGCGGAGGAATCGGAGCACCCGGACTGGGTGCAACTGCTGGATTTGCTGGCACTGCGGGATTCACTGGCGGCGCCGGATTCACGGGCGGCGGATTTTGGGCCGTAGGAGCAGTCGCGTTCGGCGGCGGCGGCGGCGCAGCCGGGCGATTCTGGGCGAACAGGGTCAACGCGGTTAAACTAATGCAAATAGTAAGTAGTGTTTTCATAACGGGCATCCTTGAGTTACGCACTCGATTGTTGTGACCCCCTTTATCCCAAACGGGTTCGTATTGAGTCCAGCCAAAACTTTTCACTTTTCTTTGGGACACTTCAACTTATGAAGGTCACTTCTACTTTATTTCGAATTATCTCTGCTTGTGGGATGTAAGGCAATTCACGAATTCGTCCCTAAACAGCGAAAATTTCGAATTCCGCCCTCTGTTTGGGCTTAATGTGCGTTGGCCACACGGTTTCGTAAGGGAGGCCACTCGCCGATCATCGCTTCCAACTGATCCCCGGCATGGATCGGGCCGACACCGGATGGTGTTCCGGTCAAAATGACATCGCCCGGCACAAGTGTCATCCATCGACTCGCAAAGGAAACGATTTCAGCGACCGAATAAATCATCTGACTGGTGCGCGCATGTTGGCGCACTTCTCCATTCTGGCGCAATTCGATTGGAAGATCGCGAATGTCGACCTCTGTGTGGACGAAAGGACCAATCGGCGTGTAAGTATCGAATGATTTGCAACGGGCAAACTGCTTTTCAGTCTTTTGCAAGTCGCGGTCGCTGATGTCCAGCCCAACGGTGTATCCGAAAACGTGTTTGAGTGCACGCTCGACTCCGACATTTTTGGCGGGCGCGCCGATCACGACTGTGAGTTCGACCTCGAAATCGGTTTGCTGTTCCGGGAAGGCGATTTCGATCGTGCCGTGGTGGGGCAGGATTGAGCTGGGCGCCTTGAACCAAAGCAATGGAGTCCCGAGGGGCGTTCGCTTCATCTCCGCAATGTGGTCGGCATAATTCAGCCCAATCGCGATAAGTTTCGATGGCGCAACCGGACGATCGATATCTACCGCCGCGAGCTTTACGACTTGTTCAGTCGGCTCGACGCCGATCCAATATGGATCTGCGAGCACGTGGACTTCGTCACCGCGCACTTCTCCGTAGAAAAACTGATCGCCGAGTCGGAAGCCACCAAATGTGCGCATGTCTTACAGATTACAGAGAGGCTCGATTGACCTCAATTGCGGGTGCAGATTTTGTGAGTCGCTCACGTCGCCCGGGCGCTCGCAGCACGAAGGGTTCTGTAGCAGCGGTCTTTGACCGCCGACGTAAAACAAGCGTCCCTCGCTGAGCGACGCTACAGAGCTCTACTTCGGAACGATCGCGACGAAATCACGTACGGTTTTCTCTTCCGAAATTGAGAACACACTGCCGTTACTGCGAGCGAACCAAAACGCACTTGATGAACCGCCGTCGAGATTGAGGACCCGCTGAACCGTGAAATCGCCCGATAACTGCGCAGTCAGAATCTTCGAAAGATCGGCCAGCGTCACATCCGAAGAAAATCCCAGCGCGGCGCGATCGCCGCTTGTCATGGCCGCAAATGTCCTGCGGGCACTGCGGGTCCCTTCCAGTCCGCGGACCGGCTTCCCCAGATCGACAATCATCGGCCCGCACTCCACCGCCGCGTCAATTTTTTGCTTTAGTGAAAATTCGCCAACGCGCACAATCTGAACTTTACCGGCCGAGGCGGCCAAAACTCCGGTGAGCAGCTTAGCTCGCTGCAAGGGCGCAACCGTTTGTCCATTAACAACGAGCAATCCGATCGGTCTGTAGTCTGGATCGAAATAACCGCCGTTTACACCCGCGAGACATTTTTCCCGCCGCATCGCCTGATCAAGATCAACACGCGGTTCGGTCGGCTGATCGATGACCCGCAGCTTGAATGATTTTGTTGCAAAAAGCGCGAGCTCGATCGAGACGCGGTCACCAGACCCGAAATCCTCCACAACCAGATATCGATGTTCCAGTCTGCGCGCGGCCGATGGCTCGATTTGCGTGGAAATTACTTTCCACTCCGCGTGGACGGCGGCCGCGCCGAAGAGAAAAAGCAGCGCCGCACCAGCCTGTATTTTTCTCTGCCCAACCGAGAAGTGCATTCCAGGGGCAGCTACTTTTTGAAGGAGTACGTGTTTAGCGTCCATCGCTTTGGGGGTGTTATTAACACCCTGCTTTAGCGGGTGCCACACGCCAACGCACCGTCGATAACCGCTTCAGTGATTTTTGTCCACACCCCAAAGTCACGAATGACAATAACGAATGACGAAATCAATGAAGCCTTCTTCATTGAGCGTTGGACGTTGAGCGTTGAACGTTTTTCCCTCCTCAACTCTTCAATCCGTAACGGCGTGTGGGCGTGTCGGCGCAGCTCCGGGGGAGCGCGCCGGATAAGCAGCTCTGGCCAAAGCGAACTTGGAGCAACAGTCTGGAAAAAATGCGAAACTGCTTGAAAGAGCTGCTCGGCTTTTCGCCGAGCGGTTATGAAATGTCCCGGCTACGCTTTGACACTGTACTTGTCGAGCAACGCCTGAAAGCGTGGATCGTTGCGAACCGAATCCCAAATTGGATTTATTTTCAGCACCGGCACTGTAACCGGGCTGGGTCGACTCAATAAGCCGTCCAGAAGGGTCACCGCACCGGCGGCGTCGCCGATGATGGCATGAATTTCCGCAGCGGAATTTGTAATCTCCGGGCCACCAAATGCATCCTTACTTTCTGGAAGCAATTGCATCGCACGGCCGATTTCGGCCAGCGCGGCATCTTTTTCACCGAGCCAGGCGAGCGCTTCCGCCAACCGCGCGTGCGCGGACGCGTCATCGGGGTTTTGTTTGAGTTCAGCCTCGACAAAGCCCTTCGCTTTAAGGAACACCTCTCGGGCGCCGGCCTCGTCGTGCAGCGCTTTCTTGGCCACGCCGATGGTCGTATACTTGCCACACAACACTCCCGGGAACCTCTCGGCGACATTATCCGGGACTTTCTCTGCTTCCCGCGCCACTTCGTCGAACTTGCGCATAAACAAGAAGATGGTTATACGCGAGCCCGCGATTCTCGCTTGAATATCCGGGCTTTTCGGGAGTGTGTCCAGCTTGGCCAAGGCTTTTTGGGCCACGGAGAAATCACCTTTCTCTTCTATGGCAAGCTTGGACTTGATTTCCCAAAGTCCGAATCCGTTCGGATCGATTTGGAGCGCACGATCGATCGTTTTGTTCGCGGCATCGAAGTTCCGAAGCATCTCAAAATTTATGGCGAGGTTTTGCAGCGCCCACGAGTCTTTCGGGTTCAAACTGGAGGCCTTTTCGAGATTAGCAGTCGATTCGGTCCATTTCCCCTTCCGGCGCTGGATTGCACCCATGGCCAGATAGGCTTCGGCTTCGTTGGGCAGGCCCTGCTGCGCAATAGCGAACTCTTTTTCGGCGGCATCGTAATCGTTATCGCCGTAATAGTAGGAGAAGCCGAGGGCGAGATGCGCCTCCGGCAGGTCCGCTTCCAGTTGCAGCGCGCGTTCGGCCAGAGTGCGGGCTTTTTCGCGACGTGCCGGGATGCGTTCGAAAGTGTGCAGGATCCAGCTCTCCAACTGCGAGTAGCGTGCGAAGGCGAGCGCGAATTTGGGATCAAGTTCCACCGCGCGTTCGTAGAGTTGCTCACCCTGTTTCAACTTATCGATATCCTCAAACGCCGTTTGGAAATTGTGCGCTTGAACGAAAGCAAGGTAGGCCTCGCCGTTCTCGGTTGGCTTGCGCGTCATCATCGCTTTTTCGGTCGGCGAAAGCTTCGCCTGCAATTCAGCCGCGATCTTCTGAGCGAGATCGGTTTGAATCGCGAAAACGTCAGTCAACTCGCGGTCGTAATCGTTTGCCCAAATGTGCTCATCGTTGGTGGCGTCGATCAATTGCACATTGACGCGCACGCGATTGCCGGAACGCCGGACGCTGCCTTCCAGAATCGCGGAAACACCGAGCGCCTTGCCAATATCGCGAACGTTCGGCGCGTGACCGCGGTACGACATTACCGATGTGCGCGAAATAACTTTCAGATCGCCAATTTTCGATAAGTTCGTGAGCACATCGTCCTGAATGCCGTCCGCGAAATAGGCGTTCTCCTTGTCGTCGCTAAGGTTCTCGAACGGCAGGACGGCGATCGACTTGTCCATCTTGCGTGCGGACGCACGGGGCAGCACAAAAAAACCTGCTGCGATCGACACGATCAGACCCGCCGCGACCAGCAAAATGACGTTGCGCCGGCGTCGGGCCAATGCCGGCCCAGCTTGAGGTTCAGCCGCTGGTGTTCGCTCAATTCCGCTCGGTGTTACATCAAACGCCCAGGCAAAAATTAGCGCGATGGGAAAGCCGGCCAGAATCAATACGACCATGAGCCGCAAACTCCAGTTGGGAAGATCCCAAGCTGGAAAAACGGCCGACGCGATCTGGATAATGAAGCCCGCCGCCACGATGTAGGCCGCCGCCACCCGATACACCTTTCGGCGCTTCAACTCGTAGAAGAAGGTGCTCATAACGAATGATTTGAGTTCGAGACGAGTTAAACTCCAACGTCGCCCTCAGTAAGACAACCCCAGGATTGAGATGTTCGCGAAATTTATCTCCACCGCTGTTAACCCCATCAAAGACTTCTTCGCCACAGATTAACACGGATTAACACAGATCAGATTTGAGGAACGCGTAAAGCGGCAATCTCATCGGCTTAAATCTGTGCCAATCTGTGTGCATGGATTCGACTTCGCTCACCACGGCGTCTGTGGCCAAAGAGAACCGACTGCGCACGACGGCAAACCATACAAACTTCGCAATTCAACCCTGAGTTGGGTGTTGGATGTTCGGCGTTGGGCATTCGGCGTTTGAAAAGAATTTTGTCGCCACAGATTAACACGCACTAACACAGATGAGACGTGAGGAAGGTCCACCATGGGGAGTGGTCAAGTCGGAATCCCGCGCACTGGCCTGCAAGCGGCTGCCAGCAACGCTCACCACGAATAGTGGACAGTGTAGTGAATCGTTTTTTCTTCGTCCGGTTTTAGTTGAACGCCAAATTCCATCGTTTGCGCGTTCTTTTTCGAAAAGGGCTCCGATTTCTCCGTAATTTCCCAGGTGTACCAACGAAACAGATGCTCAACGACGCGGATGTCGACCGCTTCATTTTTGTGATTGCGCAACTTGATCTCGAACGCCTCGTCCAGCCAATGGTTGTTTGAATCGACTTTAATGTTTGTTCGTCGCCGCTCACCAACCAGATCGAAGGCGTTCCCAGTGTAAACGCGCACTGTCTCGTCTTTCGGTGTGTGATCGATCGTGTTCTCCCCCGTAAACTCGAGCTGTTTGTCCTCGTCTTGCTTGTAAAAGCGCACGCGCCCTTTTGGGAGTGGCATGCCAAGATGATTCGCATCCGAATTCTTGAATTCGCGCATGACCGCAACCTTCGTCTCCATTTCAGCGCCCAGCTCTTGGTTGTTGCGAATATTTTCCATGCCGTAGCTACGCCAGCGGTTCCAATCGATCTTCAGCCCGTCATAGACATAAATTCGCTCCGATTTTACACCGCTGGCGCGAATGAATTCCACCTGCTTGGTTTCGCGATCGTGCAGCGTGGCCGGACGCGCCAGCGTATAAAGGTGATAATCCTGGAACGCTTTCTCACTCACGGCTGGTGCCGGGGCAGCTGCTGCCCGTACTGCCAGTTCTTCGTTCCCGAGGAAGCCGTACTCGGCGGGTTGAATTTTGCTGACGTCCCCCGCCATTAACTTGATCTTGGCATTCTCAAATGTCTTGCCGCTCTGGTTATCCATTGTAACCCAGCCAACCACGTCCAGCAGATCGCTCTTCTCAGGTGCCACGATATTGTAATCAGCCTCCCAGGTCATCCCGCCCGTGACGTAAGCGAGTTCGGCTTCGAGTTTGCCGGCCTTGTCGGCGTTGATCTGCCAATCAATCGTTGGTTTGAGAATCGTACCGCCCGTGAGCGGAGGAAAAACCGGCCGGCCCGGCAGGGCGAACTGCAATTTGCCTTCCACTTCGATGATTGGCTGGCCGGTCTCGGAAGCCATGGCCATCTGCGACTGATAATATGCCTGACCGTAACGATGCATGGCCGACTGTCCGTGGGGCACATAACCGCTCCGGATGATTTTCCCCGCTACGACTTTCTTTTGTCCCCAGCCGAGATCAGTCTCGAACTCAATTGTTTTGCCTTCGAAAATTGATAACAAAAGCTCCTGCGAAACCGGGTCGTTTCTATAATTCTGTTCCAGGATTTGCAGTTTCGTTTTCCCGGCTGGATCGCGCAGAATCACTGAGTCAGGTTCCAAATGCGCGGTTGTTTCGGTAAAGCGGATATCGTTCACGCCCGCTTTCAAATCGAGCGGGATCGTATCGCGAACGACTGCGAAATTCTGATTGTAAATGGTGAGCGAAGGCTGCGCGGCCGAAGCAGCTGTTCCGCAGGCGGCACAAAAAAGGGCAGCGCAGAGAGATTCTGTTTTCATGGTTGCCAAGTTAAACACTCGAGCGCAACAAAACCGAAGACGAATTTGGCGAGAACTGCACTCGATTGGTGCAGTGAGGTGGGATTAACGCTCGCTTTGGAAAGATGACGAAAGTGGTTAAAAAGAGATGGAGTGCCAGAAGCCAGCGTAAGCACGAGCGAGAAGATCTGTTCAGCGCGGACGACCGAACGTCATGGCAGTAAAGATCGAACGCCCAACGCCCAACACCGAACGTCCAATCAGCAGAGCCCAAGTTCGATGTTCGATGTTCGGCGTTCGGCGTTTGCTTCCCTGGTTAGCTATTTCGTCCCAGTCGCCAGCACGGTCTGAAAGCGCGGGCTCTCTTTTTCGCGGCCGACAACTTTTACGTCGATATCCTTGAATCCCGCCTCCTCTAAAAACTCGTGCAATTGTATTTCACTGAAGCCAAGCCAGTGATCCAGATAAAGCTCGCGCGCTTTCTCAAAGCGATGGCTGAGCAAATCCAGGATCACCACCCGCCCATTTTTCTTTAATATGCGGTAGGCTCCGGCCAGGGCCCGCTCGGGACGAATCGCGTGGTGCAGCGCCTGACTAAAAATCGCGAGATCAACGCTCTCTTTGGCAATCGGCGGATCCTGGATGTCGCCCAACCTGTATTCGAGCTTCTTAAAGCCATGTTTGCGCGCCAATTTTGATCCGAACTCCACCATCTTGGGCGAATTATCGACCGCGATGACTTTGCGCGCGTTCTTGGCCAGCAACTGGGAAAGGGTGCCTTCACCCGCCCCCAGATCGGCTACCGTCAAAGGCGGCAACAGGGTGATCAACGTATGGGCGAGCGCCTGCCAGGAACGGCCCGGGACATAACTGCGACCGAATTTTCCGGCCAGCTCGTCGAAATATTCGCGCGCCTTGTCCTGCCGCTTGCGCAAGACCAGCTTTAAGGCCGTGCGGTCGCGCGATGTTTCGGGTAACTCGCGCGCCAGCGTCCGCACAATCTCATTCATTCGCGCCCGTGCCCCATTTCGCCCCGGTCGTTTCGGCAGGCCATAATAAACGTTCTTGCCGGAACGCCGATCGGCCACCATTCCGGCCCGTTTCAGTTGGGCCAAATGACCGGAGATCCGGGATTGCCCCATCCCCAAAATTTCCTGCAACTCGGCCACCGAAAGTTCTGCTTCCTCAAGCAGGAGGAGCAGGCGCAAGCGAGTCGGATCAGCCACTAATCGCAATAAATTAATCGTTGACGCCATGGCCGCCTTAAACGATATATCTACATATCATGATTCGTCAATATGTTGCATAATAGGTTTCAGGGTTCAGATTTCAGGATTCAGGTCTAACTTCCGCCTTAACGGTTCAACTTTTTAACGCTTTTAACCTTTAACTTTTCAACGTTCTCATGCCGCATCGTTATATTTTTTCCTCAGAATCGGTCACGGAAGGTCATCCCGATAAAGTTTGCGACACGATCAGCGATTACATTCTCGATGCCTGCCTCGAACAGGACCCGCTCAGTCGGGTCGCCTGCGAAACACTGGCCAAAGGCAACCTCGTTGTGCTGGCGGGCGAGATAACGAGTAATGCCAAGTTTGATTTCGAAGAGCGGGTTCGCCAGGCCATCCGCGGCATTGGCTACATGAATAGCGATTGCATCTTTCACGCCGATACCTGCCGCGTCATTTGCGAGATGAGCGAACAATCACGCGACATCAAACAAGGTGTCGATGAAGCCGCGGCCGAAGGCAAAGCCACGGCCGAGCAAGGCGCGGGCGATCAGGGCCTGATGTTTGGTTTTGCCTGCAACGAAACTCCGGAACTGATGCCGGCGCCAATTTCCTTTGCCCACAAACTTGGGCGTGAACTCACGCGCTTGCGCAAGTCCGGAGAGATCCCGTGGCTGCGGCCGGATGCCAAAACACAAGTCTCAATCGAATACGATGGTTACAAACCGGTGCGCGTCACAACGGTGGTTGTTTCATCACAGCACGCCGAAGACGTAAAACAGAAGGAAGTGCGGGAAACTTTGACCGAACTTTTGATTAAGAAAGTGATGCCACAGGAATGGCTGGACGAGAAAACGGCCTACCTAATCAATCCGACGGGCCGTTTTGTCATCGGCGGACCGGAAGGCGACGCTGGCATCACTGGGCGGAAAATCATCGTGGATTCTTACGGCGGTATGGGACGGCACGGCGGCGGTGCGTTTTCGGGAAAAGATCCAAGCAAGGTGGATCGCAGCGCCGCTTACATGGGGCGCTGGGTCGCGAAAAATGTCGTCGCTTCAGGTCTGGCCGATCGCTGTGAAGTGCAATTTGCCTATGCCATCGGTCACCCCGAACCTGTCAGCGTCAGCATCGACACATTCTGCACCGGAAAAGTTGACGACGAGAAGCTCGAGCGCGCGGTCTGCGAAGTTTTTAACTTCAAGCCGGCCGAGATCATCAAACAGCTCGATTTACTCCGTCCGATTTATCGCAAAACCACCAATTACGGTCACTTCGGCCGGGTTGATGATCTCGATGCCATTACGTGGGAACGCACGAACAAGGCGGACGCGTTACGCGCGGCAGCGACGTAGGTTTCAGGTTTCAGGGTTCAGGGTTCAGAATATGGCATTTCAATCATTCGAAGATTTGGAAGTCTGGCAGCGCGGTTGTCGCTGCGCTCAGTTTTAAGCTTTAAGTTTTAAGCTTTAAGTATGGCTTATCAATCGTTTGAAGATTTGGAGGTTTGGCAGCGCGGATGTCGTTTATCGGTGTCGATTTTTCAAACCTTTGGACCATGCAAAAATTTCACCCTAAAAGATCAGATTCAGCGGGCTGGTCTTTCCCTTCCATGTAATATCGCGGAGGGCTCGGAACGCGGCAGCACAAAGGACTTTGCTCATTTCTTAAATTTTTCAAAGGGTTCCTGCGGAGAGTTACGGACGCAGGTATACATCGCGCGCAAACTGAAGCTGCTCGGCAAGTCAGATTTCGATCAATTCGTCGCCGAGACGAAAGAGATCTCGAAAATGCTGGAAGGACTCCGCCGCTCGATCCTGGCGAAGAGTCGTGCAAAACAAAAACGCGCCCGCCGCAGAAAACTTAAAGCTAAAACTTAACACTTAAAGCTAAGGCTATGTCAACAACAACCAAACTTCCGATCACAGAAAAGAACGACTTCAAAATTCGCGACATAAATTTGGCTGACTTCGGAAGAAAAGAAATTTCTATCGCAGAAAAAGAAATGCCCGGCCTTATGGCAATCCGGGAAAAATACGCTCCGGATAAACCGCTCGAAGGAGTTCGCGTGACCGGGTCGTTGCACATGACGATCCAGACCGCGGTGTTGATCGAGACACTGGTTGCACTCGGCGCGAGTGTGCGTTGGGCAAGCTGCAACATCTTCTCTACGCAAGATCATGCCGCCGCGGCGATGGCCCAGTCCGGCGTCCCAGTGTTCGCCTGGAAGGGCGAAAGCCTGGAAGAATACTGGTGGTGCACTTATCAAGCATTGTCGCACCCGAACGGCAAAGGTCCCCAGCTCGTCATCGACGATGGTGGCGACGCGACCTTGCTCATCCATAAAGGCTACGAACTGGAAGA
>Ga0070706_100003300_pt1 | contig 15962 bp, 17 predicted proteins | sample KBSK5501metaG_FD_65476 | JGI IMG/M metagenome (GOLD analysis project Ga0070706, IMG submission 65476) | Corn, switchgrass and miscanthus rhizosphere microbial communities from Kellogg Biological Station, Michigan, USA - KBS K5-50-1 metaG | ecosystem: Host-associated > Plants > Roots >...
TCGCGGGAGCAAAGCTGCAGTCCCACCCGCTCGCGAGGCGCGGCGGATGAGCGGGCGGGCTCCCCGGGCACCCGAACCGTCCGCTCCGGCGCCTCCCGCCGAGACAGCGCCGGTGCCTGCGCCCTCCTTCTCCGCCTCCCGCGAGGCCGCGCCGGCCGATCAAACGGCTCCGGCGCCCGCGGCTGAGCCCCCCGCGGCTGACACCGGTGGCGGCACAGTCAGGGAAGTCTCGAGCGATATGCCGGCGCATTCGGGAGCGTCACAGGGCGCCGTCGGCGGAGGCGGGTCCCGGCTTGCCCTCGCGGGCCCGGGCGCGGGGCGCGGCGAAGTCCCGCCCGAGTTCGGGCCGTATCTCGCCCGCTTCAGGCAGCGCATTCAGGAATCGGTGGTCTACCCTTTGGCGGCGCGGCGGCGCGGGCTCGACGGCCGCGTCGAGATCGAGCTGGTGCTCGAGCCCTCCGGCCGCATCCGCGACATCGCCGTGGTCTCGTCCTCCTCCCACGCCCTCCTCGACGACGCCGCCGTCGAGGCCGTGAGGTCGCTCCAGCCTCAGCCTCTGCCCGAGCACCCAAAGCGCCAGACGCTGAGGGTGCGATTGCCCGTCGTCTTCCAGCTCCGCTAGCAGCGTGACCGTCCTGCTCCTGGCCGTCGCGCTCGATCTCCTGCTGGGCGATCCGCCGAGCCGATTCCATCCCGTGGCCTGGATCGGGCAGCTGATCGCCCTCGGCCGGCGCTGGGCCGCCCACGTACCGGGCGAAGCGCTCGTCCTCTTTGGCGCCTTCCTCATCGTGGTGGTCACGATCACCGCCGCTATGGGAGCGCTGGCCGCGCAGGCCGCCGCGGGCTGGCTCCCGTGGCCTCTCGGCCTGCTCGCGCGAGCATGGCTGCTGAAATGCAGCTTCTCCCTTCGCGATCTCACGAGGGCGGTGTGGAAGGTGCGCGACGGGCTCGAGGCCGGCGATCTCGCCGGGGCGCGCGCGGCGGCGAGCCGTGATCTGGTGAGCCGTTCCGTCGACGGCCTCGACGAGGGGGCGACGGCGTCGGCCGCCGTCGAGTCGCTGGCGGAGAACCTGACGGACAGCTGGGTCGCACCGCTCTGCTTCTATCTCGTGGGCGGCGCGCCGGGCGCCTGGGCGTACCGCGCGGTCAACACCGCCGACGCGATGATCGGCTACCGCGAGGGCATGCTCGAGCGGCTTGGCGGGGCTTCCGCGCGGCTCGACGACCTGCTGAACCTCGTCCCGGCGAGATTGGCCGCGCTCGCGGTCGTGGCCGGGGCACGGATCGCCGGCGAGTCCGGGTCGCGCGCGTGGGCCGTGTGGCGGCGGGATGGCGCATCGACCTCGAGCCCGAACGCCGGGCAGACGATGGCGGGCATGGCGGGAGCGCTCGGCGTGACGCTCGAGAAGCGCGGGCACTATCGGCTCGGCGACGGACCGTCGCCGGACGTGTCGGCCGTCGACCGCGCCGTACGCGTCTTCGCCGCGGCCGCGGCCGTGGCATTGGTCGGTGCGCTCGTCGTGCTTCGCGTCTTCCCCTGATCGACGCCCACCAGATCTTGGGCCCTCGCGCGCAGGGCCCACATCATCACGCGTCGCGTTAAGTTTTTTCTTCCTCGGCGCGCCAATTTCTTTCGGCCCGCGAGAGGCGGGGCGTATCATCAATCGACGCCGCCACGCGCGGCGATTCGTGTCTTAACGAGCCGGGAATGCATGACACCATCATCGAACACTTGGCGAAAGCATTGAGAGAAGCGCTGACCGGCGCGGGCCTGCCCATGCCGGACGACGTGGCGTGGGAAGTGCCGAGGGACGAAGCCCACGGCGACTACGCGACCAACGTCGCCATGGCACTCGCGCGTCCCGCGAGGAAGGCGCCGCGGCAGATCGCGGAAGCCATCGTGAGCCACTTCCCCAAGAGCGGGCTCGTCGACCGGCTCGAGATCGCCGGTCCGGGCTTCCTCAACGTTTTCCTCGCGCCCGACTGGTGCGCGGAGGCGCTCAAGGGCGTCCTCGCGGCCGGCGACACCTACGGCGCGAGCGACGCGGGCCGCGGCCGCCGCTTTCTCCTCGAGTTCGTGTCGGCCAACCCGACGGGCCCGCTCGTCATCGTCAATGCGCGGGCCGCCGCGGTGGGCGACGCGCTCGCGCGCATCCTCCGCTCGCAGGGCCACGGCGTCCAGACCCAGTTCTACGTCAACGACGCGGGCAACCAGTTCGACGCGCTCGCGCGCTCGGTGGACGTGCGGCTCCGCCAGGCGCTCGGCGAGCCGGCCGAGCTTCCTGAGAATTCCTACCCGGGCGAATACCTCGTGGACCTCGTCAAGGAGTGGATCGCCGCCGATCCCGCCGCCCTGCGCGCCCTGGCCGCGCTGCCGGAGGGAGAGCGCGTCCCGCGCGTCGGCCGGAAGGCCGTCGAGCGCTTGGTGCGGGGCCAGCGGGAGGTGCTGGAGGCCTACGGCACCACCTTCGACCGCTGGATCCACGAAGAGCGCGACGTGCGGCAGGCCGGGCTGCCCGAGCGCGCGATCGAGGCGCTCACCGCCGCCGGGCACACGTACGAGCAGGACGGCGCCCTCTGGTTCCGCTCGACCGCCTTCGGCGACGACAAGGACCGCGTGCTGCGCAAGTCCGACGGTGAGCTGACCTACTTCGCCGTCGACATCGGCTTCCACCACTTCGGCAAGTTCGGCGGGATGGATACGGTCATCGACTTTCTCGGTCCCGACCACCACGGTCACGTCCCGCGGATGAGGGCGGCGATGCAGGTGCTGGGCCACCCGCCCGACAGCTTCGACGTGCTGATCGTGCAGCTCGTGACCCTCCTGCGCGACGGCCAGCCGGTGCGGATGTCGAAGCGCCGCGGCGAGTTCGTCCTCATGGAGGAGCTGATCGAAGAGGTCGGCAGGGACGCCGCGCGCTTCACCTTCCTGACCCGCCGGCATGACAGCCCGCTCGACTTCGACCTGGCGGTCGCGACGCGGCAGTCCGCCGACAACCCGGTCTTCTACGTCCAGTACGCCCATGCGCGCGTCTCGAGCTTGTTTCGCACCGCGGCGGAGCAGAAGGTCACGCTGCCGCCGTGGGACGAGGTCGACTTCCGCCCGCTGAGACTGCCCGAGGAGCAGAGCCTGATCAAGCGGTTGCTCCAGTATCCCCGGCTCGTGGAATCGGCCGCGCGGGCCCGCGAGCCGCACCGCGTCGCCTACTACTTGAGCGAGCTCGCGGGTCTCTACCACCCGTACTACAAATCCCATCGCGTGATCACCGAAGACCGCCCGCTGACGCTGGCGCGGCTCGGGCTGTCCGCCGCGGTAGGCCAGGTGGTGCGAAACGGCCTCGGCCTCCTCGGCGTCTCGGCTCCGGAGAGCATGTGAGTCCGGCGAGAGGGCGGGTCAAGAGCGGCCCCGGGAGGATCCAGTGGATTGCGCTCGTCTCCGCGGCGGCTGTCATCATGGGGCTCACCTTCACGCTGGGCGTGCTCGTGGGACGCCAATGGAGCCGCCCTGTCTCTGTCTCGGCGAGCGCCGAGAGCGGCGCACGGAAGATCGTGCCTCCCGGCAAGCGGGGCGGACTGTCCGGTGCCGACGTCGAGCCGGCGCCTGCGATCGACCAGAAGCTGACGTTCTACCAGACGCTCACCGCTCCCCTGGGCCGCGGACTCGCCGACGCCTCCCAGCGCCCGGAAGACAAGGCCAAGGCGCAGCCCGTCTCGGCGCCCGCGCGAGCCGAGCCTCCGCCACCGCCGTATCCGTACGCGAGCCGGGGCGAGACCATCGCGGAGAAAGCGGAGGCGCCTGACACCGCAGCGGCGCGTGCGCAGGCGGCCCCTGCTGGCCTCTGGTCGGTGCAGGTCGCGGCTTTCACGACGCAGGCGCAGGCGGACGCTCTCCAGCGACAGCTCAAGAAGGCAGGTTTCGACGTGTACGTCGCGTCGGCCCCCGCCAGCGACGGCCAGACGAACTACCGGGTCCGCATCGGCGCCTTCAAGAGCAAGCTCGATGCCCAGCGCATGGCCGACCGGCTCCGTGGCGAGCGCTCTGTGGCCGCGTTCATCACACCCCGGTAGGTCCCCCGCATAGGTCAACCCATGCCCCAGGGCCTCGGCCGGGTGCTCATCTCCCGCGAAGAGATCGCCGCCCGGGTCGGTGAGCTCGGGCGCGCCGTCGCCCGCGAGCACGCCGGGCGCGTCCCGCTGCTCGTGGGTGTGCTCAAGGGCGCGGTGGTGTTCATGGCGGACCTCATCCGGACCATCCCCGTGCCCATCGCCATGGACTTCATGGGTGTGTCGTCCTACGAGGCGGGCGCGCGCTCGTCCGGCTCCGTCCGCCTGACGGCGGACCTCTCCATGTCCATCGAAGGGCGGGCCGTCGTCATCGTGGAGGACATCGTGGACAGCGGCTGGACCCTCGACTACCTGCGGCGCAACCTGGAGACGCGCCACCCCCGCAGCCTCCGGATCTGCGCCCTCCTCGACAAGGTCGAGCGCCGCCAGGTCGACGTGTCGCTCGACTACGTGGGCTTCGCCATCCCGGACCATTTCGTGCTCGGCTACGGCTTTGATCTGGGCGGCTTGTACCGGGGCCTCCCCGACATCCACATCCTCGAAGAGACCGAGAGGGCGGCGAGAACGTAGAGGGCGTCGAGAAGGGTCCAGATGCAAGGCGGCGCCCGGACCGCTAGCACCCGTGTGCTATACTCAAAGCGCTATGAACTCGCCTTTCTACAAGAACCTCGCCTTGTGGATGGTGATCGGCCTCATCGTCATCGTCCTGTTCAACGTCTTCCAGGCGAGCCAGCCTTCGCGCGACAAGATGGTCTTTTCCGATTTTCTCAAGCGGGTCGAGTCTGGCGAGGTCAGGGAAGTGCTGATTCGCGGCAAATCGGTCAGCGGCAAGCTGGCCGACGGCAACACGTTCCGGACCTTCACGGCCGACTACCCCGACCTGATCAAGGCGCTCAAGGACAAGGGCGTCAAGATCGCCGTCGAGCCCGAGGACAGCAACCCATGGTACGCCTACGTGCTCCAGTGGGTGCCCATGCTGCTGTTCATCGGGGTCTGGATCTTCTTCATGCGGCAGATGCAGGGCGGCGGCGCCAAGGCGCTGTCCTTCGGCAAGGCGCGCGCGCGGCTCATCTCGGAGAAGCAGAACAAGGTCACCTTCCAGGACGTCGCGGGCGTGGAAGAGGCCAAGGAAGAGCTGCGGGAGATCATCGAGTTCCTGAAGGACCCGCCCAAGTTCCAGAAGCTGGGGGGCAAGATCCCGAAGGGCGTGCTGCTGGTCGGGCCTCCCGGAACGGGCAAGACCCTGCTCGCCAAGGCGATCGCGGGGGAGGCCAACGTTCCGTTCTTTTCGATCTCGGGATCCGATTTCGTGGAGATGTTCGTCGGCGTCGGCGCGTCGCGCGTGCGCGATCTCTTCGAGCAGGGCAAGAAGCACGCACCCTGCATCATCTTCATGGACGAGATCGACGCGGTGGGCCGTCACCGCGGCGCGGGGCTGGGGGGCGGCCACGACGAGCGGGAGCAGACGCTCAACCAGCTCCTGGTCGAGATGGACGGCTTCGAGACGAACGAGGGCGTCATCCTGATCGCCGCCACCAACCGCCCCGACGTCCTCGATCCCGCGCTGCTCCGTCCCGGCCGCTTCGACAGGCAGGTGGTGGTGGCCAGGCCCGACGTCAAGGGGCGCGAGGAAATTCTCAAGGTCCACTCGCGCCGCATCCCGCTCGCCCCGAACGTGGCCCTGAACGTCCTCGCGCGCGGCACCTCGGGCTTCTCGGGCGCGGACCTCGCCAACCTCGTCAACGAGGCGGCGCTCCTCGCGGCGCGGCAGGACAAGAAGACGGTCGAGATGATGGATTTCGAGAATGCCAAGGACAAGGTGTTGATGGGCGTCGAGCGGCGCTCCATGATCATCCCCGAGTCCGAGAAGCGCACGACCGCCTACCACGAGGGCGGGCACGCGCTCGTCGCGTACCTGTTGCCCGGCGCCGATCCGCTGCACAAGGTGACGATCATCCCGCGCGGGCGCGCGCTGGGTCTGACCATGCAGCTGCCCACGGACGATCGCTACAGTTACTCCAAGGAGTTCCTGGTCAACCAGATCACCATCCTGCTCGGCGGTCGCGCCGCCGAGGAGATCGTCTTCCAGCAGCAGACGACCGGCGCCGGCAACGACCTCGAGAAGGCGACCGACGTGGCGCGGAAGATGGTCTGCGAGTGGGGCATGTCGGACAAGATGGGGCCGCTCACCTTCGGCAAGGCCGAGGAGCACGTCTTTCTCGGCCGCGAGGTATCGCGCCCGAAGGACTACAGCGAAGAGACGGCCATCCTCATCGACTCCGAGATCAAGCGCATCGTGACGGACTGCGCGTCGCGCGCCCGCCACCTTCTCGAGTCGAACCTCGAGAAGCTCCACCTGCTCGCTCGCGCCCTTCTCGAGCGCGAAACGCTCGACGGAGAAGAAATCAACCGGGTGCTCCTGCCCCGGCCGTTCCAGGAAGCTCCGACGCCCGCCTGATTCCGGTTCTTTCCCGAGCATTTCCGATACCATTGGCCTCGCGGTCAGTGGTATTTTTATTGGCGTGACCACCCCGATCCGAGCGACGCTGGCAGGGGTGCATCTGGGCGACGGCCTTCCCGTGGCGGTGATGGGCGCGCTCAATGTCAGTCCCGCCTCCTTCTACGCGGGCTCGGTGGTCACGGGCGGCGACGACCTCCTGCGCGCGGCCGAGCGCATGGCGCGCGAAGGCGCGTCACTCCTGGACGTGGGGGCCATGTCCACGGCTCCCTACCTGTCCGGCTCCATCTCCGCCTCCGAGGAGGCGGAGCGACTCGGCTGGGCGGTGGACGTCCTGTCCTCGAAGCTCGGGGTCCCTGTCTCGGCGGATACCAGCCGCGCGGAGCCGGCCCGGGCCGCTCTCGAGGCGGGGGCGGCGATCATAAACGACGTCCGCGGGCTCACTGCCGATCCTGCTCTCGCCCCTCTGGTCGCCAGAGCGGGAGCGGGCCTCATCCTCATGGCGTCGGAGCGGGGGGGCGCGGAGGGGCAGCCGCCTGTCGATACCGTCATGGAGCTTCTCGAAGAAAGCCTGCGTCTCGCGATCCAGTCGGGCATCCGGGAGGAGCGGGTGGTGGTGGATCCCGGCATCGGCTTCTTCAGGCGTCGTGGCATCGCCTGGCACGAATGGGACTGTGCGATCCTCGCCACTCTCGGCCGCCTCCGCGACCTGGGTCGACCGGTCTGCATCGGCGTCTCGCGCAAATCTTTCGTGGGAGAGATTGCCGGCGAGCCCGATCCGGGGCGGCGCCTGCCCGGATCGCTGGCCGCCGTCACGGCGGCGGTGCTGGGTGGTGCCAGCCTGATCCGGGCCCACGACGTCGGAGAGACCGTCCAGGCGGTGCGCGTGGCCGAGGCCATACGCCGCCCGCGCGAGGGCGGCTGAGCATGTGGCCGGTCATCCAGGCCTTCCGGTTGCGGGACGCGATCGACATCCTCCTGGTCGCGCTGGTGCTCTATCGCGTCTTCGTCATGTTCAAGGAGACGCGCGCCGTCCAGATGATGCTCGGGCTCGGCGCCCTCATGGCCGGGTCCTTCCTCGCCCACCGGTTCGAGCTCTATGGCACCAGCTGGATCCTCGACAACTTCTGGTCTTTCTGGGTGCTCGCCCTCATCGTGCTCTTCCAGCCCGAGCTGCGACGCGCCCTGGCCCAGGTGGGCCAGAACCCGTTCTTCGGCGTGGTGACGCGGGCGGAACGCGAGCAGCAGGGCCATCTGCTCGACGAAGTGGTCAAAGCCGCGGAGTCGCTGGCCGGCAAGCGCATCGGCGGGCTCATGGTGCTGGAGCGGGCGACGGGGCTGCGCAACTACGTCGAGCTCGGCGTGCCGCTCGACGCTCTGGTCTCGGCCGATCTGCTCGAGAGCCTCTTCCTGCCGTACTCGCCCCTGCACGACGGAGCCGTCTTCATTCGTGGCGGGCGCGTGGCCGCGGCGGGCGGCTTTCTGCCGCTGTCCCGCAATGCCCAGCTCGGACGCGCGATGGGGACGCGGCACCGCGCGGCCCTCGGGCTCAGCGAGGAGACCGACGCGATCGTGCTGGTGGTCTCCGAGGAAAGCGGTCGGATCTCGCTGGCCGTCGAGGGCCGCATGGAGAGCCCGCTCGATTCCGACGCCCTTCGCCGCCGCCTGGCCGAGCTCTTCTCGCTGGAAGCCGTGCCGTCGCCTGTCGAACAGCCCTGGTGGATTCCCGCCCGCGGATGGCTCAGAAAGTGAACGACGGCGAACAATGCTTCCGCTCTTGACGCGACACTGGGAGCTCAAGCTTCTGGCACTGGTCTTCTCAGCGGGACTCTGGAGCTTCGTGATGACCTCCGAGAAGACCAACGTCGTGCTCTCGCTGCCGCTCGAGCTCGACTCGCTGCCCCCTGGGCTCGTGGTGACCGGCGAGACGCCCGACACGGTCGAGGTGCAGCTCCACGGGTTGAGAGCCGCGCTATCGCGCGTGTCGCCGGAGTCGCTCCGGGCGAGGGTGAGCCTGGTCGGCGCCCGCCCCGGAAACTTGGTGATCAGCCTGGGACCGGAGCAGATCGCGGTGCCGCCCGGTGTCAGTGTGGTGCGCGTGAATCCCGGCATCGTGCGAGTCATGCTCGCCCGGGAACGCTGATGGGGCGCCTCTTCGGCACGGACGGCATCCGCGGCGTCGCGAACGAGGAGCCGCTGACGACAGAGCTGAGCTTCCGGCTCGGGCGCCAGCTCGTTGCGACGCTTCTCGAGCACCACGGCACCGCGAAAGTCCGTCTCGTCGTGGGGCGAGACACGCGGCTGTCGGGACCCATGCTCGAGGGCGCGCTCGTCTCCGGCGCGTTGTCGGCGGGGGCCGACGTCTTCGCGGTCGGTGTGCTGCCGACGCCCGGGATCGCGTATCTGACGCGAAGCCTCGAGGCCCACGGCGGCGTCATGCTCTCGGCATCCCACAATGCCTTCCAGGACAACGGCCTCAAGATCTTCTCTTCCGAGGGCTCCAAGTTCCCCGACAGCTGGGAGGACGAGATCGAGGCGCGCCTGGGCGGTCCGGACCACGCCCCGAAGCCCACCGGCGCCTCCGTGGGGCGACTCGTCCACTACGACCGTGCCGAGGCCGAGTACGTCGCCCACGCGCGCCAGACCTTTCCCTTCGACCTGGGCGGTCTGACGCTGGCTCTCGATTGCGCCCACGGCGCCACATCGCGCGTCGCGCCCCGCCTCTTCCGTGCCCTCGGCGCCAGGATCGTCGTCCTGGCGGCGAGGCCCGATGGACTCAACATCAATCACAAGTCGGGCGCGCTCCATCCCGAGCGTCTCCAGCGCCGCGTGCGCGCCATCGGGGCGGACATCGGGCTCGCGTTCGACGGCGACGGCGACAGGCTGATCGCCGTGGACGAGACCGGAGAAATCCGGGACGGCGACTACGCCCTCGCCATCTGCGGTCGGCACCTCGCGGCGAACAGCCGGCTCAAGATGGGCATCGTGGTGACCACGGTCATGGCCAACCTGGGTCTCGACAAGGCCCTGGCCGAGGCAGGCATCCGCACGGTCAAGACCCAGGTGGGCGACCGCTACGTCCTCGAAGAGATGGTCAAGAGCGGCGCGAATCTTGGAGGCGAGCAGTCGGGCCACCTGCTCTTTCTCGACCAGACGGCGACGGGCGACGGTCTCGTCTCGGCGCTCCAGCTTCTGGCCGTGATGCGCGAGACGGGGCAGCCGCTCTCCGCCCTTGCATCCTGCCTGAGGAAGTTTCCGCAGGTGCTCGTCAACGTCCGCGTGCGCGAGAAGCCGCCGCTGGATTCGATTCCCGGCCTCGCCGACCGCCAGGCGGCCCGCGAGCGCGAGCTGGGCGCAGCCGGGCGCATCCTCCTCCGCTACTCGGGCACGGAAAACCTGGCGCGCGTCATGATCGAGGGCGAGGACCAGGCACGTATCGAGGGGATCGCGTCGGAGCTCTCGCGCATCATCAAGAAGGCGGTCGGCGCGCGATGAGCGCGTGCGCGAAGAGGCCCTCCTGCCGGGCGAAGTCTTCCACCGGGAGGCGAGCCACATGACAGAGGTCAAGGGAATCGGGGTGGACCTGGCCCAGATCCCGAGGCTCCGCCGCGTCGTGGAACGCTGGGACGATCGCTTTCTCCGGCGCGTTTTCACAGAGGCGGAGATCGCCTACTGCCGGCGCCGCCGCGACCCGATTCCTCATCTGGCGGCGCGGTTTGCCGCGAAGGAGGCGACGCTCAAGGCGCTCGGCACGGGCCTCCGCATGGGCGTCAACTGGCGCGAGCTCGAGGTCCGTCGCGAGCGCGGGCAGGCTCCGACCATGGTGCTCACGGGGCGCTCGCGGGCCATCGCCCTCGCCAGGGGCGGCTCGCGCGTGCTGCTGTCGCTCACCCACGACGGCGACTACGCCATGGCCCAGGCGCTGCTCGTGGGAGACCTGCCGGATGCCGGGGTCGGCCGCACCTAGCTTCGCACTGGCTTTCGCGCTGCTCCTCTCGGGCTGCGCGGGGCTCATCGGGGGGAAACAGCCCGTGTCCGTCGGCGCTGCGTCGCGCCCGCTCCCGCTTCCAATCACGCCGGGGCCCGGCAGCTTCAACGTCCAGAAGGGCCGTCCCGGCTACGTCATCGGGGTGCCTCACGGCAGCACCGACATCGCCACCGACCTCATGGGCCTCGAGCTGGCGCGCCGGACCGGCTTCGGCGCGGTCGTCGTCACGGGCGAGGGCTCGCTCGACTCCCCGGGGCGCCGCTACAACGTCAACCGCCCGACCGAGGGCGTGGCCGGCGATCCGCCGCGCTCCGAAGCGGAGACCGAGGCCGCCCGTCGCGTGTACGAGGGATACGGCCGCCTGGTCGCCGAGGTGGCCCAGGGGCCGCTGCGTTTCTACGTCGAGATCCACGGCAACGCCCACCAGGATACGGCGGGGCGCATCGAGATCGCCACCGTCGGCGTCACCAAGGAAGACGCCTGGCAGCTCAAGACCCTCCTCGAGCTCGTGCGCGACGCCCATCTGAGCGGGCAGCCCAATGCTCCGAAGCTCGAGATTCTCGTAGAGCCGGTGGATACGCTGCGCTACACCGCTTCGGCTTCCAAAGCGGGCGGCCTCCTCGGCCGCTCGGACAGGTCGCTGCACATCGAGCTGCCCAAGGTGGCGCGCACGACCTACCGGGACGCTTACACGGCCGTGCTCGCCGATTTCCTGACCCAGGGGGCCGACCTTCTGGCCTCCGCGAGAGCCAAGTAGGGATGTGGCCGGTCTTCACGGCCGCCGAGATGCGCGCCCTCGACGCCCGCGCGATCGCCACGCTCGGGATCTCCGGCCCGCGGCTCATGGAGAATGCCGGCCGCGGCGCCGCGGACGTCATCGGCCGCGAGTGGGCGCCCGTCCGGGGCAAGCGGGTCGTCGTCCTCTGCGGCAAGGGCAACAACGGCGGTGACGGATTCGTGGCTGCCCGCCATCTCAAGGCCAAGGGCGCGCGAGTCCGCGTCCTTCTGGTCGGCCGGCGCGCAGACGTGAAGGGAGATGCGGCCCAGGCGCTCGCGCGCTGGCGGGGCAAGATCGAGGAAGTCCGCGGCAGCGGCCAGCTCCCGACGATTTCGGCCGGGCTCGACGAGGCCGATCTCATCGTGGACGCGCTCCTCGGCACCGGGCTCACCGGACCAGCCCACGGGCTTGTCGCTCACGTCATCGAGCGGCTGAATGAGTCGGCGGCGAGAACGGGATGTGTCGTGGTCGCGCTCGATCTGCCCTCCGGCCTGGGCTCGGACGGGGGGGCCCTGCTCGGCCCGGCGGTGCGTGCCACGCTCACGGTGACGTTCGCAGGCTACAAACGCTCGCTGGTCCTCTATCCCGCCGCCGAGTACGCCGGGCGCGTGGTGGTGGTCCCCATCGGCATCCCCGAGGAGGAAGTCCGGCGAGACATCACCACCTTCCTGATCGGCGAAGCCTCCGTGAGCGGGTACTTTCCAAAGCGCAAGCCCGATGCCCACAAGGGCATCTACGGCCACCTCGTGGTCGTGGCGGGGTCGATGGGCAAGAGCGGGGCCGCGGCGCTGGCCGGCCGCGCCGCGCTCAGGAGCGGGGTCGGCCTGTGCACGGTGGCGACGGCGGCCTCTCAGCAGCCCATCGTCGCCGCGTTCGGCATGGAGCTCATGACCGAGCCGCTGCTGGAAACCGCGGCCATGTCCGTCTCCTTCAAGGCCAAGGACCGCGTCCTCGAGCTCGCCTCTCATCGCGACGCGGTGGCGCTCGGACCCGGGCTCTCCCTGGACCCCGAGAGCCAGGCCCTCGCCCGCGCGCTCGTCGCCGAGGTCGACCGGCCGATGGTCGTCGACGCGGATGCGCTGTCGGCGCTCGCGGGTCACCTGGACCTGCTCGACGACGCGCCGGCGCCGCGCGTGCTGACGCCCCACCCCGGGGAGATGGCGCGGATGCTCGGGACCTCGGTGGCCGAGGTCCAGGCCGACCGCATCGAAATCGTGCGAGAATTTTGCGTCCGCCACCACGTTCACCTGGTGCTCAAAGGCGCGCGGAGCGTGCTCGGTGGTCCGGACGGGATCGTCTTCATCAATCACACGGGCAATCCGGGCATGGCCACGGGCGGCAGCGGCGACGTGTTGACCGGCATGATCGGCGCCTTCCTCGCCCGCCACCTCGATGCGCTGGCGGCGCTCCAGGCCGGATGTGTCCTCCACGGACTGGCGGGCGACCTTGCCGCCGCCGTCCGCGGAGAGGAGGGGCTCATAGCGTCCGACATCATCGAAGCGATTCCAGGGGCGCTCAACCCCGCCGTCCGATGAAGGTCGTCTCACGCAGCGCCGGGGAGACCCAGGCCCTGGGTGAGCGTCTCGGATCACGGCTCGGCAGGGGCGATGTCGTGGCGTGCATCGGGCCGCTCGGAGCGGGCAAGACCTGCTTTCTCCAGGGCCTCGCGCGCGGCCTGGGTGTCACCGCCGATGTGACGAGCCCGACCTTCGTCCTCGTCAACCAGTACCGGGGCCGGGTGCCCGTCTACCACGTGGACGCCTACCGCACCGGGAGCCTGACCGAGCTCATGGACGTGGGCGTCGAGGAGATGCTCCACGGCGAGGGCGTCACGCTCGTCGAATGGGCCGACAAGCTCCTGCCACTCCTGCCGCCCCGCACCATCACCGCGACCATCGCGGGATTGGGCGACGAGCCCCGCCAGATCGACCTCACGGGCCCCGCGGAGGTCCTGGCGGGCGTCTGAGACAGTGGACATTGATCCCGCCCCGAGCCGCGTGATACGAGAGCGGCATGGCGGGTGAGCTTCGCATCGCGGAGTGGCCGGCGGAGGAGCGGCCCAGAGAGCGCCTGTATCACAAGGGCGCCGCGGCGTTGTCCGATGCCGAGCTGCTGGCGATACAGCTCGGCACGGGCACCAGGGGGATCAGCGCCCTCGACGTGGCGCATGGGCTCCTGACGCTGTTCGGGACGCTCCAGGAGCTGGCGGGGCGCGAGGTGGCCGAGGTGGCGGGCGTGCGCGGCGTGGGGCGGGCCAAGGCGGTGCGGCTGGCGGCGGCCTTCGAGATCACGCGGCGGCTGCGCTCGCGCAACGGCCACGCGCGGCCCGTACTGTCGAGCCCCGAACAGGTCTTCGCGCGCTACGGACCGCTGATGGAAGACCTCAAGAAGGAAGTCTTCAGGCTGGCTCTCCTCGACGCCCAGAACGGGCTGCTCAAGGACGTGGTCGTCTCCGAGGGCACGCTGTCGGCCAGCCTCGTCCATCCGCGGGAGGTCTTCAAGCCGGCCATCCTCGAGTCCGCGGCCTCCATCGTCCTTCTCCACAACCATCCGAGCGGCGATCCGACCCCGAGCCGGGAGGACCTCAGGCTCACCCGCCAGCTTGTCGAGTGCTCAAAGCTTCTCGATCTGCGCATTCACGACCACGTCATCATCGGTCGAGAGCGGTTCATCAGCCTGGCCCAGCGGGGCGCTCTGTGAGGGGCGGCGGCGTTACTTTTGACGACGGAGGGTGACTTTCGCGCCGCTCATGCCGGCAATGGTGCCGCTCATCTCGTCGCCCTTTACCGTCAGGGTGCCCGTCACGCCGGCTGGCACGGTGATTTCGACCTGGTTGCCTGTAACGTACCCCTCGGTGAGACCGCTTGGGTCGTTGGATCTGCCGGTCACCAGGACGTTTCCAGAGAACCGGGAGCCTGATTGCTTGACGTCCATCTGGATCTGGCCAGCGCCCTCTCCCAGTACCAGGCCGACCCAATCGCCCTGCCACTTGCCGCTCACGTCCACGGTGGGCGGTGCCTGGGTGGTGGCACAGCCCACCTATCCCAGCAGCGCCACTCCGACCACGAGCCACAGGAACCGTCTCATTGTGTCTCTCAGCCCTTGGCCAGCTTCTCGACTTCCTTCTTGGACAAGCCCTGAATACGGGTCAGGAGACCCTTCACCTTTCGCTCCGAGGTATGATCGGCCAGGATCAGCTTCTTCGACTTCGTGCCCTTGGCGATGTAGGCGACCCAGTCATCGAGGCTCGGCGTCCCCCTCCACACCACCGTCAAGCCGCTGAGACGCATCCGCTTCCTGCCCTCGACCTTCGCCAGTGGTTTCCTGCTGGCCTCCATACTCACCGTCCCCTCAGCTGCGTGTGCACGATCCTGTTTTTTCTCTCGAGAGTGGCGCGCAGAGGACCACCTTAGGTACGCGCGCAAACCATGTCAAGGCTTCGTTTCGCCGCGCCAGATGCGGGTTTTCTCGCTCTCGGAGCGCGGGACACGCGTTATTGCTGTCTGTCTTTGAACCTCTCGAAGCGGTGGACGGCTGGAGCGTCATATATTCGATACACGACTGTAGAACCGCATCGGACCGTGCATTTTTTCGTGGTGTGGATGTCTGTGGATAAGTGGATAACATGTGGGTTACCGACGGGCCTTGACAAGCGCGTCGAGAGTCCTGCGCGCGAGGAGCGGCCCGCGCGTGATGAATCCGGTGAAGTACGCGCACGCGGTGGCGCCGGCGCGGAGCGCTGCCATCGCTTTTTCGGGCGCGTCGATGCCGCCGGTGGCGATGATCTCGATGCTGTCGCCGAATCGCTCGCGCAGTCCGCGCACGTTTTCGAGCGTGCGCGCAAAGAGGGCGGGTCCCGAGAGCCCACCTGCCTTTTGCGAGAGGCGCGGCTCCTCCACGCGGCGCGCATTGCCGCAGTTGACGATGGTGATGCCCGCGTCACGCGCCGCCGGGATCGTGGTGTCCTCGTTGGTTTCGCGAAAATCCGGCGACACCTTGACGATGATCGGCTTGTCCGTCGCCTTTCGCACCGCGCGGAAGAGATCCGCCAGCTCGTGGGGCCGCTCGGACCATCCGTAGACGAGCTTGGTGTTGGGCGAGGAGATATTGATCTCGACGAGGTCGCCGAAGGGCGCCAGACCCTCGACCACCGCGACGTAGTCCTCCGCCGACTCGCCGGCGGCGGCCACGATGAGCGGCACGCGATGGGGAAGGGAAGCCAGCGCGCGGCGATAGGCCTCCAGGCCGGGATTGTGGAAGCCGTTGCAATTGACCAGCCCCGGCCCCTCCGGCGTGGTGACGCGCACGAGGTTCGGCTGCGGATGTCCCGGGCGCGGCTTCCGCGTGATGCTCTTGGCGGTGACGGCGCCGAAACCGAGCCCCATCGCCCGCCGGAGTATCGTCGTGTCGTAGTACATCGAGGACAAGATGAGAGGGTTCGGGAGCCTCACGCCGCCAAGGGTGATCGCGAGACGCGGATCGTCGTTGCGAAAGATGGGCAGCCGATCGAGCGGGACGAGCCGCAGCGCCCACTGGCCAAGCGGCACCGCGATCCGCTCCGGCAGCCGGGAGAGCACGCCGCCGTAGAGCAGTCGGTAGAGGAGATCGGCGGCGCGCTCCATGATCGTTCCGCCCACATGGTATCCTAGCCCGCGATGGAGTTCTACGACGCG
>Ga0070706_100003301_pt1 | contig 15955 bp, 12 predicted proteins | sample KBSK5501metaG_FD_65476 | JGI IMG/M metagenome (GOLD analysis project Ga0070706, IMG submission 65476) | Corn, switchgrass and miscanthus rhizosphere microbial communities from Kellogg Biological Station, Michigan, USA - KBS K5-50-1 metaG | ecosystem: Host-associated > Plants > Roots >...
CCGCCACCCGTTCGGGCTGAGGTATCGAAGCCTTCTCCACCAGCACTTCGATAATCAGCGCGACCGGATCGAGAGGGAGTCACCGCCCACCGCCGGTGCGCGCAGACACCGCGCTCGATACAGGGCCGCTTCTGTCCTGATCACGCCGCAGACTGCGCCGCCATGAACACCGCCGCTTCCCCCGACCTCTGGCTCTTCTTCATCCTCGTGTTCGGCATCATCGTGCTGCCGGGCATGGACATGGCGTTCGTCGCCGGCAGCGCGCTGACCAGCGGGTTGCGCGGCGGGCTCGTCGCGGTGGCCGGTATCGTCGCGGCGGGCATGGTGCACGTCGCGGTCGGCGCGAGCGGCGTCGCGGCGCTGATGCTGTGGTGGCCTGCGGCCTTCAACGCGCTGCTGCTGGCCGGTGCGGCCTACATGGTCTGGATCGGCGTGACCCTCTGGCGCGCGAGCCATGCGGTGAGCGGCGCGGCCGGCGCCGCGGTGTCGACGGCGCCCAGCGCGCTGCGCACGATCTTCGGCCGCGCGGCACTGACCTGTCTGCTGAACCCGAAGGCCTACGCGTTCATGCTCGCGGTGTTCCCGGCGTTCCTGCGCTCGACCGAGCACACGCTGCCTGCGCAGGCGATGCGTCTGGGCGCGGTGATCGCGATCACGCAGGCGCTGGTGTACGGCGCCGTCGCGGTGTTCGTCGCGTGGGCGAGGCGCTGGGCCGGCGCGAGCGAACGCGGCCAGCGCTGGACGATGCGCGGCGTCAGCGCCGCGCTGATGATAGGCGCGGTGCTGACGCTGGTGTTCGCGTGGCAGCCGCCGGCGATCGCGGGCTGAAGCCGCAGCCCGGACCCCCGGTCCTTCAGCCCGGACTCGTCAGCCCTTGGCCGCGAGCCGGCCGCAGATCTCGAGCGTCAGCGCGGCCTGGTTCAGCGTGTAGAAGTGGATGCCGGGCGCGCCGCCCGCGATCAGCCGCTCGCACAGGCGCGACACCACGTCGATGCCGAACGCGCGGATCGACGCCGCATCGTCCATGAAGCCTTCCATCTTCAGCGCAACCCAGCGCGGGATCTCGATGCCGTCGCGCGCCGCGAACTGCGCGATCTTCGCGTAGTTGTGGAACGGCATGATGCCCGCCACGATCGGCACGGTGACGCCGAGCGCGCGCACCTCGTCGACGAAGTGGAAGTACGCGTCGGCGTTGAAGAAGAACTGCGTGATCGCCGAGTCGGCGCCGGCCTTGACCTTGTCGGCGAAGTGCTGCAGGTCGCGCTTCGCGTAGCGCTGCTGCGGGTGGTACTCGGGGTACGCGGCGACCTCGATGGTCCAGTCCCGGCCCTGCGTCTCGCGGATGTACGCGATCAGCTCGCTGGCGTAGCGGAACTCGCCGGCGGTCGCCGTGCCGCTGGGCAGATCGCCGCGCAGCGCGACCAGCCGGTGGATGTTCTGCGCGCGGTAGGTTGCGAGGATCTCGGAGATGCCCGCGCGCGTCGAGCCTATGCACGACAGGTGCGGCGCCGCCTCGAAGCCGAGCGCGGCGATGTCGCTGACGGTCGCGAGCGTCTTCTCGCGCGTCGAGCCGCCCGCGCCGTAGGTGACGCTGAAGAACTCGGGCTGCACGCTCGCGAGATCGCGCACGACGGTCTTCAGCTTCTCGCTGCCGACCGGCGTGTTCGGCGGGAAGAACTCGAAGCTCACCGGGATCGGCAAGCGTCGTTCGATGGTGGAACTCATGAAGTGGCCTGGATGAAGAATTCGGTGTTGCCATCGCCGCCGGCGACGGGGCTTTCGAACCAGTCGATCACGGCGAGCCCGGCCAGCGCGCACGCCTCGCGCAGACGCGCCTCGACGCGTGCGTAGGCTGCCCGGTCCTTGACCAGCCCGCCCTTGCCGATGTCGGCCGGCTGCAGCTCGAACTGCGGCTTGACGAGCAGCAGCAGCGTTGCGCCGCCCGGCTCAAGCAGCGGCGCGAGCGCCGGCAGCACCAGCGTCAGCGAGATGAAGGACAGGTCGCCGACGATCAGGTCGTAGCGCGCGGCCGGCAGCATCCCGGCGTCGAGATGCCGCGCGTTGATGCCCTCGAGCGCCGTGACGCGCGGATCGGCACGCAGCTTCTGCGCGAGCTGGCCGTGCCCGACATCGACGCCGACCACGCGCGCCGCGCCGCGCTGCAGCAGCACGTCGGTGAAGCCGCCGGTGCTCTGGCCGACGTCGAGGCAGGCCCGGCCGTTCACGTCGATGCGGGTGCGGTTCAGCGCGCCGTCGAGCTTGAGCCCGCCGCGCGAGACGAAGCGCAGCTCCGAATCGTCGGTGAGCTCGAGCTCGCTGGCCTCGGGCAGGTCTTCGCCCGCCTTGCGCGGCGTCGCCCACGCGCCGCTCGCGCGCCAGCGCACCGCGCCGCGCTCGATCAGGCGCTGCGCGGCCGAGCGCGTCGGCGCGAGGCCGCGTTGCACCAGCAGTTGATCGGCGCGCATCGTCGTGTCGTCACCGCGATCGCGGGTATCAGTAGCGGTACGTGTCGGGCTTGTACGGCCCGTTCTTGTCGACGCCGATGTACGCGGCCTGCGCGTCGGTCAGCTCGGTGAGCTGCGCGCCGAGCTTGGACAGCTGCAGCCGCGCGACCTTCTCGTCGAGGTGCTTGGGCAGCACGTAGACCTTGCCCGCCTGGTACGCGTCGGGCTTCGTGTACAGCTCGATCTGCGCGATCGTCTGGTTCGCGAACGACGAGCTCATCACGTAGCTCGGGTGGCCGGTGCCGCAGCCCAGGTTCACGAGCCGGCCTTTCGCCAACAGGATGATGCGTTTGCCGTCGGGGAAGATCACGTGGTCGACCTGCGGCTTGATCTCTTCCCACTGGTACTTCTCGAGCGACGCGACCTCGATCTCGTTGTCGAAGTGGCCGATGTTGCAGACGATCGCGTTGTTCTTCATCGCGGCCATGTGGGCGTGCGTGATCACGTCCTTGTTGCCGGTGGTGGTCACGAAGATGTCGGCCTTGTCGGCGGCGTAGTCCATCGTCACGACGCGGTAGCCTTCCATGCAGGCCTGCAGCGCGTTGATCGGGTCGATCTCGGTGACCCAGACCTGCGCGCTCAATGCCCGCAGCGCCTGCGCCGAGCCCTTGCCCACGTCGCCGTAGCCGGCGACGACGGCGACCTTGCCGGCGATCATCACGTCGGTCGCGCGCTTGATGCCGTCGACCAGCGATTCGCGGCAGCCGTACAGGTTGTCGAACTTGCTTTTCGTGACCGAATCGTTCACGTTGATCGCGCGGAACAGCAGCGTGCCCTTCGCGCTCATCTCGTTCAGGCGGTGCACGCCGGTCGTCGTTTCCTCGGTCACGCCGATGATCTCGGCCGACTTGCGCGAGTACCAGGTCGAGTCTTCGGCGAGCTTGGCCTTGATCGCGGCGTAGAGGATGCGCTCTTCCTCGCTGCCCGGGTTCGCGAGCACCGACAGGTCTTTCTCGGCCTTCTGCCCGAGGTGCATCAGGAGCGTCGCATCGCCGCCGTCGTCGAGGATCATGTTCGGGCCTTCGCCTTTCGAACCCTTGGGCGCGAAGTCGAAGATGCGGTGGGTGTAGTCCCAGTAGTCGACAAGCGTCTCGCCCTTGACCGCGAACACCGGCGTGCCGGCCACGGCGATCGCCGCGGCGGCGTGGTCCTGCGTCGAGAAGATGTTGCACGAGGCCCAGCGCACCTGCGCGCCGAGCGCCTGCAGCGTCTCGATCAGCACCGCGGTCTGGATCGTCATGTGCAGCGAGCCGGTGATGCGCGCGCCCTTGAGCGGCAGCGTCTTCGCGAACTCGTCGCGGATCGCCATCAGGCCGGGCATTTCAGTCTCGGCGATCAGGATTTCCTTGCGGCCCCACGCGGCCAGCGAGGCATCGGCGATGGCGTGGTCTTGAGAGGGTTTGAGAACAGCGTTCATGTCGGGCTCCAGTGCTTGAAGGACCCGCACGCGCTTCGAAGGATGGGTGGCAACACTCACCCACGAGAACCAGACGTGCGGGTGAGCGCGGTTGCAATTCGGGTTTCGAGCCTGGGGCCGCCGTCGGTCGGCGGGCCTTGCAACGCTCCTCGAAACGTGGGGCGGATTGTAGCGCCGGCGCGGCACCCGCGTGGGCGGCCCGCCCGGTGGGCGACACTCGCGCGGATGAGCAGCCGCCCGACCCTCGCCCGCCCGCGCCCGCTGGCCGATCTGCCGCCCGACCTCGCGCGCCGCGTGCACGGCGTGTTCACCGACATCGACGACACGCTGACCTGCGACGGCGCGATCACGCCCGACGCGCTTGCCGCGCTGCAGCGGCTGCACGACGCCGGCGTGCCGGTGATCGCGATCACCGGCCGGCCCATGGGCTGGAGCGAACCGTTCGCCCGCGCCTGGCCCGTGGCCGCGATCGTCGCGGAGAACGGCGCCGTCGCGCTGCTCCACGATGCCGCTCACGGCGGCGGCCACGGCGAAGGCCAGGTCCGCATCGAGTACGCGCAGGACGAACCCACCCGCGCGCGCAACACGCAGCGGCTCGCCGCGGTCGCACAGCATGTGCTGCGCGAGGTCGAAGGCAGCACGCTCGCGCGCGACAGCGCCGGCCGCGTGACCGACATCGCGATCGACCACGCCGAGTTCACGCAGCTGCCGCCGCAGCAGATCGCCAAGGTCGTCGAGCTGATGCGCGCGAGCGGCATGAACGCGACCGTCAGCTCGATCCACATCAACGGCTGGTTCGGCACGCACGACAAGCTCAGCGGCGCACGCTGGATGGTCCAGCGGCTGTACGGCCGCGCGCTCGACGCCGAGCTCGAACGCTGGGCCTACGTCGGCGATTCGACCAACGACCAGCAGATGTTCGGCCACTTTCCGCTCAGCATCGGCGTCGCGAACCTGCTGGACTTCGAGGCACAGCTGAGGACCTGGCCGCGTTATCTCGCGCGGCATGCACGCGGGCGCGGCTTTGCCGAGGTGGCCGACGCACTGCTCGCGGCGCGCTAGCGCAGCTGAACCTCGAGCACGACAATCTTCCAGCCCTACGCCGCACGGCTCGGCGCGGCAGCCGGCGTGCCGTCGATGCGCAACGGCGGCACCTGCCGATACGTGAAGCCGCGCCACAACCATTCCATCGGGCCGTAGCGGAAGCGGGCCAGCCACCAGTGGCTGAACGCGATCTGCGCGGCATACACCACCGCGACGAACACCACCTGCTGGGCGCGCGGCAGCCCCCAATGCCCGAGCGCGAAACCGTAGAAGACGCTCATGCAGATCAGCGACTGCATCAGGTAGTTCGTGAGCGCCATGCGGCCCAGCGGCGCCAGCACGCGAATGCGCGACCACGCGGTCCGGCTGTGCAGCATCGTGACCACCAGCCCGACATAGCCCAGACAGGCCGGCAGGTTGCCCAGCGTCAGGAGTCCGCGCGCGATGCCCCAGCCGTCGTGGCGTTCGCCCGGCGTGTGCGACATCGCGATGAAGCCGGTGAGCAGGCCCAGCCCGATGCCCACCGGCAGGCCGTAGACCATCAGCTTGCGGAAGAAAGCCCGGTGCTTCGCGGTGTCCTCCATCACGCCGGAGCGCACGAACCAGACCCCGAGCAGGAACATGGCCACCAGCACGACCGAGAAAGCGGCATCGCCGGCGGCCTTCTCGACGAACAGGCGCGCACGCCACTCGACCGCGTCCAGGTACGTGCCCTTGGTGAAGATCTTCAGTTCTTCGGCCTTCGCGGCGGCCCGCTCCTCGAGCCGCTTCTGGCGTTCGTCCCTGATTTGCGCGGCGCGTTCTTCGCTCATCTTCAACTTGTCCGACTTTTCCGACTTGTTCGACTTGTCGGCCGACGCCTTCGCTGACGATGCGGAGGGTGCCGCAGCGGCGGGATCGGGTGCGAAGTGCTGGACCAGCCCCATCGCCGTCATGCCAACGCCGGCAAAGACGTAGATGCCGACGGCCATGCGCAGGCTGCGCTTGGCCGTCGGCTCGTGATACTTCCACGACAGCCAGCCGGTCGCGAACAGCAGCGGGCCGAACACGGACAGCGGCAACCGCGGCTCGATCGGCCCGTTGGGCAGCATCCAGAACACCCCCGCGGTGATGGCCATCAGCACGCCGGCCAGCAGCAGGATGGCGCTGAACACGGGCATCGAGACCCCGCGCCAGGCGAGCCGCTTCTCGCCGCGCAGGTACAGCGCGAGCATGCCGCTGGCGGCCAGTCCGCCGGCGATGCGGAACAACAGGTCGGCGCCCGGAATGAACCCCAGGCCCGCCAGCACCGCACAGCCGATCAGGATGGGCAACGCCCTGCCGTACAGCACGATCAGCAATGCGAGTGCGCCTACCGCATAGCTGAACAGGATGTCGCCTTCCCACAGATAGATGAAATGCACCGCGCCGAACACCGCGAGCGCCAGGATGCGGCGCAGGTACACCTTCGTGAAGTTCCGGCCCGCGCTGCGCGCGCGCACCAGCATCACGGCGAAGCCCATGCCGAACAGCAGCGAGAAGATCGTCCAGAACTTGCCCTGCACGAAGTAGGCGATGAACCAGCTCGCCAGCCAGTCCGCGCCCGTCAGCCCGAGCGGCATGCCCTCGTTGAGGCTGGCGATGGGGCGGTTGAACCACTCGATGTTCATCAGGAAGATGCCCAGCAACGCGAAGCCGCGCACGACATCGAGCGCCTCGATGCGCTGACTCTGGGCCACGGGCGCGAACGGTGCCGGGCCGGGCGGGGTCGCCGACGGTTCTGCCTCGGGTGCTGCATCCATGACGGGCTCCTGCGTTGGCGCCACCTCGCAACGGGACCCGCGGCCACGGCGAAGGTGCCGACGTCCATGCTGACAGGGACCGGCGCCGGACGGCACCCCCAATGCGACAAAGCGTCGAAAACGACGGCTCAGCCGTTGCCGGGATCGCCGCTCAGAAAACGCCGCAGCCGCTCGAGTTCGTCGTCGAGCGCCGCCTTGAACGCCGGCTCGCGCGCGGCCGCCGCATCGACATAGCCGAACTCCGCACCCAGCGCCGTTGCGGCCTTGCGCGAGACGTTGCCCCAGCCGATCACCCGGTCGCGCCACAGCAGCGGCAGCGCGTAGTAGCCGAGCTTGCGCTTCGGCGCCGGCGTGTAGGCCTCGAAGCGATAGGCCCAGCCCCAGAACAGCTCGAAGCGGCGCCGATCCCAGACCAGCGGGTCGAACGGCGCGAGCAGCCGCACCGTGTCGGCGTGCGTGTGGCTGCGGCGGTGGACGATGCGCTCGTCCGCAGGCCAGTACCACTCGGCACCGGCGATGCGCTCGTGCGCGAGCCGCTCTTTCGCGCGCTTCAGCGCCGCCGCCCGTTCGCCGCGCCACTGCGGCGCGCCGCCGCCGAGGTGGCTCAGCAGCTGGCCGAGCGATGCGAGCGGCAGCGGCGCGTACTTGGCGACGACCACGTCGATCAGCGCATCGTGCGCGGCGCTCGGATCGGGCGGCGCCGGTGTCGCCTCGCGCGCCGCGTACAGGCGCACGCCGCCCTCGCGGCGCGCGACGCGCACCAGGCCGCGGTAGTGCATGCCGTCGAGCAGCTGGGTCGTCGCGTTGGACGAGCCGCCGAACCAGTTGGTCGTCTTGCCGTGCGCGAAGTGCGCGTCGACCTCGCGCGGGTGCACGACGCCGCGCTCGCGCACGAACTCGAGCACCGCCAGGGCCTGCTTCCAGCGCGCCTTCGACCACACCGTGCGCGGCGTGCGCGGGTGCATCAGCGCTTGCAGCTCGCGCGAGACGAAGCCGTAGTTGACGAAGAAGTCTTCTTCGATGCCCAGGCGCGCGTAGCGGCGCTCGAGATCGCCGGCGCGGTAGTCCTTGACGCGATGCCGCAGCGTCAGGTCCTGCGCCCGCGCCGGCGCGCGGATCGGGTCGGCCTGTACGAAGCCGAGCTTCGTGATCGCACGCTTCAGCGTGGTCGGCGGGAACATCGTGCGCTTGAGCGCATGGCGGCGCAGGTCGTCGAGCGTGATCGGCATGGCGCGATGATGCCGCCGGAATGCGGCTCGGGCCAGCTTCTACCGCGGCGTCAGGCCCACATCGCCGTGACTCGCGACAGCGTCCAATACGCGGCCGTCGCACCGATCGCGTAGAGCGCGAGCTGCCGCGCGGGGATCGCGATCGACCAGCGCCGCACGACGCGATAGGCGACCCAGGCCGTCGCGAGGGCCATCAGCTGGCCCGCTTCGACGCCCACGTTGAACGTCAGCAGCGCGACCCAGAGGTAGCTGTCCGGCAGGCCGATCTCCTTGAGCGCGCCGGCAAAGCCGAGGCCGTGCACCAGGCCGAACAGGAATGCGACCAGCGCCGGCCAGCGCCGCGCGAGGGTCTGCCGATCACGCAGCGCTTCGCCGGCAACCAGCATGATCGACAGCGCGATCGTCGCCTCCACCGGCGGCGGGCGCAGCGTCAGGATGCCGAGCGCGCTGCTCGCGAGCGTCAGGCTGTGCGCGGCCGTGAAGGCCGTGATCGTGAGCACGAGGCGGCGCCGGAAGCCGACCAGGAACAGCAGCCCCATCACGAACGCGAGGTGATCGATGCCGCCGAGGATGTGCTCGACGCCGAGCACGGTGTAGGCCGAGGCGATCTGGCCGAAGCTGCGCGTGTCGTCGGCCGAGCCGTAGAGCTGCACGCTCGGCTGCCCCGCGGTCAGCGTGTAGACACGCATCGTCCCGGCCAGCCAGTAGACCTTCACCATCGCGGCCGAGTAGCGCTTGCCGACGCCGTCGACCGAGAACTTGCCGGCGAGGCCGCCCGCGCCGCAGCTCAGGTGGCCGGCGTCGTCGCGGCACGGCTCGGGCCACCTTGGCGCGAGCTCTTCGCTCGCCGGGCGCGTGCCGCTGGCGGTCCACTGCCAGACGAACTCGCCGTGCGAGATCTCGCGCACCTCCATCTCGGCCATGCTCATCTCGTGCGCGCCGCACGCGGCGGCGAGCAGCCACAGCGGCAGCGCGAACGCCAGAGTGCGCAGCCAGCGGGTCATTGGGTCACCTCCGCGCCACGCGCTGCGGTATTCGCCTTCGGAACTGGGAATGGCCCGGCGGCTCATCGGGCCGCCCCGGCGATCTTCACCGTGTACTTCTGCGCCATCGAGCGCACGGCGGCGGAGCGCTGCTCGGCGAGCGTCGCATCGGTCCAGTCCTGCAGGACCACGCCGCGCAGCATCTCGAAGTCGGCCGGCCTGGCCGGCGTGATCGCCTCCAGCCGGATCGCCCGCAAGCCCTCCTTGCTCGGCTGGGCGCGCCACTGCCCGATCGGCGCCGACTCGAGCGCCTGGGCGAACTCGGGTCCGTAGCTCTGCACCAGGTTCTCGCGCGGCCGACCCTTGAACATGCGCAGCCCGGCGCGCATGTCGCCGGGCGTGCCGACGTTCAGCGCCTCGACAAATGCTCGCTGGGCGCTCTCGGACGCGTCGCCGGCCGCGACGGCTTCCTGGAAGTCGAAGCGCGGCGGCTCGTCGTACTTGGCGTGGCGTGCCTCGAACCAGGCACGCAACTGCTTGTCGTCTATCGTCGGCAGCTTCACGCCCGCATCGACGACGCTCAGCGCCTTGAAGATCACGCGCTCGCGGATCGCGGTGTCGCCGCGGTCGACGCGCAGCGCGAGGCCTTCGCGGTACAGCACCTCGTTGTCGATCCAGCGGTCGCGCAGCGCCTTGAGCTCGTCGGCATTGGGCGCACGGCCGCGCGACGCGGCGAACAGCCGCTTCGCCTCGTCGTCGACCTCGGGGCCGACGACGATCAGCCGCGGGTCGTCCTCGCGCGTCGCGATGGCGTGGTCGATCGCAAACAGCGCGGCGCCGAGCAGCACGAAGTGCAGGAGCGGCTCGCGCAGCCAACCCGGCACGCGCGCGCCGCGGCGCGTGTTGGGCGCGGGTCGGGCTTCGTCGGCCGCGGCGGCCCCTGGCAAGACAGCGGACATGAAATGGATCCCGTTTCTCTGAACAAAAACTTTCTCGACAAAAACGGGCGCCGGGCGATCAGGCCCGGCGCCCCAGCACGGCAACGAGAGAGAGGTCTACTTGACGCCGGCGACGACCGTCGAACCCTTCACCTCGATGTAGATCGGGTTGCTGTAGAACCAGAGATCCGACCAGGCCGCGACGTCATAGCTCACGTACTTCTGGCCGCCGGTGGTCTTGACCGCGAGGTGGTCGGGGCACGCCGCGTCGGTGCACGGGATCATCAGATTCGCGACGTTGCTCGCGTTGGTCACGAGGTCGGCCAGCGGGTTGCCGTTCGCGTCGGTCTCGTACGGAACGCTCGCGGGCAGATTGCTGCCGCGCAGGCGCAGGTACTGCGACGCCTTCACCGCCGGGATCCGGAACACCATGCGCCGGTACTCGCCCGAGCTCTTCCAGCTCGCGCTGCCGAACGTCTTGATCACTGCCGCGCTCTCGTTCTTGGCCGCGGGCGGCACGCTGGCGAGGCTGGCGTTGGTGATCCAGTCGCGCGGCCATTCGCCGGCGTAGCTCACCAGGTCGTTCGGGTTCTTGTAGCCCGTGACCATGCCGCGGATCACGTCGATGTGGTCCAGCACCGGCTGGTCCAGCGGCTGGTTGATGCCGACCTGCAGCAGCGACGGGTTCGGGAACGAGTACGGCGAATGGTTCTTGCCGGCAGGGTCGCGCGCGACGATCGCGACGACGATGTCGGCACCCGGGCGGACCACCAGCTTCTCGCCCATCGTCGCGCACTCGTCGTTGTCGACGTCGGTGTTTTTCATCGCCGCGTTCAACGCGGCCGCCTCGACGATCGCGTTGGCCGCCGTCTCCAGACCCGGCGCCGGGCGCGCTGCTCCGTAGTGAGCGCAGGCGACGAACGCGAGGCGGTCGATCAGCTGGCCGCTCGCGGCGAAGCTGTTGCCGCTGCGCAGCCCGTCGACGATGGACTGCGGCGTCAGCAGGTCCTTGTCCTTGCGGCTGCGGCCATGGCCCCAGCCGGCGTGCCAGTCGTCGTCGCCGTGCTTGCGCTCGGCGTCGCGCACCATCACGTAGTCGCGCTGGTACTCGCCGGGGTGGAAGTCCTGCGTCGAGCGGCGGTCGTCGGGGCCGAAGATGCCGCGGTTGTGCCAGTCGGAGCTCGCGAAGAACCAGAAGTTGCGGCCTTCGCCGAGCAGTGCGTCCCACACGCCGCCGACCTGCGCGCCGTAGACGCCGGTGCCGCCGTAGGTGGTCCCGCCGACCGAGTCGACCAGCACGCCGCCGATGGTGTTGCGCTTCGGGTAGTACTCGCCGCGATCGGACGACGCGCCGTGGCCCGGCTGTGTCTCGAAGCCGAACGCGACCTTGGGCGCCGCGTTGTTGAAGTCGCGCAGGTGCTCGATGTTGAAGCCGTTGTTGCCGTCCGGATTGAACGGGCCGGCCCGCTCCAGGTGCGCCGGGACGAAGTAGCTGCCGCCCGGGTGGTTCTCCGCCATCCACTTGACCGATTCGAGCGACTTCGCGTGGCCCAGCAACCCGACGCCGGCACCGCCGGCCGGCATCAGCTTCTGCGCGGCGACGCTCCAGCTCGGGTCGGTGCCGTTCGCGCTGCCGGTGACCGCGCAGTTCCAGTTGTTGCCGACCAGGCCGCCGACTGCCAGGTTGCCGCGGCTCGTGTCGGTGTCATTGCGGTCGAAGCAGTACTCCCACTGGGCCAGCGCCGTGGCGTTGCCGATCGCCGTATAGCCCGCGCTGGTTGGCAGCTTGCCCTGGTTGATGCTCTTCGGCATCTGCCCGGTGATCACCGAGGCCGACGTGTGCTCATGGCCGGGCGTGACCGTCTCGATGCCGATGAACAGCGGCAGTTGCTTCAGGCGCGAGAGGTATTCCAGGATCGGATACTGGAACTCCTGGATGCTCTGCCAGCGCCACATGTTCTGCTTCGGCGCCGCGCCGGACACGAGGCCCTTCGGCGTCACGGCGGGGTTGGAGGCTTGCCAGGTCGTCGTCGGGCCGAGCAGGGTCTGCGGGCTGGTGCTCGAGTAGACGAGCGGGTAGGCCGGCGTCGCGAGGGTTTCGTCCTCGGCCAGCGTGCAGTTGCGGTTGCCGTTGCCGCCGTGGCCGGCCTGCACGAACCAGTCGAGGCCCCAGGAACCGTCGCCGGTGCCGGTGGCCTTGTTCACCAGTTTCTGCATCGAGATCGAGCCGTCCGAGCAGGTGGTGTGGTTGTGGAAGTCGCCGGTGACGTAGACGCCGGCCTTCTTGCCTTTGTCGCCGGCCGACGCGTCGCCCGGCGCAACGGCCAGGGCCGTCATGCCGATCGCCGCGACAGCGGCGAGTGCGAGCGGACTCTTCGCCGAGGCGAGATTCGAGAGATTCGTTTTCATGAAGCTTGGCTCCGATCCTGAGGTCGTGTTCTGGGAGTGGGTCAGGCGCGGCGTGCTACCAGTGCCGGCTGGAGCCAGACGCTAGTGGCCGGCGGTGACGGCCCCATGACAGTCGGACGACAGACGGCCACGCGAGCGCATGGCGGCACCGTGCGCGGCGCTCTCACGGGCGCGGGAGTCGATCGAGCAGCTGCGACGCTTCGATGCGCGACGGCTGAAGCATCGCGAGCTCGGCCAGCACCCGGCGCGACTGCGCCGGATCGCTGCGCGCCAGCTCGGCGGCCAGGCGCAGCAGCGGGTCGTAGGCCGGCCGGAAGTCGGGGCTGATGCGCAGCACCGCCAGCAGCGGCTCGCGCACCTGCTCCAGCATGCGCCGCGCGTCGTTCGATGCGCTGACATGGCGCCCGGCCTCGACGAAGCGGTCGCGCGCGGCCCAGTACGCGGCGAGTCGGCGCGACCACTGCGCGTCCGCACCGTCGATCAGGTCGTCCGGGGCAACTGCCAGCTCGGCCAGCAAAGCGACGAGCCGCTCGCCCGGCGCCGAGCTCGGCGCATACGTGATGCGCGGCGCGCGGTAGGCGACGATGGGGCGGTCGTCGGTGTTGATCGCCGCATCGCCGGCGAACCGGGCGAGCGACTGCGGGCCGGCGACGAAGGCGCCGAACGCCGACCACTCGTCGACGAGCCCGTAATCCGCCAGCGGCCGAGCGGGCCGCAGGCTCGACAGACGTCGCCGCAGTGCGCCGAGATCGAACGGGCGATCGTCGCGACGCGCGACGAGCCCGAGCACCGGCGTCTGCAGGCTGTTGGTCGCGAGCATCGCACTCGCATGCGGATGCACCGCGACGAACGAGCGCACGATGCTGCGCAGCGTGTCCAGGTCGAGCTGGTGCAGCGGCAGCCACTGGCAGAACACGCCGCGTGCGCTCAGCCGATCGCGGACGGCTCGGAAGTGCTCGACCGTGTAGAGCGCGCCGGAGCCGCTGCGCGCCGGGTGGAAGTTGTCCGCGACGATCACGTCGTAGGTCCGGCTCGTGGTCCTGACGTAGCGCCGCGCGTCGGCCGCCACGATGTGCGGCCTCGGGTTCGCCGCACCGTCCTCGAAAAACGCGGACGCGGCGACGACCTCGGGCAACAGCTCGACGGCATCGACCCGCAGCGCGCGATCCTCCGCCGCCGCCGACGCGGTCACGCCGGTGCCCAGGCCGAGGAACAGCGCATCGCGCGGCGATTCGTGCAGCAGCAGCGGCAGGAACGCCTGTCGCGCATCGGCCAAGCGGGTCGCACTGCTGCCCTCCTGCTGGCGGTTGTTGATGCGCAGCGTGGCCACGCCGCGGCCGTCCTCGAAGACGCTCACGGCGGCCAGCGCTCCTTCCCGGTAGCTGACGAGCCGGCCGCCCTCGGGCATGTCGACAAAGGCGAGCGGCGGCGCCGCGAGTGCGAGCGCGGCCAGTCCAACGCCGCCGGCCCATGCGAGCGGCATCGAGCGCAGGCGCGGCAGGCCCAGTGCCAGATACGCCGCGACGACGATCAGCAACGCCGCCTTCGGGCCGATCGCAGGCGCCAGCAGCACACCGAAGGCGAGCGGCGCGAACGCGGCACCGACGGTGTTCGCCGCAAGCGCAGCGCCCATGCCGATGCCGGCCGCGCGGGCGCGCGTCGTCAAGTGGCTGAACAAGGCGCCCATCACGAACGTCGGCGCGAGGAACGCGGCCAGCGCCAGCGTCGTCTCGCCGGTCAATGCGCCGACGAGACCATCGCCGACGAGGTCTTCGGCCGCGCGCCGCAATTCCTCGGCACCCCACAAGGTCGCGATGTCGGCCAGGCAGGCCAGTGCCTGGCCGCACAGGAGGCGATCCCGCAGCACGTTCGTTCGGAAATCGTCGCGATGCGCGAGCCAGCGGTGATAGGCGGCGGCGCCGGCCGCGGTGCCCAGCAGGTACACGGCCAGCAGCAGCGCGAAGGTGTAGACCGTGTCCTCGGTGACCTGGCTGAGCACGCGCACGACCAGGACCTCGTAGCCGATGCCCAGGCCTCCGGTGCAGGCGAGCAGCGCGAGCGTGGCGCCCGCCGCGCGCTGCGTCGGTGATGTCGCGGGTGTCGGCGATGTCGGCGCGATCGACGGCCCGCGCGACGCCGTGTCGGGGCGCAACCGCCAGGCCATCGCCGCGCAGGCGACGTTCAGCACGGCGCACGCCATCGCGGTGCGCACGAGGCCGACGGCTGGGATCATCCAGAACGCAGTTGCCAGAACGCCCAGCACGGCGCCGGACGTATTGCTGGCGTAGAGCGCGGCGATCGTTCGCCGGTCCGGCTCCAGGTGCGCGAGCGTGCGCTCCATCGCCGGCAGCGTCGCCCCCATCGCGGCTGTGGCCGGCAGCAGCAGCACGAACGTGCCGGCCAGGCCCACCGCCCACTGCCACGGCGCGCTCGGCTGCTCGCCGATCAGGGCCAGCATCCATCCGCCGACAGGGGCCAGCAGCACGGAAAGCGCGAGGCTCCAGCCTGCGATCACGAGCTCGCAGGCCGCGTACCAGCGCTGCGGCGTCGGGGTGCGCTCGATGAGGCGCCCGAGCGCCAGCGAGCCGAGCGCGAGGCCGCCGAAGAACGCGCCGACCACGGCGAGGATGGCCGCCGCCTCATGCCCGAGCCACGCGCTGCACTGCTGCGTCCAGACGAGCTGGTAGCCGAGCCCGGCGAATCCCGAGGCCGTCATCACCGCCAGCGCGGCGCGGCGGTGGCCGTGCCGCACAGGCTCAGCCACCGAACGTGATCCGGTAGCCCCAGGAATCGAGACGCGTCGGGATGGCGTTGAACGCCAGCGTGATGCGGCGCTCGCCGACGTTGGGCGGCACCGCGTGCATCAGGTAGCTCGGAAAGAGCACCATGTCGCCGGGCTGCGGCTCGGGGCTGATCCACTTGTCGCCGCTGAACGGGCCGGGCGTCATGCCGGCGTGGTCGTTGCGAAACGCGAAGTCGTGCCCGCCGGGGGACTTCATGAAGACGGTGCGCGACTCGGGATGCGTCGGCGTCAGGTACACGACGCCCGACGCGAAGCTGTTCGCGTGGTTGTGCATCGCCTGGCGTCCGCCGGTCTCCAGCACGTTGACCCACATCTCCTTGATCGACCAGGCCAGGCGCTCACCGAAGAGCAGCGCGCCGAACTCCGACAAGTTCGGCGTGATCAGCGCAGCCGCTTCGACCAGCAGCGGGCTGTCGCCGGGTCGCAGCATCTCGGTGTGCGACAGGTTGCCGGACGAACTGTTGTCGCGCACCGCCAGGCCGCTGAAGTGCTCGACCAGGCCGTTGACCAGCGGCCGCGGCAGCGTGGCCGGCGCGCGCATGAAAGGGATCGGAAAGAGGCCGATGACTTCGTTCATGGGATCGACGGGTTCATGGGGGCCAGCTTCGCGTCAGCCGAAGATTGCGACGATGCGCAGCCACGACCAGTACGCGGCCATCGAGCCGATGCCGTACAGAATCGCAGTGCGCGCCTGCTGCAAGCGAGGCCAGCGCGAGCACAGCCGCCACAGCAGCCACGCCGCGCCGACCGTCAGCAGCTGGCCGATCTCGACGCCGACGTTGAAGGTCAGCAGCGCCACCGGCAGGTGGTTGTCGGGCAGGCCGATCTCCTTCAGCGCGCCGGCGAA
>Ga0070706_100003302_pt1 | contig 15955 bp, 12 predicted proteins | sample KBSK5501metaG_FD_65476 | JGI IMG/M metagenome (GOLD analysis project Ga0070706, IMG submission 65476) | Corn, switchgrass and miscanthus rhizosphere microbial communities from Kellogg Biological Station, Michigan, USA - KBS K5-50-1 metaG | ecosystem: Host-associated > Plants > Roots >...
TGTGGCTCCCTAGTGCCCGGATCAGCAGGAAGAACACTGAAAGCCCGTCGCTTCCGACACGCACAGGCCCTGGTAGGACCGGGCTCCCCGCTGGCGGTTCTCGTTACCGGGAGGCCTCGCCGTCCGCGGAACCGCCGGGCAGCGCCCGGGCGTCCCCGCTATCGCCGTCGTCGGCGCCGGGGTCGGCGCCGCTGCGGACCGTGGGCGACGCGGCCAGGTTCCGCTTGACCGAGTCCAGGATGGTCAGCCCCTGGGCGACCAGGCCGGCGGTGAGTTCGCCCAGCCCCTCCGCGCCGTTCAGCACGTTGACGTTCGCCCCGGCCAGGCCGCTGGCGGCCTCCCTGACGATCTGCGGAAGCTGGTCGATCAGCATGCGGTCCAGCGCGACCCGGTCGTGGGACGCCGCCGCCGCGGCCAGGACGCGCATCTGCTCCGCGTCGGCCTGGGCGAGGATGCGGACCTTGTCCGCCTCCGCCTCCGCGGGCCTGATGACCTCGGCGACGAGCTGGCGCTGGCGCAGCTCGGCCTGGCGGTTCGCGAGCTCGGCCTGGGCGCCGATCACCCCCATCTGAGCCTGGGCCTGAGTGAGCGGGCCCGCCTGCGCCGCCTGGGCCTGGGCCTGGTCGACCTCGGCCTTGTACTGGGCCTGTACGACCGCGGTCTGCCGCGCGTACTCAGCCTGCTTGCGCTGCGACTCCTGCTCGGCCTCGGCGGCCGCCTGGTTCGCCTGGGCCTGGGCGATCTTGGCCTGTCGCTGGATCGCGGCCCGGTGCGGGGCGGCCATCGCGTCGATGTAGCCGGAGTTCATGTCGTCGATCGACTGGATCTGCAGCGAGTCCACGGTCAGGCCGATCTTGGCCATCTCGGCCTTCGAGCCGTCGAGTACCTCGGTCGCGAGCTTCTGGCGCTCGGTGACGATCTCCTCCACCGTCATCGAGCCGACGATCGAGCGCAGGTGGCCGGCGAAGATGCGGCCGGTCAGGGTGGACATCTGGTCCTGATCGGACAGGAACCGCTGGCCGGCGTTGATGATGCTCTCGTCGTCGTTGCCGACCTTGAACGCGATCACGGCCCGGACGTTCACGGTGATGCCCTGCCGGGTGACGCAGGCCTCGGCCACCTCGGCCTCCTGCATGGACAAGGTCAGGTAGCGCGCCTTGCGGAACAGCGGGAAGACGAAGGTGCCGTGGCCGACGACGACCCGGAACGGCGCGGTGTCCCGCCGGCGCCTGCCGCCGGAGATCATCATCGCATTGTCAGGGGCGGGAACTCGGTATCCGAACATCATGAACGCTCCTCAGACGGCATCGCCGGGAAAGGGATTGAGGGGATCTATCCACGGGCTCACGTCGACCGTCCGCGTGCCGCGGTTGTTGATGACGAGCACGGTCGAGCCTCGCGGAATCGGTTCGGCAGACCAGGCGATGAAGGCCTCCGACCCGCCGCGGATTTTGACCAGGACCTCACCGGGACCATTGACGCCGCGAGTGGCAATGATAATGACGCCGATGGAGCCGATCAGGGATTCGTCCCCGGCCACGACCAGCCGCTCCTCACAATGCCCGACTGTGGAAATCACACACTATCGCCTGCCGACAGATCGCTAACCCGGCCCTGCTTCCGCGTGGAATCAGGCGGGCAAAAGGGCGCCCGATCAGGCAGATGGCGAGTGCAGGCCGGCGACCAGGCGGGCCGGCACCACCTCGACGCCGAACGGCCTGCGCGCCGCGAACGGCTCGTCACCGCTGACCCGGGCAGCCTCTTCATACCGCCCGTCGCGCAACTCGAAGGCGATCAGTTCGGGCTTGCTCTGGTCGGGGATCACCACCCAGTACGACGGCACCCCGAACCGCTCGTACGCGGCCTTCTTCCGGTTCAGGTCGATCAGGGCGGTACTCGGCGACCGCACCTCCACGGCGAGAATCGGTGGCCGCGTGATCTTGGCACCGGGAAGCTGGTCGCGGGCGACCACCACGATGTCCGGAGCGAACTCCGTGTCGCGGGACACCATGACGGCGGGCTCGGGAACGACCTGCCACTCCGGCGGCGACGCCCGGTCGAGGATGGATGCCAGGGTGAATGCCACCACCTGATGGGCTGGCGTCGGCCGGGGGCTCACGACCAGCACCCCGTCCAGCAGTTCGTAGCGGTGCCCGTCATCGGGCATCCGGTCCAATTCCGCGACGGTGAACGGCTGGCCCGGCGATGGCCACGCTTCGGCGATGCTCACGACACTCATGCTGCCTCCATAACGCCATGAGCGCCAATCAACCACCGCCCCCTGACAAGGCGGGCCGTCGGCGCCGAGCATCGCCGCCCGGTCCAGGTCGCTCACCCCGCGATCCTACGGCGGGCCCGGCGGCCGGATGGCCGGCCGGCGAAGCGAATCCGGCGACGGCGGAATAGCGCGCCCGGCGGCCGCGTTAGGGATGATCGCTGGCGTGCTTGGATCCCCCGGGCCGCAACCATATTAGCCCTCACGGAATACCGTCCGGCTGGAGCCGCGAGGTGCCACTCGCCGAGGAGGCGACCGCACGTCAGCACCGCAGACGGTGCCCCTGTGAGTTCACGCTCCCGGGGGCTTCGTCGTTCCTGGAGACCTTAGCCCGCGGTCTCGCCCGCCAGCAGGAACAGGGTGTAGGCGGCGAGCGTGGAGTCGTCGGTGATGCCGCCGCGGCGGATCATCGCCTCCACCTCCGCGCGGCCGAACCACCGGCTGCGCAGGTCCTGCTCCTCGATCTCCAGTTCCGGGGTGCCGGGGGTCAGGCCGGTGGCGACGAAGACATCGAAGCCCTGGCTGACCAGGCCGTGCGCGCAATGCAGATGGCCGAGGTGGCGCAGGACGCTCGCGGTCAGGCCGGTCTCCTGGCGGAGTTCTTCCCTGGCGAGTTGCTCCGGGTCGTCGGCGACGGCCATGCCGGGCAGCGTGCCCTGCGGGAACTCCCAGCACCGCATCCGGACCGGGTAGCGGTACTGCTCCACCAGATGGAACCCGCCGTTCTCGGCCGGGATGATCAGCGCGAAATCCGGCTTCTCCACGTACGAGTAGGTTCCGGTGGACCCGTCCGGCCGGCGGATGCCGTCCTCCCGCACGCGCATGTGCGGCGTCTCGTAGACCACCCGGGTGGATGTCTGCTCGATGACCGGCCCGCTGCCGTCTGGCACCCGAACGCCCCCTCCCGGCACGACCTCTGCCACGCGAAACACCCCTCCCGTCAGGCCGCGCCGGATCCGGCGGGCCAGGCAAACCCGGTGGCCGCGAGCACGTCGGCGGGCCGCGGCAGGCCCTCCTGCGCGCCCCGGCGGGTGGCGGCCGCCGCCCCGGCGGCGCAGGCGGCGGTGACCGCGCCGGCCGGGGACAGGCCACTGGCCAGCGCGACGGCGAGCGCCCCCACGAACGCGTCCCCGGCCCCCACGGTATCCACGGCCGTCACCGCGAACCCTGGCACCGCGGCCATCCCCGACCGCCCGGCCAGCACCGCTCCCGCCGCGCCCAGCGTGACCACGACGTGACCACCGGCGGGCCCCGCGGCCAGGCTCGCCGCGACGGCCTGTGCCCGCGCCGGGTCGTCCGGCCCGTCATCGGCCGGCTGCCCGGCCACCGCCGCCGCCTCCTGGGCGTTGACCACCAGCCAGTCCGGGCCCTCGGCGAGCAGGGCGGCTGCCTCGCCCGGAACCGGGGCGAGGTTGAGCACCGTCCGCACCCGGCCGGCCCGGGCCTGGCGGAGCGCAGCGGCGAGCGTCGCCGCGGGGATCTCCGCCGACAGGACCAGGACGTCGCATGGCTGCGCGAAGGCCGCCGCCACCTCTGCCTCGCCGGCGAGCCCGTTCGCGCCGGGGGCGACCGCGATCGAGTTCTCCCCGGCCGGGTCCACGGTGATCAGGGCCAGTCCCGAGACCGCGCCCGGGATCGCGCGCAGGCCGGCCACGTCGATGCCCTCGGCCGCCAGGCCGGCCCGCAGCCGGGCGCCGAACTCGTCGCCGCCGCAACAGCCGGCCATCCGGACCGCGGCGCCCAGCCGCGCCGCCGCGACCGCCTGGTTGGCCCCTTTGCCGCCGGTGCCGAAGGTCGCGGCCGCCGCCGCGAGCACGGTTTCCCCGGGCGCCGGCAGATGCGGCACCGCGAGCGAGATGTCGGTGTTCAGGCTGCCCAGGACGGTCACCCTGGGACGCTGCGCCATGGGCCCTCCTCGGCCACGGTACCGGGGCGGCCCGGCCGTCCAGCGAGCGTAGCGCACGGGCCCCGGCGGCGGCCGGTGGGCCGTCACCGCCCCGGCCGGGCCATCTTCGCGACTCCGTCAGGCAGCCGATTGAACCCCAAAAGTACTTCTTCGGCACATCCGAACGACGCAGGTCACCGGGAACGGCCAGCCCATGTCGGGTATCGTGCAAAGATCACTACGCTGCTATCCCACACATCCGTGCGGACACTGATCCTGGGCGTAGATCCGGCCGGACGGGTAGTTCAGCATGACCGGAATTCGAAGGAAGTCCTCGACCCGCCGAACGGGTCGCTGCTCGGCACGCACCTGAGCGACCTGGTGGTCAGCAACTCCTCTACCGGGACGCCACTGAACAGCCTGCTGGATGCGGTCAAGGCGGGCCGGGAAGCGACCGCGGTGCTCACCTTCCGGGCGCAGCGCAGCAGCCCGATCGACACCGTGGTCACCCTGCAGCCGATGCGCGGCGACAGCGACGCCAGCCCGTCCGCGCTGGCCATCCTGCGCATGCCGCCGCCGAGCGTGGAGCAGTTCCTGGACCCCGCCCTGATGCGGCACGCCTTGCTCGATGAGACGTTCCGGCAGATGGGCGCCACCCTCGACCTGGACCAGATGGCCCGCGGGCTGATCAACATCGTGGTGCCCCACTTCAGCAACTCGGCCGGGCTGCTGCTGCTGGAGAGCCTGGTGGCGGCGGACGAGCCGCCCGCCTCGCAGGGCGACGGGTCCTATCTGCTGCGCCGGATGGCGATCGCCACCGACGACAGCAATCCGGACTGGGACGCGACGTTCCCCACCGGGGAGGTGTTGCGGTACCCGGGGGGGTCGCCCTACACCGAGTGCATGAGAACCGGCCGGCCGGTCCGCGAGCCCGCGATGACCACCGACGAGGCGGTGGAACTGGCCGAGTCGTGGCTGCGCCGGCCCGTGGCCAGCCTGCTGTCCGGATCGTCCATGCTGCTGCTGCCGCTCAACGCCCGCGGCTCCACGCTGGGCTTCATCGTGTGCACACGGCGGAAGGGGTTCCGCTACTTCGACGCCTACGACAGCGAGATCGGCATGGAGTTCGCCTCCCGGGCGGCGATCTTCATCGACAACGCCCGGCGGTACAACCGGGAGCGGGCCACCGCGCTCACCCTGCAGCGCAGCCTGCTGCCGACCGGGCTGTCGGCGCCGTCGTCGGTCGAGGTCCGGCACCGCTACCTGCCGGGCAGCCAGCTCATCGAAGTCGGCGGGGACTGGTACGAGTCGATCTCCCTGCCCGGCGCCCGGGTGGCGCTGGTGGTCGGCGATGTGGCGGGCCACGGCGTGCGGGCCGCGGTCACCATGGGGCGGCTGCGCACCGCGATCCAGACGCTGGCGATGCTGGAACTGTCCCCGGCCGAGTCGCTGCAGTACTTGAACGAGCTGATGCGGAAGATCGGCGAGCGCGAGCCGCACTTCGCCACCTGCGCCTACGCCACCTACGACGCGCTGAACGGCACCTGTGAGGTCGCCTCGGCCGGGCACCTGCCGCCGTTGCTGGTCGGCCCGGACGGCAGCAGCGAGTTCCTCGACGTGTCCCCGGCACCGCCGCTTGGCGTGGGCGAGGGCCTGATCTCCAGCCGGACCTTCGAGATCGAGGACGGCAGCCTGTTCGTCCTCTACACCGACGGCCTGGTGGAAAGCCGCGGCCAGGACATCGACGATGGGCTCAAGCGGCTCCAGTCCGTGTTCGACGCGGACTCGGTGGCCGGGTCGATGGAGGACCTGTGCAAGGCGATGCTGGCCGGCGTCTACTCCGATCAGCACCGCGATGACATCGCCGTGCTGATCGCCAGGCTGGCCCGGATCGACGGCAGCCTGCAGGCCTCCTGGGCGCTGACCGGCGAGCCGTCCGCGGCGCGCGAGGCGCGGAACCTGGTGGCCGAGCCGCTGGAAAAGTGGGAGCTCACCAGCATGGTGGATACCACCCAGCTGCTGGCCTCGGAGCTGGTGACCAACGCGATCAGGTACGCCGAGGGCCCGGTCACGCTGCGGCTGATCAAGGAGGGCGCGCTGGTCTGCGAGGTGCTGGACAACTCCCCCGCGCTGCCCAAGCTCCTGCACGCGGCCCGGGACGACGAGCGCGGGCGGGGCCTGCAGATCGTCAGCAAGCTGTCCGGCCGGTGGGGGGCCCGCCGCACCCCGGCGGGCAAGGTCGTCTGGTGCGAGCAGCCCTTCCCGCGTACCGACAAGAAGTGACCAGGCCCGCCGGCTGACCCGGGCGGGCTGGCCGGCCCTCAGCCGCGCATGGCGCGCAGCGACTCCTTCAGCGAGCCCATGGTGGCCAGGACGGCGGACGGCTCGTAGCCGCAGTGCGCCATGCAGTTCGCGCACCGCGGGTCCTTGCCGCGGCCGTAGGCGTCCCAGTCGGTGGTCTCGATCAGCTCGGCGTAGGTCTTCACGTACCCGTCGGACATCAGGTAGCAGGGCCGCTGCCAGCCGAGCAGCGAGTAGGACGGGATCCCCCACGCGGTGCAGGCGAAGTCGGTCTTGCCCTCAAGGAAGTCCAGGAACAGCGGGGAGTGGTTGAGCCGCCAGCGGTGCCGGTTGCCGTCGGCGAAGGCCTTCCGGAACAGTTCCCTGGTCTCGGTCACGCCGAGGAAGTGCTCCTGGTCCGGCGCCTTCTCGTAGGCGTAGGCCGGGGAGATCATCATCTCGTCCACGCCGAGGTCATCGTTGAGGTAGTTCAGCACGTCGATGACGGTCTGCGGGGTATCGGTGTTGAAGAACGTGGTGTTGGTGGTGACCCGGAAGCCGCGCTTCTGGCACTCCTTGATCGCCGCGACCGCCTCGTCGAACACCCCCTCCTTGCAGACCGACTCGTCGTGCCGCTCGGCCAGCCCGTCGATGTGCACCGCCCAGGCGAAGTAACGAGACGGCTTGAACTTGTCGATGTGCTTGGGAATCAGCAGCGCGTTGGTGCAGAGGAAGACGTACTTCTTGCGCTTGATCAGTTCCGCGACGATCTCGTGGATCTGCGGGTGCATCAGCGGCTCGCCGCCGGCGATGGACACCATCGGCGCCCCGCACTCCTCGATCGCCCCGATCGCCTGCGCCACCGGCATCCGCTGTTTCAGCAGCGTGTGCGGCTGCTGGATCTTCCCGCACCCGGCGCACTTGAGGTTGCACGCGAACAGCGGTTCCAACTCGACCAAGAGGGGGAACTTGTCCTTGCGCGCCAGCTTCTGGCGCATCAGGTAGGCCCCGATCCGCATGCTCTGTCGCAGTGGCATGGTCATTGTGCCCGGACCTCCTTGGGCAGGCTGAACCTGATGTTCTCGGTGGTGATGACGCGCTCGGTGACCTCGACCGGGCCGAGGCCGGACAGCGCGGTGATGATGTCCTCGACCACGGCCGGCGGCGCGGACGCGCCGGCGGTCAGGCCGATCGTGGACACGCCCGCCAGCCAGCCGAGCTGGATATCGGACGGTCCGTCGATAAGGTGCGCCTGGGTGCCGGCCCGCTCAGCCGTCTCCACCAACCGCACCGAGTTGGAGGAGTTGGCCGACCCGGCCACCAGCACCAGGTCGGACTCGGCGGCCACGGCCCGGATCGCGCGCTGCCGGTTGGTGGTGGCGTAACAGATGTCGTCGCTGCCCGGCACCCGCGCCGCGGGGAACCGCTCACTGAGCGCGGCGGCGACCTCGGCCGCCTCGTCCACGGCCAGCGTGGTCTGCATCAGGTAGGCGACCTTGCCCGGGTCCGCCGGGCGCAGCCTGGCGACGTCGGCGGCCGTCTGGACCAGGGCCATCGACTCCGGCGCCTCACCCAGAGTGCCCTCGACCTCCTCGTGCCCGGCGTGCCCGATGAGCGCCACCAGGTAGCCGTCGGCCGCGAACCGGCGCGCCTCCGCGTGCACCTTGGCCACCAGCGGGCAGGTCGCGTCGATGGCGTCCAAGCCGCGCCGGGCCGCCTCCTCGCGGACGGCCGGGGACACCCCGTGCGCGGAGAACACCACGCACGCCCCGTCGGGGACTTCGGAAAGCTCGTCGACGAACACCGCCCCGCGCCGTTCCAGGTCGGCCACGACGTGGGTGTTGTGCACGATCTGCTTGCGTACGTAGACCGGGGCCCCGCGCTGGCCGAGCACCTTCTCGACGATCTCGATGGCCCGCTCCACCCCCGCGCAGAACGACCGCGGCCCCGCCAGCAGCACCCGGCGCGGCCCGGCGGCGGCGGCCCACTGGGCCAGCACCGGGCTGGCCGCGCGCAGGGAGCGCAGCGCCGCCAGCCCGCCGGTCACGATCCCGGGGCGCAGCAGCGGCCGTGCCGGGGTGTCCGACACCGCGCGGAGCACCGCGACCGGCCGGTCCCCCGCGGCCGCGGCCAGCGGCGCGGACTCCAGGTCGACGGCCAGCGCCCCGCTGGCCGCCAGTCGCTGCCGCGCGGCGGCCCCCAGGGCCAGGCGGTCCACGGTGACCACCGGCCCGGCCGCCGCGGGCAGCCCGGCCCGGCGCAGTTCCCCGGCCAGCAACGGCGCCGCGGCGCACCGGGTGGTGTGCTGCCCGTCGCTGACCTCGGTGCCCACGACCAGGTCGCCGGGGGCAAGGTCATCGGTCAGGCCGCCGCCCACGCCGGCGATGGCCAGCGCGCCGAAGTCGGCGGCGGCCAGGGCCTGCGCCTGCCGCCGGGACCGGGCCGGCCCGTAGCCGGTCACCCGGACGCTGCCGCGGGCCGCGCCGAGCAGGCCGCGGCGCACCGCCCAGGCCTCCAGCCGCAGCGGGGAGCACACCAGCAGGGCACTCATTTGCCTGCCTCCCTCGCGGGACGTCGTGCCGGAGGCGCGCCAACTAGAAGAGCGCTTGGTCGTGCCGGAGGCGCGCCAGCCTCCCGTGTGGGAGGCTGGTCCTCGCCGCCGGGACACACGTCGTGCCGGAGGCGCGCCAGCAAGCACTGCGGCGCCTGGGGCTGCGTCGTGCCGGAGGCGCGCTGGCCGGCACTATGCGGCGTTCGGCCCGGCGCCTGCGGCCTGTAACTGCCGGAAGTTGACAGAAGATTTCTCATGGCGTCTCCGCCAGGTACCGGCCGAGCGCGCTGACTGGGAACACGAGCCGGTACAGGTGGTAGTTCAGGTAGAAGTCGCGCGGGAAGCCGGTGCCGGTGAACTGGGGCTCGTCCCAGGTCCCGTCGCTTCGCTGGTGCTCGGCGAGCCACCGCACCCCGGCGTCCACGGCCGGCCCGGCGCCCCCGGCCGCGAGCAGCGCCAGCAGCGCCCACGCGGTCTGCGAGGCGGTGGACGCGCCCCGGCCCGCCAGCGACGGTTCGTCGTAGGAGCGCATGTCCTCGCCCCAGCCGCCATCGGGATTCTGGTGCTGCTCCAGCCAGGCCACCGCGCGGCGGATGACCAGCTTGCCCGGCTGCACCCCGGCGGCGATGAGCGCGGGCACCACCGCGCCGGTGCCGTACACGTAGTTCGCGCCCCACCGGCCGAACCACGAGCCGTCGGCTTCCTGGGCTCGCAGCAGCCAGACCACCCCACGCCGGGCGGCGCGGCTGCCCGCCTGGCCCGCGGCCGCGAGCGCCTCCACCACGTGCGCGGTGACGTCCGCGGACGGGGGGTCGGTCACGGCGCCGAAGTCGCAGAATGGCAGCTTGGCGACCATCTGCGAGGTGTTGTCGGCGTCGAAGGCGGCCCAGCCGCCGTCCGCCGACGCCATGCCGGTGATCCAGGCCACCCCGCGGCTGATGGCGGCCTTCCTGGCCGGGTCCCCGGCCGTGGCCCGGACCCGGCGCAGCGCGAGGACGGCCTCGGCGGTGTCGTCGATGTCGGGGTAGTTGTCGTTGTCGAACTCGAACGCCCAGCCGCCGGGGGACAGCGCCGGCCTGCGCACCTGCCAGTCGCCCGGCCCGGTGATCTCCTCGGCGAGCAGCCAGTCGGCCGCCTTGGCGAGTGCGGGGTGGTCGGCGGGCAGGCCCGCGTCGGCCAGCGCGATCATCGCGAGCACGGTGTCCCAAGCCGGCGACTGGCAGGCCTCCATCCGGCGCACCGGCCCGTCGGGGGTGTCCTCGGTGATGGTGAAGCGGTCCAGGCCGGCCAGGCCGCGGCGCATCACCGGGTGGTCAAGCCCGTAGCCGAGCAGGCGCAGCGCGATCAGCGAGTACACCCACGGCGGCTGGATGCCACCCCAGCAGCCGTCGGCCTCCTGCCGGGCCAGGATCCACTCCAGGCACCGGCGCACCGCCGCGCGGCGCACCGCCCGCACCGGCGCGGCGCGGTGCGCGCGCCGCTCATAGAGGTGCAGCGCCCGGTCGAGGCCGCCGAACACCGCGGCCCAGCGCGGGTCCTTCGGCCGGTCCCGGCGGCCCACCGCGGCTCTGCTGGCCCGGGGGGGCACCGCATCACCCGGGGACACCCCGGACCCCGGTGGCCCGGAACCCCCCGATGCGCCGACGGCGTTACCCGGGCCGGCTTCGGGCCACAGTTCTTTCAGCCCGAACGGAAGCGGCGTGGCCGGCCTGATTGACCCCACGACGGTGAGCGGCACGATCGTCTGCCGTGCCCAGCAGCCCCAGTCGTAGATGTTGAACGGGAACCACGCGGGCAGGTAGATCAGCTCCGGTGGCATCACCGGCAGGTCATCCCAGGACCACTGGCCGAACAGGGCGAGCCAGATCCGGGTGAACACCCGGGTGGCCGGGATCCCGCCCTGGTCGCGGATCCACTGCGCGGCCCGGGCCAGGTGCGGCGCCTGCGGCTCGTGCCCGGCCAGCCGCAGCGCGACGTAGGCCTCCACCGTGGTGGACAGGTCACCGGGCCCGCCGTAGAAGTTGGCCCAGGTGCCGTCGTCGCGCTGCTGGGACGCGATCCACCGGCCCGCGGCCAGGGTCTGCTCCGGAGTCCGGACGCCGAGGAACTCCCGCAGCAGCAGGTCTTCGGCGTCCATGGTGACGTTGGTCTCCAACTCGCCCTGCCACCAGCCCTGGTCATGCTGCAGGCCGAGCAGGTGATCACGGGCGCGGGCGAGCGTCTCCGCTGCCGGGCCGGCCGCGGAGCGGCCGAGCGGCCGCGGGTGCGTGATTGTCATCGGCTCCTGTCCCTCACCACTGCCACTCCCTCACCACTGCCGCGCGGTGATGAACTCGGCGATCCCGGCGAACTCGGCCCGTACGTCATCCGGAATCGGCGTCTGTTCCAGGCACCGGTGCGCGGCCGCGAGCTGGGCCGCGCCCTCGTTCTCGGTCCACTGCTTGCCGCCCGCCTCCTCGACCAGCCCGGCGGCATGCGCCAGGTCCTCCTCGCTGAGCTGGTCCTCCCGGCGCAGCAGCGCGGACAGTTGCTCGGCGGCGGGCGTGCCCGCCTGCAGCGCGGCCACCACCGGCAGCGACTTCTTCCGCGCCCGCAGGTCCGAGCGCACCGGCTTGCCGGTCACCGCCGGGCTGCCCCAGATGCCCAGCAGGTCGTCGGTGAGCTGGAAGGCGAGCCCGGCGTGCGCGCCGAACCCGGCCAGCCCCATCGCCACCGCCGGTGGCGCGCCGACGTGGATCGCGCCGATGCTGCAGGCGCAGGCCATCAGCGCCGCGGTCTTGTCGCCGGCCATCTCCTGGCATTCGGCCAGGGTGACGTCGTCGCGCCGCTCGAACGCCAGGTCCGCGCCCTGCCCGGCGATCAGCCGCTGCACCGCCGCGGAGAGGCAGCGGGCCGCCCACAGGCTCTGCGGTGCCTTGTCTTCGAGCAGGATGTCCTGGGCGAGGGCCAGCATCGCGTCGCCGGCCAGGATCGCCGCGCCGACCCCGTAGACCGTCCAGGCGGTCGGCCGGTGCCGGCGCTCGGTGTCGCCGTCCATGATGTCGTCGTGCAGTAGCGAGAAGTTGTGCACGAGTTCCACGGCGACCGCCGCGGGGACCCCGCGTTCCGGCGCGGCCAGGGCGGCGCGGGCCGACAGCAGGGCCAGCGCCGGGCGGAGCGCCTTGCCGGAGCCAGCCGGTTTGCCGGAGCTGGCCGGCTTGGCGCCGGGAGCCCGGCCACCGCCCGCAGTGTGCCCGTTCAGCCCGGCCAGGCCCAGGTGATAGGCGGCGACCGTGCGCACTTCCGGGCTGAGCCGGGCCATGGCGGCGGTCATGGCCGGGCCGACCAGGTCCCGCGCGGTCACCACGCCCGCGGGCATCACGGCGGTCATGCCTGCACCCCGGTGCTGCCGCTGCCGACCGCCGGGGATCCGGCGGCCGCTGGCTGGCCGGCCACCCAGCGCGGCGCCGGGCCGCGCAGGCTCCGGCGCAGTTCCCGCGTCGCGTTCAGTCCGCTCCGCACGGCTCCCTCCATCGTGTCCGGCCACCCGGTGTCGGTCCAGGCGCCCGCCAGCACCAGGCCCGGCACGGCGGTCGCGGCACCGGGCCGCAGCCGCCCCACCCCGGGCACCTGGCGCATCGTCGCCCCGCGCTCCCTGGTGACGAAACAATCGACCACCCGCGCCTGCGCCGCCGCGGGGAACAATCCGGCCAGTGCGGGCAGGAACTGCTCCCGCAGCCGCGCGGCCGGGACGTCGGCGTAGGCGTCCGCCGCCGACAGCGAGATGGCCAGGTACTGCCCTTCGCGCAAGCCCGACGGCCCGGTCCGGTCGAACACCCATTGCACCGGCGAGTCCACCGCCGCCGCGAACGGCAGCCTGGTCACCCGCCGGTCGTATATCACGTGCACGTTGACGATCGGCGAGGTGGCGATCTGGAGCCACTGCTCGGCCCCGGGACCGGCCGGTGCGGCTCCGGCGTGCCCCGCCACGGGCGGCAGCAGGCTGCCCGCGGCCTCCGGCGGGACCGCCAGGACCACCCCGTCGGCCCTGATCACCTCGCCACCGTTCGGCCCGGCCGTGCCCCGGCTGGCCAGGCGGATCAGGAAGCCACCTGAGGGCAGCGCCTGCACCGCCGCCGCCTTCGCGCGGAGCCGCACCCGGGACCCGAGGCGGCCGAGCAGCGTGGCCGCGGCCTGCCCGTGCAGGTCGCCCAGGGGCACGGCGGGGACGCCGATATCCGCCGCGTCTTTGGCCGACAGCAGCGCGGTCTTCACCACGGTGGCGGCCAACGCGAGGTTCGCGTCATCGCCGGGCACGTTGAGCGCGGACACCGTGAACAGGTCCCACAGCGCGCGCCGGGCGTGTTCGCCCTGCCAGTGGGCGGCCAGCCAGTCACCGAGGCGCTGGCCGTCCAGCTCCGGGCTGGCCGGGTCGAGCCGGGTCATGGCCAGGGCGGCGGGCACCACGAGCAATCGTTCGGCATAAGAAAGGTGCCGGTAGCCGGCCAGTGCCTGGCCCATGTGCAGCGGGCCGGGGAGCGCCGTGCGGCGCAGCCTGGCCCGCCCGCCGGGGCGCAGCACCGTGACGTCGAACCGGTCCTGCAGGGTGACCGAGCCGGTCATGCCCAGGCGGGCCAGCAGACCGCGGTAGGCGGTGCAGCAGCGCAGGAACACGTGCTGCCCGTTGTCCACGGTGAGGCCGCCGCGGCTGAACGAGGAGGTGGCGCCGCCCAGCCGGGGCCGGGATTCGAGCAGCGTGACCCGGGCGCCGGACTCGGCGAGCGCGATGGCGGCGGTGATGCCCGCCAGCCCGCCACCCACCACCGCCACGTGCGCGGGCGCTGCAGTCATTTCCTGGCCTCCCTCGCGGGGCGTCGGCCGGGCCGCAGGGCCGCCGCCGCCAGCGACTTGACCGCCACGCCGGCTTTCTCCCGCGCGGACAGGGAGACCCGGCGGGTGAGCACGGCGGCCGGGGCGGCCGCGATGCGCTCAAGCAGCCGGAAGTAGATGCCGGCCATGGCCCCGGCGGAGGCGGCGCTGCGCCGGTCGAGCAGCGGCATCAGCGCCAGCCCCTCGGCGTACCAGGAGCGCGCGCGGTCCGCCTCGAACTCCACAAGCGCGGTGAGCTCGCGCTGGCCGGGATGGGTGGCGGGGTCGGCGTCCAGGGCGCAGCCGAACCGCGCGAGGTCCTCGGCGGGCAAGTAGACCCGCCCGCTGGCGTAGTCCTCGCGGATATCGCGGAGGATGTTGGTGAGCTGCAGCGCGACGCCGAGCGAGTCGGCCAGCGGCACCGCGGTGCCCGGGTCGCTGGTGCCGAACACCCCGAGCGAGAGCCGCCCGATGGAGCCCGCCACGCACCGGCAGTAGTGCAGCAGGTCGTCGAAGGTCACGTAGGTGACCCCGCGTACGTCGTCGGCGCAGCCGTCGATCAGCTCGCCGAACGCGGCCAGCGGAATGTCGAACCGGGTCGCCGCGTCGGCCAGCGCCGTCAGCACCTGGTCGCTGTCGTCGGCACGCCCGGCGATGAGGGCGGACAGGCCGGCCCGCGCCTCCTCCAGCGCGGCCAGCTTCTCCGGCGCGGGGAGCGTGCCGTCCCCGATGTCGTCGATGCGGCGGGCCAAGGCGTAGACGGCGGCCAGCGCGTGCCGCTTGGCCGGTGGCAGCAGCCGGATGCCGTAGGAGAAGTTCCTGGCCTGGGACCAGGTGATCTCTTCGCAGCGCCGGTAGGCGGCGCGGACGTCCGTAGTCATGGCCTCCCTCGCGGGCGCTTCGCATGGTCGTGCCGGAGGCGCGCTATAAGGCAGGGCGGGAGGCCGGTCCTCGCCGCCGGGACACCGCAACGGCGCCTGGGGCTGCGTCGTGCCGGAGGCGCGCTGGCCAGCACTATGCGGCGTTCGGCCCGGCGGCTGCGGCGTGACACGACCGTGGGATGACACAGGTGTCTCATGTCATCTCCCCATCACGTAGGCACGAAGGAGTTCCGCCGCGACCCGGCGCTTGCGCGGGCGGGGCGTGGCGGTGAGCACGTCGCAACCGCTGGCTTTGATCGCGGCCAGGGCGGCCCGCCCGCCCGCCACGTACCCGGCCACCGCCGCCCGGGCGAAGCCGCGCAGGGCGCCGACGATCGGCGCCCCCTCGTCGAGCAGGTCGCCGGCCCGGCGGACCTCGAACGCGAGGAGCGCGCGCACCTGCGGCGACGCGGACGGCGCGGCCAGGTCGGCCTCGGTGACGCCGTACGCGGCCAGGTCCTTGCCGGGCAGGTAGACGCGGCCGGCCCGGAGGTCCTCGGCGACGTCCTGCCAGTGCTCGGCCAGTTGCAGGGCGGTGCACACCAGGTCGGAGAGCCGTTCGGTGTGCGGCGTGGCCGCGCCGAAGACGTGCAGCACGATACGCCCGACCGGGTTGGCGGACAGGCGGCAGTAGGCCAGCAGCTCATCGAAGGTCTGGTAGCGGGTGACCTGCTGGTCCTGGCGGTTGGCCTGGATCAGGTCGCGAAAGGGCTGGGCCGGGATGGCGCACTGCGCGACGGCCGGTGCGAGCGCCTGGATCACCCCCAGCCGGGGGGGTTCGCCACCGGGGCCGGCATACAGCCGGGACAGATCGGCGTCGAGTTCGTCCAGCAACCGCAGCCGCTCCCCCGGCGGGGCCTCGTCGCCCATGTCGTCGGCCGACCGGGCGAAACCGTAGACGGCGGCCAAGTGCTGGCGATGGCGCCTGGGGAGCAGGCGCAGGGCGACCGGAAAGTTCTCGTTCGCGGCCTTTGCACCGGCCTGGGAGGTGATCACCCTGGCCGACTCGCTGCTAGCCCCGACCCCGCCACCCCGCCCCACGACTGCTCCGGCGGCGCTGGCATCGTCCGATCGCGTCGCGTCCTGGGTCACGTCCCCTATTCCTTCACAGCTAACCGGCTAATGCAAACAATGACATCGGCGTCATGTGACGCCGATGTCGGCCAACTCCCGCGGCATCGTCGCCGCGCCGACCC
>Ga0070706_100003304_pt1 | contig 15948 bp, 16 predicted proteins | sample KBSK5501metaG_FD_65476 | JGI IMG/M metagenome (GOLD analysis project Ga0070706, IMG submission 65476) | Corn, switchgrass and miscanthus rhizosphere microbial communities from Kellogg Biological Station, Michigan, USA - KBS K5-50-1 metaG | ecosystem: Host-associated > Plants > Roots >...
GAACGCCAGCGGGTCGTAGCCCATCTCCTCGATCTCGGTGATCCGGAAGAAGTTGCCGGCCGACTTCGCCATGCGAGTCCCCTTCAGCAGCAGGTGCTCGGCGTGCACCCAGCAGCCGACTATTCGATGCCCGAGCGCGCCCTCCGACTGCGCGATCTCCGCCTCGTGGTGCGGGAACACGTTGTCGGCGCCGCCCGTGTGGATGTCGAAACGCTCGCCCAGGAGCGAGGTCGACATCGCCGAGCACTCGATGTGCCAGCCCGGAAAGCCGGGACCCCAGGGGCTGTCCCAAACCTGCAGGCGTTTGCGCCCGGCGCCCTTCCAGAGGGTGAAGTCGCCGGGCGCCTTCTTGCGCGGGTCGGGCTCGCCCCGCGTCCCCGCCAGCAGCTTATCGACGCTGTTGCCGGACAGCTTCCCGTAGTCGGGGAAGCTGGCGATGTCGTAGTAGACGTTGCCGCCGGCCTGGTAGGCGTGGCCGCGCTCGACGAGGCGGGCGATGATCCGCTGCATCTCCTCGATGTAGGCGGTGGCCCGCGGGTACTCGTCGGCCGCCCGGATGTTGACCTTCTTGATGTCGTCCAGGAAGGCGGCCGTGTAGAACTCGGCGATCTCCTCGGGCGGCTTCTTCTCCAGGCGCGCGCTGACCAGCATCTTGTCTTCGCCGCGGTCGAAGTCGTCTTCGGTGAGATGGCCGACGTCGGTGATGTTCATCACCTGGCGCGTGTGGTGGCCGAGGTACTCGAGGCTCCGGCGCAGCAGGTCGCTGAAGACGTAGGTGCGCAGGTTGCCGACATGGGCGTAGCGGTAAACGGTCGGCCCGCAGGAGTAGATCGTGACCTCGCCCGCGCGCAGCGGCCGGAGCTCCTCGACCCGGCGGCCGAGCGTGTTGTGCAGGCGCAGCGGAATGGTCACCGCCCCATCCAGTGTAGAAACCGGTTGTGCGGCCGGTCCGGATCCAGGGCTCGAAGGTGACCGCGGAGGACATCCGCGGTCGCGTCTTGACGCACGACCTGGGCTCCGACCTGCGCAAGGGAACCGTGCTCGGAGATGAGCACCTGGCGCGGGTGCGCCAGGCGCGCGAGGTGCACGTCATGCAGCTCGACCCCGGCGACGTGCACGAGGACGAGGCCGCGCTGGACATCGGACGCGCCTTGGCCGGACCGGGAATCGAGGTGGAGGGACCGGTGCAGAGCCAGGTTCGGCTGCGGGCGTCGCGGCGCGGGCTTCTGCGCATCGACGCGGGGGCTGTCGACGAGGCCAACCACATCGCCTGGGTGTCAGTGTTCACGGTGGTCGACGGCCAGGCCGTGGAGGCGGGCGACGAGGTGGCGGGCGCCAAGGTGATCCCGGTCGCGGTGCCGTCCGCAGTGCTGGCCGAGGTCGACCGGGTCGCGGCGCGCGCGCCCATAGTGCAGGTGCTGCCCTTCCGGCCGCTGCGCACCGCGATCGTGGTCACCGAGCGGCTCAAGCCGAAGGCGCGCGAGCTGTTCGGCGCGGCGGTCGCCCGCAAGCTGGGCTGGTACGGCGCCGAGGTCCTCTGGACCCGCGAGGTGACGCGCGCCGGCGCGCCCGTGCGCCAGGCCTACCAGGCGGCGCGGGACGCGGGGGCCGAGCTGGTGGTCTTCGCGGGCGCCTCTTCGATCGATCCCCTGGATGCCGCCTACGAGGAGCTGCAGGCCGCCGGCGGCAAGGTGGTGCGCGTGGGTGCGCCCTCCCACCCCGGGTCGATGCTCTGGCTGGGGCGGCTGGGCGAGGCCCCGGTGCTCGGCATCGCTTCCTGCGCCGGGTTCGGCAGGAACACCTCGCTCGACCTGGTGCTGCCCTTCGTCTTCGCCTACGGGCGCGCCGACGCCGAGGACTTCATCCGGCTCGGCCACGGCGGGCTCGTGGAGGCCGGGGCCGGCCGACGCTTTCCTCCGTATAGCTGAGCCTGGGCATCGCCAGGTCGGGCCACGCGGCCGCGCCCTCCAGCGCGGCGCGGTTGGCGTCGGTCGCGATGACCAGCGCCGCCAGGTCGAGGCCGTGGCTGGACGGCAGGTAGGGACGCAGGTAGTCGGCGCCGCTGCGCCACTTGTTGAGGGCGCCGCGGCGGTTGCGCCGCCCGTAGTGCAGGCAGCCGGCGGCGACCTGGATCAGGCCTTTGTAGAAGCCGCCGTCGGGGCCCTTGCGATCGGGCATCCAGGCCTCCTCCCAGGCCTCGTGGGCGTCCCAGTAGCGCCCTGCGTTGAAGAGCTCCATGCCTCGCTCGAGGCTCATTGGGTCTTCAGGGAAGCGACCAGCATGCCCGCGGCCACGAGCACGCTGCCCACCGCGAAACCGAGGCTCAGGTGCGCGCCCAGGAACAGGGCCGAAAGGCCGACCCCGACCACCGGCTGGATCAGGAACGGCACCGCCACAGCCGCTGCCGGGGCGCCCTCGACCCCCCGATACCAGGCCCACCAGCCGAGCGCGGTGGCGCCGAGCCCCAGGTAGAGGATCTCGGCCGCGCCGGCCGGGTCCAGGGCCGGCCGGGCGCCGGCGGCCAGCTCCACGCCGGCCGCGACCGCGGTGAAGGGCACCGCCCAGGTGGCCGCCGCCGTGGTCACCGCCAGTGAGCCGCGCGCCCGCACCAGGTTGCCGCCGACCACGGTGAAGGCCGCCCAGGTCAGGCTGGCCAGCACCAGCAGGACGTCGCCCAGCACCGAGCCGGCGCCGGCCGGGCCGATCACGATCGCGGCGCCGGCGATGCCCAGCCCGATGCCCACCCACTGCACCAGGCGCGTGCGCTCGTGCATGAAGACGGGAGCCAGCAGCGCCACGAAGACCGGCGTCATCAGGGTGAGCAGGCTGCCGGTGGCGGCGCCCGACAGGTAGGTGCCGTAGGCCTGGATCAGCAGGGTGACCGAGACGATCAGGCCGAGCACCGCCACCCGCGGCTCGCGCAGCTTGGGCCAGGAGCGCAGCACGGCCAGCAGCGCGGCCGCGCCGATCACCAGGCGGGCGAGGCTGAGGATGGCCGGCGGCAGGTGGTTGCCGAAGGCGAGCTGGCTGACCACGTACAGGCCGCCCCAGAGAGCAGCCGCCAGTCCAGACCAGAGCACTCGCAGGTCCGAATCTACAATCGGCCGGTGGACGACGTACTCGCGGGGTACGAGCGGGTCAACCTTTCCAGCGACCCGATCTACCGCTACATCCGCACCACCAAGCGCGGGGAAACCAGCCTGCTGGACAACGCCTGGCTGCAGCGCCTGCGCCGCATCCACCAGCTGCAGAGCGCGTGGTGGGTGTTCGCCACCGCCGAGCATTCGCGCTTCCAGCACTCGCTGGGGGCCATGCACCTGGCCGGCGAATGGGCGCGCCACCTGTACCCGAGCCTGCGCCAAGTGCATCCCGATGCGCCTTCGCCGGGCCTCGTCGAAGAGACGCTGCGCCTGGCCGGACTGCTGCACGACGTCGGCCACGGGCCGTTCGGCCACTTCTTCGACGAGACCTACCTGCAGCGCTGGAGCCTCGACCACGAGGTGATAGGCCGCCACCTGGTGACCGGTGAGCTGGCGCCCTTGATCGCGGGCGTGGCGGCTTCGCCGAACCAGGATTTCGAGACCGGCGAACACATCGACCCCAGGTGGGTGGCGTACCTGATATCGCCGGAGCCGGTCGCCGGCTTCGACCCGCCGTCCTGGCTGGCCGCGCTGCGACCGCTGCTGGTGGGTCCCTTCTCCGCCGACAACATGGACTACGTACCGCGGGATTCCTACATCTGCGGGGTCGCCGCCGGCCCCGTCGACGTGCAGCGCATCCTGCACTACTCGTTCATCTCCGAGTTCGGGCTGACGCTGCACAGCCACGGCGCCGAGGCGCTGTTCATGTTCCTGAACGCGCGCCTTTACCTGTATCACCAGGTCTACTACCACCGCACGGTGCGGCGCATCGACCTGCAGCTGCGCGAGATCTTCGCGCCCACCATGGACATCCTCCTGGGCGGCAATCCGCTGGAGCGCATGTCCGACTTTCAGCGCCTCAACGAGTGGTACCTGATGACCGAGGTCGATCGCTGGGCGAAGACGGAATCAGGCGAGAAGGGCGAGCTGGGCCGCGCCTGGGGAGACATCGTGGCGCGCAAGCTGAAGTGGCGGATGATCTTCAGCGACTACGTGGAGGCCCACGGAGTGCCTAGCGGTGTGCTCACGATGGGTCGCGACGAGTTCGCGAGCCGCCTCCGCCAGAAGCTGCCCGCCGAATGTCGCGACGTGGAGTTCGAGGTCGACGTCGCGAGCCAGGAGTCGCGCGCCTTCAACCCGCTGTCGGAATCGGCGGACATCCTGTTCTACGAACCGCTCGACAACTCTTACCGGCATAGCCGCGTGCTCGACCTCTTCAGGCGCCTGCCCGTGCGCATGGTGCTGTTCCGGATCTTCGCGCGCGACGATACCTACCGAAAGGATCTCGTACACGCCGCCCAGCAGGTGCTGGCAGCCGACTGACCCCGGCCGTTTGTATACAAACGAAGCTGTCTGACGCGACCTGACCGCGCCCTTTGTATACAAATGCCGCCTTCAGAGTGCGCGTTTTTCGATGGCGTCCCGGTCCACGATCCGGATCCGGCGCCGGCGCAGCTCGAGCGTTCCCCGCCTGGCCTCCGCGCGCAGGACGCGGTTGACCGTGGCGCGGGCCGTGCCGGCGAGCCCGGCCAGGTCGTCCTGCGTCAACGGCACCTCATCGTCGCCGTAGAGCCGCGCCACGGTGAGCAGGCGGCGCAGCACGCGCATGTCCGCGGACACGTAGAGCGCCTCCACCAGCTGGTCTGAGAGCCGGCGCACGCGCTCCGCCAGGAGTTCCGTGAGCGCCTGGCCGAACTCCGGCCGCTCCACGCGTAGGCGGTCGAACTCCGGCTTGTTCAAGGTCACGGTCTCGGTGGCGGCGAGCGCAGTCAGGGTGGCGGTGCGCCGGGCATCGGGGCTGAGGAGCGCCAGCTCCCCGAAGACGTCGCCGGGCCCCAGCACCGTGAAAGTCACCTGGTTGCCGTAGCGGGTGGTCATGCTCACGGCCACGCGCCCGCTGCGCACCAGGTGCAGGGTGTCGGCGAGGTCGCCCTCGTGGGCGATCACCTCGCCGGCCGAGTAGCGGCGCAGGCGTCCGGCGGAACCCGGCCGCCGCGGCTCCCGGGCCAGCTCCTGGAGCAGCTCTTGCACCCCACAAGTGTCGCCAAGATCACAGTCCCGGCGTGCTGCGGCGCATCGAAGCACTCGGACCGCGCGCCTACCTTGCAGGGCATCCGGTCGTGAGACCAAACGGAGGTGGGAGATACGTGCAAGCGATAAAGACCCAGAACGCGCGGCGAGCGGAGCCGTCCAGCTCGCTCGTGCTCGCGGCGGCGGGTGCGCTGCTTGCCATCCTGTGCCTGCTGGTGCTGGTGGCGGCGGCCCTCAACGGGACGTCCCAGGCGGCCGCGCCGGCCGTGAAAACGGTGGCGACCCAGCCGGCCGCGGATGCCGGCACCGACAGCGAGAACAGCGGATCGCAGGACAGCCAGCCTACGTTCGGCTTCCTGCCGTAAGAAGGGGGGAGGGACGGGAGGGGTCGGCGCCGAAAGGCGCCGGCCCTTCTTTTGCGATGCTAGATTCCCGCCGCAATGGACGCGCTGCCCACGGGGACGGTGACGTTCTTCCTCACCGATGTCGAAGCGTCGACGCGGCGCTGGGAGGAGCATCCCGAAGCCATGGGCCCGGCGATGGCCCGCCACGACCAGCTGATCTCGCACTGCCTGGCCGTGCATCGCGGAAGAGTCGTGGAATCGGGGCGCGAGGGCGACAGCGTGCTGGCTGCTTTCGGCGGCGCCGGCGACGCGGTCGCCTGCGCGCTCGAGCTGCAGCGCCGGCTGCGGCGCGAAGCCTGGCCGGAGGGGGCCGACATCAAGGTCCGCATCGCCATCAACACCGGCGAGGCCGAGCTTCGGGGAGGCCATTACTACGGCCAGGCCGTCTACCGGTGCGCGCGCACACTGGCCACCGGCCACGGCGGACAGGTACTGGTCTCCGAGACGACCTCCGAGCTGGTCCGGGACAGCCTGCCCCCCGGCGCCACCCTGACCGACCTCGGCTTCCATCACCTGAAGGACCTAGACCGACCGGAGCACATCTACGAGCTCGGCCACCCCGATCTGGAGTCCGGGTTCCCGCCCCTGCGCTCGCAGGACGCGTTCCGCCACAACCTGCCCGCCCAGCCCAGCAGCTTCGTCGACCGCCCGCGGGAGCTGGCGCAGCTCCGGCAGGCGCTGGCCGCCGGCCGCCTGGTGACGCTGACCGGACCGGCGGGTTGCGGCAAGACGCGGCTGGCGTTCCAGGCCGCGGCGGGCCTGGTGGAGCGCCACGCCGACGGAGTCTGGGTGGCCGACCTGGGCGCCCTACGCGACCCGGACCTCCTGGCGGTCACCCTACTGCACCGGCTGGGCGTGCCCGAGGAGCCCGGTCGCCCGGCCGAGGAGACGCTGGCGGCCTATCTCAGGCCGCGCCAGCTGCTGCTCCTGCTCGACGACTGCGAGCACCTGGCCGAGGCCGTGGCCAGGCTGGCGGGGTCTCTCCTGGCGGCCTCCGCCGGGACCCGCATCCTGGCCACCAGCCGGCAGGCCCTGCGGGTAGCGGGCGAGGCGACGCTGCGCGTCCCGCCCATGACGGCGCCCGAGGCGGCCGCGTTGTTCGTCGACCGCGCACGGGCGGCGCGCCCGGCCGTGACCCTCTCCGAGCAGGACGCGGTGGTGGCCGAGATCTGCCGGCGCCTGGACCGCATCCCGCTGGCCCTGGAGCTGGCGGCCGCACGCGTCAACGTGATGTCCGCGGCCGAGGTGCTGCAGCGGCTGGAGGACCGCTTCCGGCTGCTGACCACGGGGCCGCGAACGGCCGCCGCTCGTCACCAGACCCTGCAGGCGGCGATCGATTGGAGCCACGACTTGCTCGGTGAGCCTTCACGCGTGCTCCTGCGGCGCCTCTCGGGCTTCGCCGGCGGCTTCACGCTGGATGCCGCCGAGAAGGTCTGCGCCTTCGGGAAGCTGGCCGAGCCTTCGGTCCTGGACGAGCTGGGCGAGCTCGTCGACCAATCCCTGGTGCAGGTCTACGACGCGGCCGACGGCACGCGCTACGGGATGCTCGACACCGTTCGCGAGTACGGGCGCGAGAGGCTGGCCGGCGCCGGCGAGGACGAGCAGGTCAGGCGGCGGCACGCCGGCTACTTCGTGGGCCTGGCGGAGGCCGAGGCGAGGGTCGAGCGGGGCCCGGAGCTGGCCGGGTGGCTGCGCCGCATGGACCTCGAGCAGGCCAACCTGCGAGCGGTGTTCGAGAGCGGCCTGGAGGCCGAGATCGAGATGCGGCTGGCGGCGAGCCTGCGCGGCTACTGGGACGCGCGGGGCCAGTACGCGGAGGGCCGTGCCCGCCTGGCGGCCGCCGTTGACCGCGGTCGCGGCCGTTCGGCGGTGCGCGCCCACGCGCTGCGCGGCCTGGCCTTTATGGAGTGGGCACAGGGCGACTATGCAGAGGCCGCGCGCCGGTGCGCGGAAGCCCTCGACCTGTACCGCGGCCTCGGCGACCGCGCGGGCGAGGGCATGTGCCTGCAGCAGCTGGGGCAAATCAGCTTCCAGTCCGGCGACTTCGCGGCTGCCCGCGTCCAGCTCGACGCCGCCCTGGCGGTCGCCGAGGAGACCGGTGACCAGCGCCTGGCGGCGCTCTGCCGCTTCCGGCTCGGGGTGCTGGCGCTGTTCGAGGACGGCGCCGAGCAGGCACGAGAGCTGCTCGAGGCCAGCCTCGAGGCCGCCCAACGGCTGGGCCAGGAGCAGGTGACGGTGATGGTGCTGCTGGTGCTCGGCCACGTCGAGCTCCGCGATCAGCACCCCGACCGGGCCCGCGCCCGATTTCGCGAAAGCCTGCTGACCGCCCGCGAACACGGGGGCCCCCGCCAGCTGGCGACCATGCTCGACGGCTTCGCCGCCCTGGCCGTCGCCGAGAACCAGGTCGAGCGCGCGGTCCGGTTGGGCGCCACCGCCGACCGCCTCCGCGGGGAGGTCGCGCTCAGCCCCAACTCACCGATCCAGCGCGACGTCCTGGAGCGCCTGCGCCCGGCTCGCGAGCTGCTGGTCAGCGGCCCTCACCCTGAGCCGATGAGCCTCGAGGAGGCAATCGCCTACGCGCTCGAAGAACCCAGCCCCTAGCCGAAACCCCCGAAAATGCTGACAAAGCCGACGCGGTCGGGCACGGCCCCGAAGCTCCTCACGTAGAGCTCGCGGGTCTCTTCGAACAGCCGGCGCTCGTCCGCGTCGGGCTCCCCGTACAGCGGCCGGTGGCTGAGGAAGCGCCCGAAGACGGCCTCGCAGTCCGCCTCGTACTTCCGCGTGTCGAGGATGTGGAGGTGCCAAAGGTCGTCGGCGTCGCGGCCGATCGCCGCCACCGGGCCGTCCACCTCATGGCAGAGACGCAGGAAGTTGCGATACCAGCGATCCGCCTCCAGCGCGCGCTCGCGCGGCCAGTCGTACACGGCCATCGCCTTCTCGACGATGCGCGTGAGGTCCAGCTTCTCGATCGCGTCGCGCGCTTCCTCTGCCGAGCGCTTTCCGTTCGAACCCTTAGCCATCTGCTATCCCCCCAGCTAGAAGTCGTCGTCGTCGTCGCCGCCGAAGCCACCATCATCGCCGCCCGCGTCGTCGAAATCGGAGCCAAAATCGCCGGCGTCCTCGGAACGCTGGGTGGCGAAGGTGCTCACCAGCCGTCGCAGCCGCCGCGCTCCGCAGTGCGGACAGGCCGGGTCGGGCGCGTCCCAGCGCGGCAACAGCGCGGACGACCGTTTCCCGCACTTGGCGCATCGGTACTCGTAGATCGGCACTTGCCTACGATTTTGCCGTGATCCCGGTCTCGCGGGTGCGAGCCGCGGCCGAGCGGGCGGCGCCGTTCGTGCAGCGGGCGCCGCTGGTACCCCTCCCGGGAAGGCGCTGGCTGAAGCTGGAGTGCCTCCAGGCCACCGGCAGCTTCAAGGTCCGGGGCTACTTCGCGGCCGCCCTCGCGCTGCCCGAGGCGCGCCGCCGGGCGGGGCTGCTTACGGTCAGCGCCGGCAACGCGGCCGCCGGCTGCGCCTACACCGCGCATCGGCTGGGCGTGCCCTGCCGGGTCGTGATGGTCGACAGCGCGCCCGGGCCTAAGGTCGAGGCCGTCCGGCGCTGGGGCGCCGAGCCACGCTTCCTGCCGCGGGACGCCCTTTTCGCGTGGATGGCCGAGAAGGGGTGGGAATCGGAGCCCGGTGCCTTCATCCACCCCCACACCGACCAAGAGCTGGCCGCCGGCCACGGCGGCCTGGGCCTCGAGCTGCTGGACGAGGTGCCAGACCTGGGCCGCGTGCTGGTGCCGGTGGGCGGCGGGGGCCTGGTCACCGGGGTGGCGGCGGCCGTCAAGGGGATCCGGCCGGAGGTGGAGGTGATCGGCGTGATGTCCGACGGCTACCCGCTGTGGCCTCGGGCGCTGGAAGCCGGCGGCGATCCGCACCTGAGGCCTGAGACCATTGCCGACGGCACCGCGGCGCCCTTCAACGCGGTCATGTTCGAGCGCCTGCGCGAGTGCGTGGACCGCTGGCTGGTGGTGCCCGAGCCGCGGCTGCGGGCAGCCATCCCTGAGCTGGCGGCGGCCGCCAAGGTTGTGGCGGAGGGCGCCGGCGCCCTGGCCTACGCCGCGCTCGAGCAGCTGCCCGAGGACCGGCGCACGGTGGCGATCGTCAGCGGCGGCAACATCGAGCCGGCGCTGCTGGCGGAGCTGTTAGAGGCGTGGTCGTAAGGCGCGCTGAGAGATTCGGTGGCCAGGTGCCGCAGATGCTAGGAGCCGCCGAGCAACGCAGCGAGCGCAGCTGTAGCTGCGGGAGCGAGTAGCGCAGAAGGCGACAACGCAGATGCGGCGCATGGGCGCCGAAGATCCAGCCGAGCCTTGCGGCCGCGCCTCTTAGGCTTAGGCGGGCCGCTCCAGGACGCCGTCGGCGGCCACCAGGTTTAGGGCCGCCCGGTCGCGCCGGCTGCTGACCAGCAGCGAGCCCCTGGCCGGCGAGAGCCAGCGCAGCTGGTCGGCCTCCGGGTTGGCGCGGAAGCGCCCGCGCCGGAACGCCATCCACCAATAGGCTCCGACGTTGAGCGCGCCGTCGGCGTCCGTCACCACCACCGAACCCAACGGCCGGCCGACCTTGAACTCGAGGCCGGTCTCCTCGGTGACCTCGCGCACGGCGGCCGCCCGCAGCGTTTCGCCGGGGTCGCGCCGGCCCTTGGGGAGCGACCAGCGGCGGCTGACCGGGTGCCGGACCACCGCCACCTCGATCCCGTTCTCGCTTGGTCGCCACAGGATGCCGCCCGCCGAAACCCGGCGCACGCGGGCCATTTGGTGAGAAGGCTACAAAAAATGGGTTAACCGTGGATCAAAGGCTGGCTATTCGGCGCCCAGGACTTGGGCGCAGATCTCGAGCGCCCGCTGGACGTCGGCGGCGCTGATGCCGTAGCGGGTTACGAAGCGCACCCTGCCGTTGCCCCCGCCGCCCTTCAAGCCGCGTGCCCCGCACTCGGCCAGGAACTGCTCGGCGCGCATCGAGGTGAGGTGGAAGATCACCAGGTTGCTCTGCACGCGGTCGAGGTCGATCTGGATGCCGGGCAGCTCGGACAGGCCTTCGGCCAGGGTGCGGGCATTGGCATGGTCGGCGGCCAGGTGGTCGATGCCCTTCTCCAGGGCCAGGACGCCGGCGGCGGCCAGCACTCCGGCCTCGCGCCACCCGCCGCCCACCATCTTCCGCCAGCGGGCCGCGCGGTCGATGACGTCGGCCGGGCCGCACAGGACCGAGCCGACCGGCGCTCCCAGGCCCTTGGACACGCAGAAGGTGACGGTGTCGCAGGGAGCGGCGACCTCGGCCGGCGTGGCGCCGGCCGCCAGTGCGGCGTTGAAGATGCGCGCCCCGTCCATGTGCACTGGGACGCCGTGCTCGTGGGCCGTGTCGGCGACCTCGCGCACGGCGCTCAGCGGCCAGGCCACGCCCCCGTGGCGGTTGTGCGTGTTCTCGATGGTCACACCGCCCGTCAGCGGCTGGTGGTAGTCATGGGGCGGCCGGAACGCGGCCTGGACCTGGGCGCCGGACATGACGCCACGCTCGGTCGCCAGTGGGCGGACCTGGATGCCGCCCAGGGTCGCCGTGCCGGCCCCCTCATAAAGGAACACGTGCGATTCCGAGTCGGCGATCAGCTCCCGGCCGGCCGGCACCTGGGCCAGGATCCCAAGCAGGTTGCCCATGGTGCCGGAGGCCACGAAGAGCCCGGCCTCCTTGCCCACCGCCGCGGCCGCGCGCTCCTGGAAGCGGTTGACCGTGGGGTCCTCGCCGAAGACGTCGTCGCCCAGCTCCGCGTCCGCCATGGCGCGGCGCATCTCGTCGGTGGGCATGGTCAGGGTGTCCGAGCGCAGGTCGACGACAGGCACGGCCAAATACTGTATCGGCGGTGAACGCCGACCTCCTGCTGCGGGGCGGCGCCGTCCATCCGCTGGGTCGCTACGGCACCCGCGCCCTCAGCCACCTGGCCGTCGCGGGCGAGCGCGTGCTGGCGGTGGGAGGATCCGAGCTGGAGGGCCTGCGCGGCAGGCGCACGCGCGTCGTCGACCTCGAGGGCCGCACGGTGCTGCCCGGCTTCGACGACGCGCATGCGCACGTCGTCTACTACGGGCTCACCTCCTTCGGCGCGGACCTGACGGGCAGCCGCAGCCTGGGCGAGATCCAGGCCCGCATCCGCCGCGTCCACCTCCGCCTGCCGCCGGGGCGCTGGCTGGTCGCCCGCGGCTACTCGGCGGCCGAGCTCGCAGGCGGGCGTCCGCCCTCGCGCGAGGACCTCGATGCCGTGGTCGGCGACCGTCCCATGTACGCCGATGAGCGCGGCGGGCACAGCCGCGTCGCCAGCACAGCGGCGCTCGCCGCGGCCGGGCTGAGCTCGGCCGCGCCCGACCCGCAGGGCGGCGCCCTCGGCCGGCGGCCGGACGGCTCGCTCGACGGCCGCCTCATCGAGTCGGCCATGCGCCTGGTCTCGGACCACCAGCCACCGCCCGACTTCAACGAGAGGATGGCCGGCATCCTGCGCTGCCAGCGGCTCCTGCTGGCGCGCGGCATCACCGCTGTGGGCGCCGCCGTGAACCGCGGCTTTGCGGACGACCTGGGCGCCTTCCAGGAGCTGGCGGATGCGGGGCGGCTGAAGCTGCGCGTGAACGAGTTCCTGTCCTGGGAGCTGCTGCCGGCCGCCGGCCGGGTGGGCGTGCGGCGCGGCTTCGGCGGCGGGCGGGTGCGCGCCGGCCCGGTCAAGGTCTTCGTGGACGGCGGAGCCGCGGCCGGGGCGCTCGCACTACGAGATGCGGGTGAGCAGCTGTGGCGCACGCCGCCGGACGAGCTGCGCCGGCTCGTCGCCGCGGCCACCGCGGCCGGCCTGCAGGTGGCGGCGCACGCGATCGGCGACGCCGCCATCGAAGCGTTCTGCGACGCGGTCGAGGCCGCCGGCCCCGAAGCGCGCCGCCTGCGCCACCGCGTCGAGCACTGCACCGCCTGCCCGCCCGACCTGCAGGCGCGCGTGGCCGGCCTCGGGATGCCGGCCGTGATGCAGCCGCTGTTCGCGAGCTTCGGGCGCGCGCGCGCCGGCGGCGCGTTTCCGGGGGCGCTGCAGGCGCACCTTGCGCCCCACCGGGCGCTGCTGCGGGCCGGCGTGCGGCTGGCCTTCAGCTCCGACCTGCCGGTGGCCCCGGATCCCAACCCATGGGCGGGGATCGCGGCCGCCGTCACCGACGCCGCCGGACCGCTGACCCTACTGCAGGCGCTGCGCGCCTACACGGCCGGCGGCGCCTACGCGGCTTTCGCCGAGAGCGAGCGGGGCACCCTGGAGCCGGGCATGCTGGCCGACTTCCAGGTCCTGGACGTCAGCCCCTTCCGGCTGCCGCCTGAGAAATGGCCGGGGCTCCGGCCCTCCGCGGTCGCGGTGGGTGGAGCCCCGGTCTTCCGGCGCTTTCCGTAGGGGTGGGTCTTGACCCGCCCTTCGCGGGAGGGGCAAGCCCCTCCCCTACGACGAGGTCTCGCCCGTGGTCGTGGTCGGGCTGGTCGAGCGGCGGCGCCGGGTCGATGTCGACCGGGCCCGCGTGGTCCGGGCGCGGGTCGTGCTGGAGGCGCGGCGCGAGGTCGAGGCCGCGCGCCGGGGTGTGCTCGATGCCGAGGCCGCGGTGCGGCGGCGCGTGGTGGCGCGGCGCGGCGTCGACGACGCACGCTTGGCCGTCGACGTCGCACGCTTGGCCGTCGAGGTCGCGCGCTTGGCCGTCGAGGACGCGCGCTTGCGGGCGGTTCCGGCCGCCCGTGCCGTGCTCCGGCGCGCGGTGGTGGCCCGCCGCCCCGCGCTGGTCGCGGCATTGCGGGTGAGCCGCTCGACCTCGCGGGTCAGGCGCTCGATCTGACGCTGCAGCTGTTCGACGACGCCGCGGTCGGCGACGCGGCTGAGCTGCTTGTCGACGGTCTTGCGCAGGTCCTTGTACTGCTTGTCAGCCTGTTTCCGCCACTCGGCGGGAATGCTCTTTTGCGCTTGCTTGAGCGCGTCCCTCGCCTGAGTCGCCAGGGTCTTGGATGACGTGCGCTTGCGGGTGGTTTTTGCCATGTAGCAGGGTCCCCCTATGCGATTGGTGGGCGGCGCGACAGATCATAACGCATTGCGTTAGAATCGATCACGTCATGGCCGAGAAGCATCTGATCAAAAAGTACGCGAATCGGAAACTTTACGACACTAACACCAGCCGTTACATCACGTTGAACGGTATTTCCGCGCTTGTGCGCGACGGCCACGACATCGAAGTTGTCGATCGTGAGACCGGCACCGACCTCACTCCTCTCATCCTCTCCCAGATCGTGATGGGCGAGGAGAAGCGCGGGCGCGCGCGCGCGAACGGTGAGAGTCCCGCCGGCGACCGGGGCAGCGCGCTGCTCGACTACGTGCGGCGCACGCTCAACGTGCCCGCGCAGCTTGTGGGCAGCGAGGTCGGGCGCCGGCGCGGCGACCTCGAGGACCTCATCGACGCCGCCATCGAGCGCGCGCTCGCACAGCTCAACCTGCCCTCGCGCCGCGACGTCGAGCGCCTCTCTCGGCAGGTAGATGCCCTTGCGCGCCGTGTCGATCGCGCGACCGGCGCCAGCACGCGCGCCGCGCGCAAGCCGACTACGAGGAGCCGTACACGAACGGCCGCTGCACGACAGTCGACCTGATCACGAGGTCGCTCTCGGAGCGGTAGGCGGCGCGGCGCACGCGTGGGTCGTCGCGCAATGCGCGCGTCATCTGGTCCGCGGCGCCCGCCAGGCGCGTGGGATCGCCGATCGCGCTCAGCGTCCACGGGCCGTGCACCTGCGCGCCGTCGACGTCGATGGCGTCGCCGCTGGCTTTGATCACGCTGCTCGTGACCAGGCGGCGGTCGTTGAGCGCCAGCGCTTCGGCGCCCGCCACGCGGAGGTTGTCGACCGCGTCCTGCAGGTCGAGCGGCGTGAGCGGCGCGTCCACGGTGACCACGACGCCGGGACCGTGCACGGGCACCAATCCCTCGGCCACCCGCAGCTGAGAAGCCTCGGCGTTGAGCTGTGCGTCCACCACCTGGTTGCCGCCGCCGCGCAGCGCGTCGCGGCGCATGCTCAAGGTGGCGGCGTCGGCGCCCAGCGCGTCGTTGGCGCGGTGCAGGTCGTCGATCAGGAAGGCCAGGGTGGTGCTGTCCACGCCGCCCAGGGAGCGCTCGACCTCGGCCTGGCTGCGCACCTGCACCACGGCCACGAAGGCGAGCAGGCCCGTGAGAATGCCCACGACCAGCGCGTTCAGGCTAGGACGGCTGCGCAAAGCTGCTCTCCAGCGTGGAGTCGTAGGCCGGCAGGCTGAGGTCCGGGCTGCCCTGGAAGCTGAGCGCGAGCCCGAACGCGCGCTGCCGGTTGCGCAGGCCGCCCAGGCTGGCGGCGTCGCCCAGCAGCTGCTCCATCTGGCTGCGGTTCCCCACCGCGACCACCTGGAACGGGGCGTACAGCGGGTTGCCCTGGTCGATGACCACGGTTCCGGCGGGACCGCTGAACGAGCTCATCGGCGAGATCCGGCGGCCGTTGACCGCCACGCCCTCCGCCCCGCCCGCGAAGAGCAGGTTGACCACGTCCTGGATGTCCTGGAAGTTGACCAGGTAGTCGGTGGCGCCGGCGCCGGGGCGCCCGTTGCCCAGGTCGACCGTCACGCCCGGGCCGCGCATCGGGGTGAGGCCCGCGTGCGCCCGGAGCGTGGCCACGTCGTCGCGGAGGCGCTGGGTGGCCTCCGAGCGCTGGGCGGCCTGCGCCTCCAGGCCGTCGATCTGGCCGCGCAAGGAGGCGATCTGGGCCCGGTAGGCGCTGTTCGTGCTCTCCAGGTCCTGGACCGTGCGCACCAGCGCCTCGGTGCGCGCCACCCGGTTGCCCGGGACCAGGAGCTGGGTTCGCAGCTGCGTCGCCAGCAGGAAGCCGAAGGCCAGCGCGGTCAGCGCCAGCAGCACGTAAGCACCCACTCGACGAAGGTTCACTTGACTGCGGATTATCCCGGGAGCGGGTTGTACCATCGGGGCGTCTCAGGCCCGCCAGGGCCGGATTTGTGAAGAGGGTTTGATGGCGGTCGAAGTCCGTTCGCACTCAGCTTTCGCGACGGCCCAGAGGCGGTTCGATGCCGCGGCCGACGTGATCGGTCTCAGCGAGGACCAGCGGCGCCTGCTCCGGGAGATCAAGCGCGAGCTGGTGGTCCATTTCCCGGTCAAGCTCGACGACGGCCGGGTGCGCGTGTTCACCGGCTACCGCGTGCACCACAACATCAGCCGCGGGCCCGCCAAGGGCGGCCTCCGCTACCAGGCCGGCCTGGATCTGGACACGGTCCGGGCGCTGGCCATGCTCATGACCTGGAAGTGCAGCGTGGTCAGC
>Ga0070706_100003305_pt1 | contig 15925 bp, 20 predicted proteins | sample KBSK5501metaG_FD_65476 | JGI IMG/M metagenome (GOLD analysis project Ga0070706, IMG submission 65476) | Corn, switchgrass and miscanthus rhizosphere microbial communities from Kellogg Biological Station, Michigan, USA - KBS K5-50-1 metaG | ecosystem: Host-associated > Plants > Roots >...
CTGCCCCATCTGGTCGTCCCAATAGTTCACCGACCAGCCACCGAGCGCGAAGCCGTCACTGTCGTCCTCTCCAGGTCCGCCCGGGGCCTGCATGACCCCGTCGAGGGTCATGAAGGTGCTTACGATCAGCTTCCTCATCTCTCCCGTCCTCTCTCGTGCCGCCTTCACGTCCTCCGTTCGAAGACGATGGAACGAGGTCGGTACCCGATGGCTTCGTAGAAGGGCACGCTCTCGGGGCTTCTCGCGAGCGTATCGAGCTCGATCACTACGGCGCCTCGGTCCGCGAGCCATCGTTCGGCCTGCTGCATCAAGGCACGGCCGATCCCGCGGCGACGATGTGACTTCAGCACGCCGAGCGAGTTCACCTCGCCACGCACTTGACCGAGCGCATGGATCAATTGATACCGAGCCGAATCCATCGGTTGGAGCAATCTGGCCTCGACCTGCCCGACGATCCGTCCATCTTCTTCGGCCACGAAGCAGACCCAGGATCCACCAGAGGTTGCGAGATCCTCGTCTAACCATTCCGCGAGACCGTCTTCATCGGGGATGCGGAACCTCATCGGATCGAGCTCCAGGTAGTCCTTGCCTCCAGCCACGTGGAGGGACGCGAGCCCCGCGCCATCACCCGGCCGGCCCGGACGGATCGTCCATCCGTTCATCGTCTCTACCGTATCGCCCCTCTGCCTTTGTCCGTCATCCGATGCGATGTAAAGGCAGGCACCAGCCCCTACGATGGTGCTTCCATGCGTCGCGCCATCCGCACCGTGGTTGCTGGTCTCTTGCTGATCAGCTGCGCTTCCGCAACCTCTTCAGTCTCGGATAACGGGAGCGCGGCGGTGGCCCTTCGCACGGCCGCAGAACAGACGCTCGGTGTCCAGAGCTTCCACGTCGACGCCACCATTCAACTTCATTCCAGCTCCGGAAAGGCATCTATCGACTATCAGGCACCCGACCGGGAACACGAGTGGCTTGGGACAGGGAAGGACGCGCGGGAGACGATCTCCATCGAAGACACGGTGTACATCACAGCTCTCAATAGGCCGGGGTACTTCTGGAGGATCGAGGGTCGTAGCAGCGGAGCGAGTGACACCCTCGGATCCCTCCGCTTCCTGGAGCACGCGGAGGACGTCCGTCTCGATGGACACCTTTATCGTTTCGATCTCCCAGCGACCCCGGATGGTCCAGCCGAGGGTTCCACGAGCGGCGTAGCCACCCTGACCGACGGCGGATTCATCAATACGCTGCTGCATCACTTCCAATTGGCAGGAGACGATGTCTCCGTTGGCTTCACTTACAGCGTCTTCAACTCCGGCATAAGAGTGGAGCCTCCACCGCCCGACCTCATCGTGAAGCAAGCTCCGGCGGTCGCGTGTCCCTCCCCGATGCCGCCTGCTTCGGGCGTTCTTCCGAACGGCGGCGACTTCTGCGACGTGATCAAGCCGTCTCCTTGACCCTCAGGAGGATGGACGTTGTCCGCTGAGTACACGGTTGGAGCATAATCAGCGCCGTGCGCAACCTTGGGATCATCCTGCCACTGCTGTTCTCACTGGCGTTGACCAGTTGCGGCCGCGGAGAGCGTGTGGAACCTGACGTCGTCAAGGGGATCACGACAGGCGTCAACGCACATGCGACGGCCATCGGGTTGAAGGACGAAGGAACGGGCGACTTCATCGGCGGGTATGACGTTGCGTCGGCAGATGGGCGAGAGTGCTTGGTGCCTCTCTCCGCCGGACAGAGGGTGACGCTGGGAGTTGTGCGGATGGCGCCGATAGACGATCACGGGGGCTCGGATCTGGTCGGTTGGATCACCTGCCTGAGTCGGCCGACCTACATCGCGCCGCGGTAACGGCGTTGGTGCGCCGGCCCGCCGCATGCATGGCCATAGCGTTCGTCGTCCTGTCGGCCTGCACAGCCCGAGCCTCCCAAACGCCGCCCGGTCACCTCGATATCTCAGCCACCCCGACGGTCGCGCCGCTCGTGCCACGGGTCGTGAACGCCAACGCGTTCACCACGCGCACACCGATCAAGCACGTCGTGTTCGTCGTCAAGGAGAATCGAACGTTCGACAACCTTTTCGGGACGTTCCCGGGAGCGAACGGCGTCTCGTTCGGGATGGACATGGGTACACGGCGCCCACTCATCCGTGGAACGGCCGGACGCCTGCCCAGCGACATCCCCCACTGCTACCGGTGCGCGATCCAGGCGTGGGACCAGGGGAAGATGGACGGATTCGACCAGCCGACGACCGGGAAGTGGGCGTACTCGCAACTCCACCGCACGCAGATACCGAACTACTGGCGTTGGGCTCAACGGAACGTCCTGTTCGACGATTTCTTCTCCTCGGCGTGGGGCCCCTCGTTCCCGAACCACCTCTATACGATCGCGGCGCAGTCCGCCGAAGCTCGCGATAACCCGCGTCGGCCTCCCAAGTCGATGTCGAACACCTTCGGATGCGACGCGCCGCCCCAACAGAAGGTCGAGCAGTACGACTCCGAAGGTAACGTAGACCTCGTACCGCCCTGCTTCGACTTCAGGACCGAGGGAGACCTGCTCAACCGCGTGCACGTCCCGTGGGCGTACTACGCCGCCACTGAGCGACAACGCGGCTACATCTGGTCCGCGTACTCCGCGATCGATCGGTACCGGAACGATCCGGCGCAGTGGGCGAGGTACATCCGTCCGGTCGACTCGTTGCTTGGCGACATCGCCGCCAACAAGCTCCCTCCGGTGACGTGGGTGACGCCGCGATTCGAGCTGTCGGATCACCCGGACTACTCGCTCTGCCACGGCGAGAGCTGGACCACCCAGGTCGTCGACGCGATCATGCGCTCGAAGATCTGGAAGGACACGGCGATCTTCATCACCTGGGACGACTACGGCGGCTTCTACGATCACGTTCCACCGCCGGACGTCGACCGGATGGGGTTCGGCTTCCGTGTTCCCCTGCTCGTGATCAGCCCCTTCACGATCGACGGGAAGGTCAGCCACGAGCAGGGCGAATTCTCGAGCGTGCTCCGGTTCATGGAGGACAACTGGAACCTCCGTCCGTTCCTGACCCACCGCGATCGCCGGACGACGCCGATGCTGTCGGCGTTCGACTTCTCGCAGGCGCCGCGAGCGCCCGACCCGCTTCCCCTGCGCACGGATTGCGCAGGTCCGAAATTCCCGGCGAACTGATACCTGGCCGCGCCTAGGATGGGCGGATGGATAGGGACAGCCTGCTGGCCTTCGTGCGATTCCACGCCTGGGCGAACGACCGCATCCTGACGACGACGGCCGGGTTGACGGATGAGGAGTTCCGCAGGCCGGAGGTCCTGGACCACGGCAGCGCCTTCGAAACGCTCCGACACATCGTCGACGTGGACTGGAGTTGGCGCGAGTTCTGCATCGGGAACGACGTCGGAGATACCTACGTTTGGGATCACGGGTTCGTGCTCGACGACCTCCCGGCCATCCACGCGTTCTGCCTCGAAGAGGACGTGCGCCTGCGAACCTTCGTGGAGTCCTTCGACGATGCGGCGCTGAGCGAGCCGTGGGGGACACGCCCGGACTTCACGAGGCCGCGATGGCTCGTCGTCGCTCATGTCGTGAACCATGGGACCCAGCACCGCAGCGAGCTCGCTCATTACCTCACCCAGTGCGGGCATTCACCGGGCGACCTCGACCTCCTGGATGCGCTCGAACTGCCGTGGCCGACCACCGGCTGAACCGATGAACATCAAGCGTCTCCGGCGGCATTGGGATGCCCTCGGCAAGATCGACCCTCTCTGGGCGAATCTCACGAACGACGACAAGCGCGGCGGGAAATGGAACACCGAAGAATTCTTCTTGACCGGAGAGCAAGAGATCGAAGAGGTGATGGGATTCGTCGAGTCGCTCTCGGTGACGTTCGAGCACGATCGCGCCCTCGATTTCGGCTGTGGGGTGGGCCGGCTCACCCAAGCCCTTGCCACCCGGTTCGACGATGTTTGGGGAGTCGACATCGCCCCGTCCATGATCGAACTGGCGAACCGATACAACGGTCATCCGGCAACGTGCCACTACTACCTGAACGGCCGGTCGGACCTGGAGCGGTTCGACGATGGGAGTTTCGACTTCATCTACTCCAACATCGTGCTCCAGCACATGCAGCCGAAGGATCAACGGCGGAACCTGGCCGAACTGATCCGCGTATTGGCGCCGGGAGGGATCTTCGTCTTCCAACTCCCGAGCGCGCCGCTCCCCATTCCCGACCCGAAGGGTGGTTGGCCTCGACTCAAGCAACGGGTCAAGTCCATCACCCCCTCGTTCGTTCTCGTCCCGTACCGGCGCGTGCGTCGAGAGCTGACGGGGCTCCGGCATGGTCCACGCATGGAGATGTGGGGGCAACCAGAGGACGAGGTTCGGCGCTACATCGCTTCACTCGGTGGCAAGACGATCAGCGTGACGCCGGATTCGATGGCCTTCGGCTGGTCCGCTTTCCGCTACGTCGTCGGTAGATAGCTAAAAGGAAGGCATCCGGCTGGAGGAGCGTTCTCGCTGGATCGGTGACAGAAGACGAGGCTTGCAGCGGCTTGGATCGGACAGGAGTTGGGATCTGATACGCCGAGCGCTCGCCACGTTCCGCGAACAGAGGTCCAGGCAAAGGACCGGCGTCGCGGCCTCCACGCGAAGGACATCCTCTCCGGGAGGACCATCCCTCAAGCTCGACACAGGTGGGCGACGAGCGTGGAGGCAGCCGACCGTAATCGCTTCTCCCCGCCACGTCACCGCCGATCCTGAAGACGGTCTCACGATCCGCAACACGCGGTTGCCCTCCTCATTGCTGATCTCTCGAACACGTATGCCGTCGCGCACGTGACCTCCTCGTCAGAGAAGACCAGATTCTGCGCGACCTGGAGGTCAGAGTGGTGGACGCGACCCTCCAACGACACCTCGTGAGCAGCACACTCCATGCTGACCTCCGGTTTAGGCAAACGGCACGGCGAAGTCGCAGTAGGGGGCGCTCGTCTCAGTGACCGGCTCGCTCGCGAGGTAGGTGATCCGCACGCCGAGATCCTCGGGCTTGAGGACCTGACTCTCAGGGTCGATGCCGTGCTCGGCCGCCCAAGCCTCCAATGCCTCCGACGCGAGCTGCCACTGCACGGCCGGGTTCCCTCCCGGCCCAGCTGGAAGCGCGTCGTTCGGTATCGCGACGTAGGCTTCGCGATGTGCGGGTTCGGTCCGCAAGCTCAACTCCGGGTAATGCGATGCAAGCGCCTTCGCGTCCGACTCGGGGACCGGCCTGCACATCTCAACGGGGCCGTCGCTGTCGGCGCTCACCTCACCCCAGTAGATGGTGAACATCGCGCCTTCTCGCCCGTTCATCTTCGGTAGCGGTCGCTCGCGCAGGATCGCGATGAATTCCTTGCCGAGCGCCCACGCGCCCTGTTCATCGACATTGCGCTTCAGGCAGAGCAAGCTCCGCTCGGGCATCTCTCGAGTAGCGACCTCGTACATGACGGACCTCTTTCCGCTCAGTCGGTTGACGAGGTAGTCGGCGAGCTCGCGGCGCGCGTCGTGTGCGGACTCGACCTCCCGCCAGTGCGCCGCGATCCGCTCTGCGATGACAACCGGCTCGCATACGAGCAGTTCCTTGATCGTCGCAAGCGGCAATCCAAGCTGACGCAACATCGCGACGAGGCGCGCCGCTTCGAGCTGCGCGGCGTCGTAGTAGCGATAGCCGGAGGCTTCATCGACACGCGCGGGAACCAGCACTCCAAGTTCGTCGTAGAGACGCAGCGCCTTAACTGACAGACGTGAGCGCCTAGCGAACTCGCCGATGCTGACTTCTTCCACGCCTCATACTCCCCTCGTCATCGAGCCGAACGGCTCGACACGTTGAGTGTGCGGCCTCCCCAAGGGGGAGAGTCAAGTTCACACCGGGACCTGCTGGCCGAAGTCTGCGCACTGCGCCGGGTTCTCGATCGTAGGGTCGATGTTGGCCAGACAGTCCCAGCTCGAGGGGATAGTCGCGGGCGGCGAGCCGATCACGATCGCGATCTCCTCGCCCTTCGCCAGGATGATGGTCGAGATCGGTTGGGTGGAGCTCGTGCCGTCCAAGTAGGCCTTGAGCTTCGTGTCCGGGCTGCAGTATCCGCCGATGCAGTCGTTCGTCAGCCGCACGCCCCACTCCGTGAACAGCATCCCGACGGTGAAGTACTGGTCCTCCGGGGCTTCGATGTGGATCAACCCGCTGGTGGCATGGGTGTGGAGCGGCGAGAACAGGCTCTGGTCCTCCCGCCCGATGCTCGAGGCGACGGGCTCGGGCTTCCCGTTCACGAAGATGTCCACGTGCGAGTGGTAGTGCACGGTGAGCGACTCGGTGGACGAGGAGGGCAGCCCTGCGGCGTCGATGCGGGCCGCGACGTTGTCGGGGTTCGGCCAGGGAGCCGGCCCGGTGTTGAGCGTCAAGTTCGAGCCGCCCGAGTTCGATCCGCCGCAGGCAGTGGAGAGCAGGGTCAGCGCGAGCACGATGAACGAGGAACGGGGACCCATCCCGGCGATTCTAGGAGTCCACGACACGCTTCTGGGTCACGTTGCCGAGGAGAGTGCCGGCGACCCCGAGTCAGTGCCCGTACAGGAGATGCCCGCCGATTTCGAGAGAGTCCAAGAGGCGATCACGCCGACGGTAGCTTGGCGGGTCACACTCCTCGAAGACGGCCCGCTAGGCTCCTGCTGTGTTCACCTCCGAAGTCGGCTCCTGCCGATGATGCGAGCCGCGCGTTTGCGTCCGCCGGGTGGCATCGATGCGCTGTCCGTCGACGAGATCGAGGTTCCGCAACCCGGCTCCGGCGAGGCGCTCGTGCGCGTGCACGCGACGGCCATCACCCGCGACGAGCTCGACTGGCCCACCGACCGCCTGCCGGCGATCGTGTCGTACGAGCTCTCCGGTGTCCTCGAGGAGGTCACCGGAGACGCGGGTGGTCTCGCCATCGGCGACGAGGTGTTCGCCCTGACGCCCTTCGATCGCGACGGCGTCGCCGCCGAGCACGCGGTCGTACCGGCTGCGTTCCTCGCTCCGAAGCCTGTCGGGCTGAGCCACATCGAGAGCGCCGCGCTCCCTCTGGCCGGGCTGACGGCGTGGCAAGGCCTCTTCGTGCACGGAGAGCTGCAACCGACCCAGAGGATCCTTATCCTCGGCGCCGCCGGCGGTGTCGGTCACCTGGCGACGCAGCTCGCCACGTGGCGCGGCGCACACGTGATCGGTACCGCATCGGAGGCCGCCGCCGAGTTCGCGCGTGGGTTCGGGGCCGAGCAGGTGCTCGACCCGGCGTCGCCCTTCGTCGGAAGCATCGAGCCCGTCGACCTCGTGTTCGACACGGTGGGTGGCGACGCTCTCGCACGGTCGGCCGACGTGCTCCGTGGAGGCGGCCGGCTGGTCGCCGTCGCCGAGGAACCGTCGCCGGACATCGCCGCGCGTGTTCACGCGACCTACTTCGTTGTCGAGCCGGAGCGCGAACAGCTGGTCGAACTCAGCAAGCTCGCGAGCGACGGGGTCCTCCGTCCGGCCGTCGATTCGGTGTTCCCGTTGGAAGACGCGCGCGCCGCCTTCGATCGAGTCATGTCTTCGGGCAAGCGCGGGAAGGTCGTGATCGAGGTCGACCATGCATGACCCTCAGCGCAAAGGCGAAGCCTTCAGGGTGTTGCACTCCGGGGAGTCGTTCGTGATCCCCAATCCGTGGGACGCCGGCTCGGCTCGTGTCCTGGAGGCGCTCGGCTTCAAGGCGGTGGCCAGCACCAGCTCCGGGTTCGCTTTCACGAAGGGGCGCCTGGACGGCGACGTCACGCTCGATCAGGTCGTCCAGCATGCCGAGGAGCTGGACCGAGCGATCGATCTGCCCGTCTCGATCGATCTCGAGCACGGCTACGGTCGCGAACCCGAACGCGTCACACACGCGATCGAGCGCGTGGCGGCGGCCGGCGCCGTCGGCGCGTCGATCGAAGACAACGATCCGAGCCAGGGGATCTACGAGCTCGGCATTGCGGCGGATCGGCTCGCAGCGGCCGCCGAGACGGCACACGGTCTCGACTTCTCGTTCACGCTCACGGCTCGGGCCGAGAATCACATCCGCGGCAACCCTGATCTGAACGACACGATCGCACGCCTCCAAGCATTCGAGGCCGCCGGGGCAGACGTCCTGTTCGCGCCGGGGCTCCGCACCGGCGAGGAGATCCGGCGCGTGTGCGAGTCGGTGTCGAAGCCGGTCAACGTGCTCGCGCTCAGGGGGATGTCGATGAACGAGATCATCGACGCGGGAGCGCAGCGGATCAGCGTTGGTGGCGGCCTCACGTGGATCGCGGTCAACGCTATGGCGGACGCCGCGCGGAGCATCCTCGCCGGGGATCTCTCGGTCCTCGAGTCGAGTCCGCCCCTCGAGGATTGGTTCGGATGAGTCAGTTGCCGCAGGCGCAGCTACCGCCGCAGCAGCCACCGGCGACCGGTCCTTGGCTCGCGCCGGCCGCCTTTCCGGTCGCAGCGGAGAACGAGAACCGTCGTCGAACGCGGTCGCTCCCACACCAGGGACATGCCAACGCTGTGTCAACCGGTCCCGCGGTCATGGGTCGGCGCTCCTCGAACGGGTGCTCGCAGGCGAGGCAGATGTACTGGTAGGTCGCCATGACTGTCTTCACGATACGAAGCGAACCAGGAACGCGCAACCCTACGGTCCGCGGCTCTTCATCGTTTCCTTGATCGACGCGACGAGCCCGACCGCCACCAACGCGGGTATCGCCGTGACGATGAACGCCGTCCCGAACCCGAACGAGCCGGCCGACCATCCCGCGACCAACGGGCCGAGGACGAAGCCGAGGTCGCCAGCGAATCGGAACACACCGACCGCCGTCCCTTTGAGCTCCTCGGGCGCAACGTCCGAGAGCATCGGTGCGGGCGGGACGCCCGAATAGGCGCTTGCCACGCCGAGCGCGCCCAGCACGACGATGAACGCGAGCGGCGTGGACACCTGCCCCAGCACGGCAGTCGTGAGCGCCAGCCCCGCGAACGCCGGGATCAACACCCCGCGCCGGCCGCGCCGGTCGCTCGCCTTGCCTGCCGGATAGAGCGCGACGAGCTCGGTCGCGGTCGCGGCGCCGAGCGCGAACCCGACGCCGGTGATGCTCAGCCCGATGGAGGTGCTCGTCCCGAAGAGCGGGACCAGCGTCTGGAAGACCGCTCCGATGATCCACAGGTAGACGCCGTTCACGACCAGCACCGTGATGAACGGCCGGTTCCAAGGCAGACGCCGGACCCCGCCGCGACGCGACTCCGACTCGTGCCGCACCGGGTCGCGGAGCGTCCTCCAGAACACGACGGCCGCGACCAGACATGCGCCCGCGTAGATGTACAACGGGCTCGCCAGCCCGAACCAGCGAGCCATGAGGCCACCCAGCGGCCCACCCGCGATGAAGCCGACGTTGAACGCCGCGTAGTAGACGCCCATCACGCGGCCGGTGCGTTCGGTCGGGATCGAGCGGAGCAGGAACGACAGCAGCGCAGCGAAGAACAGCGCCGATCCCACCCCGCCCAGGGCGCGGAAGAGCACGAGCAGCGGGAACGTCGGCGCCAGGCCGGCTGCGATGGACGAGATGCCTACCCACACCGCGCCCAAGGTCGACATCGCGCGTTCGCCGTACCGGTCGATGAAGCGTCCGACGAACGGGTCGGCGACGAGACGGGCGAACGAGAACGCCGAGATCAGCAGGCCGACTGCGTCGTAGCCGACCCCGAAGCTGCGCGCGTAGTTGGGCAGGACCGGCGCCAGGATGCCGAATCCCAGCATGATCACGAAGGTCCCGAGCATCGCCGCTCGGATCTCTGGGATGCGGAGCACCTCGCGGATACCTAGGTGCTCCTCGCTCACGCGCCGCAGTTTACGAAGGTAGATTCCGGGTGTGCACGACGACGGCTACTTCGATGAGCGCGTCGCCGCGAGATACGACGACGACGCCGCAGCGTTGTTCGGTCCGGAAGCGCTCGACCCGATCATCGACTTCCTCACAGCGCTTGCCGGCAGCGGACGCGCGCTCGAGCTTGGGATCGGGACCGGCCGGATCGCCCTGCCGCTTGCCGAGCGCGGCGTGGAGGTCCACGGGATCGACCTCTCCGAAGCCATGGTCGCGAAGCTACGCGCGAAGCCGGGTGGCGAAGAGATCGGCGTGACGATCGGGGATTTCGCGACGACCTCGGTCGACGGGTCGTTCGCCGTCGCTTACGTGGTCTTCAATACGATCATGAACCTGACGACGCAGGAGGCGCAGGTCGCGTGCTTCCGCAATGTGGCGGCGCATCTCCGGCCGGGTGGGTGCTTCATCATCGAGGTCATGATCCCGGAGCTCAGGCGGCTTCCACCCGGCGAAACCTTCCGCGTCTTCTCGGGCCGCGAGCGCTACTGGGGGATCGACGAGTACGACGTCGCGAACCAGGGCCTCATCTCGCACCACCTCGAGATCGTCGACGACAAACTCGAGAGCTTCTCGATGCCCTTTCGGTACGCGTGGCCCTCGGAGTACGACCTGATGGCTCAACTCGCCGGGATGATGTTGCGCGAGCGATGGGGCGGGTGGAGGCGCGAGCCGTTCACGAGCGATAGCGAGAAGCATGTATCGGTCTGGGAGAAGCTCCCGGTTTAGTGATGACAACCAGAACCCGGCCGGGGGCGCCGAGGTCTGGAGGGCGGGCCAGGCGGGCGAACGGAGAGGTGTGACTCGCCCGTCGTTCGCGTACTCGGCACGCTAGACCCACCCTCACTACCAGGGTACGGCCGCTGATCCCGAATATTCGTTCAGTCGGGGTGATCAATCCTCAGGGATGTCGGTCAAGAAGACCTCGACGCGGTCCAGCCCATCATGGCTATCGACAACGATCGAGAACGTCTCCTTCTCGACCAGGCTGTAATCCAGCGTCCCGATGGGTGATCCGGCGCCGTGCTTCTCGAGCGTGTAGCCCTTGCGGTCGGCCAGTTCGCTCAGACGGATCTCACGCGCTTCCAGAGACTCTTCCACGCCGCCCTCCCGGTCCCTCGGCATCGTCCCCCTTCTGAGGGATGTTCCCAGACTTGCTCGGACGTGACCTGCGAGCCCCGGGAGTGTCGAGGCTGAAAGGTCTCCTCTTCACTTGTTAGGTTGCAAGGATGACCCGTTCATCGCTGGACGATGCGTTCGCGCACCACGTCTGAGCGACGCTGCCGTAGATCGACGCGTGCGCGCCCGGCTCGCGCAGGCACTCCACCACGGGACCGATCATCGGAGCCAGATCTGCACCGCGCTCACGACGCTCGGGGTGGAACCACCGGGCATCGACGTCTGGAGCTGTGGACTCCAGGCCGGACGGGTCATCGAGACCTTGCCTCCGTCCTGACGAGCAACGGCTCAGTTACCGGAGAGGAGCTCACTCACCACGGTACGAACCCGCTCGTCTGACACGTGCCTCTCGGCCAGCATCCCTGCCGCGAGGCCTTCCCGCTCTCGAACCAGGCCGAGCAAGATGTGCTCGGTCCCGATGTAGTCGTGTCGCAGTGCCTTCGATTCCCGTAACGCAAGCTCGAGCACCTTCTTCGCGCGAGACGTGAAGGGCATGGAGCCCACGGTTGGGCCGCACGCCCTTCTCCGACCTCGGCGGCGGCGAGCGGAAGCGATCCTGTCGAGGGCACCTTCACCGAACGTCTCTTCGACCCGCCGGCGAACCTCGTCGAGGTCGATGCCGATGATCCGGAGGGCTCTGGCATCCTCCTCATCGAGCGTCACGGGGTGACCCTCCCCAACGACCCGCACGACCTCGGAACGGACGTCGTCGAGACGAACCCCGAGCCGATCGAGCGCCTTGTGCCCCACACTTGTGCTCTCGCGGAGCAGTCCCAACAGGAGGTGCTCGGTGTCGATGTGGTGGTGATGGAGGTCGAGGGCCTCCTCTTGAGCGAAGACCACCGCTCCTCGAGCACGCTCCGTGAAATGCTCGAACACCGCCAACTACCTCCCAGGAAGGAACCGCCGACCGGCGTGTTTCTTGTGGACCGCCTGTTTGCTCACGTTGAGCTCCCGTGCGATCTCCTGCCACGACCAGCCGAGGTCCCGTGCGTTCGTGACCTGGAGGGTCTCGAGCTGTTCGACCAGACGACGGAGCGCCGCCACGGCCCGAAGACCCACCTTGGGGTCGCTGCTGCTCGCCTGGCTCGCGATCTTCGTGGCCTCGGTCATACCGTCAACATACGTTGACGAAGCGGGCTCGTCAACCCTGATTGACCGCTTGCCACTATCGGCGGCTACGGTTCCCTTCGGAGGCCTCCGCGAACGTCTGCGACCCCCAGACAGCATGCAGATCCGATCCCAGGTCTCGGGTGGCGGCCCGGCCGGCTAGGAACCCGTACCACTCCCGACTGACCAGTCCGAGGAGCATCCCGACTCCCGCGGCGGCGAGATGCTCGACGCCGGCGAGGCTCGTTCCGACGACGAACGTTGCGATCGCAAGCCCCAGCACATACCAGACGATGAGGCCCCGTAGCCGTTCACGAACCACGAGCCAACCTGCAAGACCGACCGTGAACGCGGAAGGGCCGGTGTCACGCTCCGCGGCCAAGCTCAGAGGCAGCGCGAACCCTCCGAGGTGGTGCGGTCCCAGGGCGAACATGCCGCGTGCGGCGAGGGTGGCGGCCACATGGCACGCGAGCCCGGCCACGAGCACCCACCGCCAACCGAGCAGCAGCTCAGCGATACCGACGACGACCACAACCTGGAGGACCGCTCCCCACAGCGGCAGGTGCGGGGCGGGAGCGAGGATCGAGCCGGTCAGCCGAGCCATCTCGAGGTGCATGGGCTCGATCGCTCGTACCACGCAGCAGGCGTCGACGAGGCGGCGGCCGGGGAGCGTCATGTTGAGAACCGACATCACGACCAGCGCTCCGCTCATCGCGATCGTGAGCGAGAGCCCGGCAACCCCTCGGGCTCGTGCCAGGGCGATCACCCGCCGACCGAACGACACCGTCAACGCGGGGCCAACCCTCTGAGCCGACTGCGGGCTCCGATCAGAGGAAGGCGCAGGAACGCCTCCGATTCGAGGTACGCGAGGGCTACCCGCGGGAAGCTGAGCGGCGGCTCGGAGTAGATGTATCGCGGCGACCACATCGGGGAGAACTTCGCGTTGAACCATTGGAGGCTTTCGATCTGGAAGAAGGGGTTCAGCCTTCGGGCGACCGCCACCTCGAGCCGTTGCAGGAAGGTGAGGGGCGTCTCCTCGCGGAACAGCGCCCCGAGGAAGGCGAAGTTCAACGAGAACCGAACGACGCCGCGCCGCCCGAGCTCCTGCGTCGTCCTCGCAACCATCCATTCGGAGAGCCCGTTCGGCGTCTCCCGGCGTCGCCGCATCTGGTCCAGGCTGTAGCCGGGCAGCGTGCCGTAGCAGGGAACGAGATGCAGGTACCCCTGAGCCGTTCCCTCGGGGTCGACCGCGACCACAGTGACGCAATCCGGGTCATGCGGAGAGGGCTCGCGGCCGAGCGCCATCGTGAAGCCGCGATCCGGCGCCCGTCCCCGCCAGGACCGGGTCACCGCCGCCAGCGCGGCACGGAGATCCGGGTCGACCTCGGCGTCGGACAGGAACTCCAGGCGGTAACCGAGCCGCTCCAGCCGGTGACATGACTGCCGGACCTTGCGGATGCGATGCCCATCGAGGGAGAAGGCCGGAGGATCGAGGATGGCCTCGTCGCCGAGATAGAACCCCTGGAGACCGAGTCCTGCGTAGAGGTCGGCCAGATCGGGTCCGCCGGCCAGCACCGCGACGCCCCAGCCCTGGCTCCGCGCGCGGTCGACGAACGCCTCCATCGCTCGGCGCACGTCCTCGGGCGGGCCGATCGGGTCTGCAGAGATCAGGCCGAGGTTCCAGAGGTAACGGTAGCTGAGCATCGCTTCGCCTTCGAAGAAGTAATTCTTGTCCTCCCTCAAGGCGAAGTAGGCGAGCGTGTCGGAACCATAGCGTCGGACCAGCGCGCGGGCTCGCTCCGAGTCGCCCGGGTTCCTCCGAAGCCCCTCGACGACGGGTCGGAAGGCGAGGGCGAAGCCCGACGTGACGATGGCGACGCCGAGCAGCGGCAGGACGTCGGGGATCCAACCGCCAGCCAGATCAACCATCCGGATCCCGAGTGAGAGACCCACGATGCCCCGAAGGGCAGCGGCGGCGGCCACACCGAACGTGGGACGAGGAACCATGGCCTCGGAGTGGGCGAGGATCGCCACGATCCCGAACGCCCACGCCCCCAGCGCGAGAGCCGGGAGCGCCACGACCGCTCGCCGGACGGATCCGGGCCCCGGGCGAGTATCGAACTCTCGCCTGGCCATCAGGAGCACGACGGCCATCCCGAGGCTCAAACCGGCCTCGGGGACGTCCAGGCCCTTGATGAGGTGGCTGATCCCAGCGATGAGGAGCAAGACGAGTGCGATCCACCAGGCGCGGCGCTGACGACGGGCCAGTGCCCCGGCGATCACCAGTAGACCGAATCCGGCCAGGACGGCGGTCGACGTGGCTCCGGACCGAACGGACAGCGGAAGGACGTCGGAGAGGGTCTCGGTCCTGCCGCGGATCCAGGAGAACGCGGACGACAGCAGGGTGACGAGCCCGGCGAGACCGACGAAGAGCGCGACGATCCGGGGAACCCTGGTTGCCCGAGGCGGCCTGAGAACCGGGGGGGAGGCGACGTGGAGCGCCGGGCGAGCGTCTGGACCTTCCCCGGGCGTCGGAGCGATGTGGTTCCGGGTCACGACGTGAAATCGTAAGCCATCAGCGACCATGGGCTCCCCGTTCGCGGAGGCGCGGCTACAGTCGATGCACAACAGGTGTTCAACCGTGGCACGTAAGGACCGGATCACGCGACGGGCGCTCCTCATCGGCGCCGGCGGCGTCGCCGCGGCCGCCATCGGAGCGACCCTTGCCGAGCGGGTGCTGCGCGATGCCCCGGAGGCAACGTCGGTGGGAGCCGGGTGCGGTATCGGCACGTGGCCGGGGCCCGACTGGCACCTGTTCTCGGAAACCTCTCCGTGGGTCGCACCGCTCGACAAGACCAGCGTCGATCCACGGTCGGATGTCTACATCTCGTCGCTGGTCGCGGACGGGCCCCCGGCACCGGCGGGACCCAGGCAACTCATCGGCTATGGATTCCCGCTCTACTTCGGGCGAGCGACGGATCCCCCCTATCGGATCGTCCTGCGCGAGAAGAGCATCACGTACGGGCAACGTCTCGACGGCCGCCAGATCCACGCGCCGTGCGGGATGCAACCGTCCACCCTGTCCGACGGGGTGATCTACGTCATCGACCAGGTCGACGGTTACACGTACCGGTTCCGGGAGACGATCGTCGACGACTCGGCGGCGACGATCAGCGCCTGGCACGCCTTCCGCCTCGAGACGTACGGGTCGGGGTTCAATACGGTCGAAGAGCCGCCGACCGGGATGCTTCCGATCCGCCCCGAGGAACTTGCCGCCGGATACGTCAACCACACGGTCGGGTTGCACGCGAAGTGCCTGTCAGGCCACAGCGTCGCGCCGTACGAGCGATCGGGAACGAAAGGGCAGCCGTGCGTGTCGACGGATGCGACGACCCGGCTGAGCATGGGCAACGTCGTCTTCCTTGACCTCTCCCACACACAGATCGACGCCTTGGCCATCCCCACGTGGCAGAAGGCGATCTGCAAGGGCCTCGCCGACCACGGCGCGCTCGTGGGGTTCAACGGATCGCCATCGTGGACGCTCACCTTCGAGGCTCCCCAGGACCGCACCGCGTACGGCAAGCCGAACCCCTACACGGCGCTCGGACTCCCATCGCCGCTCGACTACGCGAACGCGCTCGACGAGATCGGCGGATGGGGCGCGCACCTCAGGGTGCTCGCGCCCTTCCCGCGGCCGCGCTGACCTCGTCTTGAC
>Ga0070706_100003310_pt1 | contig 15912 bp, 14 predicted proteins | sample KBSK5501metaG_FD_65476 | JGI IMG/M metagenome (GOLD analysis project Ga0070706, IMG submission 65476) | Corn, switchgrass and miscanthus rhizosphere microbial communities from Kellogg Biological Station, Michigan, USA - KBS K5-50-1 metaG | ecosystem: Host-associated > Plants > Roots >...
GAAGGATTTGCGCAATATGTGTCCAAGGGCGCACATGCGAGTTACCAGCGCGCGCGTGGTTACATCGCCAAACCGCACTCGCAGGCACTAGAGGCAGAAGCGTTAATCCCGCTGGGAACACTTACGACAATGACACATCCGCCGTCGGAGAACGTGGAAACTTTTTACGACGAATCGGAGCGTTTGGTGCGCTTCCTCGCCTCCACCGATAAATCGAGCTTCCTGGCGCTGCTTGACGCGCTCGGGCGACATCAACCGTTCGAGACAGCGATTCTTCGAATTTATGGCCGAAGCTTCGCCAGTTTGTCCGCACTGGAAGAGAAATTCCGGGAATACGCTTCGAAAGATTTCGGGACTACTTTGCAACAAGCAGATAACGAATAGCATCGTGTGTAATAAGGCGTGTCACCCCGAGCAAAGCGAGGGATCTCGCAGTCGAAGCAAACGTTACTCTCACTAAATTAGCGTGATCGATCGGCCTATGAGAGATCCTTCACTCCGTTCAGGATGACAGTGTCATACGACTAGCCAGAGCAGCCTCCCAACGCGAGCCGCCACCCTTGTATTTGCGTCCGCGGGGTGCGATGAAGCTAGTGGTCATGCCCAACGCAAAAACCAAAGCAGATCTCTCTAACATCTACGCTGTTGTCGGTTCTGATGAAGCGGAGGTGAAGCGCGTTGCCGCCGATCTTGCCGCTGAATTAACGCCTCCAGATGCGGGCGACTTCGGTTTGGAAATAATCGATGGCTGCGCAGACAACGCCGAACAAGCTGGGTCGCGGGTCCGATCTGCCATCGAAGCTCTGCAAACGCTGCCCTTCTTCGGCAGCGCAAAACTGGTCTGGTTGAAGAACGTAAATTTTCTTAGCGACACCGTGGTTGGCCGCTCCGCTTCTGTTCAATCGGCCCTCGAGGAACTTGCCGATGTGATCAACGCCGATATCGGAACCGACGTTACGCTTCTCGTCAGCGCCACTGACGTGGACAAGCGGCGTTCTTTTTACAAGGCGCTTTCAAAGCGAGCGGAGCTGCAGGTGTTCGATCGGCTCGATTCCAGTCGCAGCGGATGGGAAGAAGAGGCTACCGAAATAGTCCGACGACGGGCGGAAACGCGCGGATTGGATTTCGATGAGGCCGCTCTGGAACTCTTTGTTTTACTGACAGGGGGCGACACACGTCAGATTGAAAACGAGCTCGAAAAAATCGAGATCTTTCTGGGGAAAATTCGACAGGTGACGCTCGACCATGTGCGCGAGCTAGTCCCACTTTCGCGCGGTGGCGTGATTTTCGAATTGGGCAATGCCCTGGCCGAGCGCGATCTCGGGCGCGCTCTCAGACTGGTGCGAAGACTGCTCGATCAGGGCGAAACCGCCATCGGCATATTGCTCGTCGCCATTTTGCCGACGATTCGCAATTTGCTACTGGCAAAAGATTTAATGGAACGTCATCGAATCCCCAAACCGCACGTGCCATTTCAGTTCATCTCGGCCCTCAATCGCCTGTCGCCAATTGCGACGGAACATTTGCCGCGAAAAAAAGATGGTGCCATCAGCGGCTACGCGCTCGGAATCGCCGCGCAGAACGCACACCGCTTCGAAACCAAGCAACTAATCGAGGGCATGGACGCGTGCCTGGCGGCAAATCTTCGGCTCGTCACAAGTCAGCTCGATCATGAACTGATCTTGACCGAGATCGTGGTGAAGGTGATCGGGAAGAATTAATGTGGGAGGGACCTCAGCGTCCCGAGTCCGCGCCGGACAGGCAACTATCGCGGCACTGAGGCCGCTCCCACATTGTCAGACGGCCGTGCCTTCGAATTGTTTCCGCGCCATCGGACCGATGTACGGAATGTCCCAGCGCACATTCGTGAACGCCTTAATGGTCGCGATGATCCAAACGACGACAAAAGCGAGATGAACGAGCATCCCCACCAGACCCCACAGAAGCGAGAGAAATACACCGATTGCTGGAACGCTGGCAAAGATCACGTGGACGATGGCGTAAACAATATTAAAAAGCAGCCAAGCGGCGCCGAAGATAATCGATTGCATGGCATAAAAGCGCACGAAAGTGTCGCGTTTTTCCAGAACGTAAAAAATAATGCCCCCGATCAATGGGATGCACGCGATCGCCGCCGCGACGTTCGAAGGCAAACCGGTCGTGGAGGGGTTAACCTCGGGCGCGGGTGATGGATTCACTTCCGGCGTGGGTGATGGGCCCAGCGGTGGCGGCGGTTGGGTCGGATCAGCGGGGTCAGGCATTAGGCTTAGTACACAGGAGCTAGCAGCGCTTTGTCAAGCGAACTCCGAGGGCCCTTGATTTCCCTTCCTCCAAATCCGGAAAAGAAATAGACTTCTGGTATAGACAAATGCAGAAAAATCTCTCCCGCGGCTTTACCTTGATTGAGCTCTTTATTGTCACCACGATCATTCTCATTCTCGCGTCCCTAGCCTATCCCGTTTACACAAGCACCCAGGAACGCGCTAGAGCTACCCAGGACATGAGCAATCTCCGCCAGATTGGTCTCGCCGCTCAGATGTATTTCAATGACAATGACGGCCTAATCTTTTCTCCAACTGTAACTTGGATGTCACTGCTAAAACCGAAGTACCTTCCCGCTTGGAAAATTTTTCAATCGCCTTTTGATAAACGCCCTTCTTCCGAGGTGGGCGACGCAACAACACCGGTGAGTTACGGACTAAATGGGAACACCGGCATCGCCGGGCTAGCGGGTGAGAAGGTAACGAATCCCTCCGCGTTCATTTTGTTCGCCCCGGGACAAACCAGCGCCGCCACTGTTCTGTTTTCTGGTTCGGCTGGGCAAGGCTCACCCGGCGTAACTGTTTACAAGGGATCGACCGTTCCTGGCGGGAATTATGCATCCGCTACCCCTCCACACGGCACACATAGCAGCCGAACCCGTATCAACGCTTTGTTCATGGATTCGCATTCTGAATCGATGACTTGGAGTCGATTTATCAATGATTCGACGACCGACACGACCGATCCTGACGCTCAGTACCGGTGGGCCCCATATCAACCTTATCCGTGACCTCGGTCGCGATCCGCGCCGGCAATCATCAATACGAAGCGCTCGTCGGCCAAAAGCTGATCGACACATTCGGACAAAACGTTGCCGCGAGAATTCGGGCGCCGGTTTGCGCTATCATTTCTGATTCGAATGTCGCGCCGCTTTTCGCCGATCGCGTTGACAAAAGTTTAGTTGCCGCCGGCTTTCAGCCAACACTAATCACGATACCAGCGGGCGAGAAATCCAAGACCCTCGAACGAGCCGGGGCGATTTGTGATCAGATGATTGCAGCGCACCTGGATCGGCATTCATTCGTCGTCGGGCTCGGAGGCGGCGTAGTTAGCGATATTTCCGGGTTTGTGGCTGCCATTTTCGAGCGCGGAATTCCGCACGTCCAGATCCCCACCACGCTGCTGGCCATGGTCGATAGCTCGATCGGCGGCAAGACGGGGGTGAACACTAGCGCTGGAAAAAATCTCATCGGTGCCATCCACCATCCCGTCCTCGTCATTGATGATGTCGAGGTTTTGAAAACGTTACCGCCCCGTGAGCTCAACCAAGGATTCGCGGAAATTATCAAGCACGCCATCATCGCCGATGCCGAGATGTTCGAGGCCCTTAAAGATAAAGTGGGGCAAAATCTTATACCGCTGATTCGCCGTAACATCGAAATCAAAGCAACAATCGTCGCCAGAGATGAGTTTGATAAAACGGGCGCGCGAGCTCTGCTAAACTTCGGACATACTATTGGTCACGCGATTGAGCGCGCGGGCGAGTACAGGGACTTTCTGCATGGCGAAGCGATTAGTCTTGGAATGATTGCCGCCATTACAATCTCCTACAAGAAGGCCGGTCTACCCAACGACCAACGAGACGCAATTGCCGATCTCTTGAAAAAGTTTCAATTGCCCACGCGTTTGCCGCCAAATTTTCCGCGCGAGAAGATTTTCGCGGCACTTCCTTTCGACAAAAAATTCGAGCGCGGAAAAGTTCGCTTCGTGCTCATTCCGAAAATTGGCTCCGCGCACCTCTCTAGCGACGTGACAATGGATGATATTCGCGAAGCGGTGGATCTATTGTAGCGGTGAGCGCTGAGCCAACCAACGACGGTCATAGACCGGCCGCTAGAGAAGCGAATCATTGTCGCGCCTTGGAATAATATTCTACCAAGCCATCGGTCACGGCATCGGCGTATTCACGGAAGATACTTTTGCGTTCTATGCCGTTGACATTGCGTGTGCCCTCGTAGTCCCCCGCGTCAATCCGGGCAAAAGCATCACGGCTATTCATGACGTATGGTTCGCAATAAACCACGGGACATCGATAGAGCCGCGTCGCGAGCAAGTTGCGGGCGTAGACGTAGCCGGTCGTGCCTACTTTGGTCACCGTGTTTGCGGTCGGGTATTCGTAGGCCGGCAACTGCGTCTCCTTGGCCATCACCCCAGCGATGGCGTCCGCAAGCGGCAACTCCTCATCGTAAGCACGGCTAAGAAGCCGCCGAATCATTTCGAAACGCTGGTCATCAAATTCCAGCTCCTCTTGCAGATAAGAACCGTTTACCAGGAGATGAAGATGATTGTGATCTATCAGCGTCGGACTTTTCGGATCGCCCCAACCTTCGGCATTTAAGTGCAAGCAAAGGACAAGGTCGGGATGCAATTTCGTGTTCACAAGGACGGCGCGGCGTCGGATCTCGCTGTAGCGATAAAATAAGATTTCGCTCTGCCAGCGGATGGTTTGCTCCTTTTCCGGATCATCTGGGTCCAAAAAATCCCCCCGCGGCTGCGGCACACCATTCTTGATCAAGATCTTTCGGGCGAGATCCTTAAAATCGTCCGGCCGTTTTTGGGTTATCGGCTCGGCATTCTTTCGAACAAAAGAAACTTTCGCGCCGAGTTGTTTCAAGCGAGGAGCCAGCAATTGCGATACTCGCAAAACGAGATCTCCCTCCTGGACCGGGGGTTTCTCGTCGACCTGAAACCAACGCTCCTCGATCTTTGCCCATTTTCCGCCCAGGTGCCCCGGATCCAAAGCGATCCTCAAGCCGGAGAGCGGTCTTTCCGGTGTGCTGGGCGGCAATGATTTTGCCGGTCGCCAGAGTCTCGGTACCGGCAGCGAAGAATCGTCGGGCGCGAAGCGGAGTGTGAAAAACGTTTGCGACCTGCGATTCGTTAATATTCGTGCCGATTTGTCGTCAATTGTAATGGTGTCGGCTGGAAGGCCGTGCGTGCAGTAAACGTTTTGAATCAGCCGCGCAAAATCATCGCGGGTAATTGTCTGCTGGTACTTCTCCAAGACCTTCCACCGTGGCCGCGTCCCCAAAACTCCAAGATTGTCGTCGGCGCGGACAGTGAGCGCCGAACACGAAAAAGAAAGCGCGATAAACGCGATTACCGGCCACCGCTTCGCAAAATGAAACATCGACGTTTGGAACCCCTTTAATACGATGATTGCAAAATGCTAACCATTCTTTTCCTGGGCGACATAGTTGGCGAACCAGGGCGGACTGCGGTTATCGCGCGACTTCCCGAACTGAAGGAAAAACACGCATTGGACTTCGTTGTTGTGAACGCAGAGAACGCCGCCGGTGGTCGCGGTATCACCGGCAAAATCACGATCGATCTGTTACGCGGGGGCGTTTCCGTCGTGACAAGCGGCGACCATATTTGGGACCAAAAAGACATCGTCTCATTTCTCAATCTCGAACCACGTCTTTTGCGTCCTTTAAATTATCCAGAAGGTGCGCCCGGTAGCGGATCGATTGTCCTCGAAACCACCAAAGGAAAGGTAGGTGTCATTAATGTGCAAGCGCGCACGTTTATGCAGCCAATCCTGGAAAATCCCTTTCGCGCTGTGGAAGCCGCGGTCACACAAATGCGAAAGGAAACACCAAACATAATTGTCGACGTCCATGGTGAGACGACAAGCGAGAAGATCGCCATGGGCAGATTCCTCGACGGAAAAGTTTCGGCGGTCATTGGCACTCACACCCATGTCCAGACGGCGGATGAACGAATTTTTCCCGGCGGCACAGCTTTTATGTGCGACGCGGGAATGTGCGGTCCAATCAATTCGATTTTGGGACGCGCGATTGAGCCGATTATGAATCGTTTTGTATCGAATTTGCCGGCACCATTCCCCGTGGCTGGCGGCGAGGTCCGGTTACGGGGCGCATTAATTGAGGTAGACGAATCGACTGGCCGCGCCTTGCGCATCACACGAGTAGACGAGCCAGGCCCGAGTAAAACCGCTTCGCCTGAAGCTGAACCAAAAATAGATTTGGAACAGACGCCCTCGCCGGAACAGACGTGAGCGTTGGCCGGGCGGCTAAGCCGAGCGCCCACCATTCGGCTAGTTCGGCGTTAGTGCCGAAAATCGGCTCCACCGGAGCGACATGTCGCTGACCACTACCAATTTCTATAAGCATGCGGCGGCTCGGGCGCTTACCATTCGCATCGGCAATGCCTGTGGCTGGATCAAAATGGGCAAGGCATGCAGTTTTTGGCGATTGCTTGTTTTCAAATTCGAATTCTTTCCTTAACCTGACCGTCGAACCAAGAAAATATGAAAACCCTCTCCGTATTCTGTTTAGTTGGCGCTCTTGCACTTCACTTTTCAGCTTTCGCCTACGCGCAGGCGAGTCCGGAAGCAGCCAAACTGGCCCGCGAAGGTTTCGAAGCAGCCAAGAACAAAGACTGGGACAAAGCGGTTGAGGCATACCGGAGAGCGTTCCGCCTGGACCAGAAGATCGGGCCGAATCTGGCGGCGGCGTTGCAACAGCGCGCAGTCGCCTATGTTGGTCAGCAAAAATTCGACCAGGCGCTAACCGATTTTAATGAAGCGCTCAAGATCGTTCCCAACGATGTGGACCTTCGCGAGCGCCGTGCCTATGTGGAAATGCAGCGGAAGGATTATGATAAAGCGTTGGCGGATTATTCCGAAATCATCAAGCAAAGACCTGACGAGATCCGGTATTACTTAACACGAAGCTACATTTATGAATTGAAAGGTGACGCAGCACACGGCCTGGCTGACTGCGACAAGATCTTGCAGCTCGACCCCGACAACGCCGAAGCCAAGGGACGGAAACTGAGGCTACAAGCAAGACAATCGCAAGGGGCCACCCCCATGCCGATTCCGCAGCAGCCGGTTCCACCGCCCAAGAAGCCCTAATTGTGCCGGCGCGAATCGGCTATAGGAACCTCGGTGGTCAGGATTGGGACTGGGTCCCATTTATCGACTCGGGTGTTTCGGTAGCTTTTACCGAGGCAAAGCGCCTCTTCCGCCGGCTCGCTGGCAAAGGAGAAAGTGTCATGGTGACATTGCGGCCAGTGATCTTTGGTTCCATTTCTACTTGCGACATGCCTGAAAGATCATCACGCACCTTTTGCATCAGTTGCATGCCAAATTCCTGGTGCGCCATTTCGCGGCCACGGAATTGAAGCTGCACACGCACTTTGTTGCCCTTATCAAGAAATTCTTCGCCGTGGCGAATTTTTGTCAGGTAATCGTGGTCGTCGATGTTAACCCGAAACTTGATTTCTTTGAGCTTTGCTCCGGACGGCTTCTTATCCTTGTCATGCTTGGAGAGGTCGTAACGGAACTTGCCAAGCGCTACAATCTTGCAAACAGGCGGGTTTGCAGTTGGCGCGACTTCAACCAAATCGAGGCCGAGGCTTTGAGCCTTGCGCAGGGCATCGGGCAATTTCAGGATGCCGAGCTGTTCGCCGTTGGAACCTAGAATGACTCGGACTTCGCGCGCGCGAATCCGACCGTTTACACGAAATTGTGATTGCAGATTAAGTCAAAGCTCCAGGCCGACGAAACGGGAGTGCGCCGTAGCGTCGTGTGTTTTGTCTCTCGCATTTTCGGTTGCACCGAGGTGTCTCCGAAACACTCTTCATCGTCGCGGCTGCGATGACTGCGACGAAAGGCCCACCATCTGGGAGCCGAGGGAAGTTGTAGACAACATTTCGCTGCTGGCAAGATCAATATGGTAACAATTATGTGTCGACCTTGTCCACAACTAAGCAGGTGGCGCGCCGAAATGCGCGGCAAACGCGGTGTATGCTTCGGCATCATCGAGCATCGAATCAATGGTCGCCGCAAGCGGGGCTACCCTGGCAAAGCCCGAAAAAACCGCCCGATCGCCGATTTCGGTATCGACGACAAAAGTGGGACGCTGCGTCACTTGCAGCAGATGGAAATCAGCCGTGTCCGCGCGCACCCGCGTTTCGATCACAGGTGAACGGGCCCTTTCGAGCAATTCGCCTCTATCAAGCTTGCCGGCGTCCGCCCCAATTTCTGCCGCTACTTCCCATTCTCCAAACTTCCTGCCATCGCGCAAGCCGGCGTAGGCCAGAGCAAGGCGCACTCGATCATCGCCAATTCCTAGATCTTTTGCTGCTTCCGCGACACAATTGGGCGCCAGATATTCTGGTTGATTAGGGTCATACCATGCGCTGCTCAACATAAATGGAGAACACATGATCAGGCCGCTGCGGCGATAGAACCATTTCTCCTGTTCTACTGATGTCGGTAAACCAGTTTTATCGAGCAGTGCGATTTTCCACTGAAATTCAAGTTTGCCTTCATAACGCCTTTTCAGCTGGGCCCATGCTGGCTCGGCCCAGAAACACCATGACGAGATAACATCGAGGTAATAGGTAACGGTGATGCGCATAATCTGAATTCGACGTTGAGCGTTGGGCGTTGAGCGTTGAGCGTTTGCTGCTTCTTGAGATTAACGTCCGACGCTCAATCCCGCAAAGCGGGACTCAACGCCCAATGCATGCCTTTCGCTGAATCGACATGATAGAACTGAATCACATTTTGCTGTTTCTCGCGATTGTTTCGTCGCTTGCAGTTTTGGCACGCGCCTGGCGGGGTGGCCCAGTCTATCGCGGCTGGCGCGTCGCCGCGATTGCCAGTCTCACAATTACCATTCTAGCGTGGATCTTTTCTCGTTCTCAAGCTGGTTACATCGGCGGAAGCGCCTGGTTGATCCTGTTATTTCTCCCGGCGGTGGGCATGCACCGCGTGGCGGAACTTTCGGCCCACCAGCGCTACACGGCGGCGAGAAAACTAGCGTCCGCCCTCGTCTTGTTGCATCCCAGCAGCGACCTTCGAGAACAGGTGCAAATGCTTCGCACACTTGAATCCCGGCAGGCCGCCGGCTTGACTCTTCCGCCCACGTTTCAACCGCACCGATCAAAAGATCGATACTGGCGCTTTCGGAATGCGCCGGCCGTCCTCGCGCTTATTTTCGGCAACATCGGAGCATTCCTCTTCGAAATCTCTCACCGTAACTGGACTGAATGGAGCATGCTCCATCGGCTGGGGGCGCTTGAACCGTACGCGGTTGTCATCAACCACGAATACTGGCGTCTCTTCACGTCGCTATTTTTGCATGCGGGCTTTCTTCATCTTCTCTTCAATCTGTTCGCGCTTTATGTGCTCGGTCCGTCGCTGGAACGAGCCATCGGTGGTGCCCGCTTTTGCGCCTGTTATCTGCTCTCCGGCCTTGGATCAAGCGCTGGTGTGGTTGTTCTCTGGATGGCTCGATTAACAAACACGATGCAGCTGGTCGGCGCTTCCGGGTGCATCATGGGAATCGTCGGAGCGTGGGCTGCCTTTCTCTTGCAACATCGTCATGTCCCCCTGGCGAAACAACGGCTGCGCAATGTTGCCATGATTGTTGCCATCCAAGTCGCGTTTGACCTTTCGACGCCTGAAGTGAGCATGTCAGCACACCTTTTTGGGCTCGCCACTGGGTTCATCGCCGGGCTGATTATCGCGCCGGGTAGCGGCGGTTCACTCCGGCAGCGGCCGGACCATGGCGACTAAGAGCAATCGCCGCTACTCAATATTTGTCGTGCGGTTCAAAGCCGCTGCGAAAATATCGCCGTTCTCTTCACACCCAAACGCCGAGACGTCGGGCATCGCAGCCCCCCTCTGCATCCGTGAAACCAGGTCGGCGATGAAGCTTGCCTTTTCGGGCGCATCAGGCGAAACGAGAGAAAACCGCACTCCGATTGGCCAAATAGGGATAAAGTCCATTGAAACGATCGGCCCACATCGTGCAATAACGGCAGGATTGGCCCATGTTATGCACCACGATAATGTCTCTATGGTCTCCAAAGAGGCTGGAAAGGGCGACTGATTCAAAATCCGAAGAATGACCAATGGCTTCATCGAACTTGCCCCCGGAAATTTTCTCGATTAAATCCCGCTGGAAATTGATTTGATTTGGCGCGCCGCCCATGCCCAATTTTCAAACTTACAATGTAACGCCCACTTTGCCGCGAGCGCTCGAGCCGCTGCGCGAGATGATTTCCAATCTTTGGTGGACGTGGGAGCCTTCGGCGCGAAGCCTCTTCCGGCACCTCGATCCGGAGTTATGGGATCGCACGAATCACAACCCGGTGCGGATGCTTCAGCTCTCGAGGCAGGCGCGGCTGGAGGAAGTTTCGCAAGACAAAGCTTTTTTGCGCGAGCTCAAGCAGGTCCACGACGCCTTTAAGAAATATCTAGAGCGCCAGGACACATATGGAAAAACCGGCGCCGGCAGCGCCATCAAAAAACCGGTCGCATATTTTTCCGCTGAGTTCGGTTTTCACGAATCGCTTCCCAATTATTCCGGCGGCCTCGGTATTTTATCGAGCGACCACTGCAAATCGGCCAGTGATCTCGATTTAAACTTTGTCGCGATCGGGCTGCTCTACCGACACGGTTATTTCCGGCAAGAGATCGATAAAGAGGGACTTCAACAGGCTGTTAATCTGAATCAGAACTTCCATCATCTGCCGATTCGGGAAGTGCAGCGTGACGGAACAAATCTTCTGGTGGCGGTGAAAATTTTGGACCGGAGCGTATTTGCCAAGATTTGGGAACTGCGCGTTGGCCGGATAAATCTTTACCTCCTCGACACCGACACGCCGGAGAACAATTCCGAAGACCGCCTCATCACGGCCGAGCTGTATGGCGGCGATCTGGAAATGCGAATGCGGCAGGAAATCATGCTTGGAATTGGCGGAGTGAAAGCGCTAAGTGCGCTCGGTATTGAGGCGCAGGTGTTTCACATGAACGAAGGTCACTCGGCCTTTCTGGCCCTGGAACGGATTCGCTTAAATGTCACTGAGAAAAAACTCGATTTTTATGCAGCGCTCCAAGTGGTTGCAGCGGCGAATGTATTCACGACCCATACGCCGGTGCCGGCGGGGAACGATTCTTTCCCGCGCGACATGATGCGAAAATATTTTGGTGACTTCGCCAAGGATCTCAACATTCCATTCGACGAACTGTTCTCATTCGGCCAAACGCGGGTCGATCCGACTGACCCGTTCAGCATGACAATCCTGGCGCTGCGAATGAGCCGCCATGCCAATGGCGTGAGCAGATTACATGGCGATGTCAGCCGGACACTTTGGAAAGACGTCTGGACCGGCGTGCCGGTTCACGAGGTACCGATCACAAGTATTACGAACGGCGTGCACACCAAGACCTGGATGGCCCCGGAATTTTCCGCGCTGTATCGCAAACATCTTGGAGACTGGGAAGAACATCTTACAGAGCAAGATTTCTGGCGGCGGGTTATCGATATTCCCGATGCTCAGCTTTGGGATACTCACCAAAAACTAAAACTGCGCCTGATCGAATTTGTGCGGCAACGTGTTCGCATACGTCGCGAACGCGTTGGAGAATCGCCTGAATCGATCCGCAAGGTCAATCGAATCCTTGACCCAGAAATATTGACAATCGGGTTTGCGCGACGTTTCGCCACTTATAAACGCGGAACCTTACTTTTCAGCGACAAGGAACGCCTGAAAAAATTGCTCAACGACACCACCCGGCCGGTGCAGTTCATTTTCGCCGGTAAAGCGCATCCGCGCGATGAAGGCGGAAAGGCCCTGATCAAGCAGGTTTATGAGTTTAGTCGCGAGGCCGGTATTGAAAATCGCGTCGTGTTTGTGGAAGATTACGATAGCTACATCGCACGGCGGCTTGTTCAGGGTGTCGATCTTTGGTTGAACCATCCGCTGCGTCCACTGGAAGCGAGCGGCACGAGCGGAATGAAGGTAGGGCCTAACGGAGGGCTGAACTTAAGTGTGCTCGATGGCTGGTGGTGCGAAGGTTACAACGGTAACAACGGCTGGACGATCGCCGCAGAACTTAAAAATGGGAGCGTCGAATTTCAAAGCGAAGTCGATGCAAACAGTCTTTATCAGCTGCTCGAAAACCAAATCATTCCGCTCTATTACGCCAAGCCCGACGGCAAACTTCCCCTGGCCTGGTTGCAATTGATGCGCGAATCGATCCGCAGCGTCACGCCGGTTTTTAACACGCATCGAATGGTGAAGGAATACACGGAGCGGCTCTACATTCCGGCCGCGCAATCACACGAAGAATTTTCCCGGGACAACTGCGCTGCCGCCACGGACCTGAGTCGTTGGAAATCACAAATGCGCAAAGATTGGCCGCAAGTGCGTATCCAGGAAGTGCAGATCAACAACAAAGATCGCCAAAACATTCCGGTAGGCGAATCGCTCCAGCTAGCGGCGCGAATTCATCTGGGCGGTGTCAATCCGAAACACGTCCGCGTGGAAGCATACCACGGTGAATCGGAAAATGGCGGGGTCAAGAATCCGACGGTCACGATGCTCAGTGAAAGCGGCCAAAACGGCGACGGCAGCTACATCTACCAAGGCACTGTTCCCGCCTCGGAAAGCGGCGCCTACGGATTTAGCGTTCGGGTCGTGCCGACTCATCCGCATCTCATGCAAACGCACGAGCTGAGGTTGATCACCTGGTCGTAAAGGCGTGACCGGACGCATCCCTCTGTATTAAGAGGGTCGGTTCGACCTTGCGCGTCGTCCTCCGGCGCCTCCCGGACGAAGGCGGCGAACCGCCGCAGGCGTTTGGGTTAATGGGCACCATCTAATCATAACGCGCCGCGACAACATCCATTGGCAAGACGATTCCGTTCTGCCGAATTGAGGCATGGAGCGCCTAGTATCGAAGCGATCCTCAGACACCACGACCACGTATAGGGACGCAGCGGAATAACGCGGTAATGCCCTCGGCCAACCCGCAAAAATCCTTCAAGATTTCAAGTCACATCGTCTGAGGGCGTTGCGCTCGAGCGAAAAAACTCGCGGCTGTTAGCCCGTAAACTGCTTGTTGGGGACTGGTTCTTTATTTTTACCACAATCATTAAGACCCTGCTGTGACCTCATCCGCTGCTTCCACCATGGATGTGTTGGTTTCGCCGCAATTTACGTCGAAAACGATGGCCCGGCCCGTTGCGGCACGACCTTTTGTCCGTGGCAAGTTCATTTTCATTGGCAGCGAGAAAATCTACATCAAAGGCGTCAGCTATGGTGCGTTTGAGCCGGATGAGGAAGGGCACGAATACCACGATCTTGAGAAGATCGATGATGATTTCGAAAAAATGGCCGCATGCGGGATCAACACCGTTCGCATACCACACACGACCCCACCGCGGGAACTGCTCGATGTTGCTTACAAACATCACCTCTATGTCATGGTCGGCCTGTCGGCTGAACAGTACGCCGGCTACTTAATCGACGGCGGCAAAAAGACGCCAGAAATCGAACGCAGCATACTCAAGAAGGTAGAATCGATCGCCGGACACCCGGCCCTGCTTTGTTATGCAATCGGAAACGAGATTCCGGCGCCGGTTGTGCGCTGGCTGGGCGCCTCGCGGGTGGAGCGGTACATCCACAGCGTGTACCGCGCGGTCAAGTCGGCTGACCCCAAGGGTCTGGTCACTTATGTGAACTATCCGACGACCGAGTACCTACAATTGCCATTCCTCGACGTCGTTTCTTTCAATGTTTATCTCGAGGCTCGGGAGACGCTTCGTTCTTATTTGCTTCGCCTTCATAATGTGGCGGGCGATCGGCCGCTGCTCATGACCGAAATCGGTCTCGATGCGTTACGGAATGGGGAACAAAAACAGGCTGAGGTTCTTGATTGGCAAATTCGAACTTCATTCACCACCGGCTGCGCCGGCGCGATCATTTTTGCCTGGACGGACGAATGGTTTCGCGCCGGGAAGGCGGTGGAAGATTGGGCCTTCGGTCTCACGGACGCAGACCGTCACCCGAAGCCGGCGCTCCCGGTGGTAAGCAAAGCATTTGCTGAAACGCCTTTCGCGGTCACGCGCCCGACACCGCGTTTCTCCGTCATCATTTGCAGCCACAACGGCGCGAGAACCATCCGCGACTGTCTGGAAGCGTTGACTCGCCAGTCGTATTCGAACTTCGAGACCATTGTGGTGAACGACGGCTCGACGGACGGCACGGGAGAGATCGCGGCAGAATATGACGTGCGATTAATCACGACGGAGAACCAAGGATTGAGCCGGGCTCGAAATGTCGGCTGGCAGGCCGCGATCGGAGAGTACATCGCTTACATTGATGACGACGCCTACCCGGATGTGCACTGGCTCGACTACCTGGTCCCGGCATTTTTGAACAGTGAACATGTCGCCATTGGCGGCCCGAATGTAGAGCCGGTTGAATCGGGGAGTGTGGCAAGTTGTGTCGCGAATGCGCCCGGCGGCCCGATTCACGTTCTTCTGACGGACGAAATCGCGGAGCATATTCCCGGATGTAACATAGCGCTGCGACGAACGGCGCTGGAAGCTATTGGCGGCTTTGATCCGCAGTTTCGGGCCGCGGGCGATGACGTGGATCTTTGTTGGCGACTTCAGGAACGCGGCTGGACGCTCGGCTTCTGCCCAGGCGCGATGGTGTGGCATCACCAACGCAATTGTGTTGGTGAATACTGGCGGCAGCAACGCGGATATGGACGGGCGGAAGCATTATTGGAAGCAAAGTGGCCTGGGAAATACAACGGGGCTGGGCATCATACCTTGAGCGGTCGCATTTATGGAAAAGGGTTTGGCCATCTGCTCGGGTTTGGATCACGCATTTACCACGGTGCGTGGGGGAGCGCTCCCTTTCAGTCAATTTACGAACGTTCACCAAGCACGCTCGCATCGCTCCCCACCATGCCGGAATGGCACTTATTAATTTGGTTCCTCGCTGGCTGCGCAGCTCTCAGTATCACGTGGTCGCCTCTGATTGCGGCGATTCCGCTGCTCTTCTTGGCAATCTTAACAAGCATCGCACAGGCGTGTCGAGGCGCTGTTCGCGCTACGTTTGTCCACCCGCCGCGGCACGGGTGGCAAAATTTCAAGTGGCGAGCCCTTACCGCGTGGCTGCATTTCTTTCAACCGATCGCGCGTCTAACTGGTCGGATTGAGTACGGTTTGGTTTTCTGGCGTCACAGCACTTGCGCAAAATTTCTATTTGCCCGTAAGCGGGAATTTGCCACGTGGACAGAAGAGTGGATTCCATCCGACGAGCGACTTGGTGCGATTGAGGCCGCCTTACTTACGCAACATGCGATCGTGCTGCGGGGCGACGCGTTTGCCCGGTGGGACATCGAAGTGCGCGGGGGCACGTTCGGCGCCGCACGTCTACTTATGGCGGTGGAAGATCACGGCGGCGGAGCGCAATATATACGGGTCGGGATTTGGCCGCGCTGCCGCCGGGCGGCCTTGCTACCGGTTGTGGTGTTCCTTTGGCTTGCCCTGGCCGCTGCTTTCAACGGTGCCGAAGCCGCGGCCTTAGTTTTCACCGGGATCGAGGCGTTAATTGCAATTTGGGTGGTGCGCCAGGCTGGCTGCGCCATGGGGGCGTTAGCAACGGCCGCCGGTTGGAAAAGCCGTAGGCCATCGGCGTGAGTTGTAAGCCACTTTCGGGTAATCAACTGATTTGAGAACGACACCCCAACAGCAACGCAGTCTCTCGGACATTGCCATTTATCGACGGCTGATGCTGCAGGCGCGC
>Ga0070706_100003313_pt1 | contig 15902 bp, 12 predicted proteins | sample KBSK5501metaG_FD_65476 | JGI IMG/M metagenome (GOLD analysis project Ga0070706, IMG submission 65476) | Corn, switchgrass and miscanthus rhizosphere microbial communities from Kellogg Biological Station, Michigan, USA - KBS K5-50-1 metaG | ecosystem: Host-associated > Plants > Roots >...
GGATAGAGCGCCTGCTTTTCGCCCACTCCGGTGTCGGCCGCGATGTCGTTGATGATCGACTCGCACTCGTCAACCGAACGCCCGTGAACGATGGTGTAGATGTTGTACGGCCAGTCGTCGTAAACCGGCCGCAGATAGCAATGCGAAACCGCACGGTTCTGCGACATGCGCGCGCCCAGCTCGTCGACTTGCGCCGGCGGGACCACCCACACGCCCATGGCGCTCGCTGAAAACCCCGGCTTGCGGGATTGCACAATGGCACCGAAGCGCCGGATCTGACCGCGCTTCTGCAGACTCCTCGCCGTCAAGAGCAGCTCGTCCGCCGCGACGCCGCTGTTCTTCGCGAGAACATCGAAGGGCCGAGGCTGCAGCGGAAGGTCGCGCTGCAATAGGCGGACGCATTCGATTTCCAGCGGCGTCAGCGGAACATATTTCTCGTCGCTCCCACCCTCTTCCGCGTGATGCTCCTCGGACGCGCTGCTCTTGAAGAGCTTGAGCGTCGGCAGCGGCCGGACGATCTCGCACTCGGCCAGCTCGCCGAGGATCTGAATCGTTTTATCGAGTCCGATTTGGGAGTTGGGTGAGACCGCGATCGTGAACCACAGATTGAAATCGTTGTTGCGACGGTAGTTCTGAGTCACGCCGGGATGGGCGTTGATGATGGCGGCCGCCTGATCGATGCGGTCGTCGTCGACCTTCGCAGCCACCAGACAGGAACGATACCCGAGAGAGCGTGCGTCGAATTGTGCAGAGAGCTGCCGGACCAGGCCTTCACGCTTCAAACGCTCGGTGCGCTTGATGACCTCTTTCTCCGACATGTCGATGAGCTGGCCAACGACAGCGAAGGGCGTGGAGACGAGAGGAATCTCTCCCTGCAGAGCGCCCAATAGCTCCCGGTCCCGTTGATCGATGTCCTGCATTTGGGTCGTCCCCCCACACGCCAGTTTTTCGAGATCGGATGAGTAATGAAATTGTATCTGGTCCGCGCCGATGTCACCACTGCAACGGAGTCGGTGCAATCTGCGCTTCGTTGGCAACGTGCAATTTCGGGTATTCGGTCGAGTCAAGAGGCTCTTCCGGCGCACTTTCGAGCCAGGCCTGATGCCGGCGCGCGGCCGAATCGACCTCCGTGCGATCGAGCCCGCAATGCATCAGGGGAAAGGCCTCCAGACGTCCCAGTCCTGCTGCGAATAATCGCGGCGCGCCGCGGTACGTACCGCGCTGGATATGGTGATAGGCGGCGGCCACCTGGATGAGTCCCTGCAAAAACTGTTCGAGATCCGATTCCGCCGCCAGCCAGAGCGTCTCCCACGCTTCGTGGGCCTCCCAAAACTTGCGAGAATTGAAGTGGTGGATGCCCTCGAGGAAGTGTGTTCTGAAATCGGGTTTGCTCATTGTGGTTGCGTGGTTTCGAGGTTGCGGGGTTTCGGGGTGGGACCTCGCAACCCCGCAACCGCGTAACCTCGCAACTCTAATCGCTCGCTCGAGTGCCTCTCCGCAAAGTCTCGCACATCGCCGCCGTGAAATCGGAGGTGCTCCCCTTGCCGCCGATGTCGCGGGTGCGATGCTCCGGCCCGGAGGCCAGAACTTTGACGATTGCGTTCTGAATGCGGCTTGCCGCGTCCATCTCTCCGATGTGCTGAAGCATGAGCACAGCCGACTGCAGCAGCGCCAGTGGATTGGCCTTGTTCTGGCCCGCGATGTCGGGCGCGCTGCCGTGCACCGCCTCGAAGACCGCGCCGTTTTCGCCGATATTCGCCCCCGCCACCACCCCCAGCCCGCCCACCAGCCCGGCCGCGAGGTCGGAGACGATGTCGCCGTAGAGGTTCTCGAGCAGGAGGATATCGAACTGCAGCGGATCGATGACGAGCTGCATGCAGAGGTTGTCCACGATCTTGTCGTCGGCCTTGATGTTCGGGTACTCCTTCGCCACGTTGCGAAAGCAGTTCAGAAAAAGGCCGTCCGACATCTTCATGATGTTGGCTTTGTGGACGGCGGTCACTTTCTTGCGTCCGTGCGTGCGCGCGTATTCGAACGCGAACCGCGCGATCCGCGTCGACGCGCGCTCGGTGATGATCTTGAGCGATTCAACGACCCCCGGCACGACCTCGTGCTCCAGCCCGCTGTACAGATCCTCGGTATTTTCGCGAACGACGATCAGGTCGACGTTCTCGAACCGCGTGATGATGTTCGGCATCGACCGTACCGGCCGCAAATTCGCGTAAAGATCGAGAGTCTTTCGCAGGCGCACGTTGATGGACGTGAATCCGGTGCCGACCGGGGTTGTGACCGGGCCCTTGAGGGCCACCTTGTTCCTCAAGATCGAGTCCAGGACCTCCTTCGGCAGCGGATCGCCAAAGCGCGCGATGGCCTCGGAGCCGACGAAGTACTTTTCCCACTCCACATCGACGCCGGCGCACTCGATGATCGAGACCACCGAGGCGGTGACCTCGGGGCCGATGCCGTCACCGGGAAGCAGCGTGATCTTGTGGCGAGCCATCAAGCATTCCTTTCACCCGCCTGCGCGCGGCTTCGAGAGAGAATTGCAGTGGAAAGATACGCCCGAGGTCGGCGAATTCCGCCAATTCGCGAAGACAACGCTGAAGACTCTCAATCGAGGGCGGAATGAACTCCAGATAGTGAAGCCGCCCGCGCTCGATTGGCTGCCGGGAATATGTGCCGATGATCTTGATGGAGCGCTGCAGGAGGGTTTCGAAATATCGCGTACGGAGCACGCCGTCCACGTTGCGCTTGCCGGCGTAATAGGTAAGCAGCTCCATCTCGGTGTCTTCGCCCAGGACGCGAGCCACGCCGCGATCGCGAAGCAGCGAAGCCATATCGTAAGTATCAGGACCCATTCTCATATCCTGATAATCGATAATAAAGAGGCTTGTATTTATTATGTGTATATTCTGTCCGTGATAATCGCGATGACATAGAACGTAAGGATGCCGTTCCAGCTTGTCGGTGAGGCGGCGAAATAGCGAAACCAGCCGTCCGGATTCGGGGCTGCCCATCAGCTTCTCCACGTAAAACTCGCGGGTCATCTCGAGCTCGCGGAAGAAGAAATCGGAGTTGAACGGCGGGTTGACCTCCCCCGCCCCTGCCCGCTGGAAATCCACCAGCGCGTCGATGGCCTGGCGGTAACGGCGCACACCCTCGTCGCGGTCATGATGCAGCAGGTCGAAGAGCGTCTGATCGCCGACGTCAACCTGTAGCACGGCGGCATCCGAATGGCGGAGAACCTCCGGGACGCTTCCATGCGATGCCACCGCGTGATAGGCGCCGAGGAACTGCTCGAGCTGCGCGCGGACCTCGCTCGGGTAGTACGCCAGCATCCGGCTGGAGCCATCCGGCAGACGGATGCGGAAGTAGCGGCGGACGGAAGCATCGCCGGCCAGCGGCTCCACCGACCACTGATTGCCGCAGCATTCGGTAAGAAATGCCGCTGCCTCGTCGGGGAGCGCTGGCGCGGTCACACGTCATCCTGAGCGTAACGAAGGATCTCTTTCGACGAGATCATTCGCCGTCCACGCGGCTCAGGATGACGTCTTCGCGTCACTTCGGCGTCGGTCCCTTCTCGTCGGCGTTCGCGTCCCGGATCACGATCTTCGTGATCGAGGTCGGACTGTTCGGCCGATCGTTCCGGTCGCGCGGAGCGCTGACGATCTTGTCAGCCACGCTCATGCCTTTGGTGACCTGACCGAACACGCTGTACGCGCCGTCGAGGCTGGGGTAGTCGGCCACCATGATGAAGAATTGGGAGGAGGCGCTGTTTGGATCGCTCGAGCGCGCCATCGACACGATGCCTCGCTTGTGCTTGACGGTGCTGAATTCCGCGTTGACGTTCTTTCCAGAGCCGCCGGTTCCCCACATGCCGCCGGTGTCGGACTTTGTGTTGGGATCGCCGCCCTGGATCATGAAGCCGGGGATGACGCGATGGAATTTGGTCCCGTTGTAGAAGCCGGATTTCGCGAGGTCGATGAAATTCTTGACATGGTTGGGGGCGACATCAGGAAAAAAGCGGATGTCGATCTCGCCGGCGGTGGTGTGCAGCTCCGCCACCTTGTCTTTGTAATCATTCATCGATTGTTTCTCCTCGCCTTTCGGCTCCGATGCAGTCGCGGAGCTTGCGGTGCTCTCCGCACTGCTGGTCGTCGCTGTCGTGACTGTGGTTTCGGTTTGCGTGCCGGTGGGGGGTTCTTTCGCCGGGGCGCAGGCGAGGCACGCGAACGTCAGCGCCATCGTGATGATTCTGATCAAGAGTCCTCCTTCGTAGCTCGGGGCGAATGCTACTACGAGGACCTGGAATCTGCGGCCGGAGGACCGAGGTTGGGCCTCGATCCTCCGCACACATTAACCGCGATTCGGCGATAAGAGGGCTTCGCTCCGATTGACCGACGTCTCGGTGGTCCGATCGGTTCGGGGCCCGCTCGACCCGGCCAGGCCGGCGCTTCCACGATCGTTTGCGCGTTCATGCGCGAAGCTCGGTCGTTCGGTGTCGATCACCGCGCCGGAGGCCGAAGACTGCGTGGGCTGTGACGCCCGTGCGCGTCCCCGGCTGTGACCTCCTTCGCGTCCGATTGCCGACATGTGAGCACGATCGCGACTGACAGCTTCTCCGCCTTTGCGGCCCGCGACTCGAGCTTCTTCCGAACTAAATTCATGGGCCGTTCCTTTTGCGTGCGCGGCCCTGCCGCCTTTGCTGGCAATCTCACGTTGCTTGGACGGATCCATCGACGCAAAACCGCGCTTGCTCGTATTTGCCATTCCGCATCTCCTTGCTTCAATTTGGTACAGCGAGCACTGCGACCCCTGCGTGAGGCAAACCTTTAGTGCTTCACGAAATGTGCCCGTTCAGCCCGTAATCGAGGAAAAAGATGAAGGAAATGGCGGAGAGAGAGGGATTCGAACCCTCGGTAGAGCTTTGTGGCCCTACGGCGGTTTAGCAAACCGCTGGTTTAAGCCTCTCACCCATCTCTCCGGAAGGCTTATGAGGAATGTTGAATGTTAAAGGTTGAATGTTGAATGTCAATTCCTCTCATTCAACATTCACCATTCAACATTTTTGCTGGCGGAGGAGGTGGGATTCGAACCCACGGTACCGGTCACCCGGTACGGCGGTTTTCAAGACCGCTGCCTTAAACCACTCGACCACTCCTCCTGATTGAGGTTGCGGGGTTACGGGGTTGCGCGGTTTCGTGGTGAGGGCGACCGCGCAACCTCGAAACCCCGCAACTCCGCAACCGCGCCTTGAATTTCTAGCGAATGGTGATGTCGACCGTGATGTTCAACCGGAGCTTGCGCTGGCCGCGCAGCTCCTCGGCGCTCAACGTCAGCGGGACGGTGACCTCTTTGGTGACCACTCTCTGGGTGGCAACGCCGCCGATATTGGGAAGCGAGCTCATGATCTCGTCCGGCAGCGGAATCTCGATCGAAGCCATCGGCAGCTCGTTCGATACCACCTCCGGCTCCTCGTCTTCCTCGTCCACAACACGCTTTCGGCTGGAAAGCGGCAGAGTCGGATCTTCGTCATCCCACAGCGTGTCGTGCGCGACCGTCTCGGCGGCTGGAGGGTTGAGAATCTGCACCTCGCGCTCGAGCGGCTCCGATCCTTCCAGGCCGTACTTCTTTACCAGATTCGAGAGCACGAGCTGCGTGACTCCGTTGAGCGTTTCCTCCACTCCGACGCCGGTAGTAGCCACCGACTCGTAATGCGGCGCGTTGAGTGTGTTCAGCTCGCGATTGAGCCTCATGATCGGCAGCGCGTTCGGGAGATCGCGCTTGTTGTACTGGATCACCAGCGGAATCTCGCGAATCTTGGTGCCCTGCCGTTTGAGGTTGTCCTCGAGGTTCTGCAGCGACTCGAGATTCCCGTCGAGCGCGTTGTCCTGACTGTCAGCGACGAACACGACGCCGTCGGCACCCTTCAACACCAGTTGCCGCGTCGAGTTGTAGTAGACCTGACCGGGGACGGTATAGAGCTGCAGCTTGGTGCGCATGCCGCGGATTTTGCCGAGGTCCAGAGGGAGAAAGTCGAAGAAGAGAGTGCGGTCTGTCTTGGTCGACAGCGACAACATCTTGCTCTTGTGATTGGTCGGCAACGACTCGTAAATAAACTGCAGATTGGTCGTCTTCCCGCACAGACCCGGTCCGTAATACACGATCTTCGCCGTGATCTCTTTCGTGGCGTAATTGAACAGGACCATGGGCCAAATTGAGGTTACCACAGTATGATTTCGCGCCGCGGAGGGCGGAATGTCACGAGCACGTATCGTCCTTTTCCTCGTTTTTTTCCTCGCAATTCCCGCATTCGCCGATGCTCCAGGCGTTTACGCCATCACCGGCGGAACGGTGCACCCGGCCAGCGGCGCGGACATCCCGAACGGCGTCGTCATCATCAGGGACGGGCTGATCGAAGCCGTCGGTGCGAACGTCCCGATTCCGGCAGATGCCGCGGTCATCGACGTCAACGGCGGTCACGTTTACCCCGGCCTGATCGACGCGCAGACCTCGCTCGGATTTCCGGCTGCCACTCCGCCACGCCGTGGTCGGGGGGCGGGGGCGGGACGTCCGCAAACGCCGGCTCCCCAGCTTCCTGAAACTTCGCCTTCTTATGTCGCCGCACACGAAGTGAAGCTGAGCGACGACGACGCGGAGTCGAAGCGCGCGACCGGCGTGACGACGATCGTCGCCGCGCCCGCCTTCGGCATCTTCAACGGCCAATCCGTCCTTCTGAACCTCGGCGGCGGCGAAACAACGTCCATGGTTGTGCGCGATCCGGTCGCGCAGCAGATTTCGTTCAATCCGCGGCCGGCGTGGACATTCCCCGATTCGCTGATGGGCGTGGTCGCGTACATCAAACAGACTTTTCTCGACGCGCAGCAGTACGCGGCCGCGCGCGCGATCTACGATCGAAATCCGAGCGGCTATCGGCGACCGGAAGACAACCCGTCGCTGCAGGCACTCCAGCCGGTTCTGCGCCGCGAAGTGCCGGTAGTTTTCATGGCAGACACAGAAACGATGATGCGGCGGGCCGAGGCCATCGCAAAGGAGCTCAACGTGCGATATGTGCTGTCGGGAGCGCGTCAGGGATACCGCATGGCGGATGAGCTCAAGTCGGCTGCCATTCCGGTTCTCGTTTCGGTGAAGTGGCCGGTCGCGCCGGTGAACAAGGACGATCGCGATGAGCAGCCGCTCCGTTTGATCCGCGATCGTCAGCTCGCGCCGACCACTCCCGCGGTGCTCGTGAAAAACAAGGTGGCATTCGCCCTGGTGAGCGGCGCAGGAAAAACGTCCGACTTCCTTCCCGGCATTCGCAAGGCGATGGACAACGGACTCTCGGCCGACGACGCGCTTCGCGCTGTGACGATTTCTCCGGCGCGCATCCTGGGCGTCGATCGGCAGCTCGGCTCGCTCGAAAAGGGAAAAATCGCGAACGTCGTCGTCAGCGACAAGCCGATCTTCACCAAAGACGCCAAAGTGAAGCGCGTCTTCATCGATGGGCGTGAGGCCAGGCTTCCGAGCGAGGAGGAGCGCGCGCGACGCGGCGCAGCGGCCGGCGAGGCGGCATCGCCGCTCGAAGGAACATGGAATCTCACCGTTCGAACGCCGCAGGGCGACGTCAGCATCACCGCCGTATTTCACGTCGAGGGCGGACGCCTCAGCGGGACGTTCTCCGGTGAACGCGGCTCGGGCGACATTCGCAACGGCAACATCGACGGCTCGACCGTCGAGTTCACGATCGCGATGCGCGCGCGCCCGGACGAAGCGGGCGACTGGGTTTTCCACGGCACCTTGCACGATTCGACGATGGACGGCACGGTGAGCACACAGCTCGGCACACTGCCGTTCAGCGGGAGCAAATCGCGATGAAAACTCTTACACGTCACCCTGACCCTGAGCGCAGCGAAGGGGAAGGGTCTCTCATCTTGAGATGCTTCGTCGCTGCGCTCCTCACCATGACGGCAACGCCATGCATCGTGGCTGCCGAAAACGTCATTCTCATTCGCGACGCCACCATCCTCACCATCTCGCACGGAAAGATCGAGCACGGCTCGGTCCTCATCCGCGGAACTAAGATCGCGGCGGTCGGGCCGAGCGATCAGATCACCGCCCCCACCGACGCGCAGGTGATCAACGCCAGCGGCAAGTTCGTGATGCCGGGCATCGTCGACACACACAGTCACACGGCCATTGAAGGAAGCGTCAACGAGATCTCGCTGCCGAACAGCGGCATGGTGCGGATCCGCGACGTGATCAACAACGAGGACATCGATGCCTATCGCGAGCTGGCCGGCGGCACGACCACGGCCTTGATGCTCCATGGCTCCGCCAATCCGATCGGCGGTCAGAGCCAGATCGCGAAATGGAAATGGGGACGGCCGGCTTCGGAGTGGATCGTCGCGGACGCACCGCGCACGATCAAATTCGCCCTGGGCGAAAACCCGAAGAGCTCGAACTTTCGCCCCCCTCCAGGAACGCCGCTGCAATATCCGGCCACGCGCATGGGCGTGGAGGAAGTAATCCGCAAGTCGTTCCTCGACGCGAAGGACTACATGGCGAAATGGGACGAGTACGACGCGCGCAAGAAGCGGGGCGAGAATCCCATTCCCCCGCGGCGCGACCTGCTGATGGAGGAGATGGCCGACATCCTCCGCGGCAACGTCGATGTGCACTCGCACTGCTATCGCTCCGACGAAATCCTGATGCTCCTGAACCTCGGCGACGAGCTGGGATTCAAAGTCCGGGAGCTGCAGCACGTGCTCGAGGGCTACAAAGTGGCCAAGGAAATCGCTGCGCATGGCGTCGGCAGCGGCACATTCATCGATTGGTGGGGTTACAAGGCCGAAGCCTATGACGCCATTCCGTACAACGTGGCATTGATGACCCGCGCCGGCGTGCTGACCTCGGTCAATTCCGATTCCGACGAGCTCGCGCGCCGCCTCAATCTCGACGCTGCCAAGGCCATGAAGTACGGCGGACTGACCGAAGAGGAAGCGCTCAAGCTCTGCACGCTCAATCCCGCCACCCAACTGCGTCTCGACAAGCGGATCGGATCGATCGATGTCGGCAAGGACGCGGACCTGGTCATCTGGACCGGGCATCCGCTGTCGACCTATTCACGCGTCGATACGACCTTCATCGAAGGGCAGGTCTACTTCGACCACCAGCGCGACCTGCAGTTGCGCAAAGAGCTGGCGAAGGAGAAGGCCGATCGCCTGAAGAAAGAGGCGGACGACGAGGCCAAGCAAAAGAAAGAGAAGAAGCCGGAGGCCAGCAATGACTAAGCGGCTCCTGGCATTCGTCTTCATCTGCACGCCGCTCTTCGCGCAGTCGGTGATCCTCAACAATCCGGGAAAGAAACCGACGGTCGCGATCCGCAACGCCACGATTTATCCCGTGACGACGCCGCCGATCAGCAACGGAACGATTGTCTTCGCGAACGGCGTCATCACCGCCATCGGAACGAACGTCAACATTCCGGCGGGCGCCACGGTCATCGACGGCAACGGGCTTTCGGTTTATCCCGGCCTGATCGACTCCGGCTGCCAGGTGGGACTGACCGAGGTCAGCTCGGTCGCCGGGACGAACGACGTGACGGAGCTCGGCGATTTGAATCCGAACGCGCGCGCCGAAATCGCAGTCAATCCGCACAGCAACCTGATTCCGGTGACGCGCGTCAACGGCATCACCACGGTGGTCGTCGAGCCCGACGGCGGCATCATCTCGGGCCAATCGGCGTTGCTCCAGCTCTCAGGATGGACGCCGAACGAAATGGTGCTGAAGGCGCCGCTGGCGCTGCACATTCATTTTCCGCGTCTCCGCAGCGCGGCACTCGACGAGCAGCCGCAAGAGGAGGAAGCCGAAAAAGAAGCGAAGAAGAATTACACCAGCCAGGTCGACAAGCTTCGCGACATCCTGCGCGACGCGCAGGCCTACGCCAAAGCTGCCGGCGCGAGATCGAAAGATCCCAGTGTCCGGCGGTTCGATCGCGATGTGCTGCTGGAGGCGCTGGTGCCGGTGATCGAAGGGCGCGAGCCGGTCGTCATGCATGCCAGCGTCGTTCGCGACATCAAGGCCGCCATCAAATTCGCGGATGAGTTCAAGCTGAAGATGATCCTGGCGGATGCGGACGATGTGGCGCAGGTGATTCCCGACATCAAGTCGCGCAACATTCCCGTCATCCTCGGGCCGATCCTCGCGATCCCGGCGCACGAAGACGATCCGTACGATCTCATTTTTACGAACGCAAAAACTCTATACGATAATGGTATACGTTTTTCGATTCAATCCTCGGACTCGCACAACGCCCGCAATCTCCCCTATCACGCCGCCATGTGCGCCGCGTTCGGATTGCCGAAGGACGTGGCGCTCAAGGCCGTCACGATCTTCCCGGCCGAGATCTTCGGGGTCGCCGATCGCATCGGATCGCTCGACGTCGGCAAGATCGCGAACGTGATCGTCACCGACGGCGATCCGCTCGAAATCGTCACGCACGTGCGGCGACTCTTTATCGGCGGTGAAGACATTCCGCTCGATACGTATCAGACGTTGCTGTGGGAGAAGTTTTCGAAACGCCCGTAACTGTTTGTCATTCCGACCCTGAGCGCAGCGAAGGGGATGAAACGGTCTGGGACGGGTGGTACGAATATGTCGCGCCGCCCGACCACACCGATCCCTCGCTACGCTCGGGATGACATCGCGTGTAGAATCACGCCAGTTCTTTATCAACCAGTCTGAAGCGGTGCTCGGGAAGGCCGGTGCAATACCGGCGCGGCCCCCGCCACTGTGACCGGAGACGAATCACGCTGCGCGTGTAGCGCCCACTGTCCCGCATTGCGGGACGGGAAGGGAGGCGTGAGGAGGATGACCCGGAAGCCAGGAGACCGGCCGTTTCGGACGCAACAAAGCTCACCTGCTTCGGAGGGAAGTCGTCGTGAAACTGCTGGCCTCACTTTTCATCGCTGTCATTTGTGTCCCCGTCTTTGCCCAAACTCCAAGAATCGCCGACCAGATCATCGTGACCGCATCCGATCTGCCGGAGACGGTCGAATCGACGCCTGCGTCGGTCACCGTGATCACCAGGAAACAGATCGAGCAGCAGGCCGCACGCGACGTTGCGGACGTGCTTCGCGAGGTGCCGGGCCTCAGCGTCAGCAGAACCGGATCGCTCGGCAAGACCACGTCGGTATTCGTCCGCGGCGCGAGCTCGAAGCAGGTTCTCGTGTTGTGGAACGGCGTCGAGATCAACGATCCCTATTTTTCCGGCTACAACTGGGGACAGTTCTCGACCGCCGGCGTGCAGCGCATCGAAGTGGCCCGCGGTCCGTTTTCATCGCTCTACGGTGCGGACGCAGTTGGCGGCGTTGTCAACATCATCTCCACCGAGGGCCGGGATCACGCCGATCTCGACGTGGCCGCGGGCGGACGCGGTCTCTTCAACGGCCTGCTGTCATTCGGCCAGAAAACAGGAGCGACATCGTTTGATCTCTCGGTGGAGCATCGCCAGGACAACGGCTTCGCGCCTAACGACAACGATCGCCGGAACTCGCTCCTCGGCGGAGTCACTTTCGCGGCAACGCCGAAGCTGTCGATCGGTCTCACCGGACGAACCAGCAACTACGACCTCGGCGTCCCGCGCAACACCAACGCCTTCGCCACCGCATACGTCGCCACACCCCATCATCGTGAAAATGGCAGCGAGTGGCAGCTCGCGCTACCAGTGGCTGCAGAGATCGGCGGAATTCATGCGGATCTTCGGCTGGCCCAGAATCACCGCGACGATCACAACGAAGATCCCGATGACCAATCGTTCGGCACGACCGTCTCAACGCGTAGGACCATCCATCTCGCGGGCCGCGGAGCGACGGTGATCGGGACGATTGTGGCGGGTGCAGAAGCGGAGAAGGCGGAGGCCGAGAACCATGACAGCTTCGGCCTCGACATCACGACGCACCACCGGTCGAGCAACGCGTTTTTCGTCGAGGATCGCCTCTCGCGCGGGCCGTTCGAGCTATCTGCCGGCGTGCGGCTCGATCACTACGATGCCTTCGGCAGCGAGACTTCGCCGCGACTCGGCGTTGCGTGGTCACGCGACGGCAACAAGATTCATGCGGCCTACGGTCAAGCTTTCCGCGCACCACAGATCGGCGAGCTGTATTTGCCGTTCTTCGGCAATCCCGATCTGCACGCGGAACGCAGCCGGAGCGCCGAAGTCGGCTACGACAAATTCTTCGACAGCGGAGCCAGCGTTTCCGTCACAGCGTTTCGCAACACCTTTCGCGATCTGATCGTCTACGACCTGGTCGCAAACAAATTCAACAACATCGGCCTGGCCCGATCCAGCGGGGTTGAAGTTGCGACCAGCAATCGCCGCGGAGCGTTCACCACTGCGCTGACCTACACGTATCTGCGCGCGACCGAGGAGCCGTCCGGCGCCCAGCTCCTGCGACGGCCGAAGCACTCGGGCTCATTCGCTATCGGATATGACCGAGGATCCGGAAATGCGCAACTGGTTGTGGCCCGAGTCGGCAGCCGGCCGGACGTCAACGATCTCTTCCCATTCGGAACCGCCACCAATCGCGCATATACCGTCGCCGACCTGACTCTGCGCTGGAACATGGGATCGATCGCGCCTTACGCGAAGATCGAAAATCTTACAAACACGCGATATCAGGAAGTTCTCGGCTTCCCCTCGCCTACCCGGCGGGCGCTTCTCGGCGTCCGCTATTCCGTTTCGCGCTGAAGGAGATGAACATGCGAACAATCTTTACTCCTCGCTTCTGGCTCGCTTTCGCTCTGGTGGTGGTTGGCGTCGCATTGCGCGTCATGCCGCATCCGTGGAACTTTGCGCCGATCGGTGCGATTGCGCTCTTCGGCGGCGCGAAATTCGAACGCCGTTCGTTCGCGATCGGCGTCCCGCTTTTGACCATGCTGATCGGCGACGCCTTCATCGGATTCCATTCAGCGATGCCGGTGATTTATGCCACGTACGCGCTGATCGCGGTCATCGGAATGCTGCTGCGCGACCGGCAGACCATCCCGGCAGTGGGTGGAGCTGTGTTGCTCTCGTCCACGGTCTTCTACCTGACCACGAACTTTGCGGTCTGGGCGATGGGGACCACTTACGCCAAGACAGCGGCTGGCCTGGCTGCGTGCTACATCGCGGCGATCCCGTTTTTTGGAAACACGCTCGCTTCCGACGCGCTCTACAGCGCGATCTTCTTCGGACTCTTCGCGATCGCCGAGCGCAAAATTCCGGTGTTCGCAAAAGCGTGACTCCGCGAATCGTTTCGCTGCTTCCCAGCGCCACCGAGATCGTCTGCGCACTCGGTTTCCAGGGCGCGTTGGTCGGGAGGTCGCATGAGTGCGACTTCCCCAAGGGAGTCGAGCGGCTGCCGGTCTGCACCGCCCCGAAAGTTGGCGGCGCGGACACGCGCGCCATCCACGCCAGCGTTTCGGCGATCCTGCAGGACGACATCAGCGTCTATCGCGTCGATTCCGATCTGCTGCGAAAGCTTCAACCGACCCACATCGTCACGCAGGTCCAGTGCGAGGTGTGCGCCGTGAGCCTCAAAGACGTTGAAGCCGCCATCGCAGATTGGACCGGGATCGCACCAAAGCTGATTCCGCTCAATCCGCAATCTCTCGACGACGTTTTCGACGACATCCGCCGCACCGCCGCGGCCCTCGGAACAGACGGTCAGTCGCTCGTGAACGCCATGCGCTCGAAGATCCAGGCCATCGCTGCGTTCCAGCACGCGCAAAAACCACGAGTGGTCATCATCGAATGGATCGAGCCGCTGATGGTGGCCGGCAATTGGATGCCGGCGCTGGTCGCAATGGCCGGCGGAATCGACGTTCTGGGAGCCGACGGGCAGCCGTCGGCATGGATCACGTGGGACGATCTGGTGGCCGCCGACCCCGACATCCTCATCGTGGCGCCCTGCGGATTTCGAATCGAGGATTCGCAGCGTGATCTGCATTTGCTCTCCTCCAATCCGAAGTGGAGCTCGCTTCGCGCGGTGCGCAACGAGAATGTTTTCATTGTCGACGGCAATCAATTTTTCAATCGGCCGGGGCCACGGCTCGTCGAGTCGCTGGAAATCCTGGCAGAAATCGTCGGACGATGCGCCGCCTGAGAACGCTTCTTTCGTGGAGCAGCGGAAAAGACTCGGCGTGGACGCTTCACACGCTGCGATCCGACGCTCGCTATGAGGTGGTCGGGCTGGTCACAACGATCAACTCATCCGCTGATCGCGTTGCAATGCACGCCGTTCGAACGGAATTGCTTCGCAGTCAGGCTCTCGCCGCAGGTTTGCCGCTGTGGGAGCTCGCGATTCCGAGCCCGTGCTCGAACGAGGAGTATGAATCCGTCCTTCGCAATGCAATCCAGCGCGCCGAAGACGAAGCGGTCGATTGCTTCGCATTCGGCGATCTCTTTCTGGAAGACATCCGCGCCTATCGAGAGAAGCAGCTCGCCACCACGAAGCTGACTCCGATTTTTCCGCTGTGGGGTCGCGACACCGATCAGCTTGCACGCGACATGATCGCCGGAGGTTTGCGTGCGCGTATCACGTGCGTCGATCCGCGTGTGCTCCCTGGCTCGTTCGCCGGCAGGGAATTCGACATCGCGCTGCTCAACGATCTTCCTGCTCATGTCGATCCGTGCGGCGAGCGCGGCGAATTCCACACCTTCGCTTATGCCGGGCCGATGTTCGCTACGCCGCTGGCGGTCGCGGGCGGAGTGGTGGTTGAGCGCGACGGCTTCGTTTTCGCGGATCTGTTCGAAACGTAGCGCTGGCTCTCAGCCGGCGAGCCGCCTGGAGAGGCGGCTCTACGTTACATTCGCGGTACGGGTCATGCTTGCTTGCGAAGCATGGCTGAAACCACAAGCGATTTTCTGGTCAAACGCCTCGGCGAATGGGGCGTGCGGCGGGTTTACGGTTACCCCGGCGACGGAATCAACGGAATCATGGGGGCGATCGAGCGCGCCAAAGGAAAGCTCGAATTCATTCAGGTGCGCCATGAAGAGATGGCAGCCTTCATGGCCTGCGCGCATGCGAAGTTCACCGGCGAGTCGGGAGTCTGCATGGCGACCTCAGGGCCAGGCGCAATCCATCTTCTCAATGGACTCTACGACGCCAAGCTCGATCACCAGCCGGTGGTTGCCATCGTCGGCCAATCTTCGCGATTGGCGATGGGCGGCTCGTATCAACAAGAAGTCGATCTGCAGAATCTCTTCAAAGACGTGGCCTCGGAGTACGTTCAGACCGCGATGGTGCCGGGCCAGATCAAGCACCTGATCGATCGCGCGTTTCGCATTGCGCTCGCCGAGCGCACCGTCACGTGCATCATCATTCCGCACGATCTTCAGGACGAGCCGTACAAGCCGCCTCCACACGCACATTCGACCGTGCACTCCGGCGTCGGCTACACCTCGCCCCGGGTTGTTCCGCACCACGAGGATCTCCGTCGAGCCGCGGAAGTGCTCAACGCCGGAAAGCGAGTGGCGATGCTGGTCGGCCAGGGCGCGATGCACGCGACAGACGAAATCATCGACGTCGCTGACCTCCTCGGCGCCGGCGTCGCGAAGGCGCTGCTCGGAAAAGCGGCGCTGCCGGACGATCTTCCCTTCGTCACCGGCTCCATCGGCCTCCTCGGCACCAAGCCGAGCTGGGTGCTGATGGATGAATGCGACACCCTGCTGATGGTCGGCTCGAGCTTTCCGTATCCGGAGTTTCTGCCGGAAGAGGGAAAAGCTCGCGGAGTGCAGATCGATATCGATGGGCGAATGCTGTCGATCCGCTATCCGATGGAGGTGAACCTGGTCGGCGACAGCAAGGAAACGCTTCGCGCGCTCATGCCGATGCTGAAGCGCAAGAGCGACCGCTCGTGGC
>Ga0070706_100003314_pt1 | contig 15900 bp, 18 predicted proteins | sample KBSK5501metaG_FD_65476 | JGI IMG/M metagenome (GOLD analysis project Ga0070706, IMG submission 65476) | Corn, switchgrass and miscanthus rhizosphere microbial communities from Kellogg Biological Station, Michigan, USA - KBS K5-50-1 metaG | ecosystem: Host-associated > Plants > Roots >...
TTCTACACCAGTTGGGGTCACGGCGCCTATAAAGAATTTGTTCAGGACTACTATGGCAAGCTCCAACTAGCCAAGGCGTCCGGATCGTCAGCCACTCCGATTACCTCGGTTCGCGCTCAGTAAACGACAAGCGCGCTCCAGCAATGCAGAAGGCCACGCGTTCGCTCGCGTGGCCTTCTTGTTTTTGTCTGCTTCGTTTTGGTTAGTTATAAATATAAGTCGAGCTTTTCTTTTGTTCCCATTCAAGTCCCGCGATGTTTTTCGAGTCTTCGGCGAGTATTTCCTCGCTTAACTGATCGGTCCTGTCAGCCAGACCCAGGTTCAGTTCATAAACGATCTTCCCAGTTTCACCCTCGCCAGCCTCGCGTTCCAGATGACGTAGTTCAAAGCTACAGCCGTGTCTTTCGAAAAGCTTCTTGAGCACATTATGGGTCTCATCCAGGTTTCGGGTTTCGATACTGACTTCCATGGAGCGAAATACCTGAGCCGACTCAAACGACTCTAGAATAAAAAGCGCCAGCAGGACGAAGATGGTAAGGATCACTGCCATGTCCAGGCGCCCAACGCCGCAGGCCAGACCCACTGCCAGACAAAGCAGGAGCACCGTTGTTTCTTTTGGGTCCCGAATGTTGGTGCGGAAGCGAACCAACGAAGCTGCCGCAAAGATGCCGAAGGCGCGCGCAGCACTGTCACCAACGATCATCATCATCGCCGCGGCTACGACGGCCAGCAGGATCTGAGTTTGTGCAACGTATGGATTGCGTCTGGTGATAGAAACGCCGCGGCGCCAGCGAAAGGCCAGCAACATCGCCAAAAAGGCGGCGAGTAGAAAGCGTAACAGAACTCGGGCGGCGACCACTCCCCGCTCAGCCTCTTCAACAACCCTGGCGGTCGGAGGATCAATACCAAAGATTTCAGTCAGGACGGACCGATTAGCGTTGTCGCGCGCTCTCGCGGCGATATCGGGTGAACCCGTTGGAGCGCCAGGTTGCCCCTGAGTGGTCGACGCCGGGTCAGTAACGGCGCCACTTCCGGGCCCGCCCGCGCGTTCGAGCAACACATAAACAAGCAGACCGCTACCAAGCAAAACGGCGACGAAGATCACCAAAATGCGGACCAGCGGTTTGTTCATGTCGAACTACTCCTTTGAAATTTTATCAGCGCCAGCCTTCAATTAGAGCAGCGCGCACCGATAATCGTTTTCGCCTTACGGACGAATTCCGCTGTCCACGCTTCCGGCGCCTGGTCGCGTTCACCGTTGCGCGAAGCGCGAAACACTTTGGTAATTAGACCGTCTGTCTTCTCCGCATCAAGCAGCTTCTGCAAGCCACTCGCCAGCAGCGCGCGACCACCTTCGCTGATGCTCGTGTCACCAACGCTCTTGGCGGTAGTAGTGCAGCGCCCGCCGCTGACCTTGATCGGATCCTTGCCCTGCCAGTTCTTCAACCGGGCCTTGCTCTCACTGGCACTGGAGTAGCCAAAAGTCGAGCCCATGTCGCTCACGTAATACACCGCAGCGCCGGGCTTGCAGATGCGTGAACCGTTCGGGTTCTTCTGTGCATCGAGGCAGCTGAACTTTTGGTTGTCGGCCTTCGTGTCGCCGTGATCGATAAAGGCCAACCACAACTTGAACGCATCAACCTCAGCCCGAGGAGATCCCGCCTGCAACAGTTTCGAAAGCGATGGCGCAATCGCCCCGGTATCCTTGCTGTCACAATTAACGTCTATTCCTTTTCCCAGGGATAGCTCGATTCCGGCCGCGGGCTGAAAGGGGCTGAAGGGCGCGCCTTGAAATTTCTTATTCAAACTCTTTTCGCAATCTGGACAGGTTACATCCGCCACCCACTCATCATCCGCAAAGAAACCCAGCGCCTTCGAAAATCGTGAGGAGAGAAACTCACCGTATACCTCACCGTTTCTCTTGTCTTTCGACTGCCCCTTGAAATGAGGCTTGATCTTATAACGGATTGGCTCACCATTCTCGTCGACGTTGCCGGGGACCGTGCAGTAAAACTTAGGAGTAGTACCTGTGCCTTCGTTCTCTTTCTTCGCCGCAACACAGTTGAACGCATTGGCGCGTCCCGTCGAATCGACCGTGGGAGAACCAGCACGCGGGCCGCTAGTCGGGTTGTAGCCGAGGACTGGATCGTAGCCCGGGTCGGGCTGCTGCCAGACTTTGGCGGTTCGTTCAGCTTGCGCGCGCGCCTCAGAAGTAAAACACGCCTTTTGCGCGGCAGCCGGCAGCGTCAGTACAAAAAGAAAAAGTAGAAGGACAAATGCCTGAAACAATTTACCCATGAGCTGATTTTTCAGTGGTCACTAGTCTCAGTTCTCTGTGCAACACGGAGCAGGCACAGAGAAAACTGCAATTAGATACCCACCGACCTCCTTGTGGTTAAGAATTCAAACTAATACTTCCTTCGAAGTGCAATTGACTATTAAATGGCGCCTCACCCGGCGCCATTGGCACGCGTTCGTAAAAACCGTCGGCATTTAGGATCCTCGCCTTGACATTGTCTTTTAGGTAAGCGACCAGGACTACATCTTTCAAGTACCGCTTCAGGTTGGCGTCAAGAATAGGCGTGACAACTTCAACTCTCTTGTTGAGGTTCCGTGTCATCCAGTCTGCAGAGCCGATGTAGACGTCGTCGTCGCCGCCATTCGCGAAGTAGAAAACCCTGCTATGCTCGAGGAACCGCCCTACAATACTACGTATCCTAATGTTGTCTGAGAGTCCGGGTACGCCCGGCCGCAGCATGCATGAGCCGCGGACTATGAGATCAATTGATACGCCAGCCTGCGATGCGCGGTAGAGCGCGTCAATGACTTCGAGATCTGTTAGGCGGTTTATCTTGGCTGTGATGCGTGCTGGCCGTCCTGCTTTAGCGTGCTCAATCTCCCGCTCTATCAAGCCCAGCATACGTTCGCGCAGGTTAACCGGCGCGACCATCAAGTGTGTATATTCACGCGGTCTGGAAAATCCGGTCATGAAGTTAAATAAGTCGGTCGCGTCGTCGCCTATATCAGCGTTTGCTGTTAGCAGACCAAAGTCAGTGTAGTATTTGGACGTAGTGGGATTGTAGTTACCCGTCGCGATGTGAACGTAAGTTTGCAGCCCATTTTCCTCGTCGCGAATAATCAGCGCTACCTTGCTATGGGTCTTTAGCTTTTCCAAACCGTAGACTACGTGTACGCCCGCGTTCACCAGACGGCCTGCCCATTCGATATTATTCTGTTCGTCGAATCGCGCCTTGATTTCGACTATCGCCGTAACCTGCTTCCCATGCTCGCTGGCCTCAATTAACGCTTCGGGTATCGGAGAATTCTTGCCCGTGCGATAGAGGCACATTTTGATTGCCAGTACCTTGGGATCCCTTGCCGCCGCCTGAATAAATTCAGTCATGGTCGTGTAATCGGTGTACGGGTGATGAAGCAGAATGTCCTGCTTCTTTATGTTTTCGAAGAAATGTTTCTTCTTGCTCAAGGGGGCTGGGACTGTCATCGAAATGGGTGGGTCTTTAAGTTCAGGTTTGTCCTGGCCATAAAGGTAAGTCAAATCACCAATACCCAGAATTCCACCCATGACGTAAACGTCATCCGACTCAATGTTCAGTGACTTCGTCAGATACTCGATCATGTATTGAGGCATCGTCGCGGAAGCCTCCAGGCGCACTGCATTGCCAAAGCGACGCTCTCGCAGCGATGCCTTCAAACGGCCCAGCAGATCAGGAGCAAAGTCGTCTCTGATCTCAACATCCGCATCGCGAGTAACCCGAAAGAGAAAACTCTTGCTGAGTCGCATGCTCGGGAAAAGGGAATGTAGGTTCGCGTCGATCAACTCTTCCAGGAGCACAAACCTTGTTCCAGTGTCACCTACTCGAATCAAACGCGGCACAACCGGGGGCACCTTGATACGTACAAATCGCGGCAGACTCCCCATCGTGACGGGCTCATTAGGATCTGAATCGACTTCAACTGTCAGACCAATATTGAGACTGAGATTTGCGATATGGGGAAACGGATGAGCGGGATCGACGGCCAGCGGAGTGAGAATCCGGAAAATATTCTTCATGAAATAGTTGTTCAGCACCTTCTTCTCACGGCTTGAAAGTGACTCGTAGCCCGCAATCTCAACCCCCTGTTTTGCGAGTTCCGGCAGTACACTCTCATGCAGGCACCTGACCTGTTCCGCGACCATGGGCAGCAAGCGCTTTCGAATCATCTTGAGCTGCTCGGCGGGCGGCAGTTCTCCGGGCATTATCTGGAAGTCGTCGATGTCCAGCATCTCCTTCAATCCCGAAACTCTGACCATGAAAAACTCATCGAGGTTGCTGGTGAAAATGGCGAGAAATTTTAAGCGCTCCAGCAAAGGCACAGACTCATCGCCTGCCTCTTCAAGCACGCGATTAAAAAACTCCAGATGGTTCAGATCTCGGTTGAAAACTGACCAGGCAAAGAAGTGTTCATCCTTAACCGGGCGCCAGTCAGGCTTCGTCACAGGTGGATTCGAAGAAGGCTCAGCGTCAGTTTCCGTCGCATCCGCGATTATGTCTGACGCGAATTCATCTTCTTTGTCTGACAAGGTCTGCTTTCGTTCGTCCATACCGTTTTCTACTCCGTCAATAAAAATCTGTAGTCTCGGAAAACTTTCACTCTCTTATCGCGCAGTTGCCGCATGTGAAGTATCCCCGGGAGAGGTTTGCTCCCCATAATCTGTTGAAATCACTTCAACATTAGGCTGGATTCTTCGGGGGCGTCAAGCAGCTCTATTATATCTGATGCGCCATATCGGAGATCGTGACCTTCTCTTGATAATTCTCATGAATTAGCCCTGTCGAACCCCTTAACCACGCAGACGACCGTCCGTTTCGAGTGCTGCAAACAGGTGCGCGCCGCCAGCCCAAAGACGTTGTGCAGCCGGCGACGCTAACTCCCGCCTGGTTTCCACCTCAGTCCGAGCTTGTTGTTTCGCCGGGACTAAATTCGGTAGTGGGTCAGTTTGAAAGTTTGCTCCGATTCTCGCACTTTGCCGAAGCGTAGAGCGAATCGCTAAGACGAAATCAGAACTGGGAGCGCAGCGACCAGCCTTACACTCAAGAGCCCCAGACATTTAAAGAAAAGTGCGGTTTCAAATGAAGACTATCAACGTTGAGTCTTTGGCTGGTCGCTGCGCTCCCAGTTCTGATTTTGGCTCTAATCGTTGGCTGGCAATCAAACTGACCCCTACTCTAAATTCGCGAGCCGGATGTAAGTTAGAGAATCGTTACGCAGATCTATGCAGGATTGATCTCTTTGGGCTGCTCTTGACCGGAACTGTTACCCTCGTCGAGGATTGATTTTAGTCTCTCCAACAATCTTTCGGCTTCCCACTGCTGCCATCTCGTCAGAGCGTCGCGATAATGTTCCATGCGTTCTCTGGCAAAATAATTAAGAAGCCAGCCGGCGCCTTCTCTCAAGCGGGTGCTGTCCTGGTCATTTTTGTTCTTTCGAGTATTCCGTTTGAGCCGGGTCCCGAGACTATCCATCCAAACATCGCAGTCGTGAAGTTCTCCGAGAGATGTCTGCAGCAGAGATACCTCCGTCGCGATATCTCCCATTTCCTTTCCCCAGCACACTGCGAATAGCTCGATCGCGTATCGGAGTCGCTTAGCGAGGATGCGCAATTCGTGAAGCTCTTTGTTCTCGAACGGAAAATAGATGTGCCCGCTGGTATCGCAGAATTCTTTTAGCCGCTCGTTTATGACAGCGAGGCCCACACAACGGAACACCCCCGCACTGTCAGCTTGTTTTGCATTCAATTTTTCCCGGGTGCTACCACTGTCATGTCGCGCAGCCGGTTCAGGAATTCTTTGCGAAACTCGGTGACGGCGGAAGACTTGATCGCTACCTTCAGCGCCGCTCGGGCGTCCTTCCTTTGCCGTCTGTGCTCCTCCGCCAGAATTTCGATGCCCTCGGCGCCCAGCCCTGACGCTTGCGATTTCAATTCCGCAAGAGCTACCAGCGCCACGTCCTCATCGCGCACGGCGCCGAGCTTCTTCGCAATGGTATTTAATTTCTGCCGAGGCAGCGTCGCCTTGCGAAGGTAGGGCTTGAAGTCGCTAATCGCACTACGTAGCCGGCGCGAGAGTACCCGCATATCGTGAACGCCCTCGGGATCCGTCCAATCAAGTGCATTCTTACGGAACGCGCACATCGCCTTCAGCTGGGCGCTCAGAACCAACGGCACCATTTCGTCGGCCGGAGCCATGCAGTCCAGACCCTGAATGCCTTTAACTTTCGCCATGATGTTTGAATGAAAAGCGCCGCTTCAACGACTGACAATCAAGCACGTTTCAGGGCGGCACGGCGGCTAAACGCCAACCGGCAATTGAAGATCTGTTCGAACATTCCGCACTTTTGCTCCGCTTCAAAAATCTCTCTGTCGCAGTTGGCCGAGCTTTGCATTTCGATATGCACAAGCTGTCCGTTTCGCGTGCAACGAACTTCGCTAACGCGATTATCATGACGTCGATCAAGAGCATCGGCGATACGCAATATCGCTGCTAATGAATTCACGGTGTCTCGGTCGGTCTGGTTGAGCGCCGCATAATGTTCGTGACGCTCCTTCGGCTCGGGTCCGCGATGATAGCGAGCAACGTTTGCGATCACGTTCCTCTCGGCTTCAGAAAAACCGGTCAGTTCAGAGTTTTTTATTAGATAAAGAGAGTGTTTATGGTGCGACTCGTGCGCGATGTGGTAGCCAACATCATGAAGCAGAGCTGCAGCCGATAGCAGTGTCCGGCGGTGGCGATCGAGACTTGTGGGCAGGCTCGATCTCGACAGATAGTCAAAAATTCTTTCAGCCAACCGTGCCACTTGCTGTGCGTGTGCTTCCTCATATCCAAAACGTCGCCCTACTGCGTGAACCCCACGCAATCGATAATCGGCACCCGCCAACGAGGGATGAGCCTCGGCTTCGATCTCACTCAGTCGATCAATAAGCACCCCTTCGCGTAAAGCCCAGCTGCATGTAGATAAGGCGCTGATCCCCAGGGAGCGCATCACACCTTCGAGTATTTGTCCACCGGCAATAATAATCTCTGAGCGCTGCGTACTGATGCCAGGCAGGCCGCGTCTTTCTACGGAGTTCATTTCAGCCGTGCGCGCATTAAACCGAGCAAGCTTTGTAAGATCGATTTCGTCTCCGGCCGGACGCGCACCTTCGGTTTGGCGATCTTCTTCGCTTAGGGCGCTGAGTCGAAGAGCTTCGCCCACTGCCAGAATAGTGCCCGAGGTACCAGTAGCCTGTTGCCAGCGAAGGCCTCGCAACTCGCGCGCGGGCCGCTCCAGTGCGGCGTCTATTTCTCCTCTGAGTTCTTTCAACTCTTTTGGCTTCGGTGGATCCGTGACAATAAACTGCTCAGTGAGGCCAATAGCGCCCAGCTTGACAGAAAAGAGACTGGCCGGCGCACCGTCGCGCATGAGCGAAATCTCTGTTGAGCCGCCTCCAATATCAATGTTCAAAATTGAGCTGCCCGGAATAGCGCATCCCTGGACCGCCGCGAGCCCAATCAGTCGCCCTTCTTCGATTGGTGAAAGAACTTCGACCGACACGCCCGCTTTGCGTTCGACTTCCTTGATGAATTGCGCAGAGTTACGTGCTTCGCGAACCGACGCTGTAGCAACGGCTAAGATTCGTTCAGCTCCGCGTGCTTCAGCAATCGCGCGAAAGCGCTTAATACATTCGACGGCGCGTTCAATCGCGTCCGTCGACAGACGTCCATTTCGGAGAGTATCGTGGCCGAGCCGCACTGTATCTTTTTCACGAGCAAGTACAGCGAAGGAGTCGCTTGCCGCGGCATCGACGACCACCAGCTTGATGGAGTTTGAGCCAACGTCTATGGCTGCGATCTTCATGCCAACTTTGCCTTTTCCAGGGATACAGTGCTGGAGGCTTCCTTCACGGTCGCGCTGGAAACTGGTTTGACAATCGCCAAGCCTCCGGTCGCAGGTTCATCTTCGATCACCCGGGAGATTGCTCGTCGTAGCATGCCGGCAACTCGACGAACCGGCCGGGAGGCATCAACAACTTTGAAGCCATACTCACCGCTCATGCGATCGAATTCCTTCAACAATAATTTCTGATAGGCGATGAAGCTGTCGTAGTAGTCGTTTCCAAGTCCCAGGTCCATTCCCGATTCCCAGTAGTCGAAACCACGCCCAGAAGCCAGTACCCGTCTGGCCAATTCCTCAGCCGACCGGACTCGTAAGTAGAAAACCGCGTCAGGTACGAGCGCCAATCCATAAATCGCTCGTACCCAATCCGGATCCGCGCCGCGCACCACCGCACGGGCAATGGCCGAATAGATATAGCGATCCGTCAAAACGATGAAGCCCGCACGTAGTGCCGGCAACATTTGGTTTTCCAGACGGTCAGCGAAATCTGTAGCGTAATAAAGCTGCGTGGTGAGCCGGCCAAGCGTGTGGCCTGCTCGCGCATCTTTGATCCCACGTCCGGCGAGCACAGATCTCGTCATACCTGTGTCGAGCACCGCATACCCTGCCGACTCCAACCAATTGCGCAGTATCAAAACGTGTGTCGAACGTCCAACGCCATCGGTCCCTTCGATAACAATCAACTTTCCAGGGTAGGGCTCGATCTCGACACCAGGCAGAGCCGTGCCATAAAACTTCATTTCTCTCACGTGGCCAGCACCACCTTCTCTTTGAGTTTCTCTTTCAGATGGCGACTCACGATATCGCGCATCTGACTCTGCTGCGCGCGGATCTGTTGTGTCGCATCGACCACCGTTAACCCAAACTCAGCTACCATGTGATCATACTCTTCGAGGATCTTGCCTTGAAAAATCTTGAAACTCTCTTCCTCATCATCGGCCCACTCCATATCCATACCGGCCTCATAGAACTTCAGTTCCGGACGAGCGGAAGCGATGCGCTCAATCGCGACGTCAAGCGGAGCGCGAAAGAAAAAAGCTGCGGTTGGTTTGACCGCAAACTTATAAACCTCGCGCACCCAGCCGCGATCGCAACCGCGCGCCACATCCCGCGCAAAGGCTGTATAGATGTACCGATCCGCAAGCACAATCGCGCCCGCCTTCAGAGGCGGAATAATGTTGCGCTCAGTCCGATCCGCAAAATCCGTCGCATGCAACAACGAAAAGGTCGTGGGCGTGAATAGGCGGCGTTTCTTAGCTCGCCTGGTGGTGTCTTTTACCAGGGGGGAGGAATTCCATTCAGAAAAGAAAACGGAATAACCTTCTGACTTGAGCCATTGGTAAAGAAGCGAAAGCTGGGTGGATTTCCCGCTCCCATCCGTCCCCTCGACGACAAACAGTCTGCCGGGGTAGCGGTGATGCCCGTAAGAGATCATTTATAGCAACTCTGCCACGAAGATGTTACACGCAAGTGAATTCATGTTTGGGGACAGGGCGAACGAAAACCTGTCCCTTGAAGTAGCCGCGGAGGATCCACTAGAGTGATGCGTTAGCCTACAACTCTGCAGATAGCGAAATCAAATGAAAACTTTACTAATTCTGCGACATGCAAAATCCAGCCATGAGGATGGAAGTCTCAAAGACATTGAACGGGCACTGAGTGAAAGAGGCATTGGTGACGCGAAGCTTATGGGCGGCGTCCTACACAAAAGGAAACTTCAGCCAGATCTGATCGTTGCATCGCCTGCGGAGAGAGTGAGACAAACAGCGAATCTGGCCCTAGAGGCTGCACGGCTCAATGTCGAACTGACATTTGATCAACGTATTTACGAAGCCAGCGCTCGAGATCTCCTCAAAATCCTAAGGGATCTTAGTGATACTTCAAATACGGTCATGCTGATTGGGCATAACCCCGGGCTCGAAGATCTGCTGCAGAGATTAACTGGCGAAGCTTTCACTCTCCCTACCGCTGCGCTCGCGGGTGTAGAGCTGAATGTAGAGCACTGGACTGAAGTGCGAACGGGTGCTGGAAAGCTGACGTTCCGAGTGACACCCAAGGAACTCAAATCCAAGTAGGCCTACGTCAAGTCATGTCGTAAGCGCGATGGGCTGCGACGCTGACAAATTCGTCGGTCTCAATGATGTATGCAGTTAGCTGGTAGCCGTATACGCATCCAGTATCAAGCCCGATGGCCTTCTTACCGCGACGTGGTTCAGGTGCGGGCCAATGTCCAAAAAGCACAGTCTTCTCGCCATAGTAGACGTGATACCACGGCGTCCCCTCGTCACTCTCGCGATCAGGTCCCAATGTGCGAATTCGCGTCAAATCACCAGTGGTTTGCGAGTGTAACTCCACATTTGGTCGCAAGCCTGCGTGAACCACAAGATGAGTGTCGAGGTCGATGATAAAAGGCAGTGTACAGAGGTAAGCGGTATAGGAATCCTTTTCGGCCTTAAGCTCTTTGTGCACCTCCTTCTGCGCAGGTTTCAAATCAACTTCCTCGCCCAACCAACGTCTTCGCAAGGCCAGGTCGTGATTGCCGATCACAGTCGAAAATTGCGGGTCTGTCATGAATCGCTCAAGTACTTCACGATTCTTTGGGCCTTTTGTAATGAGGTCTCCGACACACACAACGCGATCCTCGCCGCTGAAATTTGCCTTTTCGAGTAACTCCTCGAGTTCATCATAGCAACCGTGAATGTCTCCAACTACTATTGTTCGTGATGCCATGACGCCTCCGCGATCAGTTTCGACGTTCCATAGATGGATAGCTAACCTGGCGACTAAAGCAACGCCCTGCTGAGCGGAATACTTTAGACTCCCCACTCAAATCCAGAAGAAACTACCTGAACGCAGTCTAACTTAATCTGAACCGTCCGCAAGGTCTTTCTCGAATATGGTACTCGTGAACAAGTCCGGCAAATAAAATCCGTGATTGTCATTCTGCTGTAACAAGCCCGACCTAGCGTGAGTACCAATAGCTCGAGACTCAGGAATGATTACTTTAGATCGGAGCCCCTAATGACCATTTCGAATGAATTGAGTAGCGAGATTGCTGCTGCTCTTTTGACGATTAACGATAGATCATCTGACGAATTGAGCAACCTCAAAGACATTGTGATTAATGTGCACTCCACCCTCCAACAGATGGATCTCGAAACAAGGGAAGACCGAAGTGATCTGGGAACAGATCAGGCAGGCGCTTCCGATCCCTAACGCGGTCGCTCTCCTGGCAGTCCAATCATTTCAAAAGGTGCCGGCACTGAAAGCGTTGGCGCCCACGCAGTCAGAGCCACCATTCCTTGTCGCACAACTTCTGGCCCTCATCATCTTCGTCGTGCTAGGGATTCTCGCTGCGATCAAGTTCCATCCAGCACGAGAGAGCCAACAATAGGACGATTTGGCGAGTGCTGGTGGAGCTGTTCAGAACAAGGATTACGTAGTTGTTGGTTGATCTTGCGGGCGATGTCGCATCGCGAGCACGACACCAGCTCCGACGATGGCGACGCCAATGACGCCGAAGGCCACATATCGTTCAGTCAAAAACTTGACTACCAACAAAGCGTCGAGAGAGAACGCGCCGCCGCCAAAGAATGTCAGTGCCAACGCCGTCGAAGCGTAAAGAAAGGGAACCTCAATGCCATTGCCAGAAGCGAAAAACCCGCTCTTGAGGTGTACGCTGACTGCTGCCACAATCATAGTGGCCAACACAGCGGCGGAGCCCAGCGGCGTAAACAAACCTAGTAACAGCAACAGGCCCCCATCGAATTCGCTTAACCCAGCCATCGCGGCGAAAGCTGACCCCGGCCGAAACCCAATGGACTCAAAGAAACCTCCGGTTCCTTTCAGTCCGTAACCACCGAACCAACCGAATATTTTCTGCGCCCCGTGCGCGGCAATGGCGCCGCCAAAGAGTACCCGCAACAAAAGAATTCCTAAGTCAACTGACATCACTCTGCCTCCCGTATCTTAAAGGCGATGGGTGATTACATGTGGAGCAACCGGTGTCACATGCATCACCCATGCTCAATATTTCTTGTCCCCACGAATGCGATCACTCAAGAGCTTATCGCGCCCATCCTACCCAGCTGGTAGTCCTCAATCGCCTGGCGGATTTCGCCGTCGGTGTTCATCACAAACGGCCCGTAGCGCGCGACCGGCTCGTTCAAAGGAACTCCGGCGATGAGTAACACTTCGAGCGTGGTCCTCGCGTGCGCTCGATTTTCGATTCTGACTTCGTCGCCGTCCTGCGCGAACAGAACCATTTGTCCATCTCCAGCGCGTTCGCCTTCTGCTCCGAACAACCCCTCGCCCTCAACAACGTAAGCGAAGGCGTTGTAAGCGCCGGGCACCTGTTGAGTGGCCACACCTCCGGGCTCGATCCGGTAATGCAGATAGATGATCGGCGTGCGCGTCTCAATGACTGCTTTCTCGCCCATCGCTTCGCCCGCGATCACGCTTACTCTCACCAGACCGTCGGCCGAAGTCGCCTTAGGGATTTGCGAGTTCGGGATTTCCTGGTAGCGCGGCTTCGTCATCTTGTCTCGCTTCGGCAGGTTCACCCAAAGTTGGAATCCGTGCATCCGTCCGCCGGCACGCATGAACTCACGGCTCGGCATCTCTGAGTGGATCACGCCCGCGCCGGCAGTCATCCACTGCACGTCGCCCGGTGTAAGACGTCCGGCATGTCCCCGAGAATCCTTATGTTCCATCTCGCCCGACAACAGATAAGTCACAGTCTCAAATCCACGATGCGGATGGTCCGGCGCGCCTTTCGCCTCGCCGGGCCCAACTTCCATCGGCCCCATCTCATCAAGTAACAGGAACGGATCAAACTCTGAAAACGCCGCCTTGGGGAACGGACGGCGAACCAGAAAGCCCCCTCCTTCCAAAGTCTCGATGCTGTTCACGATTCCGCCAACCGTGCGCGTTCCGCCCGCGCGAGTCCGCTCTTTTCTTAATGCTTCACTCACCTTCGACATCTCCTCTCCTCAATTTCGCGTGTCTGCAAACGACGTAAACGGCTTAAGCCGTAATCTTCTTTTCACTTTGCTCTAACGCACCTGCCGCCTCATAGCCAATCTTCTTCAACAGACTGATGAGCGTTCTGCGCTCCGCTCTTGTCAGCGAGGCAAACGCCAGCCTTTCCATGTCGGCAGCATGATCGGCGTAAATGCGCGTGATCAACTTCCTGCCCGCCTTCGTCAGGTGAACTATCCTCGCCCGGCGATCGGTGCCGTGAGCGCGCCGCTCCACCAACCCCTTCTTTTCCAGGCGGTCAACTGCGACAGTGATCGAGCCGCTCGTTAACTGAACTTTCTTTCCGATCTCGTTCACCGGAAGCGGCCCTTTGTGCAGCAGGGCTTCGAGTACGGCGAAGTCGCTGGCGCACATCTCCAACTCCGAGATGCTCTTTTCGGCGTATGCCTGAGCCGCACTCGCCGCCTTCCACAACACCAGGAAAACGTGAACACCACTGCCGCCCGTCAACGATTCCAGTTTGTCTATCGCCATTTCGGAAACTCTCTTGATGTCAAGATACTTTAAGCCAAGGCAGATTGTCAAGCGGACGGGGAGTTCCTAAAGGAGCGCTTCGTTTAAATCCGACCTAGCCTGCGGAGCGGCCGATAGCATAAAGCCTGGGATGGAGCGAAGCGGAAACCCCGGGAACTTAGTACAAGAGACTTTGCAAAGTCCGCGAAGCGGTCGATAGAGGTCGCGATTACGAAAACATCATTCGTCGACGATTCGACTGTCGGCCGCTTCGCGGGCTCCAGATATTTTCTGCCGCGGTTCCTGGGGTTCCGCTTCGCTCCACCCCTGGGCTCTATGCTGTCGGCCGCTTCGCGAACTTTAATTCATTTCGACAACAGTTCTTCACCCATCGACGTGGGCCTATTTAACTGCATGATGATAGTATTTGCGGACACTGCTCTTAAAAATTGGGTTGGAAGGGGGACGCGAAGTGAAGATCCTAACCTTGGTCGCGCGTATTCTGCTTGGCCTGCTCTTCGTTGTGTTTGGGCTAAATGGTTTTCTCAATTTCCTCAGCATGGGACCTATGCCCTCCGGATTGGCCGGGCAGTTTATAGGCGCCCTGGTAGCTTCCCATTACTTTTGGGTTGTTGCTGCGCTACAAGTCGCGGGCGGAGCGCTGCTGCTTGTAAATCGGTTCGTGCCGCTCGGTTTGGTACTTCTGGGGCCAGTGATCGTGAACATTATTCTGTATCACATTTTCATGAATCCCAGCGGTATCGTGTTGCCAATCGTCGTAGTGATTCTGTGGTTGATTGTCTTCTACGCGCATCGCCAAAACTTTTCCGGGATATTTGCGCAACGGGTGTGATAACGAATTAGCCGTGGATTTCCGCGAATAAACGCGGATCAGAAGCACAAGACAAGAGACGGTAGTGCCCGATCTCGGCCTTCTCTGCGGACCCTCCGTGAGAGAATTCGAGCTGCGGTGGTGATGGCATTTGGGGGTTGGTGAGTGCCAACCTCTTTTTGCAGAATAGATGCCGAGCATGAAAGGGAGTCAGATGATCCGAGTAGAGAAACTCGTGAAGCGTTTTGGTGATGTTACCGCGGTAGACGACATCTCCTTCGAGGTCCGGCGCGGCGAGATCTTTGCGTTTCTCGGACCAAACGGCGCCGGCAAAACGACCACGATAAAAATGCTCACTACCCTGCTCCAGCCCACCAGCGGTTCGCTCGAGCTGGATGGACTCAACCCCACCGTCAATCGCGACGAAGTGCGCAAGCGTTTTGGCGTCGTCTTCCAGGATCCGAGTTTAGACCAGGACCTGACGGCCTGGGAGAACATGGAAATACATGGAGTGCTCTACGGTATGCCTCGCAAAGAACGCCGCGAGCGGGCGACCACGCTGCTGCAACTGTTTGAACTCTACGAGAGACGTGACGCCCTCGTGAAGACATTTTCCGGGGGGATGAGACGCCGACTCGAGATTGCGCGTGGACTCCTCCACACGCCCAAAGTGTTGTTCCTCGATGAACCGACGCTCGGCCTGGATCCACAGAGCCGCAACCAGATGTGGACCCATGTCAAGACCTTGAATGAGACGGATCAGGTGACGGTTTTTCTGACGACGCATTACATGGACGAGGCGGATCGAGTAGCGCATCGCATTGCCGTCATCGACCACGGACGCATTGTTGCCATCGGTTCGTCGGCCGAGTTGAAGAAGCAGACGAATACTGAATCACTCGAAGCTGCCTTTTTGGCGTTGACCGGTACATCAATCCGGGATGAGACCGCGAACGCGGCCGACAGCATGCGGCAGATTGCGCGGATGTGGAGGAAATAGAAGTGTTGAGTGTGATCTTCATTCTTTGGCTGCGAGAAGTGAAAAAGTATCTGCGCTCGCGCACCCAAATCATCGCATCGTTGGGATCGCCGATTATGTACCTCGGTGTTCTTGGCTTCGGCCTCGGACCAATCTTTCGGAAGGCGGGCGAAGGTAGCTACTTGCAGTTCATGGCTCCCGGCGTCGTCGGGATGACGATCCTCTTCACTTCAATGTTTTCGGGTATCGCTTTGTTATGGGACCGACAGTTCGGTTTTCTCAAAGAGACATTGGTGGCGCCGGTGCCACGTCTATGGATCATGATCGGGCGCACGTTGGGTGGTGCCACTGTCGCCATTCTCCAGGGGTTGCTGATCTTCGTTGCCTGCTTCATCGCCGGTTTTCGCCCCTTGAGTGTTGTCGTGATCCCACTAGCTCTGCTTTTCATGGCGCTGATTGCTGTCGTCTTCGCTGCCCTGGGAACGGTGATTGGTTCCAGCCTGAAGGATATACAGGGTTTTCAGTTGGTGATGAACTTCATGGTGATGCCGATCTTTTTTCTTTCGGGTGCGCTGTATCCGCTCACAAATTTGCCACGAGTACTCGCATTGCTGACGCGGATCGATCCACTCACCTATGGCGTCGATGGTATGCGAACGGT
>Ga0070706_100003315_pt1 | contig 15899 bp, 13 predicted proteins | sample KBSK5501metaG_FD_65476 | JGI IMG/M metagenome (GOLD analysis project Ga0070706, IMG submission 65476) | Corn, switchgrass and miscanthus rhizosphere microbial communities from Kellogg Biological Station, Michigan, USA - KBS K5-50-1 metaG | ecosystem: Host-associated > Plants > Roots >...
GCCCATGTCCTGGTCGGCGACAATTACGGCTATTTCCGCGATGAACTCTATGTGCTGGCCATGAGCCAGCATCCCGCCTTTGGCTATGTGGATGTCCCGCCGCTGGTTCCCTGGATCACGGCTCTCCCCCGCTTGCTCACCGGCAATGCCTTATGGGCCATCCATGTGATCTCGGCGCTGGTCTGTGCCGGGACGATCATCCTGACCGGACTGATGGCCCGGCTCCTGGGTGGCAAAGGATGGGTCCAGGGACTGGCTGCCCTGGCATCGGCGACGGCCCTCATCTTTATGGGAAACGGCTCGATCTACAGCTATGACGTCTTTGATACCTTCTGGTGGACGCTTTGCGCCACGATCCTCATCGTGTTGTTGCGCGACGACCAGCCCCGACGATGGCTCTGGTTCGGCCTGGTGGCTGGCCTGGGATTATTAACGAAGGAGACCATCCTCTTCTGGGGGTTCGCCCTGATCGTTGGACTCTTGCTTTCTCCACAGCGCCGCTTGCTGTTCACCCGCTGGACGGTGTTTGGGGGCCTGATCGCCTTTGCGCTCTTCTTTCCTTTCCTGCTCTGGAATGCCGCCAACGGCTGGGCATCGGTGCAGTATTGGGCGGGCTATTCCCAAAATCATAGTGCCGGTGGGTCGCCCCTCGATTTCCTGATCAACCAGATCCTGGGCATGAATCCTCTCTCGCTGCTCTTGTGGGGGGCAGGACTGTGGTACTTCTTCTCCGCACGCGGGGCGCGCTATCGGGTCTTCGGGTGGGCCTATCTCATGCTCTTCGTCCTCTTCATCGCGATTGGAGGGAAAACCTATTTTCTGGCGCCGGCCTACCCGCCGTTGTTTGCTGGTGGGGCGGTGCTGATCGGTACATGGCGGGTAGGCTTGCGCAGATGGGTCGCGGCCTATGCCGTGGTGCTGGTCTTGAGTGCTCTGCTGCTGGCCCCCGCGGCGATGCCGGTGTTGCCACCCGCCGTGTACGCACATGTGTATGGCAAGAGTGGCAACTCCGGGGCGCAGCAGGAGTCAGGCGATAGCTACGGCTTGCCGCAAGCCCTGGCGGATCGCTTTGGCTGGGAGCAGCAGGTCGCGTTAATTGCGCAGGTGTATCACAGCCTGCCACCGGATGAGCAGCGGGTGGCCTGCATCTTTACCGAAAATTATGGCGAGGCTGGGGCGCTCGAGCAATTCGGTGGGAGCTATCATCTGCCCCCGCCGATCAGCGGACACAACGCCTTCTATCTCTGGGGACCGCAAGGGTGCACCGGTCAGGTCCTCATCACGATCAATATTGCTCCCAAGGATGCTGCACAGGGGTACAGCTCGGTGACACTGGCCGCCAGGACTTCCTGCGCTGCGTGTGTGGACTTTGAGAATCAGGCTCCTATCCTGATCTTGCGGCAGCCGAAGGCGAAGGTACCATTCGCGGTGCTCTGGGCACAGGCTAAACATTACGATTGAGGCCAGGCAGGGTTCAGGCGGGGTTGGGGTCACGACAGTGTTTCCCCGGCGCCCATCCAGGCTTCGGCGAAAGACACGCTCATAGACAGAGCTCAGGAGATTGACCCATGAAAAGCCGAACATGCTTTGAGCTCATGAGAGAAAGAGAGCTTTTTTCGTCATGCCAACTCTAACATTACCAATGCCCACACCAAAGCCTCGCGAAACAAGCAAGACACAGGTACATGTCGTCTCCATACGAAAAACGTGGAACAGAACGATCTGGCAATTCTTGCGTTTCGGATTAGTTGGTTGCTTGAATACAACCATCGATCTACTCATGCTGAATGGCCTGCTCTGGCTCTGGCCAGGGCAGGGCATGGCCAGGCTGTTGCTGGCCAATACGCTTGCCTACGCTTGTGGTGCGCTCAATAGTTTTGTCTTCAACAGATATTGGACGTTCCAACGCACAGGACGTCCCAACGCGCGCGAAGGAGCACGCTTTCTCCTGATAACCCTGGCCGCGATGGCCTGCAATGACCTTCTCCTGTGGTTGATGAGTCAAGTCCTGCATCCGGCGCATCTCAACCCGACGCTCTGGACGAATAGCTCCAAAGTGGCTGCCATCGGGGGCACGATTCTGGTCTCGTACCTGGGCATGCGCCTGTGGGTCTTTGTGCAGTCATCCCACGAAAAACGGGAGCGTTTTGTTCATCCTCGCACAAAGGGGTCTCGCCATTTTTTCCCCGCGAAATCGGGAGGGAAAAATGGCGAGACCCCGTGACCGTCGTACCCGAGCAGCCTGTGATCGAAGCGGGTCCCTACCGACTCATTCGGCATCCCTCCTCTACCGGCTTGCTCATCATGTTCCTCGGATTTGGGCTCAGCTCTACGAACTGTTTGAGTCTGTTGGTCCTTGTGGGATGTGCGTTGCTTGGCTTCAGCTACCGTATCCATGTGGAAGAGCACGTCCTGCAGGAGCATCTCGGCCAGCGATATCAGGAGTATATGCGGCGCACGAAACGGCTCATCCCCTTTGTGTTGTAACGGAGTGCGAGGCTCCATCACGCTCTGCGCATCCCCTCCTGCGGATCGCCTGCGAGCGCCAGGAAAATGGAGACGTATCGTTGGTGCGCGCCGGAAGTTTCCTTTTTCGCGGTCACGCATGTGCGGAAAGGGCTGAACGGTCTGAGCCTTGTTCAACCTCCCATATCCAACGTGAGGCAAGGTGTTTCCATCCCAAAGCATTCAGAAACCTGTAGCTAAGTATGGAACGCCTAGAACAAGAGAGGCTTGAATTGCCTCTCTCGTTTTATTTACTCGTAAGAATTCGCCACTGACGACGACCCAGAGACGACACCGATGTCTTGAGGTGGTATGGTCCGTCGTAACGATACTTTACATATTTGGGCAGTCCTCGTGGCGGAAAAATGTTTGTCTCGCTGAGGTTTTCCCTTCAATGAATGCTTCCTCTGCGTCTATGAGGTATACTGTTGCGAGACCCATCATGAACACACAGGCTAGTCGTCCTCGCGCACATCTTCTCCAGCATCTCCCCGCGCTCGCCCGAGAATCTCCTCAACCACCGCAGTCTTGGCATCGGCGTAGTTTTGTGTGTACTTCCAGTCCAGGCGCGCAAGCTCCCGCTTGGTGCGCTCGTACAGCCGACGATCGGATGCGTTGCTACGCAACCAGTTGCGGAAGAGCAGCATGCGGTCGATCTCTGGGCAACCCAGCGAGAAGACATGGAGGTTGATGTCCGTGTCCGACCCCTTGAACATACGGTGCTCGTACCAGTCTGGCTCTCGGATGCGTAGCACATAGCCAGCAGCCTCCAAGGCCGGGACGTAGGCTGGCTCGTCTGCCGAGTCCGCTACCACAAGCAACATGTCGATTCTCGGTTTGGCAGCAAGCCCTGGCACCGAGGTCGAGCCGACGTGTTCGAGCAACAGAACCCGGTTGCCGAGCGTGGCTTGGATTCGCTCGGCCTCACGCTCAAAGAGCCGAGGCCACTCGGGGTCGTAGTTGACGATGTGGATAGGCCCGACCAGAGGCACAAGCTCTCCAAGTGTGGCAGCCCGGAGCTGCTCCTCAGTCAGTGGTACGTGTGTAGCCGCCCGATCCTGCTCCGATGTCACTCTGTTTTACCCTTTCGGTGTGTCTCCGGCTGTGTTGTCAATCTCAGAAAGTATCTTCAACTGCATGTACGGCCCGTTTTGTCCCAGAGAGGTTCAACGAACTTAAAGAAAACAATTTGCGTAGATGGACAGCTTCCAGGATTGGGACTTGATCATGGTCAGCACTAGCATCATTAAGTCCCACTTCAAGATTGTTCATTGAGCACTGCTCTCCCCTGCTAGAGCCTGGTACTTACTGGCCAAATCGGCTGTAGATGGTGGTTCCGCGTTGAACCTGGGATCATATAAATGGCAGGCAACGAGCTGCCCTGAGTCCTCGTCCCGCACAAATTGTAGTGAGGGTAAAACTTCGCGACACGCGTCTATCGCCAGAGGGCAGCGTGTGTGAAAGGCACAGCCCGGCGGCACAGCGCGCAAGTCAGGTGGTGAACCAGGAATACCAGCCATCTTGCGACGCGGTCCATGCATAGACGGGAACGAGTTGAGCAATCCATAGCTGTATGGATGACGTGGATGCAAATAGAGGTCCCGGCGTGATGCTTTCTCGACAATGCGTCCAGCGTACATGATCGCGACATAGTCAGCCAGTTCAAGCAAGAGCGAGAGGTCATGGGTGATAAAGATTACAGAGAAGCCAAGTTTCTCCCGCAAGCGCATAATCTCGGTAAGAATTTCGCGCTGCACAACGACATCAAGTGCGGTCGTAGGCTCGTCCATAATGAGGATTTCAGGTGAAAGAGCGAGAGCAATAGCAATGATTGCGCGCTGGCGCATACCTCCACTTAACTCATGAGGATAACTGCGCAAGCGGTCCGGGGCGATGCCAACTAACTGGAATAGTTCGATAGCTCGCTGTTTGCGCGAATCCGACCCCATATGAGGGCGGTGCGTACGCAACACATCCATGATCTGTGCGCCAACCGTCATGACCGGGTTAAGAGCATTCATAGCGCTCTGGAAAACGATAGCCAGGTCATCCCAACGTAATTCTTGTATTTGCGCCGGGGATAATTGCAACAGATTTATCGACTGCGTTTCCTCAGCGGTGCTTCCATTTCCATCTTTCGCATGCTTCGGTTTTCCAATCTTTGAGAGACGAGTTAATGAGACATACGAACTGTCCTTCTCATCCTGAGATTGACGTGGGTAATAAAGAATCTTTCCACCACTAATCAACGCAGGTGGACGCAATAGGCAGGTAATAGCATAGGCCAGCGTCGATTTGCCGCTGCCGCTTTCACCTGCAAGGCCAAGAATTTCACCGCGTTTCAAGGTAAAACTTACATCTGTTACAGCATGTACCGTACCACTCGCTGCTTGGTAATCGACATAGAGGTTCTTTACATCAAGCAGCGTGTCTGTTTGAGCATTTGCGCTAACGTTTGTCACCATTATGCTACCGCTTTCTTGGTTTCCCATGACTATTCAGATTCTCCTATCTCTTTTGCCGCCTCCGGCGGCGAGGGAGGAGAAAAGCGGGGACACCCCGCACCCCGGCAGAGGGCTGCGGCCCTCTGCACTCCCAAAAAGTGTAGGGAGAGACCCCACCAAGGGGCCTTGCAGGCCCCTGGAAACCCTGCTGAATAGTTACCTTTTCCTTGATTTCACGGGGCGCTCAGGTCGCAACCGGGGATCGGCGATTTCGTCGATGCCGAAATTGATAAGAGCAAGTCCTGCCCCCAATGTGGCAATACAAAGACCTGGAGGAATGAACCACCACCAGAGTCCGCCACCTAATGCACCTGCCTGCTGCGCCCAGTACAGCATACCACCCCAACTTGGTATAGTGCCATCACCCAGTCCGAGAAATTCCAGCGCTGCCCAGGCGAGTACGATAAAAATAGTTGTACTCACAAAGCCCGCAACTACCAGGCTAATCTCATTGGGAAAAATCTCAAAGAAGATAATGCGCCAGTTGTGCTCTCCACCTGTACGCGCCGCAGTGACGAACTCGCGGCTCCGCAAGGACAGCGTCTGCGAACGAAGTACACGTGCTTGCCAGGCCCAGCTTGTAATCACAATAACCATAGAGATTGTCAAGGGTCCACGTGGGAAATAGGCCGCGAGCACAATCGCCAGGGGGAGAGCGGGAAGCACCAGAGAGACGTTGGTCACTAACGACAACGAATCGTCTGTCAAGCCGCCAAAGTAGCCACCAACCAGGCCGACCAAAACCGAGAGCAACGTTACAAGCAGTCCTGTAGCAAGACCCCAGAAGACGCTCGTTCGCGTACCATAGATCAGCTGGCTGAAAATATCCTCCCCGACGACTGTCGTACCTAGCCAATGTGCGGAGGAAGGTGGAGCAATGAACAGGTGCGACGTCGCATTGGGGTTATAGGGCATAAAAAATGGTCCAACGAGGCCAACCATGATGAAGAAGCCAACGATCGCACAGCCAGTCGCAACCTTCCTGTTCATTGTCATCGCTCGCCAGATGGCTAGCAGCACACTCAGGAAGCGAGTAAACAGTGGATCACCTGATAGATGCGCAATCGGGACAACGCTCGCGGAGTGCGGTACTTCCTGGGTTTGCATCGCTATGCACTCCTTTCCTGACGTACACGAGGATCGAGTACAACATAGAGCATATCGGCCAGGAAGTTAGCTCCCAGCACAGATAGCGTAATTATCAGGAATACAGCTTGTATCATCGCATAATCTTGCTGGTTCACTGCCTGGAGTAGCGCATATCCGATACCTGGATAGGAAAACACCATTTCGGTAAGTAGTTGACCGCCAACGATTGCTCCGATTGCGATTGCGAAACCGGTAATATTGGGTAACACCGCATTACGAGCAGCATAGCGGAACATCACACGGACCTGTGACAAACCTTTTGCCTTCGCCATCAATACATAATCTTCTGAGAGTGTCGTAATCATCGAGTTGCGCATCGTCAGCATCCAACCCGCCAGCGAAGCGATCACCAGCGTTAGAGCTGGCAGGAAAGCATGTTGCGTGGCACTCCCAATAAAATCAAACGTCCAACCTGGATCGAAATTCGCTGAATCATAGCCACCGGACAGAGGGAACCAGTTGAGCAGATAGGAGAAAATATAAAGACTAAGCAACGACAGCCAGAAATAAGGAATAGCGGACAGAAAATTCATTCCGGGCGACAGGACAGTATCAAGTGCAGTCCCACGCTTCCATGCAGCGAGTATTCCAAGGAAACAGCCAAGTGTAAAGCTAATCACAACGGCGACACCACCCAACATGATTGACCATAAGATGTCTTGTCCAATGATGGTCATGACGGGAGTGGGGAAATACTGGATGGAATTTCCGAAATTTCCATGCAGTAGATTGCCAAGATACTTAAAGTATTGCAGCCACAATGGATCATTCGTATTCAGACCAAATTGTGCTGAGAGAGCTTGCTGCATCTCAGGAGTAACATAGCCCTTGGTGGACATTTTGCCTACGAGTGCCGCGACGGGATCACCAGGGGCCAGGCGAGGAATGAAAAAATCTATGGTAATTGCCACCCAAACAGCGAAAACATAGAACAAAATGCGGCGGATTACAAGACGCACAAGGTTACTCCTTTACATTGCATCCCTGAAATTTAACTCTCCCACATTGTACACTAATTTCCCGCAGGTTCCATCCAGGGTATGCACAAGGCATGTCCAATAGGCGTCAGGTTAGCATTCGATTTGGTGCAAAAACCCGACTTGAGGACACCCGTCGCGGGGCCACCACCTCACCCCAAGGGCACCCGCAAGGGGATGTCATGCATGCCAGGTTAACACTCGTCGCGGGGCCACCACCCCATCCCAGGGCACCCGCAAGGGGATGCCCCTACTATACCGCGGAATGTGTTTCGCGCTCCGTGTATTGTAGGGGCGGGGCTTACCCCCGCCCTCGTTACTGCCCCCACCCTCGCCACATTACCCTGGTCTGCGTTACATTGACGCCTAAAACGCTTCCGCAAGGGCTGTCCTTGCTATGCAAGATACTCCGGTCGATCATTGCATAGGTAGCCAGGACATTCCTCGCGGGTGTCCTTCAACCTATGAAACGGGTTGCAGGTGAAGGATTACCTGCTCGTAATCAGGGGCAGTGTTTGGACTGCCACTGGAATACGGATTGCTCTGATCGGGCCATCCAGTGAAGTTTCTGGTGGAGTATTCGTCGTAGTCAGCTCCAGTCCACAGTGGAATGAACGGCTGGTTCGCGACGAAGACCTGTTGAACACCCTGCATAGCTTGCTTTTGTGTAGCTTGATCAGAGGTCGAGGCATACTGGTTCAAGTACTGATCAGTTTGGGAGTTGTTCCAGGCTACGAAGTTGAACTTACCCTGGCCAATCTGATTACTGTTCAGGTATTGATTGTACAGGTAGTACGGAGTGGGGCCACCGACCATACCACAGAACATCAACTGGTAGTCATACTTGCCATCTGTGCGGAGAGTGTAGTAGTTATCTTCACCAACCGTCACGTTTTTAATTTCGATTCCAACAGCCTTTGCCTGGTCTGCGATCAGTTTCGCCGCAGCATTCCAGTCTGAGTAAGAGTCAACACTTCTCAGTGTAAAGGACAGGCGCTGACCATTCTTCTGATAGATGCCATCCGAGCCTTTCGTGAAGCCGGCGCTGGTCAGGTATTGCTCAGCTTTAGCAATATTAGCAGTCGTAGGCAGGTTCGAAAACTGCGGATCCAGCCAGCTTTGCGCGGTTGGGAGAATCAAGCCAGTCATGCTTCCGGGAGGCTCAAGCCCCGCTGTAGCCTGAGCGGCAATAGCATTGCGGTCAAGCGCGGTGCTGAGCGCCAGGCGAACCGGTAGTCCAGCCTGACCACCAAGCAGGGGGTCTTTCCCGTTTGGGCATATAGAGTACAGGTTGACTGGATCCATCCAGATGTGGAAATGTGCCGGGTCTTTCGCGACGAAGTCCTGCTGGAGTGTCGGTGAGAAGTAACCTGCCCAATCGATATCACCCTTTGGCAGCGCCAACTGCAGGGTCGAGTTGTCTTTGTACTCTGGGAAGCGAACCTGATCAACTTTCACCTTGTCGGCCTGCCAGTAGTTCGGATTCTTGTCGTACACTGCCAGGTCTGTCTGGTATCTGGCCAACGTGAAAGGTCCAGTACCAACAGGCTTGTCGGTGAGATATTTGGTCGGGTCGCCAACTGTGGCAAAGACATGTTGCGGCACAATATAAACCTTCCCCGCAATGTTCACCAGCACAGGAGGATAGGCCTTCTGGAAGGTCATTACGACTGTATTGGCGTCAGGTGCAGTGACAGTTGACAGGAAGTTCCAAACGCCTAAACCATCTGCTGCCGGATACTGTTTCATGAGGTTGAATGTAAACGCAACATCGTTCGCAGTGTACGGTTGACCATCATTCCATTTCACATTCTGGCGAATAGTGAAGGTAACTTGCGTGTTGTTGCTATTCCACTGGTAGTTAGTTGCCAACATTGGCGTGAACGAACCGTCATTCACATTGACAAAATACAGGGTTTCATAGATCAGACCCAGGCCAGCATTGGGGTGGCCATTATAGATGTTAAAACCGGATTGAGCGTAATCGTAGGACTGAGTAGCTACTTTAAGAACGTGCTTGGTAGCGGCCTGATTACTCTGTGAGGTACTACCACCACAGGCTACAAGTATCATTGAGAAGAGAACGATCAGACTAAGCAATGCCGTGAACGATTTAACTTTCACCCTTGAAGACATCGCAGGGAGAGAGTTGGGAGTCATGTACAACCTCCTATCGCTGGATGAACTTTTTGATTCAACGAACCTGATAAATATGTTGTGAATTGCACCATTGAACAAACGAGACGCAAAAACTGCTTGCAAGTTTTCTTTCAGCTATCCCTCCTTTCAGGTTTCATTTCACATCGATACGACGCAGTATTTTTGTCAACAGGTATTCCAGATCAGTCTATGTGGATTACTGTACCTTGTTCTGGTTCATTTGTCAAGTCATCTAGACCACTATACAAGAATGTGATAATATTTGTGAGAATTTCGTGCTTGTCGTATGATCGAAGTAAAAAATGAACGGAGTACGTATGGTCTCATTGCTAGAACAAGAAATCTGGAGCCAACCCGAAGTCATCAAGCGTTTGCTGGAACGTGAAACGAAGCACATCGAAAAAATCGTCGCTCAACTTCCAGCATTTGACTACGCGCTCATTGCCGCTCGCGGGTCATCAGATCATGCTGCAACGTATGCAAAATATGCCTGGACGACGCTTGCGGGATACCCGGTCGCGCTTGCAGCACCCTCGCTTCTCACCATGTATAAGACTCAGATGCACCTGACAGGATCGCTGGTTGTAGGTATTTCGCAATCGGGTCAGTCACCTGATATTATTGCTGTACTTGAAGAGGGAAAGCGACTTGGGCGACCTACGCTGGCAATTACCAACGATGGCGCATCTCCGCTTGCGTCTATGGCCGACCATGTCATCGAGCTACATGCTAGACCAGAACAAAGCATAGCGGCAACAAAGACGTATACAGCCCAACTCGCGGTGATGGCAATTTTTGCTGCTGCCCTGAGCGGTAATGAACAACATCTGGCCGCACTTCAGCAATTACCTTCGGTTATGGAGGCCACATTGCGACTTGACTCGGGACTCGCTCGGAGCGTCGAGCGTTACCGCTATATGGATCGTTGCATCGTCATCGGACGCGGTTATAACTATGCTAGCTCTTTTGAGTTTGCACTCAAGTTGAAAGAACTAACCTACATTATGGCGTCAGCTTACTCTTCGGCGGATTTCCGGCACGGCCCTATTGCGACCATCGAAAGTGGTTTGCCCGTCTTCCTGTTTATGCCAGCAGGAGCTACTTACGAGGATATGCTCGACCTGGCAAATGAACTTCAACACCGGGGAGCTGAGCTACTGGTCATTTCAGAATCGGAACAGGCGCTCTCACTGGCCAGGACAGCTCTTCCAATCTATCCTGGCGTTCCAGAGTGGCTTACACCTCTCATCACAATTATTCCCGGACAACTTTTTGCTCTGAACCTGGCGCTAATAAAAGATTTGAACCCAGACATCCCACGCGGACTACATAAGGTGACTCGGACGCTGTAGTCACAGAAAACGTAGGGCTGACAGACGTTCGCTCCACTCGTCGGTTGCGAACGCTATCGCTCCTTTGCAAATGGTGGCCTGAAGTGCCAGCGATTGATCAAAGATAAGCACATCAGCGTCGTAGCCGACCTTCAAGCGTCCTTTACGATGCGAAACCTGTGCTGCCAGGGCAGGATTGAGTGTTAGCATACCCACAGCTTGCTGAAGCGAGACTCCTGTCATCAGAAGCATATTGCGCAGCGCCTGATCCATGGTTAAGACACTACCAGTTAACGTGCCATCAGTTAAACGAGCTGCCCCACGAATCACTTTCGCAGGCTGACCAGCGAAATCAAATGTGGCTTCCGGAGCGCCTGCTCCCGCGAGAGCATCTGTGATCACAACGATTCGCTCCGGACCCAACAGCTTTACCAGTGCATCCATTGCTGCCGGGTGAACATGCACGCCGTCCGCGATCAGTTCTCCACGCACCTGCTCGGCTTGAGCAACGGCTGCTAGCGGACCTGGGGCGCGATGAAGCAGCGGACGCATTGCATTGAAGCAATGTGTTACATGCGTTACACCCAGTTTTATCGCCTCCAGTGATTGCTCGTAGGTTGCGTTGGTATGGCCCATGCTCACGGTGACACCTGTGTTTACCAGTCGACGAATCATAGCTGAAGCTCCTGGTAGCTCGGGAGCCAGCGTAAGCAGCCGCAGATGCCCATCCGCTAATGCAAGCAATTGCTCTGTCTCGGACTCGTCGGGCATACGAAGCCAGGATGGATGATGTGCTCCACGCATTGCAACACTGATATAAGGTCCCTCCAGGTGAATCCCTAGAGGCTCAGCAGCCTTGCCATGATCATCTAGCACTTCGATGGCTGTTCTTAACTGCTCTTCAGGTATCGATCCAGGTACACCAATCACGACTATAAGAAATGACGTTGCTCCTGTTTCTGGCACCCAGCGTGCATAAGCTCGAATTTCGCCAGCATCCGTAGTTTGTAGATTATAGCCACCACCTCCATGAGTATGCACATCAATGAAACCGGGCATTACTATCATGCCTGTAGTATCGATGATACTATCTTGCTGCTGGTCTGAGTATTCCGGACATTCAACGGCTTGAATATGCGTACCATCAATGGTAATGGCGCCGCAAGCAATATCGGTTGTGGCATCTATGAGGTGAGCATCACGTAACGTAAAACGCATTGATCCTCTTTACCTTCCTTCTCCTTGCACGCAGCCTGAACGCGCAGCGTTAGACACGTAGTGCCCTTGGCGCAGAGGCTTAGTGCCATAGGTGAACTATAAGGGACTGTCTGATCTGGAATCCCCGTTCGCCCTTCTTTTTGAGCACTTGACAGACACGAAAAAGTATGTGATTATTATAACCAGGTAAAGTGGTATATACAATATACCAATTATACCACTTGTTTTACTTGTACCATATTTGAAGAAGGAAAGCAAGAGGTTCGTGGTTGGGCAGACATGTTTACAATATGTATATATTATTAGGCAAGGTTCAAGTGTTAAGAAGAGTCCTTGATAGATTGAACAGCCACACTTTGTCACCCTAAGCGAAGGGTCTGTCGATCGGCAGCGAGATGCTTCGCTGGGCTCAGCACGACAGAGCTGGTTCTGAGGAACTGTCAAGTGCATTTGAACCACGCCTTATTATGGAATGATGTCACCGAATCATCAAGGTAGATGTACGCAATGTAGTACATCTGAAGATTGAGGAAAAACAGATGAGCGCTATTTACAGAAACAGCCCCCTGCCTCGCTACTATCAATTGAAAGAGATCATGCGGGAAAGAGTGCAGTCAGAAGAGTGGAAGCCTGGCGATCTCATTCCATCTGAACGAGAGTTGAGCGAAAAGTATGGCATCAGCCGCATGACAGCTCGCCAGGCTATAACCGACCTTGTAAATGAAGGTCTGTTTTATCGGGAACAGGGGAAAGGAACCTTCGTAAGCCAGCGTAAAATCACGCAGCAGTTGCTACGCCTTACCGGATTTACCGAAGATATCCGTGCACGTGGACAAAAACCTGGCACAATGGTGCTTTCGGCCGAGATGGTTCCTGCTGACCAGACAACTGCTGAAAAACTTCGCATCGGTCCAGGGACACGCATTTTCCGCTTGCAGCGATTACGACTGGCAGATGACGAGCCGCTTGCTATTGAACTATCACAGATTAGTTTCAAGGGCTGTGAGAGATTATTAGAAGAGGACCTGGAACAAAATTCACTCTACCGCTTACTTGAGACAAAATATGGGATACCACTGATGGAAGCAGACCAGGAGTTAGAGGCGGGTCTGGCAGGAAACGAAGAAGCACAACTTTTGAAAATCTCCATAAACAGGCCGGTACTTTTTACGCGCCGAATTACCTACACAGAACGCAACCAGCCGATTGAGTATGCTAAAGCCGTGTATTGCGGTAACAAGTATACTTTCTATACCCATCTGAAGCGGGATCAACTGTTGCCATAATCCATAACTTCGATAATAATGAACCGAGGCGAGTTACATGGACACATTGATTGAACATCCTCTGAACGTTCTGGATACCGAACAGGTGAACCCGGCATCGACCGAAATTGACCGAATGAGTCCCCTGGAAATCGTGCAGGTAATCAACGCTGAGGATGCGAAGGTAGCTCAGGCTGTCAAGCAAGTATTGCCACAGATTGCGAGAGCGATTGAAGAGATAGCCATAAGGCTGCGTCGAAATGGACGGCTTGTCTACGTAGGGGCAGGTACCTCTGGTCGTCTCGGAGCTTTAGATTCCTCTGAATGCCCACCAACCTTCAACATTCCGCCAGACATGGTGATTAGCTGCATTGCAGGTGGTCAGCAAGCGCTGGGCAAGGCGCTCGAGGACTTAGAGGATAGTTGGGAAGAAGGGCAAACGGATCTAGTTTCACTCAGTATTTCAAAAGTGGATGTGGTGATCGGCATTACAGCCAGTGGGCGTACACCCTATGCGCGAGGCGCTATCGCCTATGCAAGGGAGCGTGGTGCTTTGACGATTGGCCTGGCCTGTAATGCGAATACCCCACTTGAGCAAGAAGTCGAGATCATGATCGCTCCTGTCGTTGGGCCTGAGGTAATTACCGGCTCAACACGCCTGAAAGCAGGTACAGCACAGAAAATGGTGCTAAATATGCTCAGTACTGGAACAATGATCCTGCTGGGAAAAACCTTTGGCAACCTGATGGTAGATGTACAAGCGACGAATTATAAATTACAACAACGCGCCCTCGCGATTGTTCGTCATGCTACAGGACTGGATGAAGATGCCGCGAAAACGATATTAGAGATTTCAGGAGGCGAAGTCAAAACGGCTATACTAGTGGCACGAGCTAATATTTCGCCGGAACAGGCCAGGGAAAGGCTTGCGGCACATGCCTATGTTCTCCGGGCCGCATTGGAAGGCGTGCAAGGATAGGTGAGTACTTGGACAACAACACCGATGGCATGACGCTGGAAGAGCAGATTGGCCAATTGTTGATGGTTGGCTTTTGGGGAACCACTCCCTCGTCGGAAATTATCAACCTGATTCAACGCCATCATGTTGGGAATATCATCCTATTTTCGCGCAATATTCGCAATGCTCAGCAGGTTCTTGAGCTTACGCAGAAACTGCAGGAGATTGCCAAAGAGGCGGGGCAGCGCTATCCATTGCTGATTGCCATTGACCAGGAGAATGGTATTGTACAGCGACTTGGGGAAGCTGCGACAATACTTCCAGGCAATATGGCGTTGGGAGCCATTGGTTCTGAAGAGATTGCCTACAAGGTAGCGCTGGCAACAGGAATGGAACTCAAGGCTCTCGGGATCAATATGAACCTGGCTCCGGTGGTTGATATTAATAATAATCCGGCCAATCCTGTTATCGGCGTGCGCTCGTTTGGTGAAGACTCGCGGCAGGTTGCTCTTCTCGGCGCCGCAATGGTCAAAGGATATCATGCAGCAGGAATTCTTTCCTGCTTAAAACACTTTCCTGGGCATGGAGATACTGCCGTAGATTCGCACCTTGCGCTACCCGTAATTCCCTATACACTTCAACGGCTGGAAGCCCTGGAACTTGTACCTTTCAGGAGCGGAATTGAGGCCGGGGCTGAAAACGTGATGATAGCACATGTCGCCTTTCCTGCTCTAGCTGAGCAAGAAACCTTACCCGCCACGCTATCACCTGCCATAATACAAGGACTGCTTCGCGAGCAACTCGGCTTCAATGGTATTATTCTTTCAGATTGCATGGAGATGAAGGCCATTTCAGACACGTTTGGCACTGAGAGGGCAGCGGTTATAGCACTACAAGCAGGGATAGATCTTGTGCTGGTATCTCACGAATATATACATCAGCGAGGAAGTATTAAGGCAATTCAGGCAGCAGTGCAGTCGCATAAACTTAGTGCCCAGGCGATTCGAAAGGCAGCGGAGCGTGTGTTGAGGCTCAAAGCGCGCTATCTTTCCTGGGATGATAAACCTACCACAACCACACTTCCTGCATGTATTGGGTGTGAGGATCACATACAACTACAAGGCCAGGCTTACGAGTTATCCACCACACAGGTACGAAACGATGAAGCGCTCCTACCTCTGCACCTGGATTCAGGAGAGCGCATCGTTGTACTCTCACCCCAAAGAAACGCCATGTCGATGGTAGAAGATCGCTATTACTCAGATGAGCTGCTGGTGGATATTCTACAGCAGTATCACTCTTCTGTGAAGCTTGTGCCTGTTGCTCCAGGTCCGGTAGAAGATGCTTGCAAGATGCTTCTGCAAACAACCAGCGAAGCTGATATTTTCATTATCGCTACTGTGAATGCCTACCTGGATGAGCAGCAGGCGGAACTTGTGCGATGCCTCGTATCTTCAGGACGACGCATCATTGACATAGCCGTGCGTAATCCCTATGATCTGCAAGCATTTCCCCAGCTTCGCACGTATCTTGTTACCTATGAATATACTCGACCTGCACTGGTGGGTGCAGTGCAGGTAGTGTTTGGGGAGAAATCGGCACTGGGACATTTACCTGTGAGCATACCTGGTCTTTATACTCGAGTTCGTACTATTAACGATTGAAGAGAGACGCTCCATAGGAGGAATCTGCAAAACTGGAGCCAGCTCAGGTGAGGTTGAACCACTTTTGTGGAGTCCCTAAACGTTAGGGGTTAACTCACACGTTGTTCATAGGTAACCGGACTCACATATCCTAACGAGGAATGTCGTCGAATCCGGTTGTAAAAGCAC
>Ga0070706_100003317_pt1 | contig 15890 bp, 16 predicted proteins | sample KBSK5501metaG_FD_65476 | JGI IMG/M metagenome (GOLD analysis project Ga0070706, IMG submission 65476) | Corn, switchgrass and miscanthus rhizosphere microbial communities from Kellogg Biological Station, Michigan, USA - KBS K5-50-1 metaG | ecosystem: Host-associated > Plants > Roots >...
GGCGGTTGAAAACAGCACCAACAGCGTGCCCATCAGCGCTTTCGGCAGAGGACGATTCAGGTAGTACTCCGGCCAGTGTAGATGAAAGACGTCATACCTTCCCCACAAAGCGCGCCACGGGGAGAAACACTCGACTTCAACCCCAAGGCTGGGCATGTCTCGATACAACAATTGCCCGTAGGGATTATCGACGCGGCGGATGTCTCGGGGGAAAATGAGTATTCTCATACTGCTCTTTCCCCTCAAAGGGCCGGCAAAGCGCTTTCCTCCGTAGATTCAAGTGACGTATCCAGCCCAAGCGTTCGCGCCCGGCGTGAAAGAACAAAAGCAGCCGTTCCTATGCTGCCCACCAGCAGAGCGTCCGATGCAATGCTCGACCACGCCGCACCGCGCCAGGAGTAGGCCGGAATAATCCAGAGATTGATCAGCACATTGAAAAGAGCGACCCCCGCCTGGATGCAAGTGCGGACTCCCTGAAATCCGGCGCCGGTCAAGGAGTCAGAGAGAAAATAGTGCAGAACCTTCAACACCGGCAGCAAGGCCAGCCAGCGCAGAGCCTCGGCCGTGAAGATGTATTCCGGACCGAGTATGAGCGGAACCACACCGGCGAATAGCAATATGGCTAGACAGGCCGCGACGGAGTAGGCGAGGGCCCCCCAAACCAATCGCCTGGCATAGCCAAGAGTTGCCGAGATTCCCGCAGCCCCGGTGCGGAAAAAGTTAGGATAAGCGGCCGCGAGCAGCGATTGTATGGGCACGAAGGTGACGTCGATCAGCCGATAGGCGGCACCGTAAATGCCGGCTGCTTCCAGGGTGCCGAGGCGAGCCAGCATGGTCTTATCGATATCGTTGTAGATGGTTTGCGCGCTTAACCCCGCGGAAAAATAAAACCCTTCCCGCGTTTCCGCGCTGGACTTCCACGGCTTGAACCTCGGAGATCCCAGCTTTACCAGCACCAGAAGCATCGCCGCAACCGCTACCAGCGATGTACTGGAGAAATACAGGTAGCCCCACTGCAGGGCGGAGGGATGATGGTGGATCGCAACCAGAATGAGTGCCCCAGTGAGCCGGCTGCTGCTGCTCATGACATTGATGGCTGCGGTCCAGTTTAGGCGTTCAAAAGCCTGAAATGCCTGGCTGCAGACCTGGGTGATGCTGAGCCCGAACAGATCGGACCCAGCTACCAGCAACACCAGGCGAAACGGAATTGAGCTTGGCAAGGCAAAATGGGAGAGCACCAGCACGGCGGCGAAGAGTACGGAACTGGCAACCGCAGTCGTCACCAGCGCTCGGCCCCAATACCGCGCGAAGAGGCTGGCGTCTCGGGCGACGTTCTTGACCAGGAGATTGCCGCTGCCAAGAGTCGCAAAAGGATAGACGATGCCCACCAGCGCCACCACGCCTATGAATGCACCGTAATTGGCGGCCCCCAGGGAGCGCGCGATCAGCACGAAATATAGCGCCTGAATAACCAGCCGAAATCCCTGACCCAGGGACATCCACACCGTATTGCGGGCCAATCGGTTTTTGCGAAGGAACTGGACCATGACGAAATCGGGGCCTCAGGCGAGTGCGCGTGAATTCAGTCAGCTGCATTTGCGGAATCGGCGGAGATCCACGGGCGCCTCCGATGACGCCTGATTAACACCAGGTGCCGCCATGTCCTGACCATTGCGTGGCGGAAGGCGCTGTCGGCAAAAATGACTCCGCCGATTGAGCCCGGGGACGGGATATCGGGTTCCACAGGGGCGTTGAGCCGGTTTCGATCCGTGCGGCCATACCGGCTTTCTAGCCCCCCGCCTGCGACGAATAAGCGAATGCGGCACGGTTCGCATCGCGCAGTTCATTTTCGATCCATTTGTAGGTAATCTCCAGTCCCGTTTCCAAGGAAATGCTGGGTTCCCAACCCAGAGCCTGGAAGAGTCGGGTATTGTCGCTGTTACGCCCGCGAACGCCCTGAGGCTTGCTCACGTCGTGCCGTTTCACCAGACGCTTTCCTGCAATCGCGGTGATGAGGTCGACCAGCCCATTGATGGTGACAAGCCGGTCGGTGCCGAGGTTCAGGGGCTCGTGGTAGTCCGACGCCATCAGCCGCACCAGGCCTTCGACACAGTCGTCCACGTACATAAAGGAACGGGTCTGATCTCCGTCTCCCCAAATCTCGATCTCTCCGCCATCTTCCGCGAGAGCAACCTTGCGGGAAATGGCAGCCGGCGCTTTCTCTTTGCCGCCTTCGTATGTCCCGAGCGGACCATAGACGTTATGAAAGCGGACGATGCGGGTCTCGAACTTGTAGTCCCGGCGGTAATAACGGCACAGCTCTTCGGTGAAAAGTTTTTCCCATCCATAGCCTGGCTCCGGGTCTGCGGGGTAAGCGTCTTCCTCACGCAATGGACTCACATCAGCGCTGGTCTGCTTGTAACCTGCGTAAACGCAGGCCGAGGAGGAGAATAGAAACCTGCCTACACCATTCAGGCGGCTGGCTTCGAGCATGTGGGCGTTGATGAGGACATTGTTTCGTGAAATATCGGCGTGTGAAGCGGTAATGTAGCCGATGCCGCCCATATCTGCCGCGAGGTTATAGACCTGTTCGATTCTGCCCCGGGTTGCGTGCAGACAGTTGTCGTATTTGCGGAGATCCACCACATCGAACTCATCGGCAGCTGAGGCTTCGTACTCCGGCACTTTGACATCGATGCCGCGGACCCAGTTGCCCTCCGCCTTCAAGCGCTTGACAAGATGGTGACCAATAAAACCCCCGGCGCCCGTAACCACGATTCTTGGTTGCTTTTTCATGTGTATGAGTTCTCCTTAAAGAATTAACCCGCGTTCAAAGCTTCCCAGCCAGGGTTGGAATTTTGTCGCGCCGGAATCTCAAGATTCCCGCATTAGTTCCAAACACACAAACCAGGCAGTTTTCGGAATTGTGACCAGGTAACGCCTCCACAGACGCTGCGGCTCCGCTACGAGGCGAAAGAGCCATTCGAGCCCGTGCTCCTGCATCCAGGCCGGAGCCCTGCGCAATTTGCCGGAGTTCATGTCAAAGGCAGCTCCCACTCCTATCATCACTCGGACCTTGAGTTTTTTGCGGTGTTCGTACATCCAGCGCTCTTGTTTGGGAGTGCTCAGACCCACCCAGAGGACATCGGCGGCGGCTTCATCGATACGCGAGGCGACTTCCCTGTCCTCTTCCTCTGTGAGCGGGCGAAACGGAGGAGCGTAGGTTCCCGCCACCACGATGCCATGCCGTTGATGAAGAACACGCGCGAGGTCATCCGCTACTCCGGGCGCGCCTCCGTAGAAGAAGTGGCGGCAGAGGGGCCCGGTTTCACGGCAGAAAGTTTGCATCAACTCTGACCCGGTTACGCGTTGGCGGAGGCCATAGCGATGCCAGCGGCCCAGCCAAACCAGGGGCATCCCGTCCGGCACGACCAAATCGGCAGTATTCAGGATTTCCCGAAAATAGTCGTCCTGGCGCGACTCCGCCACACCGTGCATACCCGTGACCGCGACGTAGCGGCCGGTTTCGCGGTTTTGGATCCAGCACCGCACCTGGGCGATCGCATCGGACATTTGAACGGCGTGAACTCGTACTCCGAGCACGTCAAAATTAGGCAACATGGATGGGTTGACTCCGGCCGTCGGCTTCGGAATGGGCTTTTATCACCTGCTGGTAGATCGCCATCAGAAGGGAGTAGTTCATTTCAGAGGTGTAGCGAGATTCATAGTCACGGCGAGCCTCGCGGCCCATGGCGGTGAGTTCCGAGGGATGATTCCAGGCCCATTCGACTTTTTCGCCCAGGTCCGTGGGATCGCCGGTGGTGAAATGCAGCCCGGTCCGGCCGTCGGTAATGATTTCCTCGATCGCGCCCAACCTCGAACCCAACACGGGTGTGCCACAGGCAAGGCTTTCCGCCATCACCATGGGAAAGCCCTCATACCACAGGCTGGGCAAGACGAGAAATCTTGCTTGCTTCATGGCGGCCCGGGTCTCGCTGGGGTTCAGCCGTCCCCGAAAGCTCACCTGCCGCAGATTATTTTTCGCAACCTCGGCTTCCAGCCTGGGGCGCAAAGGTCCATCACCGGCAATCACCAGCGGAATGGAAGGTCCGAGCCGACTCCAAGCGGCCAGCAGGGTGGACACCCCCTTTTCCGGGGACAATCGGCCAACGAACAGTGCATAGTCGCCGGCCTGGCTACGCTCTCCCGGGTCAGGATCGACAAAGTTCGGTTTGACAAGGATTTTTTCCGCAGGCAGCCCGCCATGGATGAACTTCTGGCGGGCAAACTCGGTGGCTACCACGTAGCCGGTCACCGCGTCGGTCCAGGTGCGCCGCTCACGATGCGTCTTCAGCATGAGAGCGACCGCGGCGGTTGTCGGCCTGGAATCTCGGTAGCACCCGTGCCACACGCTGCGAGTCAACCCGTGCTCAGAACATTCTTCGCAGACGTGGCCATCGCGGAAAAGCAGCGCTGCGGGGCACAACAGCCGGTAATTCTGCAGGGTTTGTAGGACCGGGACGTGAGCTTCACCGCAGGCCTCATAGACTGACGGAGAAATCATCATGAAGGTGTTGTGAGCGTGCACCAAGTCAGGCTGGAACATTTCGAGAATTTTCCATACCTGTTGCTTGCTATCGTCAGCCGCGATAATGCGGGTTACCAGGGCAATCCGCTCGAACATGGAGAGCTGTTCGATCTCGTGATTGCTCCGCTGGTAAGTCACGATTTCGTGCCCGTGTTGTTGCAGCAAGCGGCGTTCCTGCTCGAAGACGACGTCCTCTCCGCCCGGCTGCTGGTAGGTGTTGTGGATAAGCAGGATTTTCATTGAGGTCGAGAGTGCTGACGCTGCTGGCACACTCTTGGCAACAGGAGAGCCACCGAAAACAATGCTGCGGCCCCGGGCGATGGGAACAGTCAGGCTAGGCCGCGCCCGAGCCCTTCATCACCGCCGGAATGGTTTGCGCGAGAATTTTGAAGTCGAGCCAGAGCGACCATTTGTCGATGTACTGCATATCCAGCTCCATCCAGGTTTCAAATGGGACGCTGTTCCGGCCATTCACCTGCCACAGACAAGTGATCCCCGGCTTCACGCTGAAACGACGTCGCTGCCAATCCTGATCGAACAGTTGGTAGTCGCGCAGAGACATAGCGCGCGGACCCACCAGGCTCATGTTTCCCTTAAGGACATTGAAGAGCTGCGGCAGTTCGTCAATGCTTGTCTTCCGCAAAACCCTTCCCAGCGGAGTGATGCGGGGATCGTCCTTGATCTTGAACACCGGGCCGGTCATTTCGTTGAGGTTGAGTAACTGGTCCTGGATCTGTTCGGCGTCGGCCGTCATGGTGCGAAATTTGTACATTCGGAATTGCCGTTTGTTCAAACCGACGCGGGTCTGCCCGAAGAAAGCGGGCCCGGGTGAAGTCCACCTGACCAGAATCGCGACCACCAGGAACAGAGGTGCCAGAAGGATGAGGAGCAAAGCGGAGAGCACAAAATCGAAGCCACGTTTGACCAGAGCGGGCCAGCCCTCGCCTTTACCGGCAAAGACCATGACTTCGGGATTGCCGTCCAGGTCCTGGGCCGACGAGTGCGACGGTCCCAGATTGAAAATCTGAGAGTCGAATCGGACTGCGGTCCCGTGTTCACCGAGGGCAGCCAGTTGCGCGGAATGCTTGTAGTAGGAACGGAGGGGCAGGTAAATCGCCGCCTCATCTACGACGTTGTGGCGAAGGAAATCGGCTAGCCCGGCAAAATTACAGCAGCGAACGTATCCGGTCTCATTAAAAGAGCGTATCCCATCCCAATCGTCGTCGACAAATCCCACGATCTTGTAGCCCAGTTCCGGGCTGGTGGTGACGCGGCGCGCGAATTCCATGGCCCGGGTATTGGTCCCTATGATCAGCAGGAACCTGCTGTTTCGACCATGGCGGCGCAGATTCAGAAGAATCGAACGCGCCCCCAGGCGGCTCGAGACCATCAGCGAAGTGCAAAAGACCCAGAAGAGAAAGACGAAACTGGGCTGCACGATAAAGATATGGAACATTCTGGCCAGGCCCAGGAGGAGAATCGAGGCCAGGCACGTAGCTCGCACCAATTCCCATACCTCCGCCCGCCGGGTGGTCAGCCTTTTGGATTCGTAAAGCCCACACATCACGAACACGCCGTGCCAGATCGCCATCAACAGCACAAAAAGCAGGATGGTACCCAGTCTTATGCGCATGGCCATGAATCCGGCCAAAGTGATGGTTTTGGGCGACGAATAAAGCGAAACCGTCGCCAGAGCAAAAGAAGTTACCAGAATACAAATGTCGAATACCTTGGCCGCATGTCTCTGGAAAAGCCGTTTTGTTTGGGGGAACATCATCAGCCTCAATGGATCGGGGTAGCCCTTAAGGTTTTATGTGCAGACGACTTTGAGAGGCGAACACGCTCAGAGTCTTTTGTAGAGAAGCTGAGGAATGGGGAAGGTACGTTTGTTGAGAACCGCAGCCAGAATCTTTATTTCAGTCGCCTGCAGCGTCTCGGCGATCTGACGCGCAAACTCTCGCCGGGTGGAATTTGCCTCCAGAACCATAACCAACCCGTCCGCCAGCCATCCCAGGGTCACGGCGTCACCATACTGACGCAGCGGCGGCGCATCGATGAGGACATAATCGAATTCCTGACGTAGTTCTGACAAACGCTCCTTCAGACGCTCCGAATTCAGAAGGCTGGGAAAGTCGGGGGTCAAAGATCCGCAGGAAAGCAGCCACAGATTGCTGCGGCGGAGCCGTTTGGCGAAATCTCCTATTGGACCATCCTTCAGAAGAGCATCAGTAAGACCGCGTTGGTTGGCCACCCCGAAGATCTGCGTGAGCGAGGGCGAGCGCAGGTTGGCCTCCACCAGACACACCGAGCCGGGGGTATTCTCGGATAGCAATTCTGCTGTTTGCGCGCAAATCCAGCTGCACCCATTCCCATGTTCGATGCCGGCAAATACCACGCAGTGAGGCGGCTCGGATTGCAACAGGAACAGACGCTGCACCAGCTGCAAACATTCTTCGTGGGCCTGCCGGTCGAATTGAAAGGGGACGGTGTTCAGGTGCCTGCTGGCGTGCCTTTCGACGGGTATCGGACTCGCATGGGGCAGCTCTGGTGTGGCCGACTTCTCCAGGCCGATTCCGATGTTCTGCATCAGCTCAAAGTTTTTGCTCACGGTATCTCCACTCCTAACGGCAGATCGGGTGTTTGCGTGACTCCAAGATGCTCGTTTCGGGGATGCGGGGTACGGGGACGCTCGTTATCGGGCCCGTCGCCTGCGTCCGCCCGGTCTACAAGATCTTCATGCTCCAGGGAGGAGAGATCCAGATCGGCGAGAACATCAGAGACCATCTGCCGGGTGATTTCTCGCTGTTCCAGCGCGCGGCCCAACAAAAGCGAGTTGAAGCAGATGTTATTGATGTTCCGGGGAATCCCTCCGCTGGAGCGCGCAATTAATGCCGCGGCCGCGGGCGTGAACAGCGGATGCTGGAAATCGTACCCGGCAGTGCGCAAACGATGATCGATATAGAGGCAGGTCTCTTCAATGTTAAACGGCTTCAAACGAGCAACCATGGAAAGTCGCTGCCTGAGCTGTACGATCTCCGGCGATGCCAGCTTGCGGGCAAGCTGCGGCTGTCCGGACAGAATGATCTGGATCAGCTTCTGCGCGGAATTCTCAAAATTGGAAAGCATGCGCACGACTTCCAACACGGAAGTGTCAAGATTTTGCGCTTCATCAATGATCAGGACGAACCGCTTTCCCTTCCGGTATTCGCGCACTAACATTTGGTTCAGTTTGGAATGTATCTTCACGGGGTCGCCGTCTTCGTCAGGAATCCCCAGATCGGCCATGAGGCTGCGAAGGAAATCCCGCGGGCTGGCGTGTGTCTGAAACAGAAAGACGGTCTTGGCCGTGGCATCGATTCGTTGCGTCAGTTGGAACAACAAAGTGGTTTTCCCCATGCCCGGCCTGGCAATCACCGCCATGAACCCTCGCCCGCCCGTCACGCCGCAGAACAGCGACGCCATGGCTTCGCGGTGGGTGCGGCTCTGAAAGAGATAGCGGGGATCGGGAGTGACTCCGAATGGTTGTTCGCGCAGCTGGTAATAGTCCAGGAACATGGATTGAATTACGCCTTTAGTTTGGGGATGGCCACAACCAAGGGAATCTTGAGAATCTCAACCACCTCGGTGGGCGTGCGGAATGACGGATCCATGTACTCCGCCAGATATGCGGCTGCCATTCCGATTGCCACCGAGAGGAAGAATCCGATCATTCCAATCAAGATGGGGCTATGAGCGGGCAGGGCAGGGATAGCAGGAGGTATGGCGAGTGCGACGTTGGCGATTCTTTTCTTATCCAGGGCGTCGGATGTACGTTCTTGCTCCCGCTTGGAGAGATAGAGCAGGTAATTCGCCTCATTGGCTTTGTTTTCGCGCACCAGATCCGCTTGCTTAAGCGCCTTCTGATCCAATTCCACCATTTTCTGGCGCAAGCTCGCGATGGTGCGGTCGAGGGCGATGGCAGTGGCTTTCTGAGAGGCAAGGTCGGCTTGGGTTCTGGCCATGTCCTCCCGTAAGAATTCATAGGTCGGATCGCGATCGGTAGTCTGATTCACGTACTTGGTTTTTTCCGCTTCTTCGATCGCGGTTTGAGTCTGCTTGATCTGTTGGTCAATTTGCTGCACCAGGGGATAGCTCGGGGCATACTTCATCAGCAGCTGACCTCGGTTGACCTGCGCCGTGAGTAGGTTGCCTTGCAATTGCTGCAGCAGCAAATCCGCCGAACTTGACACCTGTTGTGTGGTGGACCTCGCCGGCGTCGCGCGCATCTGGCTCTGCACATCCCGGATCCTGCGTCCATTTGCCGCGATCGATTGTTCCGCCTGATGCAGTGCCGCCACCGAGTCAGCCAGCTTCAGGCCCATGTTGGTGCGTTCCTCATCGGGAGCGACCAGACCTTCCTGGGTATCGAAACTGGCTAGACGGGCCTCGGATTCCTGCAAGGCTTCGTGATATCTCTCTGCTTCTTTGGTGAAGAATTCGTAAGAGCCGGCCGGCCGATGCACCGCAACGTGCTTCTCCAGATAGAGGTTCGCCAGCGTATTCAGCACTCCGAATGCGACCCGGGGGTCCCGCGCCTTGTAGCTCACATTGATCAGGTTGGTCTTGGCCACGATCTTAACTTTCAGCTGCTTGACCAGGGTTTCTACCGCGCGGGAAACTTCGCTGTCTTGACTGCGCCCCGGAAGCCATCGGTGCAGCCACGCATTGGCTTCGTCTTTTTGCAATCCGCAGGCAAGCACCACTTTTTCCAGCACGTCTCGACTCTGCAGCAACTCGACTTCAGAATTGATCTCTTCTTCAGTCACTTGCGGTGCAAGCTGAGGCACTTGCGTAGTGGATTCGGTGGTGACCACGGGATCGAGCCGCTCGCGATTGACCAGGATCGCCATGCGGGATTCATATTTACTCGACAACAGCCACGTCGCCGCGATAGAGCACAGTAAGGCGCCCATAAAATAGACCACGACCAGCCGCCGATGGCGGAATAGCGGCGACACTAAATCCCGCAAGGTCGTTTCGGTGGTCCCGCCCTCGAGTAGGCGCGTCGGGTTGGCCTGGTTCATTGCTTTCCTCTTGCACTACAGCCGTGCAGATCAGGCGAACTAATTGCTACGGGGTAAACGCCTGCTGTGGGTTAAACGCGGTACCGACCGAATAGGGAATGTATTTTCGGAAATTGGTGATGAACTTTTCGGGCACGAAGATAGTGTCCCCTGGCTGCAACAGAGCGTCCTCATTCGCGTTCTTTCCGTGGTAGATGTCTTTCAAGTTCAATTTCTTGACTTCCACCCAGCCCGCAGAAGCCCGATGATAGAGAAATATCTGGGTCTTTCCCCCAGAAGCAATCCCTCCCGCCATGGCGATGGCTTGCGACACCGTCGTATCGTGCCGCAAGTCGTATTGGCCGGGCTTGCCCACCTGGCCGCCAGCGATGAAAAAGGGCTTTTGGAAATCCACCAAGTCCACGTCAATGATCGGGTCCCGCAACACGTTCGTATAAGCTTTTTTAAGCGCTACAACGATCTCGGGGACGGTCATACCCTGCACGTATACACTTCGCGTACCTTGTAAATTAATGTAGCCATCCGGCTGCACGGTAACCTGGCGATTGAACTCCGGGGACAGCGGGAACGACAAAGACAAAATGTCGCTTCTAGTAACCTGGTAACGTGGGTACCTCTGTTGCAGCGCAGGGCGATCACCACTCGCGTCCGTCTGTGGGTTCGCTGCTTGGTTGGCGGTTGCGTCGGAAGGCGAAGCCGCAACTGGGGGCGCCGGAGCTGGGTCGTTCTGAGCCACGACGCGAACTGGTGCAATCAAGGCCGCCGTAACCAAGACCGCGCTAGCGAATTGAGCGGTAATCACGGTAACCCTCCTCGGTTTCGAGTATCTGATTTTCGAGTCGCATTCCCAGGTTGGAGTTGCATTCGTGGACACGAATCATGCTTGATGGCCGCAGCGCTACAGTGTAGCTTCGCCCTCTAAGTCCCAAGTTGGACCGCATATAGCGCGCCTGGTAAGGCATTCGTCCTCACGCAGATAGCAACTTCCTTACTCAAAGCATCCTGCGACGGCAAATCCTGCCGAACTTAGATGTCCGCTGTCCTGCGTGCGGATGACTCGGCCCACACAATTAATTCGAACTTCGCGTGCTGCCGGGTAGAGGGCTGGGAGCACGATTTCAATCTGAACCTCTGTCTCCACTGGCGGATACCGGGTAGTAAGTACAAATAGCCCGCCCGTTCCAATACTGGTGCAGCAGCCTACTTCGCGATACTCCTGTCCCTGTCTCCATTGAAACAGCGCGGGTACAGCTAGCTGGAATCGGCGGAATGCCCTCCGCCCGTTCGAAGTATCCACAGATCTATTCCTGCTAAGGAGAGATGCCGTCACCTTAGTTGGCTTCGCGGGGCCCCGCAAGCGGGCGATCATCCACCGGTACGTAGTCATCTTCCTCGGTGGAATCCTGTATGCGACCTACAGGAATTTTAGATTTGAACACCGGGCCCAGAGGCATTAGACTCTAACCATGGCAGGAGAAGACAACGACTTCACACACTCGAGAAGTCGTTTCGTTGGGGATTTAAGCGGGACCTCGCAACATGCAAGAATCCTTCGCCTCTAATCGCGACAATGCAGGGGCCGTTCTCCCTCACTCTGGCCAGGGTGAGATCACCCCATATTAAGTAAATCGACTACGAGCCCGAATATGGTGTTATCTCCATCCCCCATCTTGAGTACGCCAGAAAAACGTGTACGTATCCTGATTTCCGACCGCAACCGCATGGCCAGCCATTTGCTGGCCGAATCGCTAAGCCGCGATCCCCACTTAGAGGTGACGTGCGTCGCCGCGGCTGACGAGGTTCTCTCTTCGACCCTGGCCCACAAACCGGAGGTTGCCGTGATCAGCGCCGAATTTGATGGCGGAACGAAAACCGGTTTGCAAATTGTCCGCGCCCTGAGCTTGCGCAATCCGAAAATTGAGATCGTGGTCTTGATTGATGGCAACGCGAGAGGCTCAGTCCTGGCTGCGTTTCGGTGTGGAGCCAAAGGAGTGTTTAGCCGCAGTGAACCACCCGCCGAGTTTCGCGCCTGCATCGAGCGCGTGAGTCGCGGGGAGATTTGGGCCGGACGGAAAGAAGCGGAATACTTGCTGGCGGCGGTGCGGAACAGCCCCTCCTGTGACGGCATGGACGACGAGAAAGTCAGTGTACTTTCCAAGCGAGAACTTGAAGTGGCGGAGTGCGCGGCCCAGGGGCAAAGCAACAAGCAGATTGCCGATCAACTGCATCTTAGCGAGCATACGGTCAAGAATTACTTGTTCCGCATCTTTGACAAAGTGGGCGTGTCGAACCGGTTTGAATTGCTTTTTCTGTTGTATAACGCGCGCGACAATCTCAGCCGCAAGGAATTCGCCAAACCCGCTCGCCCCGATAGTCATGTCCAGAGGTGTCTGAAAGCCGCTGAGGCGGGTTTCGCTGCGGCCCAGTTTTCTCTTGGACTCGCCTATCTGGGGAAATCGGGGGTTGAGAAAAATACCAGATCCGCCTATTACTGGCTACGGATGGCGGAGGAGAGTTCCTCGGCTCTGCAAACCCGGTGTCACGAGTTAGCAGAAGAACTTAAGCTTAAACTCAGCCTGCCCGAGATCGGAGTGTTAGAAACCAATGTGGAGCGGGGGGCGGTCAACAAGAGAATACTCGACGGAGAACACTCAATCGATGCAGTTCAGCAGCATTTGGAGTTGCTGCCCTTGTAACTATAAGTCGATTGTGAATCAATGTTCGCCACTACACCTCAACGATTCGAAATTGGGATCGCCATGGTGGACAAATTCCATCCCCTGACTTCGATCCTGGCTGGTCCCGGGGACGATGTGCTGGTGTCCATCAATGATGGTCCGCCGGTGCTGCTGAAGAACGTCGCAGCAGGGGGCAATCATTGGCTGGGCGTCCGCTTGATTGGAAAGCTCTCCAACCCGGACGCGATCGGCGCGAGAATTACGTGGCAGGCGGGAGATCTCAGGCGCAGCCAGCAAAAGGTCGGAGGCGGAAGCTACCTCTCGTCCCACGCGTTCTGCTCGGACTGGGGCGCGCAAGCGGATCGACAAGTTAGAGATTCGCTGGCCCCAGCCCAGCCAACGAGTAGACACTCTCAAAGATGTGCCCGTCGATCGTTACGTCACGATTGTTGAGGGCGCCGGCATCAAGTAAGGCCCGCAGGTTTGCGATCAGGTCCCGTGATCTTTGCGGGGAATTTTCATTTTCTGCATCATGGAATGGACGGTTGCCGGGTTCATGCCCAACCGAGCAGCCGCTCCATGGGGTCCGTCAATCACTCCACCGCACTCGCGGAGGGCGCGAAGGATATATTCCCGCCCCATGCCTTCCAGCGTCACCGAGGGTTGGGTGTTGTGAGTCTGCAATTCGCTGAGTGGAACGTTCAAGACAGGTCCTTCGGAGAGGATTACCGATCTCTCAATAAAGTTTTCCAGTTCCCGGATATTCCCGGGCCAATCCCACGCTTCCAATCTACTCATTGCTCCCGCGGGTATGGTTTCGATTTTCTTGTTCATCTTATGGGCATATTTCTGGATAAAGTAACGTACCAGCAGGGGAATATCCCCTCCCCGCTCACTCAAAGCCGGCATACGAATGGGAAATACGTTCAATCGATAGTACAAGTCGGCGCGAAATTTCCGTTGTGCAACGTCCATCGACAAATCCCGGTTGGTGGCGGCCAACAATCGGATATTCACCCGGATCGTCCGATGGCCGCCGAGTCTCTCGAATTCCTGCTCCTCGAGCACCCGGAGGAGCTTGGGCTGTAATTCCAGCGGAAGGTCTCCAATCTCGTCCAGAAACAGGGTTCCGTGATTGACTAGTTCGAGCCGTCCGGTTTTCTGGGTAACCGCACCGGTAAAGGCGCCTTTTTCATGCCCGAATAGTTCACTCTCCAGAAGGCCGCCGGGAATCGCAGCACAGTTCAGCTTGATGAAGGGTGCGTTTTTCCGCCAGCTCAGGCGATGGAGGGCGTGAGCAACTAGTTCCTTCCCGGTACCGGTCTCTCCCAAGATCAGCACCGTGGCGTCGCTTCCGGCCACCGTCTTCGATTCCTTGAGTACTCGTTTCAACGCCGCGCTCTCTCCTACAATTTCTTCACAATCAAGTTCGGAGCCAGTTTCGGCCGGTAGGTTCAAGGATTGTTTTCCAACCTTGCTGTCGGTTTGACTAAGGTCGCGAAGCGTCAGGGTATTGTCCAGCGCGTTGCCGAGCTGCAGCCCAATTTGCTTCAAAAGATCCAAGTCTTCGGAATGGAAAGCATGCTCTTTCACGCTAGCCAGGTTGAGGCTTGCGATGAAGCCTTTCGGCGTAATGAAGGGTATGCAGCACACCGACTGGATTCCATTGTGTAAAAACTGTTCGGCGAAAGTGGAATGAATGGCTGCCACATCCGAACGGTTGAGCATCTGGGGCTGCCTCTCCGCGACCGCCTCCCCGCAAATGGCGTCCGCCAGCGGAATGGCAACACCGGGGCCCGCCAGTCTGGGATCGAGAGGACCATCCGCGACATAGACGCGTATGAATGCAGAGGATTCCTCAAGAATCGACAGGTCAGTCCAGTCGTGCCGCATGACCTTTTGAATACTCGCCGAAATGGAAGGAAACAAGTGCTGTAGGTCGGAACTCGAATGCAGAGCAGCACCAATCGGCATACCCCTGTTCTGCTACCGGCTGATCGGTCGCGAAGAAGCTGCGCTCGAAACCGAACCGGGAGAGAATTACCGCGCCTTCAAGCGCGGTTCGCGGCCTTTGGCCTTCCCTGCGAGCGCGCATCCCGGCCAGTGGAGGCACACCCGATTGGACTAGCGGCCTGGCCGCGGAAGCATTCTTCATGTCTTTCGCGCTGGGCGTCGTCGGCTTCGCAATCTCGCTAAACGTCTTCTGGTTCTATGCCGGGGGGCTGGCCTCGCCGGTGCTGAGCTGGGTGGCGGGTTGGGCGGTACAGAAGCACGACCGGCCAGTCGCCTCCCCATCGGAGAAGTGACCGGCAGGGTTATGCAAGACCGCCGTGCCGGGAAAGCTTCAGCGCTTCGATGGCCGCTCCTCGCGCTCCGGCGGTGTCGCCATGGGGCATCACGAGAATTGGAATATCCGCTTGCTCTTCCCGCTGGACAGGCATGCCGGCGTGGATCTGTTCGATAAACCAGCGTTGGAACTCCTGACTCGCTTCGAGGGCGCCGCCACCCACAATCAAGGCATCGGGGTCGAACGTATTTATCATCTCGTCGAAGAAAAGTCCCAGGGCATAAGCCTGAACCCGGAAAATCTCCCGGCAGAGGGCATCGCCCTTGTCCGCCAGACCACGCACCCGCTGGGCCGCGTGGTGGAGGTCCCTCAGTTTTGCCAGCTCGTGGTCGGGATAGCGCGGGAGGAAGAATGGCAGGAGAGATTTTTCGATGGCGGTGAGAGAGCAAACCGACTCCAGATCACCGGTGCGCCCGCAGTTGCATTCCGGCTTCAGCCCGCTGGTTCCGGCGATGCTCTGGTACGGAATCAGGACGTGACCCAGCTCTCCGCCGAATCCCATTCTGCCCTTAACAACATTGCCATCGATGATGATGCCACCGCCTAGGCCAGTACCGATCACGACCGAAATCGATGTTTCCCGGCTGTTGGCCCCAAAGATGGTAAAGTGTCCCCAGAGTGCGCCCGCATTGCCGTCATTCAAATAGGTCACAGGCTTGCCAAGTCGTTTTGCCAGAGCCTCGCGGATATCGAATCCGGCCCAGGTTGGATGCACAAAGTTCGTTGACCCTTTTGCACTGAGCAAGCCCGCCGCACTGGCCGGGCCGGGAGTATCCAGACCGACGGCGATGATGTCAGAAAAGAGAATACTGGCTTTCTCGGCGGCAATCCTGAGACCGTCTTCGATCTGCTGCAGGCAGACTTCGGGTCCCTGCTTGGAGAGGGCGGGGTGCTCGCACAGGCCCCCGATCAGGAACTGCTCTTGGCTGTTCACCAACGTATAGTTGATGGCGGTTCCGCCCAGATCCACGCCGGCGACTACTTGCACGCTTCCCTCCGTTTCCCAGTGTTGAATTCTTGCTCCCCAGCTTAACAGCATTGGGAACCATCGCTCCACCGGGCTGGAAGGCCAGTACGCGGCGGTATGCTAGCACGCACTTGCGTACGGTCTGCGATGCTGATGCAATCACGTAACCAATGAGGGGGGCTGGCAGTCCGAGGCTTCGTCTTCATTCTGGTCCAGGTTCGTTCAAGGTCAGGAGACTTTCATGGCT
>Ga0070706_100003321_pt1 | contig 15878 bp, 17 predicted proteins | sample KBSK5501metaG_FD_65476 | JGI IMG/M metagenome (GOLD analysis project Ga0070706, IMG submission 65476) | Corn, switchgrass and miscanthus rhizosphere microbial communities from Kellogg Biological Station, Michigan, USA - KBS K5-50-1 metaG | ecosystem: Host-associated > Plants > Roots >...
GTCGAAGAGCGGGTCGAGCCTTGCGGCCTTCTCCCACATCCCTGCCGTGAGGTCGCCCACTTTCGCGATGCGGTCGCGCATCGTGACCATCGTGAAGTCGCCCGGCTCGACGTCGGGCACCTCGTCCCAGCGCAGCGGCGCTGACGCGCGCGCGTCGGCGACCGGCCGGATCGAGTATGCGGAGGCGATCGTGCGGTCGAACGCGTTCTGTCCGTAGTCGACAAAGACGCCGGGGCGCCCCGCGACCTTCCACTGCGTCGTCGCGATCGACGGCACGAGCTTCACGATCTCCTTGGCCATGGCGCGGGCGATCTCCCGCACGAGCGGGAACTCGAGCTCGGGAACGATGGGCACGAGAATGTGCATCCCGGTCACGCCGCTCGTCTTGGGGTAACTTGCGACGTCGAGCTCGTCCAGCACCTGCTTCGCGGCCACGGCGATCTCGCGCACGTGCGACCAGGGGTTACCCTCGGAGGGATCGAGGTCGATGAGCAGGTAGTCCGGCTTGTTCACGTCCGGAACGCGCGAGTGCCAGGTGTGCAGCTCGATGCATCCGAGATTCGCGATCCACGCGAGCCCGGCGGCATCGGTCACCACGGGAAAGTCCGCTTCGTTGCCCGACGGATAGTTGATGTGGACGGTCTCGAGCCACTCGGGATGCGGATTGGGCACGCGCTTCTGGTAGAAGAAATCGCCGTCGACGCCGCTCGGGTGCCGCTTCATCTGCATCGGGCGTCGGGCTACGTGATGCAGCACCGCGTCGGCGACGTCGACGTAGTACTGGATCAGATCGCCCTTGGTCAGTCCATGTTGCGGAAAGAAGACCTTTTCGAGATTGGTGACCTTGACCTCGCGACCCGCGACCTCCACGTGCTAGATGCGACGGGCGGCCGCCAGGTCGTCGACGGCCACGATCAGCTCCTTATCGCCGGCCCGCTCGCCGGCGGTGTACAGGGCCGTGATGTTCACGCCCGCCTCCGCGAGTCGGCGCGCGTAGCGCCCCAGCTCGCCGGGCTCGTCGTCGACCGAGACGGCGAGCACCTCGTGCTTCTCAGTGACCTTCCAGCCCGCCATTTTCAGCGCAGCGAGGGCGCGATCGGCGTTGTCAACGACGAAGTGCAGATGCCCGCGACCGTTCTCCGAGAAGGCCGCGGCCGCTTTGATGTTCACGCGCGCCTGACCAAAAAGCTCGCCGATCTCGGCGATCACGCCGGGTCGATCCTCGGTCTCCACGACGATCTCGGTGGGCACCGGCCCACTCTAATCTTCGCTTTCCTAGCGGCCGGTGAAGACCGTCCGCTCGTCGACGAAACAGAGCAGGTTGTCGAACGGATCCGACGCGTAGAAGCTTCGTTCGCCCCAGGGGCGCGCCACAATGTCGCCGGCCATGGCGCCGTGGACCATCCTCGTCGAGAGCGCACCGAGCTCGCGGGCGCGCGCGTGAACGGCCTCGAGGTCCGAGACGGCGAAGTACAGGTAGTCGGGCGTCGGTCGTGCCGACTCGCCGCCCGGTGCTGGATCGACCAGCGCGAGGATGACGTCGCCGCAGTCGAAGTAGTGCCGGGAACCGGGAATGCGCCGCCCCTCACTGCCGAGGAGCGTGCCGTAGAAGTCGGCGGCGTGATCGAGATCGGAGACCTGGATGATGACCCGAAAGAGCCGCGGTGCGCCCACTAGACGAGGCTCCGGTAGCTCGGCACGTACGCGTGCCCGCGGATCCACGCCTCGAGATTACCCGACGGTCGCTCGACGGTGGCGAGGCCTCGCTCGAATATCACGTCTGCCACTTTGGCCGCGGCGCGTAGCTCGGTCTCGAGGATGGTCGACACGGGCGGATAGATGAGTCCGACGCTCACATCGGTCGCCGTGACCTTCTCGGCCACACCGCGCGCCGCCGCGATGAACATCTCGTCGGTGACGCGACGGGCGCCCGTCGCGAACACCGCCATGCCGATCGCGGGGAAGACGTAGACGTTGTTCCCTTGGCCCGGCACAAACGTCCGGTCGCCGATGCGCACGGGCGGGAAGGGGCTGCCGCTTGCGAAGACCGCCCGTCCCTCGGACCAGGTGTAGGCCTGCTCGGCGGTGCACTCGGATCGCGATGTCGGGTTCGAGTACGGAAAGATCATCGGCCGCTCGTTGACTCGCGACATCGCCTCGATCACGCGGCGGTCGAACGCCCCGCCGACCGTGGAGAGCCCGATGATCCCCGTCGGTCGCAGGGTCTCGATCGCGGCCGCAAAGTCGGCGATCGGCGCGTGTCTCTGCGCGAACGGCCGCTGGTAGTCGCGCATCTCCCTTCGGTCCGCGGTGATCAGACCCTGGCGGTCGAAGAGCGCGATCCGCGAGCGCGCCTCTTCGGCGGACATACCTTCGGCGGACATCGCCTTCACGAGCAGCTCCGCCACGCCGATCGCGGCGGATCCCGCGCCCAGGAAGAGGAAGCGCTGCCGCGCGAGCGGAGCGCCGGTGATGCGCAGCGCGCCGAGGAGACCGGCGAGCGCAACCGCCGCCGTGCCCTGAATGTCGTCGTTGAAGCAGCAGACGCGGTCTCGGTAGCGCTCGAGCAGGCGGATCGCGTCGTTGCCCGCCCAATCCTCGAACTGGATCAGCGCTCGCGGGAACTCCGCATCCACCGCGGCCACGAACTCGTCGACGAACGCGTCGAGCTCGTCGTCGGCAGGGCGCGTCTGCTTGATGCCAAGGTAGAGCGGGTCGGTCAGCAGCATTTCGTTGTTCGTCCCGGCGTCGATGAGCACCGGAAGTGTGAACTGCGGCGGGACGCCGCCGGCCGCCGTGTACAAGGCAAGCTTGCCGATCGGGATGCCCATGCCATTTGCGCCGAGGTCGCCGAGACCGAGGATCCGTTCGCCGCTCGTCACGACGATGCAGCGGACGTCGCGCTCCGGCCAGTTGCCCAAGATTTCGCGCACCCTGCCTTTGCGCTTTATCGAAAGGTAGAGGCCGCGCGGGCGCCGGATGATGTGCCCGAACTTCTGGCAGGCCTCCCCGACCGTCGGCGTGTACACGATCGGAAGGAACCGCGCAGGGTCCGACATGAGCACGCGGTAGAAGAGCGTCTCGTCGGTGTCCTGAAGCTGCGAGAGATAGATGTAGCGCTCGAGATCGGTCGTCTTGCCGTCGAGCTGCGCAAGCGCGCGACGGAGCTGCGTGTCGAGGTCGTCGATCCCTTCGGGCAAGAGGCCCACGAGGCCAAGCCGCTCGCGTTCCTGTTCGCTGAATGCCGTCGACTTGTTCCGGCGCGGGTCATGGAGCAGATCGGCCCCGCGCGGCGTCGTCATCGACGATGGAGGATAGTCGGATGGATTCATTCACGGTCATCGCGGTCGTCGCGGCGTTCGTCGCCGGCGCGATCGCATCGGTCGCGGGATTCGGCATCGGCAGCGTCCTCACGCCGGTGCTCTCCACGCAGCTCGACGTGCGTCTCGCGATCGCCGCGGTATCGCTTCCCCACCTCGCCGGCACGTTCGTTCGTTTTCTGCTCGTGCGCACGCATATCGATCGAGACGTCTTGCTCGGGTTCGGAACTGCGAGCGCGATCGGCGGACTCACCGGCGCGGCACTGCAGTCGGTCGTGCAGAGCGCGGCGCTCGCGGTCATCTTCGGCGCGCTGCTCGTCTTCGCGGGTCTCGGCAGCCTCACGGGACTTGCGCAGCGCATGCGCTTCCGCGGACGCGTCGCTGGACTGATCGGCGGCGCGCTATCCGGTCTTCTCGGCGGCCTTGTCGGCAATCAGGGCGGGATTCGGGCCGCAGCGTTGCTCGGGTTCGACGTGGAGAGACAGTCCTTCGTCGCGACCGCCACGGCGGTGGCGCTCATCGTCGACGGGGCGCGTATCCCGGTGTATATCGCAACGCAGGGTAGAGGGCTCGCCTCGGTCTGGCCACTCATCGCGCTGATCGCGGTCGGCGCGATGATCGGGACGCTTGGCGGAGGCTGGCTGTTGCGACGGATGCCGGAGCCGATCTTTCGTCGCGTGGTGGGCCTGCTGCTCCTCGGACTTGGCGCCTACACGCTGGCGCGCGCGCTGTCCTGAAGCATCTCCGCGACGCGTTTGTCGTACAGCGCGCCGTACTTGCGCAGCATCCGCGTCGCCATGAAGTCGAGCACCGGCGCCTTGATCCCCGTGGTCTTCCATGAGATCGCGGTATCGACGCGCGTCGTGGAAGGGCCCTCCGCCTTGGCGCGATCGGTACGCCAGACCGTGCCGACGAAGGGGAATTCGATCTGCATCGTGATCTCAGTCGGCGCTTTGCAGCCGAGGACCTTGAATACGGTCTTCTGGTTTTCGCCGTGGATGCAGTGGTATTCGGCCCCGACGAGCGAGCCTCGCGCACCCGGATGGAAGTCGACTCGCGGAACACCCATCCAGATCTGCCTCAGCTTGGGGTCGGTGAAGTGCTTGAACACCTGCTCCGGGGTCCCTGGAAAGCGCGCGGTGCTCCGGATCTTGGCGGTCTCTGGATCCACGGTCGGGGGCTCCTCGCTCCAGACCGCATCGTGGATCGGACGCAGGTCAAGGTACGATGCGTCGACTTCACCCAGGTCGTAGCGCTGCGGAGCGGGGATGAACTCGGCGCGAACGCTCTCGGGCCACGCCGCGAGCGCGGGTGATGTGGCCAGCAGGTATTCGTGCCCGGGCACCGTGTTCTTGAGGAGCCGGTGGACGAGATTCACGTCGTTGCCGTGAAGCTGCACCCGACCAGCCACCTCGTAGCGCGAGAAGCTTCCGCGATGGACCACGAACTTGAGTCCGAGCTCCTGCACCGCGGCGCACGCGCGGCACGGGCACGTCGTCGCCGAACGGATGTCACGAAGGCGGCGATGGAATACTCGGAAGGTCTCACGCAACCAATCGATGACTCCGACGTCCGTGCGCTCGGTCGTGCAGCAGAGCGCGTCGCCCTCGACCTGATCGATGGTCAGCTTCCCGCCGAAGCTGCGCGAGATCGCCTCCATGAGCTCGGCGAGGATCTCCTGCGAATGCTCCTGTTCGGTACCGGCGACGAACGCCGTGTAGCCGGAGATGTCCGCCATGACCAGGAGCCCTTCCATCCAAACGAGATGGTACGAGCGCGCGGCCCGCTCCGATGGCCGCTAGGCGCCTCCGAGGCGCAGCCGGAAGCGCGCGCCGCCGTCACTTGGTCGCTCGAGGATGACGGACCCACCGTGCGACTCGGCCACGTCCTTCACGATCGAAAGCCCGAGACCGGAGCCCGGCAGGTGATGTGCGTCACTTGACCGCCAGAACCGATCGAACACCCGCGACGCGTCTTCCGCGGCCACGCCCGGACCGTGGTCGCGCACGGCGACCTCGCCGTTCGCGACGCTCACCTCGACGAGCGCGCCGGGCGGGCTCCACTTCGCCGCGTTGTCGAAGAGATTTGTGATCGCGCGCGTGACGCGGACCTTCACGCCGTTGACCGTTGTCGGCGCCGCGGTCACGGCGAAGCGCACCCTCGGGTAGCGCATCTTCATGTCGTCGACGACCTCGGCGACGACATCGTCCAGTCGCAGCTTCTCGAAGGGCATCGGCGTCTCTTCATCGCGGGCGACCTCGATGAGGTCGCCGACGAGCGAGGTGAGTCGCTCCATCTGCGTGACGAGATCGGCGAGCATCTGCTGCCGCTCGGCCGGGTCGGCCGGCTGTCCGCGCTCGAGAAGCTCGAGGTTCGTGCGAAGACTCGTCAGCGGCGTGCGCAGCTCATGCGAGGCATCTGCCACGAGCTGTCGCTGCGAGCGGAGTGACACCTCGAGCTGGCCAAGCATCGCGTCGAAGCTCGTCCCGAGCCGGCTCAGCTCGTCCCGGCCTTGCGCGGCCACGCGGCGCGAGAGATCGCGCGTGCGCGTGACCTCCTCGACGGTCGCCGTGAGGCGCTTCACAGGTGACAGCGCGGCGCGCGCGATCAAAGCGCCGAGCGCCGCGGCGAGCAGGATCGCGCCGCCCGCGAAGGCAATGAGCAGGAGACGTGTTTGCCCGAGTGCGCCGTCCACGAGGTCGAGCTCTTGAACGGTCTCGATCGCGCCACCGCCCTGGATCGGCACGACGAACACGCGAAGGCGCGCGTTCTGCGCCTCCGCCGTCGCCGTGAACCCGGCGCCCCTGCCGGCGGCGACGTCCTTGACCGACTGCGGTACCAGCGCCGTCTGAGGCTTGTCGAAGTCGGTCCTCACGATGGTGCCGTTGCTGTTGATGATCTGCGCGTAGATGTCTGAGCGACCGGTCATGAATTGCGACGGGGGGCCGAATCGAGGCGGTCGGTCACCGGGTCCAGGACCGCCGCGCGCCGCGGTCTGCGCCGCCGCTTGAAGATTCTGGTCGACCTGGTTGATGAGCTGGTCCTGCACCACGAAGTACATCGCGATCGCAGCGGCGATCGCGGCGACCGCGACCGCCGCCGCGATCAGCAGCGTGACGCGCAGCCGGAAGCTCAAGCTTCCTTCATCACGTAGCCGACCCCGCGCACCGTCTGGATGACGCGCGATTCGCCGCCCTGTTCGAGCTTGCGGCGGAGATAGCCGACATACACGTCCAGCGAGTTGGAGTCGGGGCCGAAGTCGTAGCCCCACACCCGATCGAAGATCACGTCGCGCGGGAGCACTTTCCGCGGGTTCGCGATGAAGAGCTCCAGGAGCGAGTACTCGGTGCGAGTGAGCGGGATCAACCGCTCGCTGCGGCGGCACTCCATCGCGTCGCGGTCGAGCGTGATGTCCATGAAATGCAGGGCTCCGCGCCCATGCGCTCCGTCCTCGCCGCGCCGGCCGAGCGCCCGGATCCGTGCGAGGAGTTCGTCGAGCGCGAACGGCTTCACGAGGTAGTCGTCGGCGCCGGCGTCGAGCCCTTCCACGCGATCCCGCACCGCGGCGCGCGCGGTGAGCATGAGGACGGGCACCTGATTGCCGGACGCGCGTAGGCGCCGGCAGACCTCGACGCCGTCGAGGCCCGGGAGGCCGAGGTCGAGAACGACCGCGTCGTACGGGTTGGTCATCGCCAGCTCCAGGCCCGTCGGGCCCTCCTTGGCGAGGTCGGCCTTGTGGCCCGCGCCACGCAGCGCGCGCTCGACCGCGTCCCGTACAGCGGGTTCGTCCTCGACGAGGAGGACGCGCACGACGTCGAGTTTACGAGCGGGATCGCTAAAAACGCGCTAAGGAACCGGCCTCTTAACCAACTCTGAAGTTCGTCTCATGCAACGGCAGCCGTCGGGCCGTTCTCTAGTGCAAGACACGACCTCCGGAAGGGGGCATCCACCGCATGAAAAATCTGGACTTGGCGAAGGTTCTGCTCGTCGCGTTGGTCATAGGCCTCGGCCTGTCCGGCGGATTCGCCGCCGCGGCCTTCCTGCCCGGGGGCACTCCCGGGACCGTGGCGCAGATCTGGGACGACAGCGTCGGGCGCGCGTTCCAGAACGGCCCGCGCGACAAGGGGTCGCTCTTCACCGCGGCAGCGACGTACATCGGGATCACCGAGGCGCAGCTCCGGACCGACCTCGGCACAGACAAGAGCCTCGCCGACGTCGCCATCGCGCACGGCAAGACGCGCGACGGACTGATCGCGGCGCTCACGTCGGCGCAGCAGCAAAGCATCACCGCGCTCGTGGATCAGAAAGGCCTCGGCGCTCGTCCGAATCCAGGTCCGGCGTTCGGTCGCCGACCTGGCGACGTGGACGGTGACTCGTTCGCGGCGGCAGCGACGTATCTCGGAATGTCCACGGCAGACCTGAGGACGAAGCTGGCCGCGGGCCAGAGTCTCGCGCAAATCGCGAACGCGACGCCGGGCAAGAGCCGAGATGGCCTCGTGGCCGCGCTCGTCGCCGATTCGACCGCGAAGATCGACGCCGCGCAAAAGGCCGGCACGATCACCGCGGTGCGGGCGACGGAGCTCAAGTCGAACCTCGCAAGCCGCATGGCTCAGCTCGTCGACTCCACTCGGCCGTTCCCCGGGCGGCGTCGCCCCTAGAACACAGAGCCTTCCAATCCGTCCGGCAACTCGTAACCCCTATTTGAACGTGATCTTCTCGCTCGAGCTGAGCGTGACCGCAGTCGGCTTGAGGGGCGTGTTGTCCGCGTTGGCGAGACCCGGCTGGTTCAGGAGCTGCCAGCGCGTCAGCATGACTGAGAACTCGGGCTCGCCAGAGATCCCATCCTCGGCCACAACGACGGTGTAGCCGCGCAGGTTCGCGCCGAACGCGGTGTAGAGCACCGCACCGTTCGCGGCGGCCCCGACGATGACCGCCGTCGTAACCGCCCGATCCTTCATGAGCTGGTCGAGGTTGGTGTTGAAGAACTTGTCGGCGCGCGTCGCGACGCTCGGCTCTCCGGTCTGCGGAGCGACCTCCGGCAGGATCGCCGACCCGGCCGTGGTCGTCTGCGAGTAGATGAGGGGGACCTTCGCGTCGCGAGCTTTCCTGATCAGCCCGGCGATCTTCGGCAACGACGCGACACACGACGCGCGTGGCGTGCAGATCACGTTGGTGATGTCCAGCACCAGGAGCGCGGCGCCTTTCACCGGCACCTCGACCGCGACGGCCGCGGGCACACTCGGGATCGGCGAGGTCGGCGTGGGTGCCACCGTCGCCGCGACGGTCGGCGCGGTGCTCGGCGCGATAGTCGGGGACGCTGAGGGCGCGGCCGCCTGCGGCGCGCATGCGACGATCGCGAGGAGCACGGGAAGCGCGAGAGCAAACCTTCTCTTCATCGGACGACCCTCCCCCATCGGCGGCATGCTATCGCCGTGACTTCGAGCGTCGCACGCGCGGTAGGCGATCGCCTGCGCGCGGCCGGCGTCCGCCACGTCTACGGCCATCCCGGCGGGGAGGTAGTCGACCTCATCGAGGGATTCCGCCAGGCCGGGCTCGAGTTCGTGCTGACGAAACACGAGACGGCCGCCGCGTTCATGGCCGAGGCAGGCGCGACGCTGACGGGCGTTCCCGGCGTGTGCCTCGCGACGCTCGGTCCCGGTGCGACGAACCTCGTGACCGGAATCGCACACGCGTATCTGGACCGCGCGCCGGTGCTCGCGTTCGCGGGCCAGCTGCCGGCGGAGCGCTACGAGATCACGACGCACCAACGCCTCGATCTCGGCGCCCTCTTCGCGCCTATCACGAAGTGGCAGGCGACGCTCTCGTCGGCGAACGCCGCGCCGGTCGTCGAGCGCGCGCTCCGGACTGCGCAGCGTCCACGTCGCGGTCCCGTCTACATCCAGGTCCCGAGCGATGTCCCCAAGCAGCCAACCGTTGACGTCGCGCTCCCGCGTTTCGTCACCGAGCCGAACAGCGCGATCGACGAAGACGCGGTACGGACGGCCGCCGCCCGCCTCCGAGGCGGCGAACGGCCGCTGCTGCTCGTGGGAATGGATGCGAACGACGACGCGGTCGCCGGCCCGCTTCGCGCGCTCGCCGAAGCGTTGAGCGTCCCGGTCATGGTCAGCCCGAAGGCGAAGGGCGTTTTCCCAGAGGACCACGAGCTGTTCCTGGGGACCATTGAAGGACTCGGCACGGCGTACCTCTACGACTACATCGACACCTGCGACCTCGTGTTGATGGTGGGGTTCGACCCGGTCGAATTCGATCGCGACTGGGCCGCGAAGGCGCGCATCGTCCATGTCGGTCCCCTGCCCAACGACGATCGCTATTACGGCAGCGAGGTCGAGGTGGTGGGGCCGATCGACATCGCGCTCGAACGGCTCCGCGCGAGCTCAGAGCACCGGCCGAAGGTCGCGCGGGACGAGGTGCGCGCGTTCCGCGACACGTTCGTCGAGCGCGTGCGACCGAGCGCACGCGGGCTCACAGCGCAGCAGGTGCTCGCCGAGCTGCGAGACGTCTTGCCTCGGGACGCTCTCATCACCTGCGACGTCGGCTTCAACAAGGCCGTCACCGCGCAGTGCTGGCCGGCGTACCGGCCGCGGACGTTCTTCGTCTCGAACGGACTGTCGTCGATGGGGTACGGACTTCCCGCCGCGCTCGGGCTCAAGCTGGCCGATCCGTCGCGTTCGGTGGCGTGCGTTCTCGGCGACGGCGGCTTCGCCATGTCGATGGCCGAGCTCGAGACCGGCGTGCGGCTCGGACTCGGCGTCACGGTCGTCGTCCTCGTCGACGATGCGCTCTCGCAGATCAAAGCCGGCCAGGAGCGCAAGGGCTACCCGGTGACGGGCACGACGTTCGGCCCGCTGGATTACTCCAAGCTCGCCGCGGCATTCGGGACCGATGGGATCGAGGTCGGCAACGTGGCCGACTGCCGGAAAGCGTTTCAGGCCGCACCTCATGATCGCCCGCGCCTTGTCGCCGCGCATGTGGACCCGGGCGCCTACCGTGTCGCTTAGCGGAAGGCGACGTGGCAGTGCGTGCAGCTCTTTGGATCGAGGCCGTTCAGATGGGCGCCGCAGACCGGACAGCGCCAGTTGAACCGGCTGAAGGCGATCGTCGCGAGGATGAACCCGAACGCCGTCGTGTACGGCACCTCTTGCGGCAAGCCGAGCAGCCCGGCGGCCGCAGCGGCCCCCAGACCGAGGATGATGAGGAGGAGCGTCACCGGAAGCTGACGTGCGCGGAGCGCACGATATGAACGCAAGACGTCCTCGTGCGCGGATCGCTCGCCCCTCGCCCGAAGCTTCGCCGCGCGGAACGGGGAGGCGAGCAGCGCCCGGCCGAGGAGCGTGAGGTACCGCTCGATGCCGGCGATCCAGACGAGCCACGTGATCCAACCGACCGCAAGCCCGAGCTCTTGAAGGAAGAGCGGGAAGTTGTACGCGGTGTGGAAGCTCGCCGCGAGCAGGATCCCGCCGATGAGCATCCGGCCCGAGCCCTTCTCGAGATAGTGCCGCGAGAGGAACCATCCGGTGATACCCGACCAGGTGATGTGGCCGATCGTGCTCAGGAGGGCACGGAGCGGCGCCGTCACGAGGAACGCGTTGATCACCGCGAGGGCCAGGCCCGGCCGCGTCGTGTCCGCGAGAAGCCCGAAGTACGTGTTGAGGATGTACACGGCGTTCTCGCCCGCGGAGAAGCCGATCGCGGCGGTGCTCATGTAGATCATCCCGTCGACCGGCTCGTTGAATGCCGGATCTCCGCGGACCCGGCTCGAGACCACGACGTATTTCATGACCTCTTCGTTCAATGCGGAGAGCGCGACGAGCAAAAGGAGCAGGATCGCGGCGAGGAGGAACGATCCGTCCTGGCGCGCTCTCTCGATCGGCGGCGTGAAGAGATGCGCGATGAGGATGTTCATCCCCGAAGCCCAGGGGCCCGCGGCCAGGCCCCAGAGGAAGAGTCGCGCGATGAGCGCCTTGGGCTCGGGCTCGAAGCGGTCCCGCCGGTAGATGAAGACGAGCCAGAGCAGAGCTGGGACGAATGCGGCGATGAACGCAAGGGCCACGATCGCCACGGCGGCACTTTGGCACGCCTGTCCAGCCCGCTAGATGTCTTTGACCTCCGGGAGGACCGCGCCGACCTTCTTGAAGCAGAGGGTGGTGGTCCAGGTTTCGTCGATTTTCGCGAAGGCCACCGGCTTGTAGCCGGTCTCGCCCGTGATCTCACCGAGCACGCTTCCACCACGGGGTCGCCGGCAGGTCGGTGACTGCTTTGATCTCGCCGCCCTTGGGATAGGCGACCAGAGGATGCCGCCGGGCTTCGCCGCGCGGATCGCGCGTCGCCCGAGGCGTCGCAGCTCGGCAGCGTCGCGCGCGAAGACCTGCACGAAGTCGAGGTCGTTGGTGGGCCGAGACAGGAGCCGCGTTCCTGCCGGAAGCGGGTCGAGCTTTTTCAGATACCAGGAAGGCGGGTTCACGACCGCAGCACGCATGTTCGGACTCAGGCGCAGCTTGCGCGCGAGGGCGGTCGTGCTAGCGGACCTTCACGCGGTCCGCGAAATATTTGCGCACCTTCTGCACTTTCGGCGCGGCGTTGAAAAGGATGTACGGCTGGAGCGGGTTCCGCTCCGCGTAGTCCTGGTGGTAGTCCTCGCCCTCGTAGAAGCGCTCGAGCGCCACGACCTCGGTGACGATCGGCGCGTCGAACACGTGCGCGCGATCGAGCTGCGCGATGTACGCCTGCGCCGTGTGTTTCTGCTCGTCGTTCGCGTAGAAGATCACGGAGCGGTACTGCTTGCCCACATCCGGACCCTGACGGTCACGCGTGGTCGGGTCGTGCGCGATCGAGAAGAACACTTTGAGCAGCTGGCCGTAGCTCACTTTTGAGGGGTCGAAACGGATCTCGACCGCTTCGGCGTGACCGGTGCGGCCGGACGACACGGTGGAGTAGTCAGCCGTGTCCGCGGAGCCGCCGGCGTACCCCGAGACGACCGAACGGACACCGTCCAGCTGCTTGTACACCGCCTCGACGCACCAGAAGCAGCCGCCCGCGAGGACGGCCGTGGCCTCGCCGTTCTGGGCGGGGACCGGCGTATCGACCTCGGGATCGGGGAACTTCTCGGGGGAGACCACGACCGTTGAACTGTAGGCTCCCGCAGTCCATTCCATGGCGACGACCAGCGCCACCCGCAAAGCTCTCCTCGCCCACGCGCTGAAGCACCAAGGCGCGTGGGTTGACCACCCGTGGGGTGAGGACGTCGCGAAGGTCGGCAAGAAGATCTTCGTCTTCTTCGGGCAGGAGGGGCCAGTGCTCGGAGTCGGCGTGAAGCTTCCTCGCTCGCTGCTCTACGCGCGGGCGCAGCCGTTCGTCCAGAAAATGGGCTACGGCATGGACAGGTCCGGGTGGGTCGTCGCGCGGTTCGCCAAGGGCGACGCAGTACCGGTCGAGCTCCTTCGAGGCTGGATCGACGAAAGTTACGAAGCGATCGCATCGGCCGCTCTGCCCAAACGCAAGGTACTCACGAGGACGACCCGCCGGCCGGCCGCGCGCCGATGAAGCTCGCGCTCGGCATCCACCGCATCGGCGAGGGCCTCATCAACTCCTATCTCCTCGAAGAGGGGGGCGAGGTCACGATCGTCGACTGCGGCGCGCCAGCGTATTGGAACGACCTGCCGGCGGAGCTCGCGTCGATGGGACGGTCGCTCGCCGACGTGCGTGCGGTCGTGCTCACGCACGCCCACGTCGATCACATCGGATTCGCGGAGCGCATCCGCAGCAACCGCGGCGTTCCGGTCAGCGTGCATGAGCTGGACGCCAGGATCGCGCGCGGCGAAGAGAAGCCGAAGAACCAGTCGTGGGCGGGCATCCGGATCGGCCCGCTGCTTGGGTTCGTGCGATTCGCGCTGGGCCACGGCATGCTCCGGTCGACCCCCATCGCGGAGGTCGCCACGTTCGGCGATGGAGCGACGCTCGACGTGCCCGGCGCGCCCCGGGTGATCCACCTTCCAGGGCACAGCGAAGGGAGCGCCGCGCTGTACATCTCAACACGCGACGCGCTCTTCGTCGGGGATGCCTTCGTCACCTTCCACGTGCTCTCGGGCGAGACGGGCCCGCGGCTTGCACCGTTCGGGTCCGACCTGCCGCGCGCCCTCGCCTCGCTGGCGCGGCTCGACCGGATCGAAGCCGGTCTTGTTCTTCCTGGGCACGGCGAGGCGTGGACCGGCGGGCTCGCAGACGCGCTGCGACGCGTCCGGGAGAGCGCACCGAACTAGCATTCGGCGCGCGTGACGCAGAAATTCCGAACGATCATCGAGCCATTCCGCATCCATTCCGTCGAGCCGCTGCGCATGACGACCGAGCAGGAGCGCAAGGCCAGGATCACGGAGGCCGGCTACAACCTCTTCGCGCTCCGGGCCGAGGACGTCCTGATCGATCTGCTCACCGACTCAGGCACGGGCGCGATGTCGCGGGATCAGTGGGCCGCGATCCAGCACGGGGACGAGAGCTACGCAGGGTCGCCCTCATGGTTCCGCTTCCTCGACGCGGTGCGCGAGCTCTTCCCGTTCCGGCACGTCATCCCGACGCATCAAGGCCGCGCGGCCGAGCGGATCCTCTTCTCGGTCATCGCCGGCCACGGAAAGGTCATCCCGAACAACACGCACTTCGACACGACGCGCGCGAACATCGAGGCCACCGGCGCGGAGGCGGTGGATCTCGTCATCGCCGAGGGTCGTGAACCGCGGCGCATCCATCCGTTCAAAGGGAATATGGATATCGCGGCCCTGGAGACGCTGCTGGCGAAGCGTGCGGCCGATGTTCCGGTCGTCTTCGTGACCGTGACGAACAACTCCGGCGGCGGACAGCCGGTCTCGATGGAGAACATCCGCGCGGTGCGCGCGGTCTGCGATCGCTACCGCGTGCCCTTCTTCCTCGATGCGTGCCGGTTCGCCGAGAACGCGTGGTTCATCCGAATGCGCGAGAAGGGATATGCGGACAAAGCCGTTCCGGACATCGTCCGGGAGATGGCGTCGTACGCGGACGGCATGACGATGAGCGCGAAGAAGGACCCGCTCGCGAACATCGGCGGCTGGCTCGCGCTGAACGACGACGGACTCGCGGAGCACTGCCGCAACCTGCTGATCCTGACCGAGGGCTTCCCGACGTACGGCGGACTCGCCGGGCGCGACCTCGAGGCGATCGCCCAAGGTCTGAAGGAGGCGGTGGAGCACGACTACCTGCGCTATCGCATCCGGTCTACCGAGTACCTCGCCGAGGCGCTGGATCGCGCCGGGGTTCCGATCGTGAAGCCCGCAGGCGGCCACGCCGTGTACATCGACGCGCGGGCGATGCTTCCGCACATCGCGCCGCTCGCCTATCCGGGGCAAGCGCTGGCGGTCGCACTCTACGAGGCGGGCGGCATCCGCAGTGTCGAGATCGGCACGGTCATGTTCGGCCGTCACCCCGACGGGCGTGAGACACCTGCCTCAATGGACCTCGTTCGGATGGCGATCCCACGCCGCACGTACACCCAGAGCCACATCGACTACGTGATCGAGGTCGTGACCGCGGTCGCGGCGCGAGCGTCAAAGCTATCCGGCTACCGGATCGTCGACGAACCGCCTCAGCTCCGGCACTTCACCGCGCGCTTCGAGCAGCTGGCATGAGGTCAGGCCCGCTGTGTCGATCTAGCAGTCGGCGCCCGTGCGGTCGCGAGCAGACCTCCAACTAGCACCGCAACGAGGGCAGCGTGATACGCGATGTCGGGCAGCGTGCGCGGACCGACCCCGATGGCGATCGTGAACACGCCGACCAGTGTCCCAAGTAGCGCGAAGGCCTGAGCGACTAGGCCGACCGCTCGTGTGGACGTCCGGCTGGCCCAGCTCAGCGCGAAACCGATGAGCAGCACGACCGCGATCAGGCTTTCGGCGGTGCCGGCTGCCTGGTGCTCGTACCCATGGGTCAAGACACCGAAGTGGACCAAGGCGGCCGTGGCGAAGCTCGCGGCCTCGATGAGCAGGAACGCTCGGATGGTCTGGGTCATGAGGCACGCTCGAGGCCGCGAGGCTCAATCGAACCCGGCGCCGCGCCTGATATGGCGACTGCGAGAGCCGCGCCGGCGACCGCGAACGCGACGAGCGCGAGGATGGATCCGACGAGGTCGGGTTTCACGGTCATGAGCAGCACGATCCCGAGGCCGATGCCGATCCGGGCAAGGATCGATGACCAAACGATCCGATCGCGAAGGCGGGCGCGTGCCTCCGGCGGTAGTGCACCGCGCAGCGGCCCGATCGAGCGGCCGATCGCAGGCATCCGCGTGGCGTTCGACGCCGCGCCGAGCGCCGCCATCACGACCATCGCGAGCAAAGCGAGAACGTTCCAGGCTTGCCATCCGGCGCTCGTCAGCACCATGTAAAGACCCGGGACCAGGATCGTGACCAGCGCGACCGGCCCTATGACGCGTATCGAGCCCAGCACGCTGAGCCAATCCCGCGCCTGCTCGGCCGTTCCCGCCGAACGGAGCCTCGAGACCGTCACGAATTCGATGCCCAGCGC
>Ga0070706_100003329_pt1 | contig 15864 bp, 17 predicted proteins | sample KBSK5501metaG_FD_65476 | JGI IMG/M metagenome (GOLD analysis project Ga0070706, IMG submission 65476) | Corn, switchgrass and miscanthus rhizosphere microbial communities from Kellogg Biological Station, Michigan, USA - KBS K5-50-1 metaG | ecosystem: Host-associated > Plants > Roots >...
CGGTCCCGCAGGTCTACTGGAACGCTTTCCGCTGGCCGGTCGGCCAGTCGCTGGATTGGACGTACGAGGACTACGCCACGTTGGGCTTCGCGCCGGAGCAAGTCTTTCCGGCCGGCGGGCTCTACCGGGAAGGAATCATCGGCTACCCGTATGCAGATGAGGTGCGGGAGTTCGTCCGGCAGGGGCGGGCGACGGGCTCGCTTGGCGTCAGTTTCTGGTCATACGAGCACATGAGCGAGGAGATGTGGCAGACCGTCGCCTCGGCCACAATTGAGGAAGAGGAAGGGATGTCGAGCGCAGAATTCGATCAGTTAAACGCGTCCGTGTCGCAGCTGGCGGGCAGGGTGGGCCGGCTAGAAGCGGAGGTCGCAGCCATTCGCAGCGCACCGCCCGTGGCCGCGCCGCCGCCGCGAACGTACACGGTGCAGCCCGGCGATACCTTGTCCGGAATCGCGGCCACCTTCGGGCTCGACGGCTGGCAGCGGCTGTACGAGGTGAACGCGGACGTCATCGGCAGCGACCCGGACCGGATCTACCCGGGCCAGGTGCTCGTCATCCCCTAGGCGGCGCAGCGCAGACGCGTCAGAACCGGCCCCTCTCGTTTGGCGTATCCATCTAGGGGCGGATATAATAGTTACAGGTGAGGCCACCTAATTCCCTCTCGTTTGGTAGTACAACTTGCGCATCGCGCTGGGCAGCGACGAACGCTCGCCCCTGACCGAGTTCGTCGAGGCTGAGATGCGCCGTCGCGGCCACGACGTCGAGCTCTTCGGCCCGCCAGCCGGAGATCCGAGTCCGTGGCCGGATGTCGCGGAGGCCGTCGCCGAGCGAGTCGCGCAGGGCAAGGCCGACGAAGGCGTGCTCTTCTGCTGGACGGGCACCGGGGTATCGATAGCAGCGAACAAGGTGCCCGGCGTCCGCGCCGCGCTCTGCGCCGATGCGGCGACGGCGAGCGGGGCGCGCGCCTGGAACCAGGCGAACGTTCTATGCATGAGCCTGGCGAGCACGTCGGAGGAAGCGGCGAAAGGGATCCTGGATGCGTGGTTCTCCGCTGAGGCGGACGCGAGCGAACAAGGGAATGTCGAGAAAGTAAACGCGCTCGACCGGAGGTATCGCGCCCAGGTTGGGCGCTGATCCGCGCGGTAGCATCGAGAAAGGCAGCAACGATTGACCCAGGGAGGAAGACGAAGACGCGGACGGCGGCGGGGCCGCCCGGAGGGCGGCGACAGCAGTCCGCTGGAGGCACGGCAAGAGAGCCCAACCGGGGACCTTGAGGTCTCTGAAGAGAGCGAAGCGCCCGGAGTAACCGGCTCACGGTTCAGTTTCCGGCGAAAGCGGCGTGACGAGCGCGGAAGCGAGCAGAGCCGCCGCCGTGAGCGCGCCGCACCGACGTCGCCTGCCACATCGACGTCGCCGATGGACTTCTGGCGCAGCGGGCAGGCGAGGACTTATCGCGATGTGCGCGGGACCGGACGCAGGATGGGAGTGTGGGAGCGCATCAGGGGCTTTCACTTTCCGGCCTGGGCGCCTGTGGGATTCATCATCGTGCTCGTCTTCGGCATCCTCGGGGTCCTGTTCTACACTCGCCAGGCCTCGGCCGCGCCCCACATCGGCGATCACTGGCACGCGGCCTACGCCATCTACATCGGCAACACCCGGCAGCCGAACATTCCGACGTTCACCGGGCCTGAGGAGACCCACACCCACGGCGACGGCATCATCCACATGCACCCGTTCATTACAGCCGGCGAAGGACGCGGCTCGTCAGTGGGCAATTTCTTCAAATACGGAGGCGGGCAGCTTTCCGACGACACTCTGCAAGTTCCGGGCCAGAAGGACACGCACAAGAACGGCGACCTCATTGACGGCAAGTCGGCGGAGCTTCGGATCCTGCGCGCCGATAGTGGCATCCATCCGCTGGGAAGCGATTTCGCGCGTGCGATCCAGGCCTGCGACGCGAAGGACGAGTCTGCGTTCGAGCGGGTGAACTCGCGCTATATCGCTCAGGACGGCGACTGCATCCGAATCGTGTTCGCGGCGCCGGAGGTCAAGCCGGTCGTTCAGGCCGACCGGACGATCATTTCGCCCGACCAGGCGACCCGCGAAATCACGATGGATGTGACCGGGACCGGTGCAAGCACCGTCTTCTCACCTGCCTCGATCGATGTCAAGGCGGGCGAGACCGTTAAGGTAACGCTGAGCAATAAGAGCGTTGTCGAAGACAAGAACAACCCGCCATTCCACGGGCTCCGCTTCAACGGGGCCGACGGCCAGTACGGTACCAGCGATGACTTCGTGACCGATCCACCGACCCTTGACCCCGGGCAGACGGGGACGGCCGTGATCCGCTTCGAGACCCCCGGCGAGTACGAGTTCAAAGATGAGGCCCCGGTCAAGGAGGGCGTCACGCCGAGCACCGGGAAGGTGAACGTCGGCCCGAGTGAATCGACGCCGGCGCCGACACCTTCACCCGTTCCCGGTGCTACGCCAACGCCGGCCCCCGCGGATGTCACACTCTCCCTAAACGTGAGCGATAGCGGCTTCGTCCCCCCCGAGATAACAGCGCCCGCGGGGAAGAGCTTCCGCATAACGCTTACGAACACGGGAGCCGTAGTCCATAACCTGCGGATCGCCGGGCCGGACGGGCAGTTCCGCACAGACGATGACATCGCGGTGAGCGGGTTCGTGAACCCCGGCGCCTCAGGGGATGCAACGGGGAAGATCGATACACCGGGGAGATATCCGTTCCGCGACGACTTCAACCCGACCCAGCTGGTGGGGACGCTGATCGTCCAGTAGGCCGAAACAGGCTATTGGGCCGCCTGACGCTCCACCGCCTACTCCTCGCCGCGATACCGGGGTTGCTGTTGGTGGGCGCAACCGTCGCCGTGGTTGTCGTTCTTGCTGGTTCGTCCGGCGATGACACCGCGACACAGAGCACCGAGCCGGGCCTGCAGACCATTCCTATACTTACGCCCATTCCAGCGGGTAACCGGCCGATCATCGGCGACCATTGGCACGCTCCCTACGCCATCTACATCAGCAACTCCCGGCAGCCGAACATTCCCGCCTTCACAGGGCCGGAAGAGACGCACACACACGGTGATGGCATCATCCACATGCACCCGTTCATTAAGGCTGGCGAAGGTCAAGGCGCATCGCTGCGAAAGTTCTTCGAATACGGAGGCGGCGAGCTTGGCGACGATTCGCTGAAGATCCCGGGCCAGAGGGAGATGCACCAGAACGGCGACCTGATCGACGGCAAGCCGGCTGAACTGCGTATTTTGCGTGCCGACAGCGGCATTCATCCGCTGGTCGATTTCGCGCGGGCGATTCAGGCCTGCGACGCCAAGGACGAGTCCGCGTTCGAGCGGGTGAATTCACGCTACATTGCCCAGGATGGCGACTGCATCCGCATCGTGTTCGCCGGGCCGGACGTGAAGCCTTAGGATCAGCAACCGTCGGGGCGCCCACCCAGTAGAAGCTTCTCATCATGTCTAGCCGATACTCCTGAGCAACCCTTGACAGACCTCCGCGAGACGACCAATACTGGTGTCGCTTCTTAGGGGGTAAGGAGGACAACAGCAGATGCCCGTGATAACGATGTCGGGCAATATCGCCAGCGGGGCGCGCGAGGTAGGCCAGGCGGTCGCCAAAGAGCTGGCGATACCTTTCGTCGATCAGCAACTCCTGGTGCAGGCCGCTCAGCGCTGCGGCGTGCCGGTCGGAACCGTCGTTGAGCACGACGAGCGACGGGGCAGCTTCCGAGAGCGCCTTTCATCGCTGCTCCGCACGGTCCTCGAGCGGTCCGCCGTCTCCGGCGCTGACCCGCTGACAGGCATGACTGGACTCGAGGCCGTGCTGTCCCGCAGCTACGCGGACATGGCGGCGGAGGAGCCCGAGCTAAGCGATTCGCTCTACCTGAAGACGATGTCGGACATCATCCGCGAGCTGGCAGCGCGCGGGGACGTTGTCATCCTCGGCCGCGGCAGCCAGATGATCCTGGCGGACACGCCCGGCGCGCTGCACGTGCTTTGCGTGTCACGGCGGCAGCTGCGCGCGCAAAGGCTGGCGGAGCGCGACGAGATCGGGCTCGAGGAGGCGACGCGGCGGGCAGTCGAAAGCGACCGCGCGCGCTGCGCCTTCTACAAGAAGTTCTGGCACGTCGAGGTCGAGGACCCGAAACTGTACGACCTGACGATCGACACGTCGCGGCTCTCATATGAGATCGCAACGGAGCTCGTCGTCGCCGCGGCGAAGGCGAAGTCGGCGGCGCCGGCCGGGGTCTGACGCGCCCGAAACCGTCAGCGACTCTAGGAGGTAGCCGCCTCGACGGCTGCAAGAAGGCGCCGCAAATAGTCTTCCGCTCGCTCGAGCCGCGCCTGCATCCCCCAAGGGTTCTGAGGAGCGAGCGGTAGGCCCCAACCGCGGGCCTCTGCGCCTTCGCCAACGATCTCAAGGAAGCCTATCTCCTCGGCCGAACGCTCGCCGAAGAGCGTGACGAGCAGATGGTGCGTGCCGTCCACCCACTTTCCGTAGTCGTACGAGACGGGGCCGCGGCCGCGCAGACCGGGAACCGCGTCGAGCTGACGGCGCAGCTTCTCGGCGGGGCTCGACATTCCGCTGCCAGCCTAGCGAAGCGGCGCGGCGAAACGCAAGCGAAAGCCGTTCAGGTCGGTAATCACGAAATCGCGCAGACCGTAATAGCGGTCCGCGATGGCATGCACGATCTGGACACCGCTCTCGCGACAACGGTTGTACATGGCGTCGGCGTCATCGACCATGATTCGAACGTCGATGGCTACCCCGCGGGGCGAATCAGTGCTCCCACCTATCGCCGCATATAGCCGGTCCTGGGCGAACATAACAGTGGCGCGCCCGAGCGTAAGAATCGCGAATTCGCTGGCCGCGCCGGGCTCGCCCGGCGGATCAACTCGATACAAAGTGAAGCCAAGCTTTCCGGTATAGAAACGGATGGCTGCGCCCACGTCGGGAACAAAGAGCTCCGGGCAGACCGGAGCTACCTCACGTGGATCCAGCGTGGCCACGTTGCTAGCCTTCGATGTCGAAGGCGCCCAAACGCTCCTCGTGCTCGGCTTTGAGGGCCTCGAAGCGCTCAGTGAAGCGCCGCGAGAGGACCGAGTTCAGGCTTAGTACGTAGGCGTCCTCGTGGTTGTCCGAATAGTAGCGGGGGCGCAGCCCCACCTTCTCGAACCCGTACTTGTCGTAGAGAGCGAGAGCGGGCGCGTTCGAAACGCGGCATTCGAGTGTCACGAGCTGCTGCTCCTTCGCCTGCGCGAGTTCGATCGCGCGGATGAGGAGCAGTTCTGCGATGCCCTGGCGGCGATGGCTCTCCCTGACCGCGATCGTGACGATGTGTGCTTCGTCGGCGAGCAGCCAGACGCCGATAACGCCAGTGATGAGTTCGGCTCGCTGCTCTGGCGGCAGGAGGGGGCGTTCTCCGTCTTCGTTGCCGAGGATGTGCCGCAGCTCGCCGAATAGCCGGCCAAACGCACCGGGATGTTGCCCGTAGTACGGGCTGCCCGACTCGCTCGCCGGTTCGCCGTTCCGTTCAACGGTCACGAGGTAGTGCGCGAGGCGGTTCTGCTCGAGCTCGCGCTTGTAGGCGGTGGGCGGCCACATCGTAGGGAAGGACTGCCGCTCGATCTCGAGCACCTGCGCGATGTCGCCGGTGTGCATGGGGCGGGCGGCACGGCGAGTGGCGATCCTCATGAGCTGATTATGTAAGCGGCGAGGAGGGAGGAGCAAGGAGCGCCCGGACCTGGGATCTACGATCCGGGAGCCGGAAGAGTCGCGACACCTTTACGTTCGCGTGAGGGTTGGTTAGAATCGGAGTGTCGCAAGGATTCCCCACTGAATTTATGTATGCTCTTCGGCTCTTAAGCTTCCTCCGCCCCTACTCGCGACGAGTCCTCCTCGCGACTATCTGCGTGCTCGCCGCCGGCGCGTCGATCCTGGCGGTGCCGCAACTGATCCGCTGGGGGATCGATTATGGACTGGACATCCAGCGGGTGGACGGCAAGCCCGTAGCGACGGGCAAAGAAAGCCTCCTCATCATTGCGGCGCTCGGCGTTCTCGGCTTCGCTCTCCTGCGCGGCTTCTTCGCCTATTGGCAGACGTATCTAGGCGAGTGGATCAGCCAGCGTGTCGCGTATGACCTCCGCAACGGGATTTATGACCGCCTGCAGCGCCTGTCTTACGCGTACCACGACCAGCAGCAGACGGGGCAGCTGATGTCCCGCGCGACGCAGGACGTCGAGGGCGTCCGTATGTTCGTCAGTATGGGAGTGGTGCGCGGCGCCTACATCGTGGTGCTGCTGGCAGCGTCGCTGGCCTTGATGGTGATCACCAACTGGAAGCTTGCGCTCGTCGTGTGGGTGTTCATCCCGTTCATCGTCTGGCGGTCGACCGTTATGGCGTTCAGCCTGCGGCCGCTGTGGACGGCCATTCAGGAAGGGCTGGCGCGGATCGCGACGGTGCTCCAGGAAGCACTGACCGGGGCGCGCGTGGTCAAGGCGTTCGGGCGCGAGGAGTACGAGGGTGAGAAGTTCCGGCGCGAGGCCGAGGCCGTCTACGTCGACTCCTATACCTCGAGCCGCATCCAGGCGGCGAACGCGCCGCTTATGTCCGGTCTGTGGATGGCAGCCATAGCAGCGACCGTCTGGGTCGGCGGGCGCGAGGTGGTGAACGGCAACCTTGAGCCGGGCGGGTTGACCGCTTTTCTTCTATACCTCTACATCCTCCAGATGCCGGTGCGGATGTTCGGCTGGGTGATCATGATCGGGGCCCGCGCGAACGCCGCCGGCCAGCGCATTTTCGAGATCCTGGACGCCGAGTCAGCCGTCCGGGAGAAGGCCGACGCTACGGAACTCTCTGCCGTGAAGGGCCATGTCCGCTTTGAAGACGCTTCGTTCGGCTACGACGCGATCAGCCCGATTCTGTCGCACATCGATATCGACGCGAAGCCTGGGCAGATCGTCGCGCTAATGGGGCCTACGGGCAGCGGCAAGACAACCGTCGTCAACCTCATGCCCCGCTTCTACGACGTCACCACTGGCCGCATTACGATCGACGGCCTCGACATCCGTGATGCTACTCTCGCTTCGCTGCGACAGACGATCGGCACCGTGCAGCAAGATGTGTTCTTGTTCTCCGCAACGATCCGCGACAACATCGCCTACGGGGCCATCAGCGCGTCCGACGAACAGGTTCGGGAGGCCGCGAAGGCTGCCCACATCCACGAATTCATCGTCGGTTTGCCCGACGGCTACGAGACCTGGGTGGGCGAGCGCGGGATCACGCTGTCCGGCGGGCAGAAGCAGCGGATCGCGATTGCCCGGACGCTCCTGATGGACCCGCGCGTCCTCATTCTGGACGACTCGACGTCGAGCGTGGACACGCAGACGGAGTACCAGATTCAGCAATCGCTCCAGCGGGTGATGGAGGGCCGCACGACATTTGTGATCGCACAGCGGCTGCGGACGGTGAAGATGGCGGACCAGATCCTGGTGCTCCAGGATGGGCGGATCGTCGAGCGCGGGCGCCACGATGAGCTGCTCCGGCGGGACGGCATCTACCGGCAGATCTACGACCTCGAGCTGAGGGACCAGGAGGAGGCGCTGGCGCCGCCGCCGGCGGGCCCCGCGGCCGTGGAAGTGGCGGCGGGGAGCTGACGATGGGACACTGGGGAGGAGCCGCGGGCGGCTGGAGCAACACCGGGCATCCTTCGATGCAACGGCCCAGCGGGCTCAAGCGCAGTGTCGACGGCTGGGATGACGATGAGCTCGGCCGTGTTTATGACCACAGCGTCATGCGGCGCCTGTTCCCGTACTTGCGGCCATACAAGCGGCAGGCGGTCTTTGCCACGGTTGGCATGCTAGTCGCCGCCGTCGCGTCGAACGCGCAGCCGTTCCTGATCAATGTCGCGGTGAAGCGCTTTATCGCAAACAATGATCTGGCCGGGCTGACTACCGTTGGAATCGCGCTGATAGCGTTGGCGGCGATCGGCGGAGTCGCGCAGTACATTCAAACGTCGACGACCGCCTTCATAGGCCACAACATGCTGCTCACGCTGAGGACGCAGATGTTCGGCCATATCGAGAAGCTGTCGCTCAGCTTCCTCGACCGGAACGAAGTCGGACGAGTGATGTCGCGCGTACAGAACGACGTGACTGTTCTCCAGGAGCTCCTGACTACAGGGCTTCTGACGGTCCTCCAAGACTTCGCCGGGCTGGCGCTCGTGATCTTCTTCTTGATGTACCTCGACGTCGAACTTGCACTGGTGACTTTCATGGTAATCCCGGCGCTGATTCTCGTGATGGCCGTGTGGCAGATGCGCGCCCGCAAGACCTTCATCCGCGCGCGCCAGTCGATCGCCATCGTCAACGCCAACCTGCAGGAGAACGTCTCCGGCGTGCGGGTGATTCAGAGTCTATCGCGGGAGAACGAGAACAGCCGGCAGTTCGACCGCGTGAATTCCGACAACCTAAGCGCGAACGTCGAGGCCGGCCGCGTGACCGCCGCAGTCATGCCGGCGGTTGAGCTTCTGGTCGCGCTGGCGACCGCGCTCGTTATTCTCGTGGGTGGTATCCGCCTTCTCCACGGGGACGTCGATCCCGCGACCGGTGTAGCCGCGATCGTAGCATTCGTGCTCTACGTCCAGCGCTTCTTCGACCCGGTACGCGACCTGGTCCTCCAGTACACGCAGCTGCAGCGGGCGATGGCCGGTGGCCAACGCATCTTCGAAGTGCTAGACACGAAGCCGGAGATCGTGGACGCGAACGATGCCGTTATTTTGCCCGACGTACGCGGAGACGTTCTCTTTGACGGCGTTACGTTCGAGTACCTTCCCGGTGCACCGGTGCTCGAAAACATCGATCTGCGCGTCAACCCCGGGGAGACGGTCGCTCTGGTCGGCGCAACGGGGGCGGGCAAGAGCACGCTCACCTCGCTCGTGGCGAGGTTCTACGACGTGACGAAGGGGCGCCTGCTTATCGACGGCCACGACATCCGAACCGTCGAGCGCCACTCGCTGGCGCGGCGGCTGGGCATCGTCCTCCAGGACCCGTTCCTGTTCTCGGGCAGCGTGCGAGATAACATCCGTTATGGGCGGCTGGAGGCCACCAAGGACGAGATCATCGAGGCTGCGAAGACGGTCGGAGCCCACGATTTCATCAAGCGACTGCCCTACGGCTATGACACGGTCCTGCACGAGCGGGGACAGAACCTGTCCCTCGGCCAGCGGCAGCTGATCGCCTTTGCCCGAGCAGTTATAGCGGACCCGCGGATATTGATCCTGGACGAGGCGACGGCGAACGTCGACACGCGCACCGAGGTGGTTATACAGCGCGCACTAAAGCGCCTGCTCAAGGGCCGGACGTCGTTCGTGATCGCCCACCGCTTATCGACTGTACGAGGCTCCGACCGGGTTGTAGTACTCGAACATGGACGGATCGTGGAGGAAGGAACGCACGCTCAGTTGCTCGCGCGCGATGGCGTGTACGCGAACCTTTACCGCATGACCTACGAGCAGGCCGACGGGCGCCGAGCGGGTGCTGCGCCCGTGCCGGCAACCGGCGCCTAGCCTCCGCGATATTCGCGCGTCAGAGTGCCATTACCGCCTTGACGCCGGCCGCTGGCTCCTCCATTCTTGCCGCTGGAACATCCGTTCTAGGCCCCGGACAAGAAGAAAGGAGTAACCGCGATGTCCGCCCCGCCAGCGCCGCCCACGTCAGCGCCCAACTCCAACACCGCGCTCCAACGCATGCCCTTCGGGAAATACAAGGGACTGTCCTTCGCCCAGGTTCCTCAGGACTACGCGGCCTGGCTGCTGAAGCGCGACATCGATGACCGGCTCCGCGCAGCGCTCAACGGCTCGAACGGCAAAGGACGGGCTGCGGCTAGTGCTAACGGCTCGGAGCCACGCTACGCCGCCCAAGGTGGTGATATCAGCCGGGTCGTCGCCGAGTTCCTCGAGGCGCGAACGGCGGCGTTCGAAGCTCGCCGGCGCGTCGAGGAGGTGCGCGGGCGGCTAATCCCCCTTCTCGAGCGCAACAAGGGCTACTGGATCGACCGCGCCAATGGCCAGCGCATCGCGATCGAAGAGCAGACGCGTTGGGAGTACGATCCGCTTGCGCTGCACGGCCTGGTAGACGGCGGCCTCCTCACGGAAGAGCAGTTCGCCGCGTGCCTCCGCACGGTCGTCGACAAGAGCGTTGTCGCCTCGTGGATCGAGCAGGGCGCTGCAACCGCGGAGCAGGTAGATAGAGTGGCGGCACGAGCTGTGACGCGCGTCCTGCGGATGGTCCGCGTCAGGACGGTGAACGGCGCAGCTACAGGCTAAGGGCGCTTAGTCGCCCTATTTCGGGCCTTGTTCCAGTAGCAGTTCGGTTACTTTGGCGATCGCGCAATAGGCATAGAGCACGTAGTCGCGCGGGTGCAGCTCGAGCGGCTTGAGCTCTTCCTTGCGCAGTGCCACGGGGTCGGCCATCTCGAGGTCGAGCAGCGGCAGCTCCTGGCCCATGCGCAGCTCGTACAAATCGCCGTCCGGCGCCAGGACGACGCAGCCGAGGTCCGGGTGGGCGGCGCCCGGCGCTTCGATCTCAATGCCGTAGGAAAAGAAGGCGCCCGGAAACGGGGGAAACGGATCGAGGCGCGCCGTGGCCTCCTGGAGCACACGGCGCAGCCGTTCGGCCGCGCGCTCGAGCACGGCGTCCGCCTCGTGTTTGTATTCGAGCGGGTCTTCGGGCATCGCCTTTTTCGCTTGGTTCCGAACTGTTAGCAGAAGTGGTAAAATTTCACTATGGCTAGGGCCCCTCTGCACATGCAGTCCACGCGCCTGCGCATTCTCGAGTACCTCCAGCGCAACGGGAGGGCGACCGTGAAGGAGCTCGGCGAGCTGCTCGGCCTCACCTCGACCGGCATTCGCCAGCACCTTACCGTGCTCGAGCGAGACGGGCTCGTGGAGGCGCGCGAGGAGCGGGGCCGCGTCGGCCGGCCGAACCTAGTATACTCGCTCACCGACGAAGCGGACGCCGTTTTTCCCAAGACCTACGACGTGCTGGCGAGCGTGCTTCTCGAAGAGATCCGCGCCAGCGAAGGCAACGAAAAGCTCCACCAACTCCTGCACAACGTCTCGGAACGTCTCGCCGCCCCGTACAAAGAGCGGGTCGAAGGCAAGCCGAAAGCCGAACGCGTGCGGGAAACGGCCCGCATCATGGAGGAGCAGGGATGTCTGGTGGATGTGACGGAGGACGGCGGCGAGTATTACATCGACGAGTACACCTGTCCCTTCCCGAAGACAGCGGAGCGTGACCGCGCCGTCTGCGCTCTGCACGTCGAATTCGTGCGCATTCTGAGCGGCGATGACGCGCGGCTAACCCGCAGCCTGCTGCGCGGCGAGCGCGCCTGCACCTACCGCATCCGGCCGAGCGCCAAGCGCTTGGAAGAGCCGCTGCCGGTGGTCGGCCGGTAGCGCAGAACGCAAGCGGTCCGGCAACCGCACCTCGTTAGTCGCAAATCGTAATCGCAACCCGAAACCGAAAACACACACGCCTTTCGATTTCCGGGTTTCGATTGCGGGCTGCGGAGTACCGTTCCCTCGCCTCGTATAATCGTCCTGTAATGCTGTGGCTCGGGCAGTTCGGCATAGCGGACGGAAAAGCGGAGGAGGATACGCCCTGGGTAGGTGTGTACCCCGACGAGACGCGGGGTCCGGAAGCATCGGACTTACTGCTCATCGTGCAGCCGGCCACGGCCGGGAGCGTAGAATTTTGCGCGGAGCTCAAGGAGGTGGTCGGCAGCGTCTTCCGTAAGTCCAAATTCTCGCTGACCGGCGGCCTGCTGCGCGCGCTGCGCGAGGCGCACGAGGACCTTCGCGAGTGGAACCGCAAGAGCCTTAAGGAGCACTGGCTGGCGGCCGGCGTCTCCTGCGCGGCCGTGCGGGGCGATGAGGTCTACCTGGCGCAGGTCGCTCCGGCCGGGGCCGCCCTCTACCACAACGGCGAGATACGCCGGATCCGCCCTCAGCTGGCGGACGCTCTCGAACCGCTCGGCATGTTCGACGAGTTCTGGCCGGAGTTCTCGCTATTCCAGATGGGAGAGGGAGACAGGCTCCTTTTGATGACGCCCGGCCTGGCTCAGAGCGTCCCCGAGGACGGCCTCGTCGCCGCGCTGGCCCTGCCTGCCGGCGAAGTGCTCGCGGCGGTCTACAGGCAGGCAAGCGCGCTGCCCGATTGCGGCGCCGTCCTGGTGGCGGGGTTGCCGAGCCTCGAGGGAGATGTCGAAGAGCCATCCGGTCAACTGATCGCTGATAGCTGACCGCTGCAGGGTGCCTAATGAAGCTCCTCGGCATCGAGACCTCCTGCGATGAGACCGCTATCGCGGTCGTCTCGGACGGGAAGCGGATCCTCTCGAACGTCGTTTCCTCACAGGTTAAGCTGCACGCGCAGTACGGGGGTGTTGTCCCCGAGCTCGCCTCCCGCGAGCACGTTCAGGCGATGGTGCCCGTACTCGACGAGGCACTGCGCGCGGCCTCGGCCGAGGTCGAAGATATCGACGCAGTCGCGGTGACTCACGGACCGGGGCTCGCCGGGGCACTCCTCGTCGGCCTCAACTTCGCCAAGGCGCTGGCTTTTGCGCTCTCGCGACCGCTGATCGGCGTCAATCACCTCGAGGGTCATCTCTACGCGGCCTGGCTCGAGCGGGACGACGAGCCCGGATTTCCAGCGCTGGCCCTTATCGTCTCGGGCGGCCACAGCGATGTCGTGCTCATGGAGGGGCATGGGCAGTACCGCCGGCTGGGCGAAACGGTGGACGACGCGGCCGGTGAGGCGTTCGACAAGGTGGCGCGGCTGCTCGGTCTGGGATTCCCGGGCGGACCAGCGATCGAGCGGCTGGCGTCCGAAGCCGCGGCGCCGTCCAGCCGGCTACCCCGCGCGCGGCTGGAGCGGCCCTACGACTTCAGCTTCAGCGGACTGAAGACGAAGGTACAGCGCATCGTGCGGGGCGAGGAGGACGAGGCCCCGTCGCGGGCAGCGCTCGCGGCCGCCTTCCAGGAGTCCGTGGTCGACTCGCTCGTGACCAAGGCGGTGCAGGCGGCGAGCGACAGCGGGGCGTGTGAGATCATCCTTAGCGGGGGCGTCGCCGCAAACTCCGCGCTGCGTTCAGCGCTGGCGGGACGCTCGCCCGTGCCGGTGATTGTCCCGCCCCCAGCGCTCTGCACCGACAACGGCGCGATGATCGCAGCAGCCGGCTACCGGCGGCTGATCTCCGGAGAGACCGCCGGGCTCGAGCTGGACATCGAGCCGGGGCTGCGGATCGGCTGACGCCGCTGCCCTCGAGGCGCGGAGGCGCGGCACGCACCAGATATGCGCTTCCGGGGCCGCCTTCTCGAAACGTTGGTTCATTGCTACTTTCATGACGCGGCCTGAAGCCCTACAAACGCCGCGTTAGTCACGATAGGGGACAGCGCCCACAGCCTCCCTGCGTGCAGTATTGCTTCAGGAGATAGAGCATTCCCTGTTGGCGGCGGAAGTCGACGTGGACGCCGGGGCCGCCCGCCACACCTGCCGTCCCTCGAAACGCGAAAGTCGAAAGTCGAAAATCGTTCGAACCGCTCTTCGTTTTTCGCTTTGTGGTTTCTTCTGGCCCCCGACTGACCGCCTCGTGCAGGTGACGCACCGCCCCGTAGCGCGCGGGCAGGGGCAGGCAGGCGAAGATCGCCTCGGCGCGGCGGACCCGCTCTTCGGGGCCGATGGCGGCCAGCCAGGGCAAGACGGCGTTCGCGACGATCTCGATGGCGCGCCCACGGCCGACAAGCCCGGGCACGGTGAGGGCGCGGACGAGGGAAGCGGCCGCCCGTTGCTGAGGGCGCGGCCCTTCTGATGATCGCAAGCCGACATTCGAAACGCGCAAGCGTGGACTGCGGCGATCACTCGGCCCTAGGCTTTCCGGGTTTTCGCTTTTCGTTTCTTCCTTCTTCGCGTTTTTGGTTCTTGTCCGCTTCCGATCGTTCGGCGGATCCTGTTTCTCAAAGGCGTCGAGCAAGCTCACTGCCAGCCCCTTCTCGGCGAAGCGCGCGGCCAGGCGCGCTGCGCCTTCCAGGCGGCGCGCTGGGCCGTTCGCGGGCCGCCGCACGGCCGGCAGCGGCAGCGGTGGGCCAGCAAACGCCGGCTTCAGCGCGCACAGCGCCGCGCCGGCCCGGTCCGCGTGCGGCAGTGAGCGGAGCGGTTCGCGAAGGGCAGCCCAGCAGACCCGCTGCGCCAAGAGTCGAAACGCCTCGCGATCCGGGCCGAAGGCAAGGGCTTCGAGCAGCGACTGCCAGAGGGCTTCCTCGTTGCCCCGCCGCGCAATCGCCGGGACTAGCGCCGCCACTTTTTGGCGAAAGCGCATGTCCCCGAGGCGGTCCAGCGTTGCCGCGACCTCAATAGGGCCGTCCCGCGTTAGAGCCGAGAAGCACGGCTCGCGCCACAGAGCGGGCCGCTCGAGCCAGCGGGCGATCTCCTTCGCACGGCCCTCGACCCAGCCGGCCAGGGCCGCGACCGGCGCCGTCCCGCCTCCCGGCAGGACCGTCCTGTGGCGTTCATCGTCCCAGAAGACGAGGTGGAGGACGACGCCAGCGTAGGCCGGGTCGCGTTGGTGGCCATGGCGCTGAAAGTCACTGCTGCGCACGTGCAGCTCGACATCTCCCTGCAACAGCCCGGCCGGCGCGGCAATCAGCGCATCGCGGAAGTCCGGACCGGGCCCGCTGCTACCCCGCCCGCGGTAGATGACGCGCAGTTTTTCGCCCTCGCCAGTCACGAGTGCCTCAGGCGGGAAGGTCTGGTCCTTCCAGAGCCGGGCCAACTCGCGCTCGCTGAGCGACCGGAACTCGAAATTCGCAACTCGAAAGTCTTCGCGCGGTGGAAGCGCTGATCGTGTGGCCATCACGCTCGGCCTTGCGGATTTCGAGTTTCGCCTTTCGCGTCGTGCGTACGATATTCGAATTCGGCCCGCTCGGCGATGATGCCAAGCAGGGTGGCGGAGGCACCTCGAGGCCGGTAGCGGCCGGTCTCCCATTCGCTCACGGTCTGCTGCCTCGTCCCGAGCTCCGCCGCCAGCTCTTCCTGGCTCAGCTTCATGTGCCTGCGCAGGGCGCGCACTGAGGTGGCGTCCCAGTGGAGACCGCGTCGCTTCTTGTCCCCCATTTCAGGGAAATTCTACGCGCTACCGTGTATCCGCACAAGCCGAGCATTTCGAAAATCGCAATTCGAAAATTGCAAAAACAGGAGAACCTGGCCCGCTTTCGATTTTCGATTGTCGAGTTTCGAGTTTCGGTCTTTCGCTCCTTTCGGCCCGCTTTTCGATTTTCGAGTTTCGGTTTTTTCGATCCCTTCCGCTGGCCTCTTGCGCGTTGAACCGCAGTAGCCTACTATTTCCCCTTGGGTTAGCACTCTGCCCATCAGAGTGCTAACCCGATGAGAACCAAATCCCTGTGAGAAGGAGGCCTTTATGCCTGCAACAAAGACCGCTCCAAAGACCCTCACCGCGAGCAAGGTAGTCCCGCTGGGCGACCGCATCGTCGTCAGGCAGACCAGACAAGACGAGGTGCGCGCCAGCGGACTCGTCATCCCCGATACCGCCCGCGAGAAGCCGCAGATCGGCGAGGTGCTTTCCGTGGGGCCCGGGCGCCTGGACGACAACGGCAAGCGCGTGCCCATCGACGTGAAGGCCGGCGACCGCGTCCTTTACGCCAAGTACAGCGGCCAGGAGATTCCTCGCGGCGTTTTTGGCGACAGCGACGACGAGTACATGGTACTCAAAGAGAGCGATATTCTCGCTAAGCTTGCTTAGCGAGAGGGAACA
>Ga0070706_100003333_pt1 | contig 15858 bp, 15 predicted proteins | sample KBSK5501metaG_FD_65476 | JGI IMG/M metagenome (GOLD analysis project Ga0070706, IMG submission 65476) | Corn, switchgrass and miscanthus rhizosphere microbial communities from Kellogg Biological Station, Michigan, USA - KBS K5-50-1 metaG | ecosystem: Host-associated > Plants > Roots >...
AGCCCTCCCTCACGGTCGGGCTACTGACCCTCCGTACCCAGCGATGAAATCGGCAATCCCTCGATCCTCCTCAAGCGCCAAGGGCGCGTAATGTAAAGCCAACGGCCCAGGTCAATCGTCGTAGAAAACAATTGGGCGCTGAAGGCGCGGGATTCAATGATTCCCTTCCCGTTATGTCGCGCCTTCAGCGCTCAAATTAATTTGTGTGGCTATCGATCCAGGGGCGTTGCCCCTGGCTATTGCATTTCACGCCTTCGGCGTGAGGACCCGCCCGGTAGAGGACTGTGTCATTACAGAACCGGGAGCGGTAGCGACCGGATCATAAACTCAACTTGAGCAGCAGCATCCCGTCGCTACCGCTCCGGGTTCTGTACCTAAGCCCTCCCTCACGGTCGGGCTACTGACCCGCGTTTCCCATGGACGTGGTCGGTTCGCTTCATCATCAAACCACCCGGTCGCTGCCGCTCCCGGTTTTGTATCTTCTCGCTCGGCTAGATCATTAAGCGCAATGTGCTCTTACGATGCGGTCGAAGTGAGAGGCTATTTCAGCCTGGGATTTCCAGCAACCCGCGCGCAGGTGAGCGCATCTATATATGTTCCCGACAAGCGCGTTTTCCCGACAAACCTAAATTCTTCATCACACGGATTAGAATTCGATGAGAAAAAACTTTACCTTCCTCACAGCTATCTTTGTGTGCGCGCTGATGCAAGTCGTCGCGCTGGCGCAGTCTCAAAGCAATGAAGTCGCTACGGCGGAGAGTGCGGCCTCAATCACCGGCTCCTTCAAGGTGCTGTCGGATGCTTCGGACATCCCCGCACTGTCGACTTCCGAAATTGCCGACCAAATAGCCGACGCAAAGCAGTTGCTAAAGTCACAGCCTGCTAAGGCGACTTCCGCACAGGACATTTCCGTGTCGCTGGCGGCGCTCGATCCGGAGCTGTTGCAGATTCACATTTTCTCGTTGCCAAAAGGGTCGTTTCTCGTCAAAGGCGCAAACCTCTTGGCAACCACGCAGCTTGGTCGCACAGTGCGCCTGCACATCGTCAACGCCAACGGCGTGAACACAGCAGTTACAGTCACGGATACGGCGACGGGGCGCTCACTCGTGCCGCTCGTGGTCGAATATCCGATTGAGAAAGGCGCTAGCGTCAGCGAAACTGCCTATTACACGTCCGCCCATCCAGCGCTGAAATCGCCGGAGATCATCTCAGCCGGGAAAACTTACGTCACCAGCATGCTTGCCACGGCCGCTGCAAGCCTAGCCGAAAAGGGAGTGACCATTTCGCCGGACATCGTAGACATAGCTGAGCACCTCTGTATCGTCGAGCACACAGACCATAAGCGATTTCTCAATGAAGATCGCGCCGCGCTCTTCCCCGAGATTCTCGCGCTCTATGCTTTGAACCAGAACGATACTTACCGCTATTCGATAAGCTCTGCGGGCGCAGGCGGCATGATTCAGATGATTCCGCGCACTTACGAGGGAATACGGCAAAACCATCCCACAATCGACCTCAATCCAGACTTTGTCGCCGGAATGCGCGACCACGCGAATGCACTCGAAGCCATGTTGCTCTACATGCAAGACACTTGGAACGGTCTGGAGCAGAGCCCAGAGGTGCATGATGCCCTGCGCGCCGGAATCGCCACGAAGACCGAACTTCTGGCCGCCGGCTACAACTCCAACCCCATGCGCCTGCCGGCCTACCTGAAACGCGGCAGTACCGAGTGGCGCACGCTCATCCCCGCCGAGACTCAAATGTACCTGACGATTTATGACTCAGTGGACAGCAATGTTCAGTTTGCGCAACCGGGGACGCAAGAGACGGCGTCAGATAGTTCTGCGACGGCTGGTCAGCTCGGAGTGACGAAGGCCAGGCGGAGCGCCACGACAGCTTTGATGGCTTGGCTAAGCAAGGAATTACTGAGTAGCGGTTCGTTCGTCAGACACATCCTGCCCTAAAACTCTTCAAAGCGCAGACGGTAGGGTAAATAGATAGTAAGGCAGTCCAGCGTTTGTGCCAAGGTGCGCCGGATTCATCTGCGCGTTGCGCAAACGTATTAGCGACGGTAGAAATTGCTCGCATCGGGCGCAATCTCGATCAGACGATGCACGGGATCGAAGCGTAGCCTGAAAGGTCGCAGCGCACTCAAGCCAAGCAGGACAGGCGTATCCGCCGCAGCGCCCGAGACCGCATCGGTTGGAATTTTTCGCAAAGTGAGCGACCCGATGGCAATGGTTCTCGGTGCGACCCTCCGAGCAGAGATGCTGCCACCGACGTCGTGAACAGCATAGCCGGCAGCTCTGCTATCGCTGCCGCCGAAATCCCGCAGTGCCAGCCCGAGACTTGACCCGGTATCGAGCAAGGCTCTTTCGCCCGTATCGAGCATCACGAAAGGGCGGTGGCTATTCCTTTCGCGCAACCATTGCACCACAGTTCCTTCGTCAGGTTGCACGTCGATTCGCAGTGGCAACCTGTGCGGATCGAATGCCGACAGTTCATGGCGTGGCAGGTCGATGACGTAACCCAGCGGCGCAAACGCGTCCGTCGGATCCAACAGCCCGTCAAGATCACGCGGCAATCCGCCGGTCACGATTACTTCGCCTTTGGTTGGCAGATAATTTTCGCGATCGCCTATCGCCAAACTTTGGATCGAAGCATCACGAGCGGAGACCACTGCGCCACTCAGTCCGGCGATTGAAGGTCCTCGACCTGTTTTGATGCTAACTTGAGCTTCCTCAGCGACCCTGGGCGACAAGAGTGTTGCACCGGCCCCAGTGTCGATCGCGAAGGTGAATGGTCCCATGGAATTAATCCATGCCGTCACCAGAAGACCTCGACCAGGCACCTCACGAAACATTACCGGGTGCGGGATTGAGTTGACAGCAGATTGCGGTGCGGCCGAACCTTTGATGGCCCGCCGCCCCTGGCCAGACACAAAAAGGGCAGTTCCGAAAGAAACTGCCCTCGTGCCTGTCAACAGGATCAGGAATGCCGCTGACAGGCTAATCGCCCTGGTTTTCACGCCACAGCTCCTGTTTAGTAACGGTGACGTCTGTTGCGAAGCTTATACGTGTAGAGCGCTGAACCGCCTGCGCCTGCCAGCGCGCCGATGCCTGCGCCCTTCTTACCACCGATCACGCCACCGAGAATGGCTCCAGCGCCAGTCCCCATGGCCACGGTCAGCTTGTCGCGGTGCTTCTGCCAGAACGTGCGCCCGCGGGGCCTACTGTAATCATAGTAAACGCGTCGACCGTTGTAGTATCGCCTGCTGGAATACCGACCAGTTTGATAGGCAACTGGATAGGCCGTCCGTGCAGTCGCATTATTCGCCGCGTAACAGTCGTTTAGGCCCTGCCGATAAGCCGCCTGCTCTTCAGGCGTCCTAAACTGCGAGCCGTTCTGGGCTGCCAACTGCTCGGGTGTTTTGTAGTTCGCGTCGACGGTTCTGTAAGTCGCGTCAGTCGTATTTGCCGGCTGAGTAGTATCGTAACTCGCGTTGGCCGCCCTCGAGTTCTCGGCCGAATGAGTTACCAGCGCGCCGATGCCTGCGCCAACCAACGCGCCCACAAGCGTCAAAGCCAGTAACATTTTCTTCGTGATAAGCATTGCTAATTCTCCTTTAGCCTTTGGCTGCTATCCAGGATCTCAAATTCGCACTGCTAAATGCGGCAATATGCATGCCTCAAGCACAAATGACCCTGCGAATATCAACCAGTATATATCAATGGACAGAATTTCTAATAGAAACGCCGTCATTGCAAGTGAATTGCAAGAACGCGGCAAGAAAGAAATTGCTGTCCGCCCGGATCAGAAACAAAGGGATGTTCCAAATGGGATCACCCCGCATTCCAAATCCTCACATACCTTTTTCTGTGAACGAAATTCCGCGTTGCGTTTTAATCCGGGTGCTCGCCTACAGCCGCGGCACTGCGAGCATGTACCACCCGCGGAGCAGCGCCTTTCATGCACTTGCGAAAAGGTTCATCCGCGGGTCTGGATGTAATTTCCCAGGCGCTGGTCTGCCAGTTATCCGTAACACGCGCTTTCGGCAGCCAACCGGGCAAAGGCATCATCAGGTAGCGAGACAGCACGGCAATGTAAGGCTCGTACATTGCGCGAAGTTCGGCAAGCGTGTTGTCATCGCCCGGCTCGTTACGCAGCGCCACGCCCGAATCAGATAACATCACGCGCAGCCGCGCGAATTCTTCGCCTGACAAGCGCGCGCCGTCGGTTTTCAACGGCGACGTATTGAAGATCTGCGCGATATCAACTACGGCGTGGCGGGCCATCTTGAAGGTAAGCTGGGCCTGCCACTTCGGTGTGCCGTCGATACCAACCATGACGAGGCTGCACGTATCCAGAACCGTAGTTAACGAAGCGAGCCACGATTGATTGTCGTGTTGAGAGCGAAAGAAACAAAGCACCGGGTACGAAAGATGGCTTTCCAACAAATCCGCCGACCAGTACTCCCAGTCGCGCAGCAACTGATCGAGTTCCTCCATTCCCTGCCCTTCGCGATGCCGGCGCAACAACTCTCCCGCCGTTGGCGGCGTCCCGGCACGCGCGTCCAACATCGCGATAGATGCTTCGCGCCTCGAGAATGCCTGGTAGAGCACCGGAAAGTATCCGATTACCAGCGCCAGCAAACCAATGCCCATGCCGGCTTCAATGACAGTTACGAACCGAGCTGCCTGACTCACAGGCATTACATCGCCAAGTCCCAGTGTGAAAAAGGTTGTGCCGCTGAAATACAAATCCGAAAGGAACCCGGTTGGGCCGTTCAGCGCGGTAACGTTCGAGCCAATAGCCCATTGGATCATCGCCATCGCCAAAACCAGGCCGAGCGCCCAGACCGTCAAGAGCATCAGCACGGAAAGCGGACCATAGAAACTAAGTAGTGTTTCGCGCCTCTTATTGTTACCGACGCTCCGAGTTATTGCCGACCAGGGACCCCACGTCGAACGATAAAGAAGGCGCGTCAGTCGGACGCGTCTCGTCACGCGTCGAGGCAACACGATAGTTTCGAAGGCGTCCCACAGGACGACAACAATAATTAGGAGTGCAATAAGTACGATCAATAGACGCATCGTTGTGCGACTGGCAGACTGAAAACGAAAAGAACCGGGCAGACGAACCGACGTCGCTCCGGCCCTTATCAAATTGATTAGCGCGCCTTGCTACTCAGCGCGTTGCGCCGGAGCCGCGGGCTTGTCCCGCAATAGCTCGATTGCCTTCTTAAGTTGAATATCTTCAGGCTGAGGCTTAGGCGCCACGGGTTCAGACGGCGTTCCCGGCTTCACGTTAGGCTGATTTGATTTCGGCGCAGTCTCTTCTTCGTTGCCGGCTAGATCCTCAACAGCGCCGGCGTCAATAGTTTCAGCGCGCTTAACTTCAACCGACGGTGTGATACCGGAATGAGAGCGATCCTCTCCCAAAAAAGGCTTGCCGCTGGCCGAAGCCCATTTGACCGTGGTCAGCAACAATCCGTCGCCATCACGCAGAGTAAACAACTCTTGTTCGGCCCCGGCGCCAAAGCTTTTCTCACCGACCACGTCGCCACGTTTGCGCTCGAGGAAAGCGGAAGCGATCACTTCGGCCGCTCCGGCGGTGCCGGTATCAATCAAGACAACGACCGGCCCGTTGAAAACTGCTACTCTTGGATCCGCGTCAAAAGTCTTCAAGACCTTTTGCTCGCGACCGATCGTTTTCGCGATTGAGCCGTCTCGGATGAAGAAGTTAGCGACGTTCACTCCTTCCTGAATCTCGCCACCGGCCACGCTGCGAAGATCGAGCACGATTTTTTGTGCGCCTTGCTTCAGCAAATCCTGCAAACGCGCCCGCGCGTCGGCGGCCTCGCCGCTGTCCAAACTGTTAATCCGCAGAATGCCAATACGGCCGGCTTCCATCCGCTCCTCAGCGGCAGGCGCGCGAAACGAGCTGCGCTTCACCGTCAGAGTCAACGGCCGCGTGTTTGCACGCAGGACGCGCAACTTAACTTCGGTCCCTGGCTGACCATTCAGAAGCTGCCGCGCATCGTACAATGAAACGTCGCGCGTGGCTTTGCCGTCGATGTATTCGATAATGTCGCCAGCTCGCACGCCCGTCTGGTCCGCCGGTGAACCTTTCACGGGTGCAACCACATACAGAAACGAGGCGACCTGCGACAACTCAGCGCCGATTCCTACTTGATTGCTTTTGCCGTCTGCTCTGTAGTCCTTGACTTGAGCGGGCGTTAAATAAGTCGAGTAAGGATCCAGCCCATAGGCCAGGCCGCGAAGTGCTCCGGCGCGAACCTTTTCCATGTTCGGCTCGTCAACATAATCGTTCTGGATATGCTGGAGCACGCTCTCAAAAATTCTCTGTTGCGCGCCCGGATCGTTCGCCGGTTGCTGCGCCCGGGTGGCCAGCCATGCTCCGGCGATTGTGTAAACCGCGAGCGACGCGGACAATGCAATCAGTGCGAATTTGTTTTTGAATGACATCAATTAAACCTCGAGAAAACGAACAGCCTGGCGGCACGGCAGACTTAAGCGTTTCGCCAAACGCCTGTATCATACCGTGGCCCTAAGACGCGCGCAAGCAACGCGATGGCACCGTCGGGCGCGGCAGGCGAACTTAAATATCTGAATTGTCCGAGCAGAGAAGAAACGTTTCCAGCGACGCAAGCGCAAGAGGTTCTTCGGGCCGCTTGCTGGCGCTCGATCTGGGCACGAAGCGAGTGGGTGTGGCTGTCTGCGATGAGCTGGAAATCACTGTGCGGCCGCTCGCGACTATCGAGCGACGCAGTTGGAAGGATTTACTGCGGCGCGTGACGGGCCTCATTGAGTCATACGAAGCGAAGGGCCTGGTGCTCGGTTTGCCATCGCGATTGGACGGCACGGAAGGCGCGGCGGCTAAAGAAGTGCGAAGCATCGCCGAAAAGTTTCAGCGCTCGCTTGACGTGCCGGTTTATTTGCAGAACGAGAGTCTCACGACTTTCGCCGCTGAATCGCATCTCAAGTCCGCTGGAACAAGTAAGGGGGAGCTTGACCGCCAGGTTGATAGTGAGGCGGCAGCAATTATCCTGCGAGATTTTATCAACCAACAGCAACCGTAGACTGACCGGCGTACATCTCTGGAAACGTACCGGCTTTGAGAAATCTAACGCGTATGAAACGTTTGTGGATTGGGATCGCAGCACTGCTGCTTGCGATGGCTGCGGGTTTCGCTGTTTGGATCTATCGTGAGCTGCATCGGCCGGTAAGTCACGGAAAGGTGAATGACTACATCGAAATTCGGCGCGGCTCGACGCCCGAGGCGATCGCAAACACACTCGTGCGCGAAGGGGTCCTTCGCCGTAAGTGGCCTCTGCTTTTTTTCATCAAGATTACCGGCAAAGCAAAGCTGATTAAGGCCGGTGAGTATCGCTTCCCTTCTCCGATTTCGCCGCTCGGCGTTTTGAAGAAGCTGGAAGAAGGAGAACAGCGGTTGAGTCGGTTTACCGTAATCGAAGGCTGGACCAGATGGGACATTGCTGATTCACTCGCCCATGTAGAAGAACTGCATCTGCAGGACAGCAACGAAGCGCTTAAATTAATTAATGACACCAGCTTGATTCGCGATATCGATCCGGCAGCGACAAATCTCGAGGGATATCTGTTTCCGGCTACCTACAGTTTTCCTCCCGAGACCAAGCCAGCCACCGTGATCGCGACAATGGTCAAGCGCTTTCGCCAGGAATGGACGCCGGAACGTGCCGAACGTGCTCGCGCCCTCAAGATGACGCCGCGACAAATAGTGATCATCGCATCGCTGATCGAGACGGAAGCGAAACTGAAGGAAGAGCGGCCGATGATCGCTTCGGTCATCTACAATCGTCTGAGCAAACATATCGCGCTGGGCGTTGATTCGACCGTCGTGTATGCGTCGAAGCTGGCGGGTAAGTGGCGCAACGACGGCAAGGTTTACCTGAGTGATGTCAATCGCCGCTCGCCATACAACACGCGGCTGTTTTCAGGTTTACCGCCCGGTCCTATCGGCTCACCCGGCGAAAGCTCAATCGACGCTGCGTTGAATCCGGCGCAGACGGATTATTTGTACTACGTCCGCGAGCCTTCAAGAGACGACGGCGCCCACAATTTCTATGCGAAGGAATCCGATTTTCAAAAAGGCGTTCAGGCGTTGCGTGAGTGGGAGCGGACGCAGGGACGCTGAAGCTCTTCGTTGGAATCGTATGTTAGCTTGGCCCAGTTTTCGGGGAAGTAGATTAGGCCCGTGTCAGGATCGAGTTCTCTTCCCGTGAAACCGTATCGAGTGAATGTACTGGCTGCGCTATTGTCAAACGCATCGTGCCGTTTGGATCGCCGAACGTAGTTCCAGAGCCGGTGAGACCGGATATGTAGTTCCGGACGTTATTAATCCGTTTGACCCATAGGTGCTCAGTAGTCGTGCTCGCAACCCGCGCTCGATTGTCATAGCCGAAAGTGACCGTACCGTTTGTATTCGCGGCCGAAGTCAATCGCGACAGCGCGTCATAGCCGTAGCTGGCTGTAGTCGTGTCCGGATAACTGATTGTCGTCAGGCGGTTCAAATCATCGAAAGTGTAATTCGTAATCGCTAGGGCCCATCATCGACTGCGACAGGGGCGGAGTTACTGGCAGAAGCCGTTCCGCGCGAGTTGCCCCGCATGTGCGCTTGCTGTTGCAAGCGCTAGAGACACAAGACAGAACGTGAACAGCGCGATCAGGGAGCGTGGGGATTTCATGCTTATTCACTAACGCTAAACGTCCGAGCGGCTCGGAGTTTATATGACGTGCAAGAAATGTGTCAATGAACTTATTCAGGCCGGAAGTGGTCATTCGAAGTGAAGTTCACACAACTTAATAAGCAACAGTTCAGTCTTGGCGACCCAGGCGATGCAAGCCCGCTTGTATTCGCAGATCATTCGGACTATTCTCGGATTGTCACCCCGGCCGGTTGTTTTTTGTCGCGATGAGGTTACTCTTATGAAATACTCGATACGTTTTCTGGCGTTGCTGGTCGCAATCACTTCCGCAGCGTCTGCATCCGGACAAGGCAAGGGTGTCGATAAGCAAAATCAAACTATCACCGATACCAGCAGTGGCCGAGCCCCAGCGAGCAACGGAAGCAAGCAAGACGTTGGTACGACCGGATCGGGAATCAATTTCGGAAGGGACAAGACGAAGGCGGTGGTGCGGCTGCCCAATCCATACCGCTTGACCGCGCGACGCGATGCGTTAATTAAGTCAGTTGCCGATGTTATGCGCGATCGCAAGCTGATCGTGGATGATGCTGCCTCCAGGCCGGATGAAGGAATCATCGTCAGTCAACCCTACACTTTCATTAAGGGCGCCGTGGTGTCGCAATCAGAGCTGAACCGGTACGCTAATGTGGAAAACTCGGATGCGCGTGGTTGGACGCGAGGGCGTTACACGATTACTGTCGAGGTCCAACCGATTGACGGCGTCAGCTCGAACGTTTCAGTCAATGCCAAGATCGAAGGACGAACGGATGGTCCGAGTGGCGCCGAATGGATCACGCTGCAGAGCACTGGTGTTGCCGAACAGGAGTTCCTCGGCGCGTTGATTGAAAGCGTGACTGGCTCGGGCCCGCCGGCGCCGCCATCTCCCTGGTTAACACTGAACTTTTCATTAATCTTTCCTTATGCAAATCCTAAATCAATTAGAAACTGAGCCGATTCCGATCGAAGAAGAAGAGCGGCGTCACACGCGCCGCTTACTTGTCGGAATACTCTGTGCCCTGCTTCTCACCGGCATTGTGTTGGGCGGATTCCTCGTTTTGCGAAAGCACCACGAACGCCGGATAGCGGCAGCCGTAGATGCCGAAAAGACCAAAAAGGCTGCACCGAAGGTTGAAGTTTTCGTCGACGACGCCACCCTGGATGGCAAGAAGACTGCACTCGGCGGAACGATTCATAACATCTCGAACGAGTCGCTGCGTAATCTGTCGGTTGAATTACAGCTCAGGCGGCGCGTGGGTGGCGGGACCGAGACACGCGCAGTGACGCCTGATCCGACGGAAGTGGCGCCTGACGGAAAAGCCCGCTACACCGTCGAGTTGCTGGCCCAGGATTACATGACGGCGCAACTGCTGCGAATAGTCGCCGGCGACAATCGGACTGAAGTTCCCTTCCGCGCTCTGCCGGGCGCGCCCCGTCCTCCGATGGAAACCCCGGCGGCGAAGACTATCATTCTCAAGCGTCCCGCTCCGAAGGGCGACGAGTTTATTAACACTCCTAAGAATCCGGGACGCGTTCCGTAAACATCTTGAATTATTTTCGGAGCTGCAATACGTTGGCGAAACTTTCGCACCACCAGCCAACCATGGTTACAGCTTTGCTCGTCACAGTCTCGTTCGTGTGCTTGAGGCCGACGGCGCGTTCGGCTAGGATTGCTCGTTAGAAATCGCCATGTCTCAGCGTAAACCATTACTGCTTTCGCGATCTTTGCGCGTCGCACTGGTGGGGGTCTGGCTGTTTATTCCGGGCTCGATCTGGGCGCAGGGTCAGGGGTTGCCGGCGTCAACGTCAACCCCGGCTTCGCAGTCGCCAACTTCAGATAAGGACGATCGCTCAGGAGACTTCGGTTCGAACGAAGCCGAGATGCGCGCGCGTCTGATCCTCAAGGCCGAAAAGAAGGAGTATGACGAAAACGTCGCGCGAGCGCGTGAGGTTTCAGACCTTGCGGCGCAACTACTCGAAACTTACGAAAGCACGAAGACTTTCAAGTCAGAAGACAACAAGAAGCTGGAACGGCTCGAAAAGTTGACGAAGCGGATTAGAAACGAAGCTGGCGGCTCGAATTCTGATGTGGACGTCAAAGATATACCCGGCGCGATGGGGTCGGCGGTGAAGCGCGTGGTGGAATTGGCCGACCAGCTGCGAAAATTAGTCGAGAAAACTCCTCGCCACGTTGTCTCGGCGGCAGTAATCGATCAAGCGAATAAACTGATCGGGCTGGTTCAGCATGTGCGAACTTTCAGCCGCTAGTACGGCGATGACTTCTGCTCGGACCTACTGCTTGAAATCAATAATTCTGCTGATTGTCTTCGCGACTATTCCTTTTGGCATTCCGTGCCAGCCGATTGTGCCACTCACAGACGCTCAAGCATCGTTTCTCACATCCTCATTCACGCAGCAGCAGGATGAGGATGTCGTGCGCGTGAACACCGAGCTGGTGGTCTTGAATGTGACCGTGCTTGATAAAGATGGGAAGTTTGCTTCCGGCCTGAAGCGCAGCGACTTTCGAATTTTTGAGGATGGCAAAGAGCAGAAGCTGGCAAACTTTGGGGCCGAAGAGACGCCCTTCGCGGCGGCAATTCTGTTGGACATTTCCGGCAGCATGGAGTCGCGCCTCACATTAGGTCGCGCGGCGGCGATTCGCTTCCTTGAAGGTTTGCGCGATGAGGATGTGGCCGCCGTCTACAGTTTCTATAATAAGGTCGAGCAATGGCAGGATTTCTCTCCGGGTCGCGATCTTCCCGCGCGAGTTTTCGCACTGCATGCGCAGGGGATGACTGTGCTCAACGACGCCGTGCTGCGTGCGGCTGATGATCTTGCTCAGCGCGCAGAAAGGCGACACGCCATCATCGTGCTTTCGGATGGCGGCGAGAATGCCAGCCATGCCAGCTCAGATAAAGCTCTTAATCACGCCTTGCAAGCTGGCGCCACAGTGTACGCTGTGAACATGTCCGACAAGGGTCCAACACGTGATATCGTGGGCAGTGCTGTTCTAAGAAATCTCGCCGAGAAAAGCGGCGGTCGCTATGTCGCGTCGCCGGGTGGGCAGGAGTTACGCGAGGCGTTCGCGGCAATCGCCGAAGAGTTAGGCCATCAATACACTCTGGCTTACCGTCCCGCCAATCGCGAGCGCGACGGTCGCTGGCGCGCCATTGACGTGAAGCTGTCCCGCCCCGAGGTTACGGTCCGCACTCGCAAAGGCTACCGGGCGCCGAAGGCCTAAAGGTAGCTCTTCTTTTACGAGCAGGGCGCCTCCTACTTGCCAGCGCGTAACATCCGAGTTCAACTCGCCGCGTCGGCGCACACAGCGGGATTTCGATCTCTCAAGTCAAGTGATGAGCTACCGCGGCTCACCGACAACGAAGCGCTGGCCGGCTTTCACATTTGTTATTTGCTATTCTTGGTGTTGTCACAGTCAACTCGGTCACAAATGAAAAACGATCCAGGTCGCTACCGCTCCTGGTTCTTTATCGGCTCATTCTTGCCGTTCGCCCAGGCAGTAACATAATCCGTCCGGTGCGATAACGAAAAAGACTTTGTAAGATGTGTCTCCGTGCTGATCGATTCTGAAATTCGCTGCTTCCTGTTTCAACCCATTCGACTTCAATTCAGCAAAGGCTGATTCGGCATCGTCAACTTCGAAGAAGCATCCTTCCTGAGTCGGGTCGCCTCCGTTTTCAGCCAAACCAATCTGAATGTCGTCTCTAGCCAGGATAGCGGACTCATGAGGAGAATCTTTCCGGGACACAACTCGGAATCCCATCACCGTTTCGTAAAAAGGAATTGCCGACTCAAGGTTCTCCACCGGCAGATTCATTTTATCTGCGGCATAGGGCCAGGCAGTTTTGAATATTGCTGTCATCTTCTCTTGAGTCTCCTCTTATTTAGCGCCGCGCTTGTGTGCTGTGATTACCGTCGAACAATGTCGCCTAAGCGATTGCGCCGCCGAGCCGGGGGAGACGCGGATTATTACCCCGAAGCCGCCGAGTTTACAAATTTTGATTTGTTCGAATCCGTATCATCCGCGTTAATCCGCGGCTGATTCTGCCTTCACGGTTTGATTCTCATGATAACTGTTGTATACCGTGTCCCCCCAGAAAGAGCTAGTATTGCCCGTTTGCAAAACGGAGCATGATTATCCGTGAAGATGAAAAGATTCAACTGGCAAATCTGGGCGGGCTTCCTGCTCAGCGTGTTTGCGTTAATCAGCTACCCTTTCGTCTTTGTCAGATTTCCCGTCACCCGCGATTTTCCCTGGGCTAACCTGCTGCTCTTCGGAATTGCCGCAGCGCTTTTGCTCCGTGGAGTTCGGCATGCGTGGACGGGGCAGAAGCCCGACCGTCAGGGAGGGCGTGCGTTTGCGAAGATCGCCGCCTCAGTCCTCGCAACCCTCAGCGTCCTGGTTCTCGGATTTTTTATTTTCACAGCTTTCATTATGTCAAGGTGGTTGCCCGCCGCTCACGGCGCTCCCTAGGTCGGGCAGAGGGCGCCCGACTTCAGTCTCGCTGATACTAATGGCAAGCAGATATCGCTTTCGGAGCTACTCTCGGCGCCAATCAACGGCAAAGCTTCAAAGGGAGTACTGCTAGTCTTCTACCGGGGTTATTGGTGACCTTCATGCAACTCCGAGTTGCGGAGTATCGAGCAGAGTCTGGATAAGTTTCATGAGGCAGGGATTGGTCCAGTTGCCATCAGCGTCGACAGTCCTGAAGTCTCTCGCGACCTTTGTGAGAAAGCCGGGTACACCTTCACTTTCCTTTCTGATCCTAAAGCGGATGCGATTCGCCGCTACGACTTGGTTCATGCAGGCGCAGGAGAAAATGGCCGGGACATTGCGAGGCCGGCCGAGTTTCTGTTGGATTCATCCGGCACCGTGCGTTGGGTAAATCTCACTGAGAATTACTGGGTTCGGGCCCGGCCGGAACAGATTCTGGAAGCGGCGAAGGCGCTTCCATAGCCAGCGACGCGGTTGAACCGCTCGACGTTTCTCGCTGATCCGTTAGTGCGTCAGATGCCACTGTACGTCCCGGTCTCGCATACTGGTCCAGGCCGAATCCAAGAAAGATCGTGACCAGAATGAATGCGGATGAGAAGAAGTAAGGCGACGAGACGCCGAGTGAATCGAACGCCCAGCCGAAGAAAAGCGGTGCGATGATGCGAGCGACGCCGCCATACGTCTGTTGCATTCCCATGTAGAGGCCGCGTTCTCTGTGGCTAATGACCCGCGACAGTAGAGCGGTTACGCACGGAAAAGTAAACGCCGTGCCCAGAGGGATCAGAGCCACGGCGGACGCCAGCATCAGAAGGTTTCGCGACAACGGCATCCCGGCGACTCCAGCGGCCAGCAGCACGAGTCCCAGACGCGAGAGATTCGCCTCGCCCAGCCAATCCACCATTCGTCCCAGGAGCAGCACGCGGGCGAAAACCGAGATGGCGCCGACGTACATGAAGAAATATCCAATCGTCTGTTCGGTGACCTGAAAGCGCGCGTTCAGGAACAACGCGAGCACCGAGAAGCTTCCCTGGAATGCGCCGATGGCGATCGCATAAATCCAGATGAGACGCGACGAAGGCTCGCTCGAATGCGAGATGACGCGCCAGATCGCCTGCGACGAACTGCGACGTATCTCTCCTGCCTGCGGCTGCTCACTGAAATCACGTGATTCGGTTAGATAACGCGCGGCGAAGATCATGTTTAGTAGACAGAGTGCCGCCGCCATGATTCCCGGCGCCGCGTGTCCCATGTACAGAGTGCCAGGTCCCGGCATCAAGTCGCGTTTGCCCAGGGCGATTGCGAAAGAACCGAGCACCGGCCCCAGCGCCACACCAAGATTGGTTGTCGCTGAGAGCCATCCCAGCGCCCGCGCGCGATCCTTCGGATCGGTCGAGTCGGCCACGTAAGCCTGGATCACACCAACCGTGCCGCCGCCGGCCCCCTGCACGATGCGCGAGAGGAATAGCACTAGCAGCGAGTGGGCGAAGCCGAAAATCAGATACGCGATCGCCGCCGCGCCTAAGGCAATGAGCAAAGTGGGCCGGCGCCCCACCCGATCAGAAAACCGGCCCCACATCGGCGCGCTCAGTAGTTGGGCGACGGTGAAGGCAGCCACGATGAATCCGGAGATGATTCCGATTCCAAAGTGTATGCCCATCAGGTCGACACCTGCCCCGCCGAGTGTCTTTACATAAAACGGCAGGAGCGGAATGATCATCAGCAGCCCCACCATGTCCACAAATGCCGTGGCCATCAGGGTGAACAGCTTGGCGGGGATCTTGCGAACTTCTCTCCAGAGCACATAGAGCAGTCCGATCGCGATCGCGCCGAGCAATACGCGCACGATCGGCGATTGGAAGGATTGGGCGATGTTTTGCTGGATCAGCATTTCAACCTTCTGTTTGAATCCGCAGCCTACGCAGATTACACAGATTAAGGAAAACTAGGAACCCCGGAGCAGCATAGAAGCAGTACGCGAGGAAGCAAACGCCACATCGTTTCTGCTCCATGGCTGCTGCTCCCTTCCTGCTGTTTTTGATCTGCGTAATCTGCGGATACGCCAGCGCTTCATCTCGCAGAGTTCAAGCGGTATGATGACTGAAGCATCATATCGATGAGGAGACGCGTATGAAACTGACAGAGTTCTTACTGGGAGAGCTGGACCGCGAGGTGGAGCGTTCGCGCCGCGCACTTGAGCAGATGCCCGAGGGCAAGTACGACTGGAAGCCGCACGAGAAATCGATGATCTTGGGATATCTCGCGAACATGGTGGCGACGATTCCAATGTGGATCACGATGCAGATCGATCAGGACGAACTGGACATCGCGCCCAAAGACGGCGGGAAGTTCGAACAGAAGCGCCTGGACGCAAGCGCCGAGTTGCTCGAAGCTCTCGACAAGGCCGCCGCCGGCGCACGCGAGGCTTTCGAGAAGAGCTCTGACGAACATCTGCTGACGAACTGGCAATTAAAGGCTGGCGGAAACGTTGTGATGGAAGCGCCGCGCCACGAAATGATCCAGGACACGCTGCTCCACTGGGCGCATCACCGCGGGCAGATGACTGTCTATCTGCGTCTAATGGGCGCGAAAGTCCCCGCGC